>ERZ773038.235-NODE-235-length-38289-cov-8.104410_pt1 | contig 38289 bp, 31 predicted proteins | sample MGYA00511665_ERZ773038 | MGnify/ENA primary metagenome ERZ773038 (study PRJEB29015, sample SAMEA2737966) | human oral metagenome | biome: human oral; feature: human-associated habitat; material: dental | place: China | collected 2028 ... | reverse complement strand
TAGGAATATTAAATAAATATATAAAGCTTCAAGATGCGAGTACTATAAAGTCAAGTTATGAATTAGTAAAAAAATTAGCGAATTTAAATCCTTTAGTAGTCGATAAGAGATTGAGTTTTAAGAGAAAAATAATATTATATTTAAAGATTTCATCTTCTAACGTTTTTTTATTCACAGATAAAGTCAATGAATTACTATTCTTACGATGATAATATCTATATATACATTTAGGCTCAATTACATATGATTTAATACAACAATAATAAGAAAAATTAAAGACTTGATCCTCCGCAACAGATAGATTTTCATCAAATCGTAAATGATATTTATCTATAATCTTCTTCTTATATAATTTAATAACTGGACCACGTAATAATTCTAAAAGATTATAATATTCTTGCTGTAAAAAACCAGATTGTTTTGAAAAATAGTTTCGTATTTTTTGTTTATATACAAAACTATTTTCATCGATATATATATCTTCTATAACTCCAATTATAAGATCTGCATCATAAATCAATCTTACAAACGATTCAACATAATTCAAAGATACAGAATCATCACTATCTATAAATAATATAAACTCCCCTTGCGCAATGTCCAAGCCTCTATTGCGAGCAGCGCTGACACCGCTATTTTTCAAATGCACTACATGAATATTAGCATACTGTTCTTCAAAACGATCACACAGTCCGGACGAACCGTCAGTGCTACCATCGTCAATTAAAAGTATTTCAAGATTCTTATAAGTTTGATGCACTATAGATTGAATACAGCGTTCTAAATAAGGTTTAGTATTATAAACTGGAATAATAATACTAACAAGTGGATTTTTAACTATTTCCATTATTTATTACTCCAATAAATATTAACATTATAACAACTCATACTCTTTTCATAAAAAATACTCATATATTACTAAAATACCCATATGTTTTACATAATCCATTATGTAAACTATAGTTCACCTTAAATAATAATTCTTTTTCTGCTTTTTGTGCATTGAGTCTAGAATGCTTAATATCGCCTAATTTTGGTTTTTCATATAATACCTCAATATGTTTACCACTAATATTTTTAAATTCTTCTACTAACATATTTATCGAACTCTCTATATTAGTACTTATATTATATGTCCCAACAAAACTACTATTCATGCCAAGAATATTAGCATCAACTACATCCTCTACATATATAAAATCTCTAGTTTGCTTACCATCACCATAAATAGTAATCGGCAAATTCTGTGTTATAGCCTTAGCAAATATGCTAATTACACCACCTTCTCCACCATTGCCTTGCCTTGGTCCATATACATTAGAATAGCGATAACATATATAATTTAAACCAAATGACTCATTATAAATACGAAGATAATGTTCTGAAGTTAACTTTGTTAATCCATAAAATGATGATGGCACTCCTACCATAGATTCGTTTAAAGGCAAAATGTCAAGATTACCATAAATAGCAGCTGATGAAGGCATCAAAAATTTTTTTACTCCACAAGCAACTGCTGCATTTAGAACATTAATCAGCCCCATCAAATTTATATCACAATCTAAACTAGGATTATTCATAGAAACAGATACTTCAGTTTGAGCCGCCTCATGAAAAATATAATCCGGTTTAAACATCTCTATAACCGAATTCAATTTAGAGTCTCGTATATCCATTTCTATAAATTCCGCTTTTGGATGAACAAAGGCCTTATTACCACTTTGTAAATTATCTATAACTTGCACAATATGTCCATCTTTAATTAATCTATCTACTAAATGTGATCCGATAAATCCTGCACCACCAGTAACGCAAATTCTCATTAAAATTCCTTTCTTTTAAACCGTTTCTACTATCTATTTTATCAACGCCAATTAATATAATAATCTACACATCAAAACTCATATATTTTCCGATACTGCAAAAATACATTTATAACCTTCATTATTCATACATCCAATACTCTAACTCTTAAAGGCTTTTATAGTAGATATCTTTCGTTTCTCAACAGGCGGAATCTGCATATAATCAGCACCATATAAATTAGTCAAATATGAATCATAACAAGAAAAAACTTCCAATCTCAAATCTTTAAAGGAAACTAATACACGTTTTTCAAAATCAGATTTAAGCATCCGTTCCTTAACGCCATACACGCCACCTGTAATAGCCCCAACATACTTTGATTTTTTATAATCATATTTCTTAGCTAAAACATCTAAATTACGAGACCAATAACTAGGTCCAAACAACTTAGCAATAAATATTAAACAAGACTTAACAACTGCTCGCCATAAGGTCTTACCTTTTCCTAATTTCGCATCACACAATTCAAGCATTTTACTATAAACTTTTCTCTTTTTATAAATACTTGAAACCTGATTTAAATCATCCGGCAAACCATCAACAGGCATTATATCCATAAATAAATATTTATTTGAATTACTATATGCATCTTCTATATTAATATCTAGCTTTTCGAGTCTAGCAAAAGGGTAAATAGAATTTTTACGCTCAACAGATTTAAGAACATACAACTCATTTAGCACTGTCGGGAATATAGAAACTAACCTATCATAATCATTTCTACTCATACACACATCTATATCATCATCCCAAGGAATAAAATCATGATGTCTTATAGCCCCCAATAATGATCCGCCTGAAAGAGAGTACTTAATATCATTCTCCTTACAGAATGAATCAAACTCTTTGAGCATAATATATAGATGGCTCTGAATTTCTTCTATAGTTAGCATCTCAGTATCTCCTAATTCTCAAACCAAACTAATTTCATTTGCTTATGAAATTCCATCTCAGACCAATTCTCTACACCAAATCTAGGTAAAGAAAAACAATTAGTATTAGTATGCACTTGAGCCCTATTAGTACTAACAGAAAAAGAAAAACCTAACGCTTCAACAATTTCTTCAGTCACCTTATCAAAACTATGTTTATGTCCGAACGGATATGCAAACAAGTCAATATTAGTACCTAATAATTTTTCCAAAAATAATTTAGAAGATTGAATCTCATTATATTGCTCATTATAACTCAATAACTTTAAAGCAGGATGATTAATCGTATGTGCACCTATAGTAATTAATTTACTATTATATATCTCCAATAACTCAGAAGACGACATTGTCCTATTTTCAATATTAGGTTCTAAACTGTATTTATCATAAAAATTATTTAAAATCTGATCACGATAATCAGGTTTCAAATTAAATAATAATTTATGTGCTGCATAAAAAGATTTTTGCCGGACTAATTTACTTGAAACATCAAATAAATACGTTTGATTAAAAATATCAAACGATATTGAATCAAATAATTTTTGATTTTTAAAAAATATTGTTTCCAGTCGATCCCACCAAAATTCTTTTATTGAGTCAATTCCAGAGGTAGTAACAAAAATAGTCGCTGGTATATTATATTTTTTCAAAATAGGAAAAGCATTTTTATAATTATCAAAATATCCATCATCAAATGTGATAATCACAGATGGTTCTTTAATCGACTTATACTTTAAATCTTCAAAAGAAATAACATTATACTGTTCTTTAAGATGTTTTATATGTTTATCAAAATTATCTGGAGTCACATTAATATTGAACAAATCATAATTTGTATTATTTATTCTGTGATATAACAAAATTACAACAGGTTTATCTATTATATTATGAATCAAATTAAACGGCGCTTTTCGTTTTCTATAAATAGATCGAGTCCAAGGCATCTTTGCCTTTATATAATTTTTAAAATCCATAATATCTCCTATATAACTGCTCCACAGATTTAATTGCTTCCTTTAAATCATAGCCAGCTGCTTTAATTTGATTTTTATAATCACATGTATTATTTATATGACTTTTTTCTAAAATCTTATTAACCCATATGAGTTCATCATCTATTGATAAAAAATTACATAGCTCAGTTATAGCAACTTCATTTGTAATCGTATCTGATAACAATATAGGAATCCCTAGTGCCTGCGATTCTATAGCTACCAACGGCATACCTTCAAATAAAGACGGTAATACTATCACATCCATAGTCTGCATTATTTCTACAGGATTACTTACATATCCCATAAAAATAACATTTGATTCTATTCCTTGCGCATTAACCAATAACTCTATTTTTTTTCTTTCTATACCATCTCCAAGCAGTAAAAGATAACTATTTGGGTTCATTTCCAACAGCTTTCTAAACATACTAATAATAAAACTATGATTTTTTACAGGTGTAAACCTCCCTATATGCCCTACAACTAAAGCATCTTTAGGAAGATTCAATTTCTGTCTCATTTCAATATATTTATTATGATCTTTATTATACTCATCTAAATCTATTGAATTATTAAATAAATAATAAGAATCACTATTAATGCATTTATCAGAAAACATCCATCTACTTGCCTTTTGAGAGCACCCTATATAAGCGTCAACGATAAAAGGTATAAATAATTTTCCAATCTTATGTAATATGGTTTTTAAATATCGAATTAAAAATCTATTATCATCAATACTAGAACTATGCGCATGTAAAATTATATTATTAAATCCCGCCAATTTTGCTAATAATATAGGCACAATATTAACATATGACTGATGAAAATGTATAATATCATAATTCAATTTTACTAAACGCTTCATGGACTTATAAAAGCTCCAAATTCGATACGGCCTATCAACTTTCATTACATTATTTAAATCATCAAAACAAGCAATATCATCATAAGTTAATAACATTAAATCAAATTCTTTTTTATCAATATAGCTATATAGTTGAAGTACATATGATGTTAATCCACCCATGTCTTTATCTATAGGAAGTTCAACAACCTTAATCATATTCTTCTATTATCTCCCTAACAGCTTTCTCTTTAAAAAGCTTCCTCCTTTTTTCACCCAATTTTGCGGCTCCATAAAGGACACATTTTGTTCCTTATACTCAATGTGATTCGCTTCGAGCCATACATCGAGCAAAATTTCGCTGACAAATCCGTAAATACGCGACTCATACACATCATAACCAGAAATATCCACGCGCTTTTCTAGCTCCTCCAATATGGAAAACATCCATTCACAATACTGATTATACAAATCCCGACGCATCACAAACATATTGAACATGTGCGCCCATGTGCGATTGCAGACCGTCGTGAAAGCAGCGCTGTATTCAGGGTACCGCTCCGCGATAATCTGCTCCGCCACATCAAGCCCTTCACTATGATGAGCATTATTATAATGAGACCTGTTCGTTTCAATATAATATTTACGCTTATCCGCTACTATTACAGAGTATTGTGAAAGCAACGCTTTCCATTCCTCACCCGTGAGGATCTGGTTCTTTTTATCCTCTACAGACCGCACTTCTTTACGAGTAAAATACCGTCTGTAGTGAACAAGACCGATATAGTCAGCATCAAGGTTCTTCCAAGCCCAATATAATGCTGTCAATTCACAATAATTAGGATTTTTCAGCGAAATATTATCCCCTGTATTGTCACCTGCATATCCTAAATCAGCTTTTCCTTCACGCCCAACATGAATTGGCATATATACGTGATCCTCAGGCATCCAATATTGCTTATGTGTGGCTACTAAAATTTTTATATTCACTATTGCACTCCTTACATAAGCTATGTACGTTTTCCCTGACCCCTTTTGCTGAACCTGCAACATATGAAATCGTACTTATAGCACATAATAATACACCATTAAGCCAATTCTCTTTCAACCAGTGCCAACGCACTCGCAATGACCTTATCCATATCGTAATATTTATATTCCCCTAAGCGGCCTCCGAATATTACATTCGTTTCTGCTTCGGCTTTTTTTACATACTTGGCGTATAAATCCAAATTCTTCACATCATTTACGGGATAATACGCCTCTTCGCCTATTTTCCAGTCTTTCGGATATTCTTTCGTCACATAGGTAACGGGCTGCGTACCGAATTCAAAGTGCTTATGCTCGATGATACGGGTATACGGAATATCCGCCTCCGTATAGTTCACAACGGCCACACCTTGATGATTCTCCTCTTCAAGACGCTCTGTTTCAAAATGAAGACCACGATATTCCAATATTCCTTCAGAATACTCGAAATATTCATCGATAGGACCCGTATAAATAATCTTCTTCGCGATGCTTTCATATTCATCGCGATGCGTAAGGAAATCCACGCCCAATCGCACCTCGATATCATCCAGCATTCGCTCAATCATCTTCGTATAACCGCCCATCGGAATCCCCTGATAACGGTCATTAAAATAATTGTTGTCATAGGTGTAACGAACGGGTAATCGTTTGATGATGAAAGCAGGCAGTTCCGTGCATTTACGGCCCCATTGTTTCTCCGTATAGCCCTTGATGAGCTTTTCATAAATATCCGTACCGACAAGGCTGATTGCCTGCTCCTCAAGGTTCTTCGGTTCACCCGTAATCACCTGCCGTTGCTGCGTAATGATCGCCTCCGCCTCTTTCGGCGTGCGTATGTTCCACATCTTGGAGAATGTATTCATATTGAACGGCAAATTGTACATCTCGCCCTTATAATTCGCCACCGGACTGTTCACATAGTGATTAAACTCGGCAAACTGATTCACATACTCCCACACATGCTTCATCGATGTATGAAAGATATGCGCACCATATACATGAATATTGATGTCATCCTTGCTTTCACAATATAAATTCCCCGCCACATGATGACGTCGATCGATGACAAGAACGGATTTACCGCGCTTGTGCGCCTCATGAGCAAATACGGCACCGAACGGACCGGCCCCTACAACTAAATAATCGTATGTCATTAATACGCTCCTTTTCCCTTCACAACGGCCAATACCGTTTTTATCAAATATACAATATCAATCCAAACGGACCAGTTATGTACATACCAGGAGTCCATTAACACTCGTTCTTCATAGGTGGTATCACTGCGACCGCTGACCTGCCACACGCCGGTAATTCCCGGTGGCACAAGATAAAAATCATTGATATAGTCGCCGTATTTTACGATTTCATCTCGAACGATAGGACGCGGTCCTACAAGGCTCATATCGCCCATGAGAACATTCCATAGCTGCGGCAGTTCATCGAGGCTCGTCTTGCGCAGAAATTTACCGATTTTCGTAACGCGCGGATCATCCTTTAACTTGAAGTCCCGTTCCCATTCTTCACGGGCTTCCGGATGTTCTTTTAAATAGATTTCCAACGCTTCCTGCGCATTGGGAACCATGGATCTGAATTTATAGCAGAAAAATTCCTTGCCGCCCTGACCGACCCGTTTATGGCCGAACACGATGGGTCCCGGAGAATCGAGATAAATCAGCACCGCCACGACAGCGATAATCGGCAAAATCAAGATGCCGCCGCACACGGTGGCCACGATGTCAAAAATGCGTTTCATAATGCGATTGGACTTACGCGCCAAATTGTTCTGCACACGCAATACGACAGCCTGTTCCTCCATCATACCGCGAGCCGAAATATTGCTGGCCGGCAAGCCGAACAGCTCCGGTACAAAGGCCACACGTTTAACGAGTAGTTGTAGCCGATTGACCAAAGATACCAGTTTCTTTGACTCGAGACCGGGAGCGCAGATGAGAACCGTTTGAACCCCCGTATCTTTAATAACAATCTTCTACATCATCGAATGTGCCGAGACATTCATACTCCGCCGCTATACTGGCGGATTTCGGATTATCGTCTACAAAGCCGATAATCTTATAGGTTGAAATCGGCATACGATCGAAAGCTTTTTTCACAAGCTCAGCCGTCTTTCCGGCACCGACCAGTAACACGGGAATATTTAAATACCCCAAATAGGATAATGCTTTGCCGATAAAAAATCTGAAAAGATATACAAACAATAAGATACATATATAGGCAAACCCTACAAATAATCTTGATACATCATTTGTAACATGCCCCGTATACATCAGCACAATAGATACCACAACGCTGATAGTGATGCTGCGAAAAATAGCCTTAATTGTATCCCAATACGGTGCAGCAACGGAATATGTGTTATTCAACAGCAAAACAAAGAGAAATATGGCAGGAATAACAGCATATACATAGATATCTTCCATTTTAAAATTAGATTGAAGCGGTATGTATGTAAACGACAGGCGCAGATAATACGCACTTAAAATCCCCAATACGATGCCTATATAATCAAAACAGGCCAATATAAATTTGCTGATTACTAGGTGATAGTTTTTATAATTCCCCATTTATAAAACCTCAGATAATAATAAAAGGCTGTTTTCTCCACTAACACTCAGTAAGAAAACAACCTTCTTTCTTTACAACCAGAATATACTAACAATTATTCACATTGTACCATATTTAGTGGCATAAAACCATGAAGAATATAGATTTTATCTACGTTTTATATTTAATTTTTATTATTTTCAAGATATTCTGGTTTAGCCTGTATACTCAGTTGAACCATAAGTCCCATGACCACCCAGAATATACGAATCCCTGACGAGTTACCCCATGTATAATCTATAGATCCGAACAGAAATAAGTAACTGATAAATCCTATAATAATCGATAGATCATAAGGATTTATATGACGTATATAATTTTTTAATGAACGATAAATAACAAACCATGAAAAACCCAGAAATCCAAATAATCCCAATATTCCGGATTCCGTCATAATCTGCAACATATTATTATGAGAGTGCGCCAAATCTTGCGTCTCCTCGGTCAACTTATATCGTTCACGATATATTTGTTGCCACAATCCGGGACCCACACCGATAAGAAAATGATCTTTAATAATTTTCTTATCCGATTCCCATACATAAAGACGCCCTAAATTTGAACCATCCGTAGTCGTATTGAAAGTGCTCTTAAAACGATCTACATAATCCTGATGCTGACTGAAAGTGTATCCGATTCCCACGATCATAATAATAAGCAACAAAATATACTTCACATTGACCAGACAATATCTAAGAGTAATTAGTATCCCGTTAAAACCGTTAAATAACCATGAACCTCGGCTTTGATTTCCCCACATACCGAACACTATCGATAATGATGAAAATATAGCGGATACACGCACATACCACGGCATTTGTTTATCAAACAGAGCAATCATGGCAAGAGGAAATGCAAAGGTCAATAACATGGCTAGGCCCATGACGGATCCTCTAAAGACACCGCCCGAGCGTCCATCATGAGTATTATATTCCATATAATATTGTCCAAAAGCGGATAGTGAATCAATGGCCATATATATAAAAAATACCATTAATAATGCATATAATTTGCGTTTATCTTTTATAAATAAAAAAATCGGTACTAATATAAAGGCTTTCCAGATCCATATATTAAAAAAATATTTAATTGTGATTTCCATATGATTATTCATCAAAACGGACGGCAGCACGCATAGAATCATCCCCGCATAAGCCCATGCATATTGCCGTATAACAAGTGATACAGATATATCACGTCTCATATATATCCATGTTATCACCGTCATCAGTAGAATCAGACTATATATAAAATTTCCAAATGCCATAGATGACCGCGTCGTACAGATCATGATTGAAATCAGTGCGGTCAGTACTATTTCATAATTATTCAAAACCCAAGATTTCATACTAACACCCTTTATGTCCCATTATGGCAATTAATCTTTCAGCTATATACTATCATAATAATTACCATCTCCATGTAATCATATATTTATTTTACTATACTCTCCATATGTTGTTGTATTTCCCGTTCATACTGATCGAGTAATTCATATCTCTTACGATATTGACTGCGCTTTTGGGACTTAATCTCTTCAATAGGCTTTCTATATTCCTCTAAAGGAATTTTGTAAAAGCGCTCATCATCACAAATCTGCCCCCCCGATTCCTGCCATAACGGATCCAACTTCGCCACCTTCGCACGATGCCCCCGTACCAAGTGCGTATTAGCGTAAAAACCTTCATCCGAAACTGCATAAATAGACTGTACCTTACATATATTTGCAATATGGCGCAACAAGAACATAATAAAATTCTTAGGACGATAACCGAACATCTTTTTCGTTACAATCTTAGCATTATCAAGCCCATCTTTATATCCCTGAACAGTACCGATCCACATCGCGGGCTCCCCGCCAAAGCCCTTACCGAACCTAAAGTTAGCATGATATATCCCTTGATGCTCCAGTGTAAGCAATAACGTCAAAAGCCCTTCTTTTCGCTGCCCTGCACCATAATATAAGCGCGCCTCCATATCGGGGTCTTCCGACTCCCATACGACAAAGCCCCGTTTCATACGGCTTACATCATCATAAAAATTATCTTTATCCACAGAGTACATTTCACGAATGGCCTCATCTGTAAATATGGATTTTATGTAATCAAAATGGTCGATAACAGCCTGCAAACGCTCCTGCGGAGTAGAACTTTTAAACAGGAAAAATCGTGTCATAAGCTCAAATAAACCAACTTGATGCTTCAATAGTGTCGGATCCGGCTCATACTTTGAGAAATACTCTTCAAGAATGTTTATTTCTCGTTTATTACGAATCGAACGCATCGTATGAAGGAATGTACGTCTGGTTTCCCTCCAACTATGATTACCATAAATCTTACGACCTCGCTGCCATTGTGTCTGTATATATGAAAACATATTACACTCCTACAGATATAATTTATCATTCACATTATCTATCAAATTATTTTCTTATAACTTATAGATTATATTATATATGAATTACAATCAATCATACTAAATATCCTAATGTATATCATCAATAATACTTAATAATTCATCCACTACACGAGATATGGTAAATTTCGTTTCTACCGTATGACGAGCCTTAATTATAATTCGGGACTGATATTCTGTATGCTTCATTACATAGTTCATACAATGAATCAAAGCATCTACATCTAACGGATCAACAATATACCCTGATTCTCCATGTTCTATCATTTCTCTCTGTGCTCCGCTACCGCTGGAAATCACCGGTACACCGCAATACATAGCTTCACATATAACAAGCCCGAACGCTTCACGAGTTATAGTAGGCAGTACAAGACAATCCATCTGTTCATATACAGGCACCATATCCGACTTAAATCCCACATACTGAACGTATCCGTCCATCCCGCTTTTTCTGATGTACGACAACATGTGTTTAATCTGTTTATCCGTACCGTCACCGCAAATGATAAGGGTACTCTTCGGATTCTGTCCATGAATATGTTTCATCGCATCCAATAATACATATAGACCTTTATGTTCTGTAATCCGACCAACAAATCCAAATGTTTCAATCGGTCTATGTAAATGACTTTCAAATGGTGCCATACCCGAAAAACGATCAGGATTAATACCATTATAAACAATATGATACTTGTCGGTATCCTTAATAACCGGCGTCATAAGTTCATCATAAACAAGTTTTGATACACAGACAAACGCATCTACCTGTGCATTAATCCATCTATGATATATATCGGATTTACCTGATACCAAATTATGCTTAATAAATACTAGCTTAGCCCCTGTAAGCCGTTTCAACGCAATACAGAACAGGATGTACTTACCCGAATGACATATAATAGTGTCTATATTATTATCTTTCACCTGTTTAACAACGGTATTCAAAGATAAAAAACCTTTAAATATATATAAATTTGCAGTCATCACATACCCAACTTGAGCATAACGGGATTGCATATCTAGATTTGATTGATCCACTAAAATATACGAAGATCTATGTCGTTGTTGTAATTGTTGGCAAATATCATATACATATTGTTCACCACCGCCCCAGACCTTAGCGCCTACAACATTTAAAATCGACATAAATTTCTCCCTGAATACAAACTAAAAACACAAATACATCATCTATTGATACATATTAAATATATCTTAAAACATATTAGATAGCTATTCAAATCTTATCAGATATATTATTAAATACCAGTACGAAGTGCATCAATAAACTTGCTATCAATATCATTATCAATACTATTATGACTCAAATAAACTGTCTTCATGATTAATGAGCCACATAGTCAATAGCGTCCAATCACGGGCATCATCAGCATGATTATCAACAGGTCGTATAGGCCGTACCGGTTTATGCGTAGGTATATTACTTTCACCGTAATCCATGCGCACATCCCCCATCATATCTGCTGTAATCCATTGATACGGTGTTACAAGGGGCTGCGGTTGTTCTTCAAACAATGACGGGACAATGGAGTAGTATTCAAATCCGGCCGGTGCCACGGCTTCAATAATCGTCGGCATGAGACTCATATGGGTACCCACAGACGCCGTGATTACATTCTTTTTGAAAGAAGGATGTTGTAACAATCCTACCGTACAGAATGTATCCCTCAATGTATAGTCCCGTTGAATCAATGATGTATTATTTAACGCCCCGAATAAATTTGAATGATCGCCGGTAACAACAAATAAACTGTCTGGATACGCTTTTTTCATAACGTCCACAAAATGAAATATAGCCTTATCACTATATCGATATGTGGCCAATTCTTTATTGCGTTTCTTATCAGACCTTAAATCGGCCCCTACATTCGGCATAACCTGTTGAGGATTATAATCCAATAAGGAATCCTCTATTTTATAAGGCCCATGATTTGATGTCGTATAGATAAAATGAAATGTCGGTTCATCGATAGACTTAATTTGTTTCGCTACAGATTCTAAAAAAACATGATCATATACACCAACCCATGTTTTAGGTGCATCAGGGCCGCAAAATATAGATGCACTCTCAACACGATCAAAACCTTGCGCCTCTCCGAAGTGATTAAAATTGCCATATGATGCATTACCGCCATACCAGTAAATCGTACGGTACCCTAACCGCTTCATCTGATTTGCCAAGGACGTAGGTAGTGGTCCCCGCCAAAAAGCTTCCCGTTCATTGATTTCCATTCCTGCATCATACACTCCTGATAACAAACTTACAATGGACGGACGTGATACATTACCAGCCGGTAAAAAATTCTCAACCTGTACAGTTGTGGGGTCATCTTTAAAACGCCATAAACCGGGACATATATTGAGATCCTTGTAAGGCTCATCAATAGACCACTGAGGAATACTTTCACCAACAATAAAGAATATATGTTTCGGTTTCGCGATGTGTGACCCCTTTGCAATACGTTTGAAAGCATGTAAAGGTGTCGGCAAATCTTGCCATCTATTTTTGAATTCACCAGGCACAATGCGATCAATAGCATCACGAATATCCTCATCCGATGCTTTATATTCATCACGAAGAGGTCGTTTATAAACCGTTTCTAGTGCACATAAATCAGGTACTGTAGCACGAGCAAAAAATATATCCTCTTTTACAACCGTAGGAATCGTATCCCATTCAGGTTTATCATCATGAGACAATGTACCGCCATAGCGGAACCAATAAAAACCAAGTACCGATGCAATAACTAGAAATAGATTCCAAACAATAACCATCCAGGTATCATGTAAATGAGGATACGAAACAGATGGCAATGAAAGAAATAAATATCCCATATACCAGGATATAACCGCCACGGGAATAAATCCTAACAACACTAAGGCCCCTCTGTCCTGATTAAAAAACACATCGATCAGATTATGTTTTTCCGCATGTCTCCCATAATGAACCATATAATTATAGATATCATGAAAATGTTTGTAAAAAATCATTTTGCCTGCAAAAGCAGCATATAATATGCAGGAATATATAGTTAATCCTACTAATCGCACAGTATCCTCAACTTGATGATACACATCAAACCACAAGGCAGGAATCGTAATACAAATTAAAGGAATTAAAAATACATAAGCATCAAAATCCATTCCCCACCAAAAACCATAACGAATAGCACCGAGAACCGATTGCCAACGACCTTTCCAAGAAGGATACGGATTATAAACAATCATAAAAATCAATCGAAATAGAGTACTTAATATAGGTGCCCATAACATTAATTTTATATTCTGTTGTAAGGATAGAAAAAATTGTTCACTCATTTGCTCTTTACCACTTCTATTACAAGAACAATATCTCCCCCTTAGTATTTTTAATTACGACATATTAAAATACTACTTATAATTGTCCATTAAATTTATTTAAATAATATAGTTTTACATATTTTGTCATAGTATACATCATATGATACACAGATAATAAAAATCCGATTTTTCCATCTAAAATACCACGCTGTAAAATATATATCTTAAAAAAGGCCCACATAGGTCGTACTATAATATCTCCCAAAAAATTACAAGATTTTCCCTGTTCTTTATACTTATTAGCTGCCGCTGTTGTATATTTATTAAATTTATCAAAAAACTGATGCCAATTATCATACGTATAATGATATAATTTACCGCTTAATATACTTTGAGGATAAGGACTGATAAAAGTTTCGTGAACAGCCCCCTCCACCGTAGCACCATCTCTAGGCATCAAGCGTAATACTTTATCCGGTCTCACCACACCATGAGTCGCCTTATTATGATGAAACAAATTGAATCGCCTCAACCAATACGCTCGTAGTTCCCCCTGCACTGCTTTTCGAATATCAGATGCCAACTCCGGTGATACCCGTTCATCAGAATCAATAAACAGAATCCAGTTACCATGCGCTTGAGAAATACCGAAGCGCCGTTGTTGAGACCAGTCGCCGTTCAATGAATGGCATATAACTGTCGCCCCTAAATCCGTAGCCAACGAAACGGTACAATCCGTACTTCCATCATCAATAACCAATATTTCATCTGCGAATTGGACACTCTTAATACATTCTGCGATATGTTGTTCTTCATTACGAGCCAAAATAATTGCTGTAACAGTATTCATAACTATAACCCTTAATAAAATACCCTTACTTCTTGATAGATTCCAATATATACATGGCATGTCCGTATAACTTGGAAATCCACGGTGCATGTAATGCGCCGTATAATAGTAACCTATACTTAAAACCTATAAACGGTCTGTCCTGTGCCAGTTCCTCGTGTCGCAAATAGTTCATCATATGATAAATCTGCTCCGTATGCAACTCGGGTCTGGCAAAATCTAAACCAATACCACTTACAGCACTACGAATAGCCCGATATCTGCAATATTCAGAAAAACTGTGCAGTCCAATTTCATCCGCCAATGGCTGTCTATATAAGTAAGAACAAAATAATCCATATTTTGATTTAGAGCTCCAATTACTGGTAATTGAATTCTCATTATCGCAATTATAAAAATATAATGACTTATTCAGATAATATACAGATGTTATATTCTTAAATACTAACGGCATAATTAATAGATCTTCAAAATCCGTATTTTCCTGTAACCGTATGGATTCCCAGACAAAACGTTTAAAAAATTTATTACATAAATAATTAGGGATAGTATCTTCAATCAATGCTCTGTATACCGTATCTCTATCCTTCAACAAGGAAGGATTCATGGATACAGGATTGATACGTCCGCCTTTTACAATAGAAATATTAAAAATAACTGCATCCGCATTATGAGTTTGAATCGCCTGTACACAATCTTCCACATAGGTATGACTCACATAATCGTCTCCATCAACGAATCCTATATAAGCACCTTCTGCAACAGTAAGACCGTCATTACGTGTACAACTGACACCCTGATTATGTTCATGATGTATGACCTTAATTCGACAATCCTCTTTTGCATAATTATCACAAATGCAACCACTACTATCTGGTGAAGCATCTTCAATTAATATGATTTCTATATTAGGATAGGTTTGTTGTTGCAAACTTTCAATACATTTACTTATATAATCTTCCGCCTTATATACAGGGATAATAATAGAAACAAGAGGTAACCCGTTCATTACATTCCTTCCTTATATTTATACGATTGTGCATCTCTATATAAGCTTTTATAATATCTCTTCACACGTAAATACCGATACCGATTAACCAGATTTGACCATTTTTTTCTCATCAATTCTATACACGTTCCCTTTCGCATGGTTATTTCACACCATATAGGTTGACGATTATGCTCTACCCGTAATAAAACAGGCCCTTGTCGCAACACATTCCTCAATACGTGTTGCATATCCATCTGCGATGTCAATTGACCATTTATAAACCAGGTATAATCCTTCTGTATCCGATTTCGTGATGTAAAACCGTCCGTATATAAATCAATATGCGGTATACTTTCACCTGGAAAAATAACCCAGTCATACATAAATTGATTATTTCCCAAGATATGACAATACGTATCTATAGGAACCGATTCATGTAATTCAATTTCTGAAAGTCCCGAAAACGTATCTACATATTTAGTTATCTTTAATTCTAACCATGCCGTATGAACAGGTTGATTAAATATAATACGTATGATTCCATCACAATATTCCACATCATCACTACAAAAACTATCAGATCTGTCCTCTGTCCTGATAAGCACTTCCTGAATGGATCTCGTATTAAAATCAGATTCAGACTCATAATTCCGAAGTACATCACTCGTATATAAAACAATATACGCTATTGTTTTAGACGTAGAAAACGTAAAGCGTACCGTCGGTTGGGAATCTGACGGCATCCACATAAACTTTGAGGCATCTATAATCTCATTATTCAAATGTTCTTGATAAAACCATATACCGTCATTTATATACGTACCGTCCCCAGAAGATACGGTAACAACGGCCTCCCTTGCCAAATTATACACAAATCGCTCCCAAAATACCTGATCGCCATTGATCAATCTTGAGCCACGCTTATAACCTTCCTGACTTGCATGAGCGGCCATTCCTTTAAATATTGGGTTATCCACCAGATTCATATCCCTACAATCATACGGTACAGGAATCCGTAATCGATGATTCCACACCAAAGTAGGATTACCTGTACTATTACCGACAGAATTTATCGCTTTTTTATTAACTACTGTCGATATCAGATGATTATTATAATAATCATCTATCGTTTCATAGCCCGTCGCATAAGCGAATGCTTTCAACAGCTTAGGTTTATATTCGGACTGTTCTGTTACTAATAATGATACTGCCTTATCGACAGCCAATGAACATAGTCGATGATCTCTATGAGTATCATAATCGGTAGCGATAATCATATGAGGTGTATTCGCCACAATAACATCATATATCACCTGAATGAGAGATTCATAAGTATACGATTTCGGTTCTCCCTCATATTGGGTAGAAAAATCCTGAACTATCCCATCACCATGTGTATACGTCATACCAAATCTATCAGCATATAAGTGACTCGGATTAAATATATCATTCATCACATGATCAGGAAATCCTAAAAAGATAATATCCTCCTGAGGAATCCCCATTTCCCGGGCCATTCTGTATGTATCATTAAAACGAATTGAACTTCTATATTCATAATTACCATTCGTTATAAAAACAATAATAACCCGTAACCCCTCTTGTTTAGCACCATATATAGTAGCACCGGCCATATTCATTTCATCGTCTTCATGAGGAACGATGACCATTAATGTATTACCACCTACCCATTGACGATATGTAAAACTAGATTGCTCCATATCAATACCCTTTCAGCTAGTATCGATTAAGTACTAAACAAAATATATACTATTTTACTCAATGCTATTCCCGTGCTTGATTCTCCATGCCGCCAGTTCCCGCATAGTCCTGATCACATCTCCGTATGCCGCCGGCATCTGTGAGTTTTGTTCCGATACCTTACCGTTATTATCAAGCCATAGACAATGATTGAATACAAACTGTTCCTGACTGAACAGGCTCGGCACCATCGCTTCATAAGTCTGTCCTTTACGGCCTGCGAGCTCAGCCAGTGTCGGAATAATCTGAATACTCATGCCGAACGCATTCGGCGCAAGCCAGTCTTTATGAATACCGCGACCGTAAAAGATAATCGGTATCGTAGACGCCACATTCGGTCCCACATCGTGAGCAAAGTTGAAGCGCTCGCTATGATCGCCGGTGATGACGAACAGCGCCGTCGGATCCTGCTGCTCTTCGCGATTGATAAATTCGCCCATCACATGATCGGCGTACCAGATATGACCCATTTCATTTAACTGTTTATCCGTTTCAGCGATGGAATCCGGCAAATGACCCTTAACCTTATTGACATCGAAGCCTTCCTTTGCCACATCCACGTTATATGGCGGATGATTCGACGTGGTCATGATGACATTGATGATTTTTTCGCCCCGGTGCTGATCCATATAGTCGGAGATGGCCTTAAACAGGTATTTATCCGCCACGCCCCACGCATTTCCTTCATCGCTGGGGATCTCGGACGCATCGTGAAATTCATCGAAACCTTGGGATAAAACAAAATTCTTCACGTTCTGCCACGTGCTGAATCCGCCGTACCAGAACACCGTTTTATATCCCAGCTTCTTCATGACAGGACCGATACCGAGACCATAAGACTGCACGAAGCTTTGATTTTCATAGTTCGGATACAATCCCGTGTCGGGCATCCCCGTCAACAGTCCGTTAATGGCCGGCATCGTGCCCGTTCCCTGAGCCAACGCCAGGTGCGTGCTCATCGCCTGAGGGCTGGCCGCATATTTTCTGCCCTGTTCGACCAGATATGCGCCCGGTTCGTTATATTCAGGCAAAAACGGCCATAATCCATAGGATTCACCGAGAATGACGTTAATCGAACGCGGCTGTTCCTGTAATCGCTGCTGAGTCACCGTTTTTGTGAAAGCCGCATCAAATGTACCGCCGTCCGGCTTTCCGCCGATAGCCTTGATTTTTTCATTCAGCTCCGCCGGCGTCAAGTTGATGACCTCAAGCTCCGCCGTTCGTTTAGCGATACTTTTAACACGATACAGCGCCTGTACATCGTCGAGAATCGTTTCATTCAACAAATTGGAATTGAGGCGCGCCGCACTTTCCCAGTTAATGGATTTCGTATAGCTGAAAGCCCCGCCGAATCGAAACGTCAGAAATACGAGACCGAAAACGAGGAAAATTCCTGCGCCTGTCAGCCATTGTGAAAGCTTTGTTTTCGGACTCCACTGTATCGTAACGGGACGCAACATCCGATTCAATAACCGGCATAAAATACCGCTTACAATGAGGGCACCGATAAGGTACGGAATAGCGTGATATTCATTGACAGCCGTATTAACGATGGCATACGCATCATCATTCTTGCCGTTAATGAGCATAGCATTGTAAGATGAATTAAAGATTGTATAAAACGGAATTCGCCCAAAAAATAGTAATGTCAGTAAAACGACGGCGATAGAAGAAATGATTTTCTTGATTTTTAATGACGGCCATTTCGGTACAAAGGTGTGCACCAAAGTGCCGCCCACAAAGCTCAATAAACAAAGGGCGCCCACCGTCTTCAGACTCAACCGAAATCCGAGCCACAACGACATCAGCACATCATGCATCGATACCGTCGCCAGCTGTGACTGAAATTTAATGAGAAATACGATTCTAAATACGGTTAACAATAGGGAGAAGAATATAAAAATCTTGATCTCATTCGCTATACCCTGAAATAATCTCTGCCATCGGCTCATATCGTAACCTTTCTATTACTCGTATCTCAACTCATCAAACTCTATAATCATGCATCATAGGGGATACTTCTTACACGTATTCCCCCTGCACCGCTTGCATTTCCCGCAGCCGCAGTCGATAGTTCCGGCACCTGTCGTTTTAATATTCAAAGACCGCGAAACTACCGCTTTTACTTTTTTTCACCTTTACCGTCCTTTTTAGATTTATCCTTGTCACCTTTAGACTTGAATTTTTCATCCTTGGCTTTTTTGTCTTTGGACTTAAATATATCGTCTTTGAATGTGAATTTTTTGTCTTTGGATTTTTTAGATTTGTCCTTCTTCGACTTATCTTTCTTATCTTTTTCTTTTTTCTCCTTCGATTTCTTGGATTTTCCGTCAGTACCGTTAATGCGGGCCCATTCTTTATCAACACGCTTCAACTGTTTTTTGATGAGCTTTTCCAGCTTCTTTTGACCCTTCTTTCTATCCATATCGGATTTACCGAACAACAGGGCATTTACCGCCGTGAAAGGATCAATGGATACATCATCATCTGACTCGTCTTCCGAATCGGTTTTCTTAAAATCGCTATTCCCATCATATGATCCATCTGCATCAAATGTATTAGTATTATCTTCGTCATCGAAATTAGAACTATCTTCGTCATCGAAATTTGATTTTTTATGCTCTGATAGAGAGGATTTGTTTTCTTTGAAAGCATCCGCAGAATCATGTACATGTTTTGTCTCCAACGATTCCACACCTTGCAACGGCTCCGCGTGCATATGCTCTATGGATGCTTCATCCAAATCATCCATATCGGCGTTTTTTTCGATACTTTCACCGGCACCTGTAAACAAACCGCCCATCGCATGAAGTTCATTCAATTTGATGTGATTCACGCCCACCGTCGTATCATGTTGAAGCGGCACATCCTCGAGCTGCACCTCTTCCATAGCGTACGCATCGTGATGATTATTGACGCCTTTGCCGATACCATGAGCTACGCCGCCATCATCGTAAGCATGTCCCACGACATCACCGAACAGATCCTGTTCCAGCGATTCATACGTGTGAAGCAGCGCCATCCGGTTCTGCACCTCATCGATCTGATTCCACAGATCAACCAAGGTGGACGTATAATAAACGCGCTCCTTAACCTCCAGATAAGCCTGATATACGATAGCCAATTCGGTTTCGTTGAGCCCTTCTTCAGTACCGATTTCCTCAATCATCTGCTGAATCTGCTGATCTCTGTCATAGCGTTTGATCAGCGCCTTGCGAATTCGTTCAATCAATGTCGTAGTGATGAGTTCCATAGGTACCTCCTCTGCTCTATATTCAGTCCTACACATTTCAATAATGCATACGAATTAATGTACAGAACATTGAAAATCTAAATCAATTTTATAATCTCTAATATAGTATTATAGCAGAATTTACGCGGTTTTTCCTCTATAAAATGAATAAAACCCCGGCCGCGACATGATTTCCAGTTGCCTGTGAAAGTCAATGTATCATGGTCGCGCCGAGGTATTCATAAATGCAGTTAATTTATAAAATCTATATCCATTAAACTTGTGTAATCATACAGTCTTTAGCCTTACATAATATAGTATTTAAGTTTACGCAGTCCTATTAAAATAAATTCACCCTATAGACGAGTATCTTTTCCTTTTCGTCCGGTTCCTGAAACAGATCGCTGCAGTCGATGGATGCTTCCTTCTCCAATCGCACATGATTATTCAAAAAGTTCTCCACCTCTTCATTTACATAGTAAAAGAATAGCTGAATGTTACGTGGATGATGATATACGGAATCAAAGATATTACATAACACGCGCTTAATCGTATGCAGCGCAAAGGGATTAAAGAAAAAGCAGCAGTCCGCTACATCAGGCAACTCATAGGTGGCCGCATCACCGAGGACAAAAGACACGCGATTTCGAGCCGCCGGACTTTCAGAATTTTTCAACGCCTTAAGGTACAGACGTTCATCGTATTCGATGCCGATGGATCGGCACCCCGTCTGATAAGCCATGAAGATACCGACCCGACCCTTGCCGCTGCCGTAGTCGATCAATGTATGTTTTTTACGGATATAACCGCTGTTCGCAAGCCGTTCGAGAACACAGTAATCCGTCGCCTCATAGGGATGATGCTCGCCGTCGGACCGGCTGTCATCGCGGCCGGAGGTTTTAATAGCGAGTAATTGTTCCCATTCCTGTTCAGATGTTGACATAGATATACTCCTTTTGTAATATTATCCTATATTTTTGGTTTTATAAAAACTATTTTATGGATAATCTCTTTAGATTCATATAGATACAAAGGCACCTCTAAGGGGTGCTTTTACCATTATATAAACATCTATCTATACTTATATGATATACTAAAGGTATTATTTCGATTTGAATCATACAAAAGGAGTCCCAAATGGACAGTGATCTGACCTTAGATTTTATAATTATCATCGTATTAATCATCGCGAACGGCTTGTTTTCCATGACCGAGCTGGCCATCGTCAACGCCAAAAAGCGCCGCCTGGAAGAAATGGCGGAGGCCGGTAACGAGCGTGCCAAAAAGGCCTTTGAATTGTCGGAGAGCCCGAACGAAATGTTCTCCACCATTCAAATCGGCATCACCCTCGTCGGCATCCTGACCGGTCTGTATTCGGGCGCCACCTTCTCGGGACCGCTAGAGGAATTACTGAAAAATTCCATACCGGCCATCGCGGACTATGCCGCATCGATCAGCTCCTTCATCATCGTAGCGATCATCACCTACCTGTCACTTGTGATCGGCGAACTGGTACCGAAACGACTCGCTTTAAACAGCCCCGAATCCATCGCCGTCATCGTGGCGAAACCGATTTACTGGCTGTCCGTGGCACTGAAACCAATCGTCAGTTTTCTCGGCATCTCGACGGAATTTTTGTTGAAAGTACTGGGCGTCACCGTGAAAGAAGAGGCGCCTGTAACGGAATCCGAAATCAACAAGATGCTCACCGAAGGCGTCGCCATGGGGGCTTATGAAGAAGAGGAACCGATTCTCGTAGAAAACATCTTTCACCTGGCCGATATGAACGCCGGCGATATCATGACGCCGCGCACACAGCTCAAATGGATTGACCTGAACGGCACGGATGATGAAATCATGGAGGTCCTCAAAAACGCGAACCAATATCGCATCCCCGTCGGTACCGACTCTTTGGATGAACTGAAAGGTCTCGTAACCGTATCGGACGTGTTGGTACAGATCATGCAGCGACCTAACGATTCCATTTCAATTCACGATATCATTAAATCATGTCTGAAAGAACCGCTACTCGTACCGGAATCCATTACGCTCATGAAGTTGCTTAAACTGCTCCGCACGGAAGGCGTTCACGAAACCATCGTTCTCGATGAATACGGCGGCTTCAGCGGTCTCGTCACACTGCACGACATCATGGAGGAAATCGTAGGCCTCATGCCGTCCGGTGAAGAGGAAATCAAGGAAGAGGAAAACCGCATCATCGAGCGCGAAGACGGTACATGGCTCATAGACGGCCTGCTCGACGTGGACGAATTCAAAGAATTCTTTCACATCGACACGGAATTACCGGGCGAGGAAAAAGATTTGTACAAAACCATGGGCGGCCTCTTGAATGTTCTGTTCGGACGCATTCCGAAGGAACTGGACAAGGTCAAATGGAACGGCTACACCTTTGAAGTCATCGACATGGACAATACGCGGATCGACAAGATCCTCGTCACCTATGAAGAACCCGTTGTGGAACAGACAGAAGAATAATCAGATAATCCTTATAACGATTCGATACCCTCTAAAGTTAGAGTTTATTTTCTATCTTTAGAGGGTATTTTTAAATTAATTGATTTTATGCCACCTATATAGAGGCTATTTCAACTTCCAATCGTAACTCAATATATAATTTACACATCAGTTTAGTTATAAATACAATTACAGTTATAGAATTCCTTTACACTTACTGGAATTTTTCCACTATATATAGTATTATTTAATTGTATAAAATATAAAATCTGTACCTATTTCAGCTATTCTGGTACTTATTCTGGTACTTAACGATGAAATACATTATCATATGTACTCCTTATAGAATGTATAAACGTACCACTGATTTCGGGAAATACTATTTCCGAAAATACTAAGGGCTAATATAATGATACTTTCACATGAAATAGCTATAGACGGAATAAAGGAGAGATTCTATGAATCAAAGAGTCATGTCAATGATAGCCGCCATCATGATAGGGGCGACCCTCATCAGCGGTTGCGGCTCAGAAAAACAGACAGATGAAGCGAGTCTAAAGGTCCGCACCATTACCATCGGCGAAGAAAGCGGCACTACCGGCGCCGGATATTCCGGTACCGTTCATAATCGGACGGAAACCAATCTGGCCTTTCAGATCGGAGGGCGCGTTATCAACAAATTTGCCAGCGTAGGCGATCAGGTAGAGGCCGGTCAGGTCATCGCTCAGATCAACGGCGCCGATACGGCATCGCAGGTACAAAATGCGGAGGGCGCCGTAAAAGCGGCTCAATCGGCTTATGACCTGGCGAATACAAATGCAAAGCGATACCGCGAACTGTACGCCCAGCAGGCGATCAGCAAATTGCAGCTGGATCAAGCGGAAAATCAGTTAAACGCCTCGGCGGCTCAACTACAACAGGCGCAAGCCAGCCTCAACTTGAGCAGCAATCAGGACAGCTATACTAACTTGATCGCCCCCGATGCGGGCATCATCACGAGCCTCACCATCGAACCGGGTCAGGTCGTAGCGGCGGGCCAACAGGTAGGCATATTGGCGGCCGGTCATGAGCCGGAGGCGGTCATCTCCATTCCTGAACAGGAACTCAATACCGTCCACGTGGGCAGTCCTGCAACGATTACGTTCTGGGCGCTTCCTGACGTAAAAGTACAGGGCGTCGTTCGCGAAATCTCTCCTGTTCCGGACCCTGTAGCGCGGACCTATACGGTAAAAATTTCCTTGCAGAATCCTCCGGACTCGGTACAGCTAGGCATGACGATCAACGCAAATCTGACATCCACGGATTCAACGCATCTAACCATTCCTTTGACGGCGTTGGTAAAAGATTCGTCCGGCAATAATGCGGTATATATCATACGGGACAACAAAGCTCATCTCGTACCGATTAAAACCGGTGAATTCGGTTCGAATTCGGTTATCGTCACATCGGGCCTCTCGAAGGGCGACATCGTCATCACCGCCGGTACTCAGCAATTACAAGAAGGGACGGCGGTTAGTCAATGAAGAAATTTAATCTAGCCGAATGGGCCTTAAAACATAAATCCATCATCTATTACTTCATGGCCGTGTTACTCACATTCGGTGTCTTCTCATTCACCCACATGGGACGCATGGAGGATCCGGACTTTACGATGCGCACCATGGTGGTCGGCGTCGCCTGGCCGGGGGCTTCCCCGCAGGAGATGTCCGATCAGGTAACGGATAAATTGGAGGAAAAACTGCGCGATTTACCGGGACTGGACTATACGAAATCTTTCACGGACGGCAGCAAATCCGTCATCTATATCAATCTGAAAGAAGATTTACCGTCCAATCAGATTCGTCCCGCCTGGGAAGAAGCGCGCAACATGATCAACGACGAATGGAAATCATTGCCGGCGGGCGTACAGGGTCCGACCATCAATGACCGCTTCGATGATGTTTACGGCATCATCTACGCCATCAGCGGTGACGAATATTCGTACGAAGAAAAACGTAAACAGGCGGAAGATCTGAAACGTCAGCTGTTATCCGTGCCGAATGTAAAGAAAATCAGCCTCATCGGCGTACAGCAACAGACGTTGAACGTCACCATCAACAAGGATAAGCTCGCATCCTATCAGGTGAGCACACAGCAATTTTTGACCGCCCTGAAACAGCAGAGCATGATGGTTCCGGCCGGTACGATTACGACGGATACGAATAATATATACCTTCGCATAAACGGTCTCTTCGACAGCCCGCAGGCGGTACGGGACATGCCGATACGCGTCAATAATCAGACATTGCGTCTCGGCGATATGGCGGACGTGACCATGACCTATCAGGACCCGAGCGACCCGCAGTTCTACTACGAAGGCAAACCGGCCATCGGTATCGCCATCTCCATGGATGCGGGGGCGAACAATATCGAATTCGGCGAAGCCATCGATAAAAAATTGGCTGAACTGAAGAAAACCATTCCTGCCGGTCTCGAACTCGATCAGGTATCGAATCAGCCACATATCGTGAAGGAATCCATCGGCGATTTCTCGCAATCTCTATTCGAAGCCATCGCCATCGTACTGCTCGTCAGCTTTGCGTCCCTGGGACTTCGCACGGGCATCGTCGTGGCCCTCACCATTCCGGTTGTCGTGTCCACCACGTTCATCCTGATGTATGAAAACGGCATCTACTTACACAAAGTAAGTCTCGGCGCCCTGATTTTGGCTCTGGGGCTTCTCGTGGACGATGCGATCATCGTCGTGGAAATGATGAACGTTAAGCTCGAAGAGGGTTGGGGTCACTTCAAGGCGGCCACCTCCGCATACCAGTCGACGGCATTTCCTATGCTGTCGGGGACGCTCATTACATGTGCCGGCTTCTTGCCGTTAGCCCTTGCACAGGGGATGGTGGCGGAATTCACGAAATCCCTGTCCATCGTAGTCTTCATGGCGCTCATTCTATCCTGGTTCGCCTCCGTTCTCGTGAGTCCTGTACTGGGATATAAAATCATCGAAACAAAGGCGCCGAAGCCTGAATCGGAATGGTCCAGACGCGACCATATCATGCACAAGATGAAAATCACCTTCAACGATAAATTCGAACGACTCCTCCATTGGTCCCTCGACCATCACAAGGCGGTCCTCGGCATTACGTTGATTGCTTTCATACTTTCACTTGTTTCATTCCCTCTCATCAAACAGGAATTTTTCCCGTCCTCCACGCGGAATGAAATCGTCGTATCCATGCAGTTCCCGCAGAGTTCGTCCATCGAATACACGGCGAGTCAGGCGAAAATCATCGACAAGCATTTGCAGGATAATGAACATATTTCGACATTCGCATCCTACGTGGGCCAAGGATCCCCTCGATTCGTGCTCACATTGGAACCTGAACTGCAACGGAATAATTTCCTCCAATATGTGATCGTCACGAAATCCTTAGAGGACCGGGATAAATTATACAGCGAGTTGACCTCATATCTGAACGAACAATTCCCGTCAGCCCTCGTAAATACACAATTCCTGCAAATCGGCCCGCCATCGAAATATCCGGTCATGCTGCGCGTATCCGGACCCGATCAGGCCAAGGTGAAAGAAATCGCCAATACCGTGAAAGCACGGATGCAGGAGGACAAGGATTTACATAATATAGCCTTCGACTGGCCCGATACGGAGCCGGTCGCCAACGTGCATATCGACCCGAATAAGGCGCGTCTGCTCGGCATCGACAGCTATTCCGTATCCTTGCATCTGCAAAGCTTATTATCGGGTACGAAGTCCGGTGAATATTATGAAGGTAATCAAACCATTCCGATTACATTCCGATTAGGTGACAATGCACAGCACAATTTAAGTGCTCTTTCATCATTGCCTATTCAAACGGGAAGCGGCAATTACGTACCGCTCAGCCAAATCGCAACGATTACGATGACCCAGGAGGACGGTATCATATGGCATCGCAACATGATGCCGACCATCAGCGTACACGCCAATGTGAAAGAAGGCGTTCTCGGCAATGCGAAAACGAATGAAATCTATAAGCAATTAAAGGATATTCGTGACAGCTTGCCTGCAGGGTATTCCATCGACCTCGACGGCTCCGCGGAAAAGAGCGTTACGGCGGTAGACAAATTACTGGTACCGATGCCGATCATGCTCTTCGTGATCATGACGATTCTCATGTTCCAATTGAAGAGGATTCCGCTCATGTTCATGGCTCTCTTAACGGCTCCGCTCGGACTCATCGGCGTCGTAGTGGCCCTCAACATTACGAGAACACCGCTCGGCTTTATGGCCATTCTGGGCATCATCGCTCTGTCGGGCATGATCATTCGTAACTCCATCATCCTGCTCGATCAAATCGAGATTCACAAAGCAGAAGGACAGGAACCGCGTGAAGCAATCATCAGCTCCGCAACACTTCGGTTCCGCCCTATCATGCTCACCGCCATTGCGGCTATCATGGGCATGATTCCCCTCATGGGATCCGTTTTCTGGAGCCCTCTTGCCATCGCCTTCAGCGGCGGCCTGCTCGTCGCAACAGTACTGACACTCATCGTACTGCCTGTGATGTATGCAACTTGGTACAAAATAGAATAAATCGACATAAGAAAACCACCTTGCCATCGCGCTCCATTCTACGTAAGTCGCGCTCAGGTAAGGTGGTTTTCTTTTTATTAATCACTTTATTCTATTTTGTGCCGCATATATTTTATGACGGATAAACGAAAAGAGACTGTAATATAAATGCCGTCTTACCGCATTCTATTACAGTCCCTTTTATGTCTTATTAAATTATCCGATTCAAATCAGATCACTACAGCCGTTCCGTTGCATGTAATCATGAGCATGCCGTTTGTTTCGCCTACTGTGCTGTATTGAAAGGATACACCGATAATCGCATTAGCACCAATTTTCTGAGCGCGGCTCGCCATTTCGTCGAGTGCGGCCTGACGTGCTTTCATCAAGGATTCTTCATAGCTGCCGCTGCGTCCACCGACGATGTCGCGGATGCCGGACATAAAATCTTTTACGAAATTACGACCCTCTACGACTTCACCGAATACGATGCCCTTATATTCTTTTATAGAATAATTTTCAATGTGCATTGTTGTTGTAATAATCATAATTGGCTCCTTACTGCCGATACAAACAGGTCCGTCCATATCAATAAAATCTATACCATCAACGAAACTGTCGATACACCGGAATCTCTATCGTTCGAAATCCCGATTCAGGTTCACTTCTTTTAACGGCACCAGCTTCGTTTTTTTCGTATATTTATAGCCTAGGTACACAGCGAAGAATACAGGCAGGCCGATATAGGCGACGGATACGCCGTACCAGTCGATTGTCTCGCCTGTGAAAGCCGTATAATTTTGACCGCAGATGATGATAATACAAAGAATGAGCGCCAAAATCGGACCGAATGGGAAGAAAGATGCTTTATACGGCAATTCGCTGAGGTCTCTGCCCTGTGCCTTGAAAGCACGGCGGAAACGATAGTGCGCCACCGCAATACCGACCCAGGCGATGAAACCGCATAAACCGGAGATATTAACAATCCAGGTATATGCCGTACCTTCACCGATGAAGCTCGTAAGGAATGCAAACAAACCGATGGCCGTCGTTAACACCAGGGCCGGAACAGGCACGCCGCGTTTATTCAATTTAGCGAATATCTTAGGCGCCTGACCTTCCTTCGCCAACGCATAGAGCATACGGGTCGAAGAATAAAGACCGGAGTTGCCCGCACTCAATACGGCCGTCAAAATGATGGCATTAATAAAGCTCGCCGCAAAGGCGAATCCGAAGCGGTCGAATACCAAGGTAAACGGACTGATGGACACATTTTCAATGCTGGAATTCAATAAATTCGGATCCGTATAAGGAATGAGGAAACCGATAACTGTGAAAGCACCGATATAGAACAATAAAATACGCCAGAAGATGGAATTAATCGCCTTCGGCACATTTTTTTCCGGTTCTTCCGCTTCACCGGCCGCTACGCCGATGAGCTCCGTACCCTGGAACGAGAAGCCCGCTACCATGAAGATCGCGAGAATCGCTTCCCAACCGCCTACGAACGGCGCTTCACCGACTGTCCAGTTCGTGAACCCCGGTGACGTACCGCCGATACCGAGGATCAGCATAAAGCCGCAAAACAGAAATACGAATACCGTAATAACCTTGATGCTGGAGAACACATACTCGCTTTCACCAAAGGAACGGGTGGACAAATAGTTAAGCCCGAATAAAATGAAAAGGAACAGCGCGGACCACACGATAGCCGGCACATCAGGAAACCAATATTTCATGATGAGCGCCCCTGCGAGCACCTCCGCAGCCAGCGTAATAGCCCAGTTAAACCAGTAGTTCCACCCCAACGCAAAGCCGAATGCAGGATCTACATAGCGTTTTGCATAGGTTCCGAACGAACCGGGAATCGGCAGGTACGTAGCCATCTCACCTAAAGATGTCATCAGAAAGTACACCATGATCCCGATGAGACCGTAAGCCACGAGAGCACCACCAGGTCCGGCGGTACTGACCACCTCACCACCGGCCACGAAAAGACCGGTACCGATAGCCCCGCCCAAGGCGATCATATTCATATGACGCGCTTTGAGGGAGCGTTTTAAATGTTGTTGTGTATTAGACGTATACTCTACGTTATTATGTTGATTATCAGACATGTGTACTCCTTATAAATCGAGATTACGCACGTACTTAGCATTATCTTCAATAAATTTACGACGCGGTTCCACCTTATCGCCCATCAATACGGTAAAGATTTTATCCGCTTCGATGGAATCTTCAAGACTGACTTGTAAAATCGTGCGATTTTCAGGATTCATCGTCGTTTCCCATAATTGTTCAGGGTTCATTTCCCCCAAACCTTTGTATCGTTGAATCGTAATGCCGTCACGGCCTATTTCATCAAGTTTAGCGGTCATTTCCGCATCGGAATATACATACCAATGGGATTTGCCTTTCTTGATCTGATAAAGAGGCGGTTGAGCGATATAAATGTGACCTTCCTCCACCAGCGGTTTCATATAGCGGTAAAAGAATGTCAACAACAGAGTACGGATATGAGCGCCGTCGACGTCCGCATCCGTCATGATGATAATCTTGTTATAACGGGATTTCGTAATATCGAATTCCTCGCCGATGCCTGTACCGAAAGCGGTAATCATGGATCGAATTTCATTATTTGCCAGGATTTTATCAAGGCGCGCCTTTTCTACGTTAAGAATTTTACCGCGCAACGGCAAAATCGCCTGATAACGGCGATCGCGACCCTGTTTAGCACTACCGCCCGCGGAATCACCTTCGACGAGATAAATTTCCGTCATGGATGTATCCTTTTCGGAACAATCAGCCAATTTACCGGGCAAGCTGGATACTTCAAGAGCATTTTTGCGGCGCGTTAAATCGCGGGCTTTACGGGCAGCCTCACGAGCACGGCTCGCCATTGTCGCCTTTTCGATGATTTTCTTCGCATCCTGCGGATGTTCCTCAAAGAATGTTTTGAGTCCGTCCGACACGATGACATCGGTAATACCCTTAACTTCACTGTTACCGAGCTTTGTTTTCGTCTGACCTTCAAATTGAGGTTCCAGTACTTTCACGGAAACAACGGCGGTCAAACCTTCGCGCACGTCCTCGCCGGACAGATTGGATTCATTTTCCTTGATCAAGCCAGCCTTACGACCGTAATCGTTCAATGTACGCGTCAAAGCGGAGCGGAAACCGGATAAATGTGTACCTCCATCCACGGTATTGATGTTATTTACGAAGGACAAAATGTTTTCGCTGTAGCTGTCATTATATTGAAGAGCCACATCCACAACTACGTCATCCTTTGTATTTTCGATATCGATTACCGTCGGATTTACGACTTCCTTATTTTCGTTCAGGAACGCTATGAAAGAACTCAAGCCGCCTTCATAGTGAAAGCTTTCCACACGCGGTTCATCCTGGCGCAAATCGCTCAATGTGATGCGAAGACCTTTATTGAGGAACGCCAATTCCTGAAGGCGTATTTTCAATGTATCGAAATTGAATTCAGTAGTTTCAAAGATTTCAGCATCAGGTTTGAATATAACGGTAGTACCCGTGCTTTCAGACTTGCCGATTTCAGTAAGTTCCGATGTTTTATGACCGCGAGCAAAGGTAATCTCCTGAATGATACCGTTTTGAGATACCTGCACCTTCGTCCATTCACTCAATGCGTTAACAACGGAAATACCTACACCGTGCAGACCGCCGGATACTTTATATCCGCCGCCGCCGAATTTACCGCCTGCATGTAATTTGGTTAACACCAATTCCACGGCGGACATACCGGATTCGTGCATTCCCGTAGGAATACCGCGACCGTCATCCACTACGGTAACACTGTTATCAGGATTGATAGATACTTCGATATGCGTCGCATAACCTGCGAGCGCTTCATCCACAGAGTTATCCACTACTTCATATACGAGATGATGTAAGCCGCGTACAGACGTACTGCCGATATACATCCCCGGGCGTTTACGAACCGCATCAAGACCTTCTAATACTTGAATATTCTGGGCCCCATAATTTTGTTCAGGCATGAAACAAACTCCTCCTAACAAAACCCTAACCCACAACGGGTAAGGAAATTTAACTTATCTGTTTATTATACTATAAAATTCATCAATTCGTCTCATTAATGTCTTAATACTGATACCGGATGCGTATATGCAGTCATCTGTCACCACATATGTCTTTATTTTTTCGTCCGGCACCATGGCGATATATTCCATAGATTCATAATGATGAATAGGACTTTTATGAGATTTTCCGCCCTTTGCATGAACCATGGTGATGATGGATTCTATAGGTACCGCTACGGTATCACCGATATGAACGTACATAGAAACTCCTTATTGATTTTATTGCACTAATTAAAGGCATCCACCAGATATATATTCTGTAACTGAAATATAATTTATTTTTATGCTTATCAAATTTTCAAATGTATATTTATTTTTCAAGAACCCCGTTCAACGCATCAATTTTACGTTGTTCCTCTTCCGCAAGGAATTTGGATCGATATTTATTACACAGATTAATGACATGCTGCTCCGTCAGCTCATCCTGCTTTTTATGGGTAATAAGCATGGCCGCCATATACATGTGGCGACGATTGATCGACCCCTTATAGATTTTATCCAAATAAAAGTATATGCATTCCCTCATCGCTTCTGCAAAATGAATAAATGTACATTCAATAAAGGCCTGACAATCACTGTATTTTATGTACGGATATTTTCGAATCACAGCCTTAATTGCCTTGATATGTTCCCGATGCATCTCATACTCGCAGGTAGGACATACATCTTTTTTCGATTGCATATGCATACCGCATCGATGACAGCGATGATATCCGCAACGCTCCAAATAAATTTCCTTCTTGCGCCGCGTAATTTGTATCTTTCTGAAAGCCGATTTTAATTTTTCATTATCCGTTTTATCTAAAGATCGGTCGATAGCTTTCACATCGTCCTCTGAAAGCACGATTCTGTCAAAATCTATATTCTTGTCCGGAACAGGCATATCCGGAATGGACAATCCCTTATGTTTCTCCGCTTTCACATAACTCTGACGACGCATGATAAATCGGATATCCGCAATAATTTCACGACCGTAATAATTATTGATTTCCTCGATGATGCGCCGTTTCTGCATCTGTAGTTCCTGCATCCACATAGACGTATCCGCACTGATGATGATGAGGGGCGGCTTGATATCCACAATCTGCGCATGAGAGGCGATAACGGCCCCCACCACATCATGCCAATGATGCACGAGAGTGTTCAATTTATACTGTTCCAGCAAATTCAGTTCACTCAAAGCCATAGGCAAACATAAATCAAGGCTTTCCATACTGAATCTGTCCCCCTTCACAATGAATAAATTGAACGGATTTCAAATCCTGAAAGTCATGAATATCCGTCGTAGTAATAAATGTTTGAATTCGTTTGTGAATAAACTGCAATAAATTCGCCCGTCTCGACTCGTCCAATTCACTCAAAACATCGTCCAATAGAAGCACCGGATATTCGCCCACCTCGGATTTGATGAATTCCAGTTCACTCAATTTGAGAGACAATACGGCCGTCCGCTGCTGTCCCTGGGATCCGAATTTTTTAAGATCCATGCCGTCCGAGAAAAATCTCAGATCATCGCGATGAGGTCCGACGCTGGTCGTAAGTCGATGACGATCCAGCGGCAAAGCCGCCTTGATGCGCTCGTAAAAGCCTTCCTTCGTGTACTCCAAAGAACCGTCCTCTATATATGACTGTTCATAGCCGATGGTGAGATTTTCAAGACCTCCCGTGAGCTTACGGTTCATCAGATCGATGAGAAGATTGATTTTTTTAAGACTTTCAAGGCGTTTTTTTACGATAAAACTCGCCATATCCGCCAGCTGTAAATCCCATTCATCGAGAGGTATGCTCTGCTTGCCGCGATATTCTTTTAACAGCGCATTGCGTTGCTGCAGCAACCGATTATATTGTATGAGCTGATGATAGTAAATAGCGCTTGTCTGAGAAATTTCCATATCGAGAAATCGACGACGCCCCGACGGACTGCCCTTGATGAGCTGTAAGTCCTCGGGACAGAAGATAACCGTATTCAATGTACCGATGAGTTCCTTTTGAGAAATCTTCGTATCATTCAACCGGATATCCTTCGCCCCTTGACGGAACAACTTGATATTTACCTTCTGAGGCGTATCCTTTTTATCGAACTTCACGACAAGGCCCGCTTCATCCGCGTTGAATAACAACATATCCGATGTATCGTTCGTGCGATGGCTCTTGCCGATAGTTCCCACGTAGATGGACTCGAGAATATTCGTCTTCCCCGCTCCGTTTGTACCGTACAGGACGATGATTTCCGGATTGAACTGAATCTGGATATCCTTGTAGTTGCGAAACTGGAATAATTGCAGTGAGTCAATTCTCACCGATTATGCCTCCTCTTTGGTAACAACGAAATCCACATCGATGCCTTCACAGGTTATGATATCACCGATACGGCATTTCTTGCGCTTTTCCGTAACGATCTGACCGTTCAATGTAAGGGCTTTATCATCGATAAACGATTTAATCTGACCGCCCGTTTCGATGACGCCTTCCAATTTTAACAGCTGATCGATTTGAATATATTCAGTATGAATAGGAACCTGACGTTGTTCTTTCATAAGGCCCTCCTATTACGAATTCGTACGAACAGGCGTTACGACATAGGTATAATTAGGATTGTTATCCTGACGAATCACAACAGGTCCGTTCTGTTTCAGATACAGATGAATATTTTCGCCCGAACTGTGACGCAAAATATCTGCAATATAACGACCGTTGAAAGAAATGGTAAACGGCACCCCCTTAAATTCCACAGTCACATCCTCTTTAGCCATACCGATTTCGGAATTCTGTGTGGATAAGGTTACCTTATTTTCAGACCAGTCATAGCGGATGACATTATAGCTGATATCCTTTGCCAACAACGATACGCGATCTACGGCACCGGCAAATTCATTGCTGTCGATGACGGCGCTGGAATCAAATTGGGACGGAATTACCTTTTCATATTCAGGATATGTGCCTTCAATCAAACGGGAAATAATATAAATCGATTCAAAATTGAAAGCAATCTGCGTACGATTCCAGATGATATTGATCACAGCCGGATTATCCGTCGGTAATAAGCGGGATACTTCAGCTAATGTTTTTGTAGGAATAATGGCGCGCATCGGAGTCGTCGCAGGTTCTTCAATGGTGATTTTCTTAACCGCCATGCGATGTGTATCGGTGGCCACCATGGTGACTTCCGATTCCTTTACTTCCAGGAGAGCCCCTGTAAATACAGGTCGGTCCTCATCGGTAGCCGCCGCATAATTTGTTAAATCGATAAGTTCTTTCATGGCAAAGCTGTCGATGTTGAGGTGATCCTGATCGTGAATTTGTTCTACCAGTGAAAAATCATCAGGATGAAGTGTAACGAGGTTGAATTCGGAGGAACCCGATGTGATTGTTAATGAATTTCCATCCTCCGGTTTATAGAGTTCAATCGTATCACCCGGTAATTTACGGATTAATTCTTGAAAGTATCGAGATCCTACAACCATTGTTCCAGGTTCTAAAATGTCGCCTTCGATGCTTAAACGGATGCCTAGTTCAAAGTCATTACCCTGTAGTTCCACTTGTCCGTTTTTGGTTGTCATATAAATAGCACCCGGTAAGTTTGAACTTGTTTTATTCTGAGATACCTTCTGTAATACGTTGATTGCTTTTTGAAGATTTGCCTTCGGAAATTTAATATGCATAATGTTCTCCTTATATATATTCTACGGTAGATCTGTTTCTACTGGTTTTCTGATTTATTTGTTAGTTTAGTAGAAGTAGTAGTAGGATGCTGTTTATATGTGTAAAAGTACGACGGCGCCAGTGACGGTATATCATTTGGCTTGTGCATAACCCTGTTGACAGGTTGTACCCGGTTATCCACATATTCACAGCAAATACGCAATTTTATGATATCCACAATGTTGTGCACATTATATCCACATACTTATCCACAGGTTGTTAATTTCTGTTTGATTTCTGCGATCATCAGCTTTGTTTCTTCGTTTTTTTCGATTTCTTTCGTTATTTTTTCATAGGCGTGAAGAATTGTCGTGTGGTCGCGTGAGAAAGCCGCTGCAATCTGCGGATAGCTTTCATTGATCATATCGCGGCACAGATACATGGCGATTTGGCGGGGAAATGCGAACTGAGCTTTTCGTTTTTTTCCCAGTAAATCCTGTTTTTTTATATTGAAATAGGAACTGATGAAATTCTGAATGGTTTCTATGTTAACGAGGTTTACTTCTTCCGCGTGAACGAGTCCCGCTAAAGCCTGTTTAGTATATTCCAGATCGATGGATTCCATGCGGTGGTCGATGGATGCGGTGCCGATGAGCTTGTTGAAAGCCCCCTGAAGGACGCGGACGTTTTCGCTGAACTGAAGCGCCACATAGTTGATGGAATCGTTATCGATGCGAATGATCTTGTTTTTGTGATATTCCCTCTCTAATAATGATTTAAAGATAGCGATGCGCGTCTCCAAATCCGGATTTTCCATGGTGGCGATGTAGCCGGCCTGGAATCGGGATCTGAGGCGGTCCTCAAATTGTTCCATATCATTCGGCATCGTATCCGATGTGAGGACGATCTGCTTATTATTATTTAATAATTCATTAAATGTATTGAACAGCTCGGTTTTCGTGCTTTCACGGCTTTCAAGAAACTGAATATCGTCAATCATGAGAACGTCGATATTGCGGAATGTATTGCGGAACAGTTTACCCTGGTTGCGCTGCAATGTTTCGACGAATATATTCATAAAGTTCTCGCTCGTAATGGACATGACCTTCATGTGCGGATGATTTTCCTTGATAGCATTGCCGATGGCGTGCATCAAATGAGTTTTACCGAGCCCCGACGGTCCGTAGATAAAAAGCGGATTATAATCGCCTCCGGGAAATTCCGCCACATTTTGTGCGGCTCCGAACGGAATGCGGTTGGCATTGCCCGTAACGTAATTATCGAAGCGGTACGCCGGATTTAGATTTGATAAGGATAAATCGACCGGTACATTATCCGACTGCAAGGTGGGAACCGATTCGGATACCTTTTTAGGCGCTATCATGGGTTCATCGGGAATATCCACAGGCGAAGGAGCGCGTTCAATATAAACAGGCTCCTGATAGACTGGCGTATAAAATTCCTCCTGATACGGCTTGTCATCGAGAGGCGGCAACGGCATAGGCGGTGCCACGACAGGTGCATCATCGAATGTGTCCTGTATGGTGTTTTCAGTACCCGCATCTTGTTGGTTAAAGTCAAATAAAACCATATCATGATGGGATCCGAGCACGGTGGTAATCGCATTTTGCAATGCATTACTGATGATGGGCTGCTGATCAATCAAGTTTTTTATAAAACTCTGCATAACGCCGATATGTATGGAATGATTATCGATGGACATGGGAATCAGGGATGACGTGACGCGCATGTAGAGAGCGTCAGGCATGCTTTTTTTCGCCTCCTGCAATATATGTTCCCATATATTATTCAAATCAATTGATTGCATATTGTTCCTCATGTGTATAACTACGGTAATAATGTGTATAGTTTAGAAAAAATGTGTATAACTATTGTGAAAACTGTTCTGTTTCTGTGTATAAGTTGTGGATTACTTGTGAATAAGTGAAAATATATAGCCGATTTAGCTATATAAAACCTGAATTTATATAACATGTGAATTAAAAGACAAAAAATGTGGATAACCTTGAGGGTTACCCATGTAAACTTTACAATATACTGTGATTTTTCCTAATTTATGATTCGATTGTATCAAAAAAAGAGCATTTTGTCATTTAAACTGTGGATAACTTTTTTGAACTTTCTTTCTACGATAAGGTGTAGCAATTACTTTAGAAAAGGACCGGATACTGATTTTCGCGCTCCATCCTACGCAAGTCGCTTAAAAATCAGTATCCGGTCCTCTCTAACTGCAAATTTATAATTTATATAATCTACAATCCTATAAAAGTAATTGCTACACCTTGTATGTATTATAGAAATATTCAAAAAAGTTACTTATTAAAAATGAAAAATGTCTTTTTTTGTAGGGGAAAGGCCCCTTCTTTCCTCTTCCCATAAATAGAGATCAAAATGTAAATTTGCCAAAATATAAAAAGATTGAGATTGTGAGTTCTTGTATGCTGATAAATTGATGTTACGTTTACATCGTGTAGTGGTGTTGAAGGTGACATTAGAATTTATCTTGGGAGGGAATATAGGGTCCTTTTGAGCGACTTTACGATTAGTATGGAGCGATGAAGGAGCCCTATATTCCTCCCCCTGGAAACGTAACATCAAT
>ERZ773038.233-NODE-233-length-38403-cov-7.261552_pt1 | contig 38403 bp, 43 predicted proteins | sample MGYA00511665_ERZ773038 | MGnify/ENA primary metagenome ERZ773038 (study PRJEB29015, sample SAMEA2737966) | human oral metagenome | biome: human oral; feature: human-associated habitat; material: dental | place: China | collected 2028 ... | reverse complement strand
TTTCACCCTTCTCGACGCCGCCGCCAATCAGACTATAACCGTCCCATTGCCGAGTCAAAAGAATCTTATTATCCTCAACGATCACCGCGTACACGCCGACACGGATATTTAGTTCGTCAACAGGAACGGTATATTGATTACCGAAGACGTCTTTGCAGATGATGGATTTGGTCATCTTTGCTCCTTATCGCAGTAACTTTCTAAAATTTGTACTAATCAACCCGCTCGGTAAGCGACATCACCTGATAGCCGTACTGATCAATATCTTCTTGCTTCCAAAAATCAACTTCTTTCGTGCGTAAAACTTCGCCGACTACATGACGGACTTTGCGGCCGGTTGGTGTCCCGCTATAATTTACCTCAATCTGCTCCAGGATATCACCGGGTTGGATATCAAAATCAGCTACCCTCATATCAAATGTCTTCTCGCCCGCTAGGACTTTTTCGAATAAATCAGGGTAGGATTTTTTGGTGATGATTTTCATACGTTTTATTATCTATCCCTCCGCGCCGCCACCGCAAACCACATAAAGTAATCCTCCAACGATTCATCCTCCATGCCGGCGAATAGTTCGCGGGCGCGCAGGACTTCGCGGAGTTTTGGCGATTTTTGGCGGGCGAGCTGCTCGGCGGTGGCGTCCAATAAATCCAAGCCGCGCCGCCAGGCGCTAGTCATCGCAGCCGTATCGCCGCGGCGCCGGGCGGCAAACGCTTGCCCGACCTCTGAGCCGATGTTGCCCATTTGCTCAAATATTGTTAAGTTCTGCCACTTTTGCTTGTCAAATACATACTTACTCATGGATTACTCCAGTGCGTTTATGTAACCACGCTGCCAACTCCCGCCAAACGTTTGCCGTCAACTCCGCCTTCTCTTCATCGGTCATTTCGGCGAGCGTCTTATCATGATTATCCGGCAAGAAATATGTATCGTAATTGCGGCCGTTATCTCCGCGCGGTTCTTTGAGCAATACGCCGTGCAGTTTTAAGGTAAACGTCTGCGGTTTGTTGCCGTCAAAATAAGTAATTGTACGCTGCGTGTACGCCCGAGTGCCGCCGCCGAGCAGCTGAATTATCCTGTCAATACCGATAGTGTCGAGCGCGTATTTGGTGTAAACGCCGGGAAAGCCGTTCAGCTCGTCGATGAACAGGCCTGAATCCATCACCACCAGCGGACGTTTAAGTAGATCGTAGTACTTTAGCGCCTTATCGACAGAGACGGCTGTTTGGTCGTCGGATTGGATTTCTGGCACGTCGGGCAGGGCTTCGTCTGGCGCAATCAGGTTGACGCCTGTTCCAGCCAGTGCTTGCTTGGCTCCGGCGAGTTTATATTTGTTGGTGGTCGCGTAGGTGAGGTTCATGAGTATAGTGTAACACCTCGCTGTCTTAACCAAACCTCACCACAAACCGCATGCCCCGCCCATGCGGCGTAAAGTCGTAGTCCAAACCTTTGACGTCGAGTAGCATTTTCACCGTGTAGAGGCCGATGCCGCTACTGTCGGTGTGTTGCTTCGCACCGTCAGAACTGCGATAAAACGGATCAAAGATGTGCTGGAGTTGTTGTTTGGTGAGTGGTTTGCAGGTGTTTTCGATGGCTAGTTCGCGCTGGTCGCAAGTAATTTTTATGACTCTGCCGGCGTCGCCGTGGCGCACTGTATTTGATACCAAATTCGAAATGACATGGCGCATCATGTCGCGGTTCGCGCGAATGGTTGTCGGACGCGCATCGACCGTGAAAGTCATGCCACGCGTTTTTGCCAGCAGTGCATAATCATCAACCACCTCGGCGATTAGCTTATCAATCCTCAGCCGCTTTTCCTGACGCAGAGCCTGCTCAGCGACGCTGCCAGAGTGCAAAACGTCATTCACCATTGCCGCCAAGCGATCAACCTGCGTCACCGATTTCGCTAGGTACTGATCGCGATCTTTATATTCGCCGATGTTGAGCTGCATGTTTTCAAGCATAATCCGGAGGGCCGCTAGCGGCGTTTTCAGCTCGTGCGAAGCCGCACGCAAAAAAGCGATTTTCTCTTTTTCCAGCTGCGTGATCCGCTTATTCTCATGCTCCAGCGAGCGAATCGTTTGCCACAGGTTTTGATAGAGCTCATTAATATTTCGTCCCAGCACGCCGATTTCATCACGGCTATTTACCGGATAATGCGCGCCCTTTTCCAGCCGCTGCATAGTCGTAGTCACCGCCGCCATCTGGCGAATCGGCCGCGTCACAAAACGGCTATAAACGTAAGAAAACAGCAGCGCCACCAGTAGCGAGCCAAGCATCGTATAAGGCAATACGTGCAAGGTAGCGAGCTTGGCCTGGGTAACGGGCGCTACGTCGGCCAGCAGCTTGACGGCGATCGTTTGGCCGTGGCTATTCGCCACACTCCCCTGCCGCAAAATCACCGAGCGCGGATCGATCGTTTGCCCGTCAGCAATTTTTACCACGCTAGTATCGACCGATTTACCGCTATCCGTCACGATGTTGATCGACTGAAACCCTTGAAAATACTGGTCGCGCCCGTCGATTGTCAGCGTGATGTTCACATTTTTCATCTGAGCAAAATCCTGGCTGAGACGGCGCATTTTCTCAGTCGATTTACCGCGTAGTTCAGCCACGAGTGCCGTGAGATTGTCCGCCGCCTCGTGCTCTTTTTGCTGTAAATAAAATTGCGGCATCAAGGTGTAGACTAGCGCATGCACCAGGATGATCAGCGCCGCGAACAGGCCGATTGACACCAAAAATGTTTTAGGAAATAATTTAAGACGCTTCATAGCGATAACCCACTCCCTTCACCGTGATGATGCAGTCCAGGTGCAATTTTTTGCGTAAGTTTTTGATGTAAACGTCAATCACCCGGTCGAACGGCACCTCGTCGTCGCGCCACAGCTTGTCGATGATAGCCTGCCGACTCCAGACCATGTTTGGATTATCGACGAGCAGTTTGAGCAGCTGCACTTCCTTGGGTTTGAGGTGCGCGTCAGTATCATCATAAAACCCTTGATAGGCCATAAAATCAACCGAGGCCAGGCCGCGTTGCCACAAGGCTTTTTTGACAGACTGCTGACGGCGGAGCAACGCCTTAATTCGCTTTTCCAAAATCACCAGCGAGAACGGCTTACTCATATAATCATCCGCCAGCTCGTCAAAACTCGCAACTTGCGTCGGCTCATCATGTAGTGCCGTCAGCATCAATACCGGCACGTCGCTGGTCTGGCGAATTTGGTGCAATACTTCAATGCCGCTCATCCCCGGCAACATAATGTCGAGGATAATCACATCTGCCCCAGTAAATCTCTCCAGCGCTTCCTCGCCACTGGTCGCCGTCACCACCGCAAAGCCACGCTGGCGGAGAAACTGCTCAGCGCCAGTGCGCAGGGCGGGCTCGTCTTCGACTAGAAGGATTCGTGATTTTATTGCGTTACCCATTTCGGTTAATCTTGGATGCTATCCTCCTATGTTTTGAATTGGCTTGCGCTCGATATTCGGACAACAGTACTTGGTAATTCTGTGGTTAGTCAAGCTGCCAACGCGATAATTAGTTAATTACAATTATACCTTACCAAAGTAATTTGTCTACTTAAGTCTGGTCTAACGCCCCGTGACATAACTAGAAAAAGGATTTGAGCGTAAGCTGACATCTCCATTTAAGTGTCTATTGAACTCACTGCACAATAGGATCGGCCGAGACAGATTATTGATTTATTTTAGCCACTCTGCTACCATTCATAATGTACTATAAAGCGTCCGAGTTCCAGTCACGTCGGAACGAGCTGGGTGTCAAAATACACCACGGGAGTGAAGCCGTAAAGTCACACAACCGAAATCGCGATCCATCGTAGAGCCGGTACTGAGCGCTATAATTCAGTAATGAACTATAGAACAAGGATGGGACCGCGGGAGGTCTCTTTTTTGATCTCTCGTTCCTTGGGTAAATAATATAAATTTATTGTGCCTGAGGAGGTCTTTATCAGATTATGAACATGGTGAAACAAATTCAAGAAAATCCCAATTATATTAACCGACACATTCTGACTTATGATGAAATGGCGAGTGCAGAGCAGGGCGCTAGCCAAGAGCCACTGGTTGATGTGCGAAAGTATGATCCATCAATAGTATCAGAACACGAGCAATCGGACATGCAAGTTTATACTGGCGAATCTATTTTAGTGCGCAACACAGTAGCTAAGAAGCTCGCTGAAGTAAACAAGCAGTTGCGAAACGCTAATAACTTACGGCTACGTATTGTTTATGGATTTCGCCATCCAAAGGTACAGGAAAAGTACTTTCGTGAACGCAAAGAGGTTCTGCGAAGAGAGAATCCTAGTATATCAGAGCATGATTTAATACGCCTAGTCCACGATTTTATCGCAGTACCTGATGTAGCTGGGCACCCAATGGGTGCAGCAGTTGACTTAACGCTCGTCGATGATAGCAATAATCCTGTCGACATGGGCAACGCTATATCCGACTATTCTGATCCAGACATAATTAAAACCTTTGCAGAGGTGACCTCAGAGCAAGCTTCATATAGAAAAATATTGCACGATGCGATGACAGCGCAAGGCTTCGCGCCGTTCTACGGTGAGTGGTGGCACTTCTCATACGGCGACCGTGAGTGGGCGGCATTTTATGGAAAAAAAGCGGCAATTTATGGTACTATAAATATAATTTCAACGCATTGAGCAATGGAGCGGCATAGCGACCTATTTCAAGATCGCTATGCCGCTCCGCGGTGGTTGGTCAGTCAGGAGGCGGAGAGAGCTTTAAGGTTCTGTAGCGCGAAACTGCAGTTGCCGTAAAGCCAAATTCGCTGGGCACTCTGGGAGTGGTTTTTCTCTGTCTGAGCCGACACGTCTTGGATCTCAGAAATCTCAGTAGACCCCATCCTCAAGAACATGTGTTTTGAGTTGGATCCCTTGGCTGCCGTCCTCATGACGTAATACACACCCCCGAGGCGATTTGCTTCGAAGAGACATCGCTCAGTCACAGCGTAGGCAATTCTTCGGCCACGATGACTCAAAGACACGCCCAACTCCGAGATATACCACATCTGATCGTTGTCGGCGAGAATTTCTTGCGAGTCTTGTAGAAATTCTCTAACATCGTCGGGAGCATCGCCCACAGGAAGCGCGCAGCAAAAACCTACAACGGAGTCATCATCCTTCGCGAGAACGATGACTCCTCTTTCTAGGTGAATATCCCAGACTTCTTCGCGTATCCTATGTCTCGGATACACTTCGAAATAAGGAGGCCCGCCAAAAGCCTCCTGATACAGAGATATGAACCCAGCCATATCGGCTGCATCTCTATCTCTAGCGACGGTGTACTCCATGAATGACCTCCATATCACTCTCGAGAATCACGAAATCACTGTCAACTTCGGCTCGGATAATCTTCCCGGTTGGCTGAATGATGTCTGAAACACCAGTCACAGCACACGCCGCGATCGTACCAGAGCCACACGATGATTCATAGAAAAATGTATCGATACTCCTCACCCACACTACAGGATGAATCACGACAAGGTTGTTCTTCCTCTCGACCCAGACCACTCCAACAGCATCTCGCTCACGAAGACCCAGCTCTTCCGTCAGGTGATGATGCGTCCTTCGGTAGACTTCTGTCTGAGCTGGAAATCTACTCTCTACCACAACGTGGACGATGCCGCCAAGATCGACGATGTTTATCGTCTGTTCATAGCCTTCTACAGGATAAACCCCGACAGACATACCCGGAAACCTGCATCGGACATAGTACTCGTTATCCGACCGCTTATCGACAGTCGCGCTAACGAGGCCTTTGAAGCCAGATACCGTAAATTCTACGTCACCAGTACCTCGCAGCTCTGAAAACAGTACAGCAGCCGCCCGCGATGCATTACCGCAGAACTCTCCGCCAGCCATTTCAAAATGGCTTTGCGATGACACAAGAAAACCGGCCTGTTCGGCGCCAAGCTTCTCTGTGCTCTCTCCTAGTATCCGTCCTCGACTAACGTACTCCGTACGAGCAAGGGGACTAGCAATGACTTCAATTGCCGTTCCATTACCGCTAGCAGCGGTGATGACAGCCGTGGTTGTTGAGTTCATCATTATTCTCTCCTTAATTTTGAATGTGCTGTCCAACCTTACGGTGATATTGTCACACTCTCGTTATATATTCAACTCATTTGCGACTTATCGTGACGTTCTTGAAGACACCGCTCTATATCGGTAATCTTAATATCTTTAGCAACCAACAAAACTAGGAGGTGATAAACCAAATCTGCGACCTCGCCAATAAATTCATCATTCTCATCATTCTTTGCAGCGATCACAACTTCAACTGATTCTTCGCCAACTTTTTGGATAATCCTATCTAAGCCTCTGTCGAATAATTGTCTTGTGTAGGATATGTCTTCATCGCTGTTGCGTCTGCTCTCTATGATTTCGTATAATTCTCTAATTGTCATACATCCTCCTTATGCTATGATTTTTTCAATCGGTGACACGATAATCCCGCGCGCGCCAAGACTTTTCAATTTGTTAGCTACCTTCCAAAACTCATCTTCATTCATGACGGCATGTACGGCCAGCCAACCAGGCTTTGTTAATTCCACTACAGTTGGAGCGTCAAGTCCAGGGGCGATATTTTTAATTTTATCGATGTTCTCTTTGGGCGCGTTCATCATAATATACTTCAAATTCTTTGCAGCAAGTGCCGACTCAAGACGTACTAGCATCTGAGCAATTAGATCTTCCTTGTCTTTTGAAAGCGTCTTTTCGTTTCTAATAAGAACGGCTTCGGTTTCTAGAATTGTTTCTATAGGGCGTAGGTCATTTAATAAAAGAGTGCTACCGCTAGCCATTATATCAACAATCGCATCTGCCACCCCAAGTGCAGGTGTAATTTCAACCGATCCAGCTATCACAGTAGTTTTAATGTCAATACCGCGTTTCGCAAAATATTTCCTAGTCGTGTTTGGGAAAGTCGTAGCAATTGTTTTTTCTTGCAAATCTTTAATCGTAGTAATATTTGATTCTTTAGGAGCAGCGGCAACAAGCTTACAATAGCCAAATCCCGGACGCAGAACTTCACGCGTAGCAGTAACTCCAGCTTCACGTAAAACGTTTTGGCCAACAATGCCAATGTCTACAACGCCGCGCTCTATATAGCCAGGTATATCATCGTCGCGGCAAAACAAGATTTCAACTGGATAATTGCGGCATGCAGCAAAAAGTCTACGGCCATACACCTCGAATTCAAGGCCCATCATCCTTAGCGTTCTTAGAGAATCTTCGGTAAGTCGTCCATCTTTTTGAATAGCAATTTTTAAGTTTTCTTTGTTTAATTTCTTATCCACGATAAAACCTCCTCAGGCACAATAAATTTATATTATTTACCCAAGGAACGAGAGATCAAAAAAGAGACCTCCCGCGGTCCCATCCTTGTTCTATAGTTCATTACTGAATTATAGCGCTCAGTACCGGCTCTACGATGGATCGCGATTTCGGTTGTGTGACTTTACGGCTTCACTCCCGTGGTGTATTTTGACACCCAGCTCGTTCCGACGTGACTGGAACTCGGACGCTTTATGTTTAGGATTATACATAGCGCTTGCAGTTGGGTCAAGCATCTAAATTAGCGCTACTGCGTAGATTATGGCGGGGATTTTCCATCCTTTGGAGTGAAAATGTATTAGATTAGAGTGTTTTTACATTTTTCTCGTAAGCTTTTCTTAGTTTGCTTGACAAGGATTCGTCCAGCAATCCATCGGATAATTCCATAAAATACGCATACTTATCTCGAAGTTGTCTTTGCATATCGACTGGCGCCAGATGATAATAGTAGCTATTCTGAATAAGGTCTGCTGCGCGAATCGACAATACATCACCGCCAAGTTCAGCTGTGCGAATAAAAGACTGCTTGACATCTTGCTTGCTTGAAATTGTTAATACATCGACATACCGCACAACCTGTTGGCCAAATTCACACTCTATTTCCTGTATCGTCACATCCGTATCCTCAATTACATCGTGAAGGATTGCAGCAATCACAATGTCTTGGGGAAAATTCCTTTCCCAAAGCATTTCAGCGACCTGAATTGAGTGAAGAAAAACCGGCTTAGCGTTGTGTCCTGATTTTTGCAAGGCATTCGATAGAAAGAATAAGGCTCTTTCTATTTCGTGCCTATCGTATTGAAAGTTTGAGATATGTTTTCGCTTCATATCGCCTTTTTCTCGTACTAGTAAACTCAAATAATAGACTGGTTTATAACATCTATATGAATAGAATACTACGCCGTAACATCAATAGCAAAATTCATGCTGCCGCGATATTTCTAGTCTTAGACAGAAACTACCCGACTACGCTACTATTGTTGCACTTTCTGTGCTAGCTGGCTTAACAATTAGCAAAAAACAGCCCGCTACCAGAAGCAAACGAGCTATTTCAAATCCGAATGTAATATAAAACCCTTATGGTGAGCCAACCAATATAAATATGGAACTCCTTTTTCGCGATTTGTTTGTGCTGCGGGATCGCTTCAAGGAGCTTGGTATGGTTGTTAAAAACGGCGAGGTGTATTTGCCGGATTTGGAGGAGCGCGATGTTTAATTTGTGAAAATTGAGCTCAAAACTCTACGACCAAAACACTTTTGACGACCAGTTTATGCGCGACTTACGAAGAGCCCGAAAAGGCATTATTATCGAAAGCCCGTTTCTCAGAACTGCCCGAGCTGAAAGATTCATCCTGATATTTCATCGGCTCAAAAAGCGTGGCGTGGCAATATTACTTAACACCAAACCGCTTGAAGAACACGATGAGATATACAAATTGCAAGTCCGAAAATCTCTAAGTCTACTACAATCTGCAGTTGTCGAAGTTCTTTTTACGGTCAAACATCACCGCAAATTAGCCATCATCGACAGAGAGATTATTTATGAAGGCAGCCTAAATATTTTTTCGTATCGCGACAGTTATGAGATAATGAGAAGGACAGCATCTGTGCTTGAGGTGGAAATGTTGATAGATTTTATCGGCTTAAATAAATTTATGGAGGTGAAATAATTATGAACGACGAGGATACAATCAAGAATCTTCATCTGTACGAAGACGAAGAAACGATTCAGAAAACGATCCATTACCTGGAGCTTCACGACCCAGAAAATGTCAACCGCGAATACGCGGTCGGATTTCTGAAATTTATGCAGCGATTTGCGCATGTCGCTAGCAAGGCCGAAGGGTTTGATCTTGAAAAATTCCTGAGGGAATATGAAGCAAGACGCAAGAGTGATCAATAATACCTCTGATTTGACTAGTAGTATATTCTATAACGTTTTGTCTTCAAGGCACTAATCGTAGATTCTATCTGCCTGAAGGCACTTAGATAGTCGCTTTCAGACAATTGCACTCCCTTCTGAAACTTATCAGTTAAGGCTGGATATGCACTTCTGTCGAACGGGTATGCTATTCTCTCCTTAAAATCGGTCAACAGAGGGCTTGATTCTCTTGATATAGTGTCCATCCTATTTTGTATTTTACGTATTAATCTACGTAGTTGCTTCACATTCTCTTCACTTATGCTCTCTTTTGCGTATGTTTCAAGGTAGAGGCTATCGACAGCTTCCAGTAATCTAATGATTTCTTCAATTTCCCCACAAACCATCACCTCATAGCTTCGTTGACTATTTAATTTTCTATCTATAATAAAAGGTGTTACGGAGACTGATATCGCTAACGCCAATAGAGCAACAACAGACCCTAAGTCTACTTGTGTATTGATAGACATGAGCTTATAGTTAAACAAAAAGTGATACCCTACAGCTCCAATTAGAATTCCTATGAGAACCCATACAGCAGTCAACGAGAAACTCTTAATTGTTGATATCGATGCTTTCATCAATATAGCCCCAGAACCTCTCTGTTAATCCAGGCTCGTCATCGCTTTTGATTTTTATCTTTTCTCGTACATCCAGACTGTCTTGTTTACACTGTTGCGATATTTCCAACGCAAGCTCTGACAGGAATGAAGACGCATACCCCCAAGTGTTATCAAAATCAATGAGTATAGATTCTTTATTATTGAGGTGTTGTTTAATATAACTATCAAAAAACTCCTCAGCAGAACCGTCACCGTCGCTTTTATATCTGGCGCCCGGTAGGGTTGTGAAGTCGCTAACACGTATTATTACCATATTACTCAATACAAATCTCCCAGTAGTATATTGTTGCTGACAGGTTTTCAGATGAATCCTTCTCAATACTACCAATATTAACTAGGTTAACCTTAGTTTTGTTTGTAATTATCTCAAATCTTTTATACATATCGTCACCACTTACTGTATCATATATATATTTTATACCTTTACCTCTCTGTCGTAAAGCCGTGCGACTTTGTAGGCCTTTTGGTATAGCTTGTCTAAAGAACTCGCCTTGAGAGCTTTCTCGCTTGATTATCGTATGCCACCATGGCGATCTTCCTTGCTGCTGGCTATTAGCCTTATCGATTAGAGTTTCGTAAATACCAACGCCCATATCTATTATGCAGTATTGTTTAACCTTGTCTCCGTTGTTATTCTTGGTTTCATACGTGTTAACGATCCAAGGGAGGGTGTAGCTGCTATCTGGATTGGCGTGATCCGCGGTATTTGTTACGATCTCAATAATTATTGGAGGAAGGTCTCGCAGTCTTTGTTTACTGTTTTCTCCAAAATAATCGACAGTTTTCGTTAATATATCACTAATTGCCTCTTCGTTGACTTCATCTTCACTTCGAAACAAGAATGCTCCACTGTTAAAATCTGGTCTCATCTTTTTAATAATTATGTTCTCAAATTGTGCCTCCTCGAAAAACCTGTACGCTGCGGAATTTGAAAGGGGGCTCGTTACTTTTAGGTATTTTGATTTTGTATTTCTATCCAGCATAAACGCACCCAATAAGCATAGCGTAGGAAGGTCAATCGAGGCCACCTTACGTAGATTCATCTGTGTATATTCTTTTTGGTTCAGCATGTGCTTTATAGTATTGAAGTATTGGATTACACTGTCTCTGTTATCTAATATAGAGAAATTAGTCGGAGCGTCCATTGACGTGTAGGATATATTCTTTGTAGCTTTTTTGTGTAACCGATGGTACTTCAAAAGCCTATTGTCATGAGAATGTCTCGCCCTTAACTCTCGGCAGTGTTTTCTGCGGGCTATTCTTTGCTGCTTTGCTCTATCTTTTATTTTTCTCATATGTTTAGTACTTATTATAGCGCAGTTGTTATTCTGTAAGTTACTGCAAATCAATCGTCTATCATTGGTACTGGTTTTTTCTTCGTAACCTTATTTTTTACTGTTTGTTTTTTCTCTATAGTGCGTCGGTTTTTGTTATCTGTATTCTCTTGCTTCCTTGCGTAACACTTCCGTGAATGTGTAATAACAGCATCCCGCACGGTCTTATTGCCCTGGTCTTCTAGCAATAATGTTTCACCAGATAACGGCTCTTGTGCATTCACTGCGGCTAATCGCTCATAGTAATTATAGGCTGGCAAATTGCTAATTTCACCTGGCTCAATATACGGGCTAAACATCGGTAATAGCCGTTGTTCATCCTGTGGGTTGCCAGTTCGGAAACAGATAGCCGTACCGACATTGGCCAGAATTATATTTACAGTTTGCTGATTGCTTTGTTGCGAAGTAGATTGCTCTGCCATGATCATGAAAACTTTATATTTACGGCTTTCAGATAGCATTTGCACAAATGAGGTTGTGGCGAAATTTTGGAACTCATCGACGTAAATATAGAACGCGCGACGCTCCGATTGTTGCAATCGGGCGCGCCGCAGACTTGCGAGCTGAAGCCTCGCAAGTACGGTAATGCCAAATAACTCAGAAGTATCTTCACCGAGCAATCCTTTCGATAAATTACAGATCAGGATTTTGCCCGAGTTGATAATATCGTCAAAATTAATGGTAGACTTCGATTGTTCAAGGATCTGTTTAGCTGAAGCCGAAAACAAGAATCGACCAATTTTAGCAGTGATACCAGCTGCCATTTTTACTTTCTGCATATCTCCAGCTTTGCCAAATTCATTTTTCCAAAAGTTAATTAAGTTTTTATCCTCAAGTGTTTTAATAACGCTGCGGCTATAGTTTGGATCATTAAGCAAGTCAAAGACTGTAAACAATGTAGCGTTATCTTGAGTGAGTGCTGTTTGCACAGCGTTTCTTAGGATGTACTCAATACGATGGCCACTGGAATCTTCGTCACTGAATATTTTACGAAAAATTGAAATGACTGATTCGGTAATGAGGTCTTTTTCGCGTATTAATTCATTGCCATCCAGCTCAGGGGTCAGCTCTAGTATATTAAGACCGACTGGATATTCTAGGTCATCGGGGTTGAAATATATAACATCGCCGACTCTATCTGGTGGCACATGTCGCAGCATGGTTTCCGCCATATCGCCATGAGGATCAATAATTGCTAAGCCTTTACCGTTCCGCATGTCTTGTACAATTTGATATTGCAGCATCGTGGTTTTACCATTGCCCGTTCCGCCGATGATATATTGATGGCGTTCACGTTCTGTCTCCGTTAATCCAATCAGCGTTTCAATGCCGTGATGATGATTAATACCGATAATAACAGAAAAGTTTGGGTTATTCTTAAGTGAAACCGGTGCTGGCAGCGTTCGGCTTAGTGATGTAATGAGGTTATCTATTTTACTGATGTTGCTTGATGTAAAGTGATATAAGCTTGCTAGTTCAGTTGAGGCGAGAATTATAGCGGAATAAACAATAATGGTAATCTACGTATTGCTCGGTATTGCCTTAGGGGAATGTAGCGTTTAGCTCTAAGAGCTTGATATGGCGGCATACTATAGCCATTAAGAGCAGTTTTTATTGCTTCAATATGTTTTCTCGATTTGGGGCTTTTGATGAGCAGTCTCATATTCACTTGAAAGAGTGGTTTTGTCACTTTTTGGTGCAAATAATTTGAATAAGCTCTCTTCATTCAATGTGCCATCGCTGTATGTAGTATAAGAGTTTCTATTTCTCCACTCCGATACGTAGTTGATAATATCCTCTACAGTTTCCATATCTCATCCTTATTCATAAAAGTTATATCAATTCCTTTAAAAATACTCTTCTTCTGGCTGTCTCTGGGTAGAAGCGTGACTTGATGAAGAGCAAGAGAGCCTTCTTCAGCTAGTTGTGCAATTTTTTCTTTTTCACTCTTCAGTTCAATCGGAGCTATAATACGCTTTGCTATTAGCATGAACTCCTTGACTTGTTCATGCCCATTATTAAACTTTTCCACATTGAGCCCCATGAAACTCTCATACAAATCTATACGTATATTAAATCCCTTCCATATTAGCGTATTTATTCGAGGAATTCCTCCTGCAGGTAGCTGACCATTAAGAGATACTCCTTGCTGAGACTGCACTGAGACACATATCGCGTCGTCTTTTTTACTGTATGCCATTGCAACCATATGGCTATCAAGGGGATGACCGTCGTCAAATCCTGGTCTAATTAGTTTATACTTATCAGTTAATTCCTTAACTTTATCTTTGTCAATCAGTCTGCCAATAAAGCTCATGATTTTCTCCATTTAATAAATTAAAACACTACCTTTATCATAGATGCATACAGTAGACTATACAAGCCTTAATGAGTGATTTTTATTTCATTCTTGAACACACTGGTTTTAAATACTATTGGAGCGAATTTAATCCTACACAAAAATCTGAGTATCTTGAAGCTGAACGAGCTAAGGACGAGATGCGCGACATTATGAGTCGTATGATTGGCGCGGAGATTCGCTACACGCAGCTTGGCTATTGGATGAGACGCCCGCACTATAGATTCCGCAGTGTCAAAATTGATACTAAAAATGGCAAGAGGGCTATTCTTAAGCCTGATAAGAATGAGGCAAAGTTTATTATCAGACTGTTTGAGATGCGCGCTGCGCATGTTTATATAAACCAGCAAATTGCCGATGAGCTTAATTCTATGGGCTTTCGTTCTCGCGTGACGATTGTATGTGACAAATACGACCGAACGAAAATTAAACGACAGATTGGCGGCCGAAAAATGACCGCCAAAATGATTGATCAATATACCAGTAAATTGGTATATTGCGGTATTATTAAAGAAAAATGGACACATGATAAGCCAGTTAAAGCGCAGTTTGATGGGCTTGTCAGCGTGGATTTATTCAATGAAGCTAATCGCGGCCGAGTCTTCGTGGAGGTTGATAGCCATGATAGTATCACTATTAAACATAAGGCAGTTCCGGATCATTTGAAAAATAAACAAATTTATAATCCAGATTATCCATACAAACAGGTAATCGCCTGTCCTAAATGTGGCAAGACACTATCTGGTAGCGCTACTCGTGGCAAACTAGGTAAACACTATCCAGCCTATCACTGTAGCCGTGATGGCCATTACTTCCGCGTACCGAAGCCTGAATTTGATGAGACAATAGAAGACTTTGTAAGGGCTATCGCTATCAAGCCAGAATACATTGACGATGTTATCGCCGCTATCGCTGAATTGTGGCGCGAACGTCAGACCAAGCAGATTGATGCTAATAGGCAGCGCCTAGAACACCGCGATAGCCTGCAAAGCCAAATCAAGGCAACCGTTGATCGGATGCGTATTGTCACAAGCGAGACCGCCTTAAAATACCTTGAAGAGGATATTGTTAGAGTTGAAAAAGAATTAGCAGAGCTGGATGAAGAAATTGCCAGGCAGCCGAATTTGCAAGCTGAATTTGACCAAGTTTTGCAATATGCTAAATATATTTTGGAACACCTTTCAGAACTGCTACTTGACCTCTGTAATCCACTGCGAAAAGCTGCCTTTTTCGGCGCTATATTCAACAAACTCCCAACATATGACGAAATAAACTTTGGAACCCACAAAAACAGCTCGCCACCAGAGGTAAACGAGCTGTTTCAAATCCGAACGGAATATAAATCCCTTTATGGTGACTCTACCGGGAATCGAACCCGGGTTGCCGGGATGAGAACCCGGTGTCCTAACCGCTAGACGATAGAGCCGAACTGTTGAATATTATAGCAGCAGAGCTGGGTGTTGTCTAGCTGCCGAGCTGCTGAATGATTTCGATTAGGCGGCGCGGCGTGATTTCAGCTTTGATTAAGTAGGCGTCGGCGTCATTTTCTAAAGCGGCGCGGCTTTTCTCGTCTTGATCGAAATTTGTCATGACAACGATACGCGACTTCTCGGCGCTGTTTTCTTCGAATTTGCGGATAGCAGTCATGATTTCGGTACCGCGCATCTCTGGTAGCATGATGTCGAGCAAAATTAAATCGTAATGCTGATTGGTAGCCATGACCAAGCCATCGTGACCGTCCACTGCCCACTCGACGTTATAGCCAGCCATTTTGAGGCTGCGAACGTACATCTCGCCGATGAAACGGTCGTCTTCGATGACTAAGATTGTGGAAATTGCCATGATATTCTCCTAATTATCCTGTATATTTAGTGTGGTTTTTAATCCAGCTGTTGCCTGCCGAGATGATTTCGGTGTTGGAATTGTCGGCGTCATGCAGTTTATCAGAAACGGCGGCGTAGATTGGTAGCGTGAAGGTGAAAGTTGCCCCCTGCCCTTCGGTGCTTGATACGCCGATAGTGCCGCCGTGACTTTCGATGATAGCTTTGCTGAGATATAAGCCGATGCCAGTGCCAGCGACTGTCTCGCGGCTGCGGTGGCTGCGGTAGAACTTGTGAAAGAGGTTGTTGATGACGCTAGCTGGAATACCGATACCATTGTCGGCGACCGAAACTTCAATATGTTTATCCTTGGCTTTAGCAGTGACGCGCACAGCGCCGCCCTCGTCGGAATATTTGATAGCATTGTCGATAAGGTTGGATAGCACTTCGGAAATACTAGAGCGGTCGGCGGCAACGGTTGGCAAATCGCTCGGAATGTCAACGGACAGTGAACGATGCTGCGAGCGGGCGCGCAGCTCCATATCGTCGCGGATAGTCTCGTAGATTGTTGCCAACGAATCTTCGTGTAGTTGGAGTTTGAGGTGACGGCGGTCGTAGCGGCTAGTGTTGAGGATATTGTTGATGTAACCAGATAAGCGATTGCCGCTAACGATTAATCTCTGGAAAAGCTCTTTTTGATCGGGCTCGAGTTTACTATCGAGTTCGAGCGCCAGTACATCTAAGTAACCGCGGATAACGGTGATTGGACCGCGCAGCTCGTGGGCGGCGAACGAGATGAAGTCAAGGTCATCGTCCTCTGGCTGGTAGATTTCAGTCTCGTCGTAGGCGGTAATGATAGCATCCGCGGCGTTGCCTTGTTCGAAATCAATAGTGATATTGAAAATACGGCGGTCTTCCTGCCCGATGACCTTGTTGGGAACTCGCAGCCAAATTTTGCGGGCGCGAACATTGTCGGTACGGTGTTGATTGAGCCATTCAATCAGGTCGGTGCCGTCGTCAAATAGCAAGTCAAAATGATAAGCGCCTTTGGCGTCGAGCGAGATTGGCGCGGCGCGGTTAGCGAAAATTACGCCATTGTTCTTGTCGAGGATAATTATGCCAGTGCTTGTCAGATTGAGGGCGCTGGCTAGTTCGTCAGTTGCGCTAGTTTTGTCTGGGCTGGTTTCGGTATGTTCTTTGTAGATAGACAGCAGCATATCGCTAAAGCCGGTAGCTTTGTACTCTTTATTGCTAGGGTTTGGTAGCTTTTGGTCGATTTTTTGTCCAGCAGCATTAACTAGAGCGGTCGAGAGGTCGCGCAGCGGAATCATCGCAAAAGACAACACTGCGAAATTTGTTGCAGTAGAAATAATTAACAGCGAAATGACAATTGTTGCAATAAGAAAGACATCCAAACGAACCTGCAAAATGATCATTATTGCAATAACCGATAAAGCGACCAATAATTGAACGAGAACAGATATTATTGCAACCTTGTTGCGATGAATACGCCAAAAATCACGCATTTCTGGTGTACGTTTGACTACTGGCTTGGCGTCGCTTACTGCCACGAAATACCTCCTCCGCTGTTTGGTACGGCAGCGATCCAGGTTTGTCCGCGATTTAGTGCGACTGGCTTGCCGGCAGCGTCGATGAGTTCTAGCGGGTTAAAGCGGTCATTCTTGCGCCAAGTACATTCAGCGGCCGTGCCGTTCTGAAACACTGTTGCAGTACCGGTACCATTAGTAACGATACTTTGCCGCCAGCCGTCTTCCATGACGGTAGTCTCGTTGACATGCAGCGCGATGACGACGCTCGGCGCTAGCCTACCCTCTTCACGGTCGTTACTGGCCTGCCCGCCGATACTGCGTAGATAGGTGTTGCTAGCCTTGTCATAGTCGTAATGGGTGTTGTACCAACTGCTAGAGAAATTGATGTCGATACTGACGGCGTTTGGTTTGTCGCTGGCCTTGCCGTCAGCGCGAGCGAAGCTGGTGAATTGCGATGATTTATAACCTTTGCCAGCGTTGAGCGCGTCTAACTTCTCGAAGCTGGTATAGACATTATGCGGCGGCCGCCGATCATTAGCGCGCCAGTACGAACTGCCATTGAAGAACTGATCAATATCGCGATACTTACCATTACGAATTTCTTGCAGTGAAGCATGGCTGCCGCCGACATGGGCGACGCTAGCCTGATATGGCGCTAGCCAATCGACATAGTACATACGCAGGCTGCGGACTGGGCCGATGAGCTGAGGTTTGTGCTGTTGAAATAGTGTCAGAAAGCGCGTGATGCCGCCTTCGGCGATGGCTTCGTAGACGACTTCGGCTTGCTTGAGTCCGGAATGCGGCCGGGCATCAGGCGAATTTTCGATCATGATGGCAGTGACTGGTTTGGATAGGTCGGCCTTAGAGGTAACTTCAATGCCATTGAGGTGGGAATAGTATTTTTCGGCAGGTTTAGGAGCTTTTTTGGCAGGAGCATGATACGCAGTGTCGGCAACTGGTGCGCGATATGTCAACACGAAGGCCACCGCCCCGCTGATAGCGATCAGGGTTGCACCGCAAATGCACATTGTTGCAATACGATGACGATTAATGAAATCGCGCAACCGCTGAAGCCGCAACTGCTTACTACCAGCCTCGTAGTGTTGCGCCACGAGCGGGCTCGGTTGTCTATTTCGTCTGCGTATTTTTTGCTTTTGCATCTCGGTAAAATTATAGCATAATTGGTGTGAATTGGTTATGGTTTGCGCGATGTGCTGCGTATGCTATTATTGCGTCATGGGTTTGTTGAGAGGTGAAGCAATACACGAAATAAATCTACAGAATAGTACTAGAGCTACTGCGGATCCGAGCTTCGGTGTCGAATGGCAAGCAGGCGCAGCGTGCAGCCCTAGTACTGCTGAATTGTTCTTTCCTTTGGGCAACTATAGAGATGCCAAGCAAAAAGAACAAGCCAGACGCGCTAAAAGGATTTGCCGTGATTGTCCAGTTGTGTCTGAATGCTTGGAGTATGCGTTAAGTAATAATCTGAATGAAACAGATGATGGTATCTGGGGTGGTATGACCCCACGCGAGCGTCGAAATCTTAGAGATCAAAATAATCAGTAGAATTTTTGGCTAGTTGCGATTTGACAAAAAATAAGTAGAGTTGTAGAATATTAGAATATTCTCTTCGGATAGATGGAAGGGGGAAGAGGATATGTTGCTTGAGATTGTCAAGGAGACGACCGTAAATAGTTCAACTAGTTGGGTTTTTACTACGTACGATATCTCGGTGTCGTACGTAGTTGATGGTCAGCCAATCGCTGAGGATCTTTTCGAGGAGAAGTCTCCAGCTTTTTCTTCAAAGCTGCTTGAGGAAGGATACTATTTCGTCGTAGGGGTGACCTGCGACGAAATAGTCAATATCCCAGAGCTTCGGTATGATCTACTTGGCGTGCCAGAGGGTGTTAGGCGGCCACGTCGCAGTTTGCGGCAGTGGCTGAAAACTCGACGATTCTCTACCTCTGCTGATACGACGGAGGTCACCCGCGTTTCTGACGCGGTGATTCGCGTCATTAGGCAGTTGGCGCTTTCGTCGTGTTCCTCTCACGACGTTAAGATGCTTAAGAAGCATCGTCATCTCGTAGAGCCGACTAGGCCTGTGCTCCCACGACGGCTGGTCGACGACCAGCTGGTGGCGCAGATCTTCGGTCGCAGACCCGACCTTTTCCTCTATATCGGAGGAGAGCTTGGATGGTGGCTTAGCCACCGCACGCCCGAAAACCAGCTGGGAGGTCGTCTGCCCAGACGTCTCTGGAGCGATCTGATTGATCAGGTTGTTCTGACTGTTCGGAAGGAGGTGGATACGATCTTGGCTCGTCTACAGGCAGAAGAAGAGGTGAATAGCCTGGATTCTTCTGTTCTTGCTAAGAACCCTCCCTGCTCTAGCTCAGAGGAGGTGGCACAGCAGCGACACGAGCAGCAGCTGCGCGAGGTGGCCTCGCTTTGCAATGAGACACCTGAAGAGTTGGTCGCCCGCCACCTGCTGACTGATGAGGCGCGACGACGTCTCTACTGATTCTATCCGCTGGGGTTGTCTGCTTATATTTATAATATATAGCAGACAACCCCCTTACTTTTTGCTAATTTATTGTTATTTTAACCCCAGGTATCTAGATAGAGTTTTGAAGCCGTGCCATAGTGTGTTCGCGACCAATCAGTGCCAGCGTATCGTTCAACTGCGGGCTGAATGGCGCCCAGGTGACGGCAATGCGGATCAGGCTGAAGAGGATGCCGGGCTTTTGGCCGGTTGTTTCCAGCAATTTGTTAAGGCAATTTTGGATTGATTCTGGCGTCCAGTCGGTGAGTTTGGCGAGCTCGTGGCGTGCGGTCTCTAGCAATTTACGGCGCTCGTTCTCGGACAATTTCTTTAGCTGTTTGTTGCCGTCAATAAGTTCCAGGTTAATCTCAGGCTCCGCGAAAAAGTAGCCAAATCCGCGTAAATCTTCAAACATTTTCAGGCGGTCTTGCGCTAAAGCCAGCACTTTCATGCGGTATTCCTTGGTTATGTTTGGAGCGTAGGCGGATTCTGGCCAGAAACCAGTCTGCCCCCCGTCTTTTTGCGGGTTATCGTCCTGCGGCGACACATACTCGTAAAGCTTATCGACAGGGATATTGCGTATATGAGCGCCATTAAGCCATAACAAGCGTTTTTCGTCAAATCGCGCGCCTGATTTTTGGACGCGTTTCAGGCTGAATTTTTTAATCAATTCGTCTCTGGTGAAAACTTCCTGTTCGGTGCCGTCGTTCCATCCCAGGCTGGCGAGGAAATTGAGCATGGCGTCTGGTAGATAGCCTTCTTCCCTATAAGCTAGGATATCTTTGGCGCCGTCGCGTTTGGATAATTTCTTATTACCCTGCTCGTTCATGATTGGCGGTACCGAAGCGAATATCGGCCAAGGTATATCTAGCGCATCGTAGAGATTAAGATATTTGGGCGTGCTGGCAAGGAACTCTTGCCCGCGGATAACATGGGTGATTTCCATTTCGGCATCATCGACAATGTGCGCAAAGTTGTATGTCGGAAAGCCGTCGGATTTGACTAATATAAAATCGTCAATTACCTCTGGGCCAGCGTGCATCTCACCCATGACCTCGTCGTGCCAGGTGTAAGCTTTCGGCTCTGAACGAAAGCGCAGCGGCTGGCTGCCATCCCAGGCCGGCGGGTTTTCCGGGCGGTAATCACGGTACAAAAAAGGCTTTTTATGGGCTTTGGCTTCTTCGCGAAAAGCATCTAGCTGCTCTGGTGTATACGGATCGGCATAAGCGCGGCCAGCTTCAATGAGTTTTTGCGCATATTTACGGTAAATGTCAAGCCGCTCTGATTGCTTGTACGGTCCAAATTTACCGCCAAAATCGCTGGGGCCTTCGTCTGGTACAAGGTCGAGCCACCTTAGGCATTCATAAATATGCTCTACGCTGCCAGATACTTCCCTTTTTTGGTCGGTATCTTCTATGCGCAGGATGAATTTTCCATTTGACTGCCGAGCGATGAGCCAAGCAAATAGCGCGGTACGCATACCGCCGACGTGCATGTAGCCAGTTGGGCTAGGCGCGAAGCGAGTACGCGTGGTCATGAGGCGCTCTCTTCTAATTTGGCGACGCGCCGGTCAAGTAATTCTAGCTCGTGCCGAGTGGTTTTGTCGTTATCAACGACAGCTCGTTTGATGGTTCTGACGTCGGTCTTGAGGCTATCGAACTCCTCGCGTAAATTATTGAATTCCTCGCGTGTTGGTTGGTTTGATACAATCTCTAATACCGCGCTCATCTGCGAACGGATTTCTTCAAGAATGACGTTGGTGTAATTTTTGTCGTCGCCCATGGCCTAATTATAGCAAAAAGCACCCGGCAGGTGCAAAAGTTAAAAGTTATCTCCATATCGCCAAAAACAAGGCTTATTCTTATATTATACCACAAAAACCCATAAATTACAAACTGGCGGCTATCTTTTGGATTTGTTCTGGTGCTAGCTCGGCGTTGCCATCGACAGTGTAAAGAATACCAGCGTTAACCCAAGCGGCATGGGTGCCATATGAATAGATGGTTAGGCCATTGGCGGCGGTCGTGGTGTACTTATCATGAGATTTCGGCTTGATGTAATTTTCGAGCACGGCCGATGAATCCCATTCGGAGCGGGTTTGTGCTAAGGTGAAATTCTCGTTGCTGCCGTTAGCGGCAAACTTCATGATTACGCTGCCTTGCTGGTAAGCAACTGGACCGTTGAGGCTATAGCCAGACGGCTGATAATTCGGATAAGAAGCGTTAATGCCAGCCTGCGAGGCGGCTATGCGGGTGCTCAAAGCGGGCATATTGATATATGTGAAGTAGGCGCCTAGCAGTAGGACAGCTATAGCTGTGCTGCCAACGCTAACCAGGCGGCGCCAAAGCGAAGTATTCTTTGCTGGCTTGACTTCTTTGCGCTGTTGGCGCGTCAACATCTTGTCGGTAGCTTCCTGAATGGCTTGCTGCTTGATAACTTGTGATGGCAAGACGCTGCGCGTTTGCTGCTGCTTGATGATTGCTTGCCGCTGGCGAGCAGTCTGCTCAAGCTGATTGGCGGTAGGCGCTATGTCTGGTGTTTCTGGGGTGGCTGGACGCTTGACGGGCGGCTTGGTAGCAGTTGTAACTTTGGCAAAATGCGCAATGTTAGACGATCGGCGGATGTCTTGGACGCGGCGAGTTCTCTTGCTGCGGCGAATAATTTGCGGCGGCGTACTGCGCTCGGCCGCTAAGCGCTGCGAACTGCGAGAGGCAGAATTTTCTTTAATACCCGCTGGGGTGGTTGCTCGCACTGGCGCTACTGAATCAATGGTGCGCGGTTGTTTCTTGATATATTTGCGCTGCAAGGTGTGGGATTTTTGGGTGCCGCTATGAAAATTGCTAGCCGCGGCCGCCGGCGTGCGTGCTGATCGCTGGGCGTCGAGAATATTGCCAGTTTCGGCGTCGTAGACATTACCCTTGATGGTTATGTTGTTGTTTGTCATTTCCCTTACCTATGTTTGCGATACTACTCGTGCTTAACTATTATCATAGCCTAATTTGCTATTACACGCAATAGCAAGTGGTATAATACGTACTATGAATCAGCAAAAAAATCGGCGCAAGCAGCGTATTAAATTAACCTTTACTTATGCTGTGATGACCCTGGCAGTTCTAGCGTTGGCAGTGGTTTGTTTGATGCTAGTACAAGGCTATCGTTTAGATTTTGATCGAGGCACGGTTAGACAAGGCGGTATGATGCAGTTTGATTCGCGGCCTGATGGCGCAATAATTCAAATAGACGCCGCGACGCTAGCTAGCCGAACGGCGACGCGTATCGTGGCGACTGCCGGGCAGCACACGGTGACGGTATCGAAAGACGGCTTTGTGCCCTGGCAAAAACAAGTTAACGTCAAGGCCGGCTCAATCCTTTGGTTAAATTACGTCAAGCTAGTGCCGACGAGCATTGAGGCTAAAGATGCGATGGAACTCGCTAGTCTAGACAGCGCAGCGGCAGCGCCTGATAAATCGCGCTTTGCGGTTATCCAAAATAAGCAGCAGCCAGCAGTTGATTTTCTCAAAGTTGATAACGACCGGATCGAACATAAACAGCGTGTTCTACCTGCTGATAGTTACACGGCCGACGGCGCTAATCACAGTTTTGCAATTGAATCGTGGAGCAAGGATAGCAAACGAGTGTTAATCAGCCATTCTTTTGATGATTCAAAAGAATGGCTTATCGTTGACCTCGATGGCAAGGCGCAAAACATCACCCGCGATATCGGCGTGCAAATCAGCAAATTAGCTTTCGATAAAAGCGACTCGCAGAATGTGTATGTGTTAACGGCCGATAGCGATGTTCGCCGGATTAGACTGTCGGATAAAACGTTGTCGGGTCCGCTAATTAGCGATGCTAGTGATTTTTATGTTTCTAGAAACGGTTGGATTAGCTACACTACCAAGCCGAATAATAGCGGTGAGCGGACGATTGGCTATTTGTCGAAAGGCGCTTCGAAACCGCGAGCCTTGCAAACTTTCAAGGATATGGCTGGGCGCAGTCTTAATCTAGCGATTGAGGAGTATTATTATGATAATTTTGCGCTCATTACTCACGGCAAAATGGTTGCTGTCAAGAAGGTAAAATTGCCAGCAAGCGATTCGACAGACGAACTGCAGCAAGAGTTGCTAGCGACTCTGCCGTTAGCAACTGACGTTTCGTATGCGGGCTTCTCGCCTAACGAACATCTGTATGTTTATGCGCAGGCTGGGGCTAGCTTGGTGACTTATAATTTAGAGCTGCGGTCGATTGCTAACGTCTCGATGAAGACTACCGCTACGAGTGAAATCGCTTGGCTGGATAATTCGCATATTATGCGAGTGGCAGGTGGTACCTTTGAATTCGGTGACTATGACGGTACTAATATGCATACCATGGCGACCGATGCAGTTGGCTCGGCAGCAATGCAATCGTCGAATAACCGTTTCTTGTATTATTTCCGCAAGCATAGCTCTGGTAAAATCACTGCTTCCTATATCAAAATGTACGACTAAGTTCAATAATTCAGCAAGATTTTGCCCGCCGGTTGCTGTTGCTTGTTGAGCGCCGGGAGAAGTTTTGCCGTGAGCGGCTAATTACCGATACCAAAGATCCGCTGCAAGAATGTCGGCGAGTTGGCTGGCATTTTCTTGGTCGAGGCAGCGGTATTGCTGTTTTGCTCGGCGGTTTTGGCTTCATTCGGATTCGGGCTGATTTGCTCGCCGAAAACTAGCAGGCGGTTTTGTGCTGTGCCTAGCGGCGTACAAGTGATTAGCGTAATGTAAGGCTTGTCGTTGCCGATTTGCAGCGACGCAACGTCGGTCGGCTTAACTACCTTGGTGCCGGTAATTTTGTAAGTATAACGCGTGCCGTTGTAGTTGGCGTAAACCACATCGCCAGCGGCCATCTTCTCTAGCCGAGCAAAAATAAATTTATAATCGCCGCTGTCAGTCCAGTCGTTGGAGGAATGGCCAGAAACGACGAAATTACCCTTTTCGCCAGGCTTAGCGTTGGCGCCTTGGATATTGAACCAAACGATGCCTTTGTCCATGGCTTGATTTAGCGAGTTGGTGTCGGCGGCATTAGCATCCCAGATGATCGGTACGTCAACGGCGATTTTGGGAATCAGCAGCCGCGACTCGTTGGTGGCGACTTTGGTGGTATTTGGCGAGACGATAATTGATTCGGGGTCAGCGGCGCCTGGCGAGACATACGCCTCGACGTAGGCGAACAAAACGCGATTATACTGCAAAAATAGAAAGACAATCATTACCGCACAAGCTGCCATGATTGGCATAAAATGACGGCTGCCGCGGACTTTCTTGGCCTTGTCGTTGATTTTGCGGCGAATGGAACTGCGCAGGTCGTTGACGGCCTCCTCTTGCGATACAGTACCATTGTTTGGCGTTGAGTTTCGGTTTTTTTGCGCTTGCTGAGCAGCTTGCTTTTTGAGCGACTTGCGAGTGGCGTCAATCTGCGAGACATAGTAGCGCTCGTAATACTGCTGATAATATGTTTGCCAGGCGGTGTGGTATTTTTGCCAAGAAGCATCGTGTGTAGCAGGAGTGGAGCTTTGGTTCATGGTGCGGGTATACGGGTTTTTGTCTGGGTCGACGGCGCCAGGGCCGGCCGTAACGCTGTTAGACTGCGCACTATCAGCGATGGTGCCAGATGGCTGCGGGTAGGCGTTTGTTTGTAGCGAGTGCGAGTTCTTTTGGGGCTCCTCGGCCTGTTTAGGCTTTTTTGCGTTAGAATTTGGCTGCTGGCCAGCTGCAGCAGTAGCGTGCGGATCGTTTTGAATAATCGAACTGATCTGTTGGCGGACAATATCAGCCGCTGCCGACCGGTGCTGGTCGGTTAGTGCGCTGTGATGAGGCGCTCCGTCTCTGGGTGGAACGGTTAATGATGAACGATCGTCTGGCTTCATACTTTCTATGCTAATTATAGCGTAATTAGCGGTTATTTACTAGTTAGCGCTGGTCTGTTACAATAAAAATGTACCTTTTCTGCCGCGGTGATGGAATTGGTAGACATGAGAGACTCAAAATCTCTTGAGCATTAGCTCGTGCCGGTTCAAGTCCGGCCCGCGGTACCATAAGATAGACGTATGTGGGCGTCTTTTTTTTGATGCGCTTACCCCTGTTATGGTAGCGGTGTAAAGCATAAGTAACAATATTATGCAAAAGTGTTGACATAATTAAAAGTTTATGCTACAATGACATCATAAGCGTGGAATAATGCACGCAGGGAGGAAATCAATGAAACTATCAATTAAGAATCTGGCGATTGTCGGCGCGGTTATAGCTGCTATCGCTGGTGGAATCTGGTTGGCTAAGCCATCAGAAGCATCTGTCTGTGACGGATGGATTAACGTGATTACTTGCGGTACGCCAAGTCATCAAGACCTTAAAAATGTTTACTACGGACGCAACGACATCAAAGCGCTGTATCAGTGGAACAACATAAATGATGCCATGATTGAAGGCAAAGGCATGAAGAACGGTACCGTTTACAAGGACGGCCGGATCGTTGTCGACGGCCAAGTTGTGGCAACTAACGCCAAGACCGTTCAGCGTAATACGCGCTACCCAGGTTCGTCATACGGCCGCGAGACGGTTGGCGGACATTCGTTCTACAAGTTTACGACTCAGAACAGTTTTGTCTACAATCAGTTTGACGCTTTCGTCTGGTTCGATGAAAATGGCAAGTTTATCGCAGCCATTATCAAAGATTGCGGTAACCCAGTTTGGGGTGATGCAACCTGGAAACCGAAAGACATCCAAGTCTGTGATCTTACCAGCAAGAAAATCATCACCATCAAAGAGACCGAGTTCAACAGCGGCAAACATTCCAAAGATATCAACGATTGTAAAGAAATCAAGGTCTGTGACCTGACCAGCAAGCAAATCGTAACTATCAAGGAAAAAGAGTTCAATAGCAAGAAGCACTCGAAAGACATTAACGACTGTAAAGAAATCCAAGTCTGCGACCTCTCGACTGATACGATTATCACTATCAAAGAGAAAGAATTTGACAGCAAGAAGCACTCTAAGAATTTCGCTGACTGTAATAAGGTAAAGGTTTGCGAACTCGAAACTGGCAACATTATCACCATCAAAGAAACCGAATTTGATAGTAAGAAGCATTCTAAGAATGAAGCTGACTGCGACAAGGTGAAAGTTTGCCGCATCGCTGACAAGAAAATCGTCGAAGTTACCCGCAAAGAGTCGAGCGACAGCCAGTACACCACTGACATGAGCAAATGTGAAGAAACTCCAGCGACTCCACCGGAAACTCCAAAAACGCCAACCCCATCAAATCCAGTTGAATTGCCAAAGACTGGTACCGGCGAAGTAGTCGCCTCGGTGGTCGGCCTCGGCGGTTTAACCGCAGCAGCCAGCGCTTACATCGCTAGCCGCAAACGCCTCTAGCCAATCCCCCCAGCTAGAAAATCCAAAATCCGCTCTGAATTTTGTCAGGGCGGATTTTTTGTTGGATTATTTAGAGAGAAGACTGGCGGTGATGGCCTCAAGCGGCCGCGACGGATTCCAAATATAATAAACGCTAGCACGCGCTGCTACCGTGCCGCGCCAGATGCGCATCGGGTCGTTCCATGGCATGGTTGCAACTTTCCCGCTGCTAGCAGTAACGAGCGTGTCTTGGTGCAAGGTGGTAATGGTAATTGGGTATGTCACGGTGAATTTATGCAAAGTTTCGACTAACTGCAGCAACTGCATACTGAAAGTCAAAATTTTGGGATAATAAAGCGTGCGAAAGAGTTTTTGCAATTGCGCGAAACTCAAAATTAACACGGTACTCTGGCGTGCTGCTAGTATGGCGGAATCGTTGCGCACTAGATCGGCGGCGTCGCGGGTGATAATTGCTGGGCCTTGGTAGTCGCGCAGCAACTGGCTATAGACGATCGCTGTCTGGCTATTGCGTCCAGCGTCGCCTATTAGCAGCAAGCCGTCGCTCCAAGCGCCAAGCGTTCTTAGCTCATTGATAGCCTCTTGTGCTAAGCCGCCGCTAGGATTGCTAGGCGCGTAAGCAACGCCGTTCATGGTGCGCGGCAAGGTGTTCTTGAGCACATCCGGCAGTAGGACGCGGACCTCCCCTACTCCGCTAGCCAGTGCTGTCGAGTAGGCTTCGGCGACGCCAGCAAAACCTAGCTTGTTGCCGCCGATGATGCCGAGTTTTCCTGCGCGCGAGCGCTGTTCGGGCTTATTCCACTCAATATCGGGAAAGAGCGGCTGTTCGGGTGTTTGGCGCTGCCAATATGCTAATTCCATGAATGTATTGTAGCGCGAAAAGTGCGGACATACCAGCTCAAGCGCTTGCCGCAGCCGCCGGGCTAGCGTACAATTTAGGCTATGGAAAAACACATCGCCGAGCACTATCAAACTATATCGCAGCGCCTAGCGGCGGCCAAGTCGAAAACTGATCTGACGGAATTGGCTCACTATCACCGCACACGCGTGCAAGAACTCCAGCACGAGCGGCTGATTCACTTGCTGGTGACATTTTTCTTCGCCGGGCTATTTTTAGCGTCTCTGGCGGCATTTTTGGCAACCGCGGCGATGGGGTTGGCGATGAACTGTTTGCTGGGATTATTGTCGCTAATTTTGTTTGTGCTAGAATTGGCTTACATTCGACATTATTACCAGCTAGAGAATGGCGTGCAGCGGCTGTACGAGTTAACGGTAGCGATCGAAGAAAAACGTTTTGCCAAAGACCGGATTTGATCAAGCTGGCGAGTCAGTTGCATTTGCTTGCCGGACGATTTTTTCGATAATATACCTATCTCTTGGCTCGAAATCGTATTCTTTTACAGTTGCAATGCCGTTTTTGATAGCGATATCTGGCAGCGTAACGCGCCCCTCTGGATAGCCGCGGACTTTATCTTGATCGATTCTAAATGCGCCTTGATTATTCTTTGCGGCTATTAGTTTAACGGCTTGAGCGAAAATATCGATGTGCGACGGCTCGAATTTGCTGAACAAGTTGTTGAATTTAACTTCGCCTAGGATTTCGTCTGATTCTTTATCAATGCCGAACCCTAATTCTCCAATCTCGAATAAGATAGGTTCGAATATGTCGATGTTTTCCATCAAGTAGCGGTTATTGCTGAGTATTCTGCCATCGGCATAGACTTTAGTTGTATCTCCGCCGCTTCTGGTTATATTCCAAGTATAGACAAGTTTGTCATATGAGCCGATAGACGTATTGCTTGGCAATGATGATTTGATTTCGTTAAGGTTGGCGGCATTCATTTCAATTTCACAGTCAAGGTAGTAATAATATTGAGTATGCTGTCCGTTTGTTGTTTTGTTTTTTTCTGATTTCTCTAGCACTCTAGCTGAAATTTTGGCTTTGAAATTAGACTCTTTAAGTTTATCGAATAGCGCCGGGAGTTTTTCGGGAATTTTGTAAAACGTGTTAGCTTCTGAGCTGGTACTGATTGTGCCATTGCCCTGCTTCTGAGTTACTGCGATGAAGTTTTGTTGCGGCCATTCTCGGATCGGGGAGATAACGTCAGCGATTCTCTTTACTGCTATAATAGTCTGATCTTTAGGATAATCTGGTTGAAGTGTTATTTTGTAAGTACCTTTTTTGTGGCCAAAAAAGTCCTCTACGATGTCTGATAGTTTGAGATCGACTTTCTCTACGCCTGGTATTTGGCGTATTTGTTCAGCGCAATCATTCAGCTGTCCGAAAGAGCTTACTGGATTTTGCGAAAATGTTTCGGATAGCCCGTAAATGACGCCAATAGATATTAGTATTACGAATAGTATTGCGAGTGGCGAAACGATCAAAGCAATCGTTAGGAGTATTTTGTTTGGTTTCTGCGAAGAATACTGCTGATATTGCGGCTGTGGTGAAGCGTATTGAGGTTGGTTTTGCGGCGGATACTGCTGCGGGTATTGTTGATATTGCGGTTGCTGCGGATATTGCGTTTGTTGAAGCGGTTGCTGCGAGTTGTTTTCTGGAGACATAAGACTACCTTACTATTTATATTATTTCAATACTTACTGGGCAGTGGTCGCTGCCCATTTGTTCGGCGTGGATTTGCGGATTTTTGACACGCTTAGCGATTTCGCGCGACGCCAGCCAATAGTCAATCCGCCAGCCGACATTGCGCGCCCGGGCGTTGGCCCAGTGCGTCCACCAGGTGTAGGCGTCGGTTTTTTCAGGAAACGCCGCCCGGAAGGTATCAATAAATCCAGCGTCCAGATAATTTTGAAAGCCTTCGCGCTCCTCGTCAGTGAAGCCGTGCTTGCCGACATTAGGCTTTGGATTTGCCAGGTCAATTTCTTGATGTGCCACGTTCATATCGCCGCAGTATAGCACTGGCTTGACTAGCTCCAGTTCCTCCAGGTACGCCAATACTGCTGGATCCCATTGTTCATGACGTAGACCCAGTCGGCTCAAATCCCCTTTCGAATTTGGCGTGTAGCAGGTCACCACCCAGAAATCGTCGAACTCGGCAGTGATGATGCGCCCCTCGTCTGCTGGGTTGCCATACTGATCGCCGGTTAAATTAAATCGCTCAATGATGTCCGGCGGCAATCCGTCGCGCCAATGCAGCGGCCGGATTTTCGAGAAAATTGCCGTGCCGGAATAGCCCTTTTTGGCGGCTGAATAGAAATGCTCGTGATACTCTGGCAGATCAATTTCTACCTGGTCGCGGGCAGCCTTGGTTTCTTGCAGGCATACAATGTCCGGATCGTAGGTTTGCAGAAAACGGGCAAACTCGCCCTTGCTGATGACGGCGCGGATACCATTGACGTTCCAGGAAAAGAGCTTCATATAGTTTATTATAGCGTAAAATCGTCGCGGAGCTATTGACAAAACTGCCTGGTTTTGGGTATATGTCTAAGTAGGGCTTGATAGGCCCTCGCTCTCGTCGAAAACATCTCGGGGCGGGCTGTTGTGCTATGCGTATAGTTCATGGCACAATTGTCTGCTCCGGGATGCGCATGCCCGGGCAGAGGAGGACTGAGGTGTGTCCTTTTGAGTCCCTAGGGATTGTGGGAACAATCCTTGTGTTTATCGGCCTACTCCCTGCTTTGGCATGGTGTGTTGCTGCCGCCACTTTGGTGTGCATCACTGTACTATTTGGCATTATTGACTTCATAGTACATTTCTTGATAAAAATAAAGAGAGGAGGCCGACGAGAGTAACACATGGTGCTAGCGGCGAGATATCCCGTCTCGCTGCTAGCACCGCTCACTCATTGCGTAGAGCGTTAATTCTGAAAATGTACAACCAGCTAGCGGATGTGCTAGTATTTGTAGGTATGAAGATCCTGATAGTAACTGAAGTATATCGCCCGGGTGTTGGCGGTGTACAGACAGCGCTTGACACTCTAATTACTGGTCTGAAGGAAGCTGGTGACGAGGTGACGGTGTTAACTGGCTCGCCAGACGGTTTATTTAGCCATTTCACAGAGGTAGATGAAATAAATGGCGCGAAAGTATTGCGGTTGCCAGCAGTAAAATGGATTGCTAATCGCGACAACAACCGGGTGGCATTCTTACCAAAAAGATTCGTGCGGCGATACTTTCGACAGAACCAGCCTGATATCATTCATCTGATGACGCCGATTTCATGGCTGCACAAAGCGGTTGTCCAGCAAGCTAGCCGGCGGCAGATTCCGATTGTCACGACTAATCACACCATGGCGCTGAATCTCGTGATGAATGCCAAAAACAAAATTATTGCCCGCTGGTTTGTCCGGATAGTCGAGGGCAAAATGTGCAAGCTAGTCAATCAAACCGCTTATATGACGGCGCCGACGCGCGCGGCATTAGCGACTACGCCAGCGATTCATATACCAACGAAAGCAGTTTCTAACGGTGTCAATGCGGTATTCTATACACCAGGTAGGGCTGACGAGAAGCTCTTGCAGCGTTTTGCGATTGATGCGTTGCGGCCGGTGGTGGCCTATGTTGGGCGGCTTGACGGCGAGAAGCGGATTGATTTGCTGATTACCGCGATGGAACGCTTGAAAACTGATGCGCAATTGGTGATTATTGGTAAAGGCTTAATAGAAAAGCAACTGCGAAGTCAAGCAGCCAGTCTGGGCAATCGCTGTATTTTTACCGGTTTTGTTAGCGACGAGGAAAAGCGCGCTTTATTGCGGCGAGCAGATATACTTGCGATGGCTAGTCCTGCCGAGCTGCAATGTATTGCGGCGCTAGAAGCGCTGGCTTGCGGTACGCCAGTGGTGGTGTCTGATCAGGTTGCTCTGCCCGAGCTATTGGACGGCGGCAAGAATGGAGTCAGCTTCCATTATCCAGACGTCAACGATCTAGCGCGTAAAATCGATGAACTGCTGAATGATGAGCCGCGCCGGCGCCAGATGAGCCGGGCTGCTCGCCAGTGGATTATTGATAACCATACTTATGAACGCACCGTTGATCAGTACCGCGAACTGTATGCCGAAATCGTGAAAACTTACTCGTAGGCTTGTAAATTGTGGATAGAATAAACAGTTAGACGAGCTTATTTTGTTGCCTTTTTCTGTTTGCCGCCCATTTCGTATTCATAGATAGGCTTCGTGACGCGCAGTCCATGCGTGTAGCGGTAGAGCTCGCCGTATATTCCTTTGAATACTTGACGCAGCGAGTTGTTCTGGTAGCGGCGGTCTAAGGTGCGGTAGGTTATCTTGATGATGCCAGTTTTGTATTTCGCTCGTTTTGCTTTGAGTATCAGATCATAATCCTCCATGATATAAAGGGACGTATCAAAGCCGTTTACCGCATCAAAAACTTCGCGCGTGACATACAGGCAGCCAAAGCCGATCGGCCACGGCGTATGTTGCATTAGACGCGCGTAGGCATTCATTAAGTAGGCTCCAGCTCGAATACCGAATTTGTTTGACTGCATCCGCTGAAGGAAACTGCCTACTTGAAGGTGCTTTTTGTTAATTTGTTCTTCAAATTTTTGCAAAAAATATTCCGGAAGGATTAAGTCAGCATCCGCAAAGATGAGCATGTCGCCTGTTGCCTTGCTGGCACCGCGGTTGCGAGCGTGCGCAGGGCCTACTTGGGTTGCGGCAGCGGTTTTTAACGGGAGTTTTTTGGCGTATGTCTTGGCTCGAGCTATGGTGTCGTCGGTGCAATTCGAGTCTACTACGATCACCTCGTCTGCCGGGCGCGTTTGTCGGACTAGCGAGTCCAAGAGATTCTCGACGACGCCAGATTCGTTCTTGCAAGGAATAATAATGCTAATTTTCATAAAACTAGTATAATGGTATTATGTCCGAAATTCCAACTTTGAGAGAATTATACGATGAATTAGGCTGCCGGGACCAGACAGTCGACGGAGTTTGCTGGCTTGAGTGTAATACTGGCGCCGATAAAACTGCGATTCTGCTCCACGGCGTGACTGGTGGCAAAATAGACATGATGCCGCTAGCCAAGCGGTACGTTAATTTTGGCTATGCCGTGTACGCGATAGATTTACCAGGACATGGCGGCTCGGTGCGTCCGTCCCTGGAAAGCTATGAAGATCTGGGCGATTGGTTTACTAAAGTTCTGGAGCAAATCGGCCGAACGCCAGATTTGATTGTCAGTAATTCGTTTTCGTCATCGATAATTTATCATGCGTTGCGCACTGGCAGGGTTCCGGCGGCGGCGAAAATTGTTATGGCTTGTCCGACGCCAGACACTACTCATCTTGCAAATATGTTGCAAAGGTTGTCTAATAATTTTCCTGAAAAGCCTGGTTGGTACATCTACAACAGCAAGCCTATCCAAAATATTCGTACTGTGCTTGCGTTGAAAACCCGCCGGCAGGAAGCTTGGCAGTGGCTGCGTGAGTCAGAGAGCTACAAGAAGGATTATTTGACTTTGCGTGATTCTGAAATTTTGACTACTATGCTGTACGAGCAAAATCCTTTCGTCGAAGGTGTGCCGCTTGATAGCCAGCGGCGCGTAACGGTGATTCTGGGCGGTAAAGACAATATCATTACTTCGAAAACACCTGGAATTATCCGCCAGTTATTGCCTGAAACGCAGATTATTAGCGCCCCGTCAGCTGGCCATATTTTGCAGTTCGAAGCAATTGAATCCTATCCAGATAGCTAAAGAGCTGTGTTCTACCTCTTGTCTCTGGGGTTGGCGCGTGTGGTATAATAAGGAGAGTTATGAGAATCGCTTTTTTTATTGACGATTATTTGCCGTCGGTGCATGGCGTGGCGACGTCGACTTTGAACTATAAGCAGGCTTTGGAGTCGCTTGGGCATGAGGTTTTCGTGGTAGCGCCAAAATGCGAAGGCTACGAGGACCACGACGATCATGTCATTCGCTTGCCATCAGCCAAGAATTATGTTTTTGATAAGCGTGAAATGGCGGTTATTTACCCTGGCCTAGCCAGGAAGCTCGATGAATACCAGTTTGATATCGTGCATAGCCAAATGCAATTTTATATGGGCGTACTGGCGCACAGCGTGGCTAAGCGGCAGAATATACCGCATGTGACGACCATTCACACACTTTATGTTGAATTAGTTAATGATTATCCGTTTATGGTGACTTCCGGCTTGATTGCGGCGACAGCGGCGTTTCCGGTAGTGCTGCGAACAAAGCCGATTTTGCCGAAAGCCTCGCGCGAGCAGTTGCGCTCAATGAGCAAAAGCACTATCAAAGATATCATGTCGCGCCAGGGCTGGCGGCTGATGGCGGCGTTTGCTAATAAGTGTGATGCTTGCATTGCGCCGTCGAAACACCTCGAGCGGATGCTGATCGAAGATGGCGGCTTGACGGTGCCATGCTACGTTTTCCCGAACGGTATTGACACCAAGCGCTATAAGAAAGCGTCGGCGGCTGATTCGCCGATTGAAAAGCGTCCTGGTGAGAAGTTTATCATTTCAGTGGCGCGGCTGAGTCCAGAGAAGCGCCAGCGAACTTTGATTGAGGCCATGCCGCACATTCGCAGCAAAAAAGTTAAACTAGTTTTAGTCGGCGGCGGTCCGTACGAGGAGGAATTGCGACAGCGCGTTGAGGAGTTGGGCGTCGGCGATCGAGTAATTTTCGCTGGTATGCGTTCGGGCGACGAGGTAGCGGCGATGCTCAAGCAGGCTGATGTATTCTCGCTGGCGTCGTATCATTTTGATAACCAGCCAATGACTTTCCTAGAGGCGGCGGCTAGCGGTTTGCCGATTGTTTACTGCGACGAACGGATGACCGAGGCTTTGACCGAACGCAACGCTGTCTTGACTGATGGTATTGAAGGCAAAGATTTCGCAAAAGTATTTAATGATTTGTTTGCGTACCCAGAGAAAATCGAGGAGTTGTCGCGCGGCGCGTTGAGCGTTGCCAAGAAGTTTGATTCGACGGCGATGGCCAAAAAGATGGTTGAGCTGTATGAAAGTTTGGTTTCGTCCCATCAAGCGCTGGAAGAGGAGCAGTAGCAGTTCAGGGTGCGAGATTCGGTGTATTCGGCGCAGCTAAAATTTGCGCAAAATGCGGCTGTGTTCGCGTTCTAGGTCGCGCTGCTTGATGGTTTGGCGTTTGTCGTAGCGTTTTTTACCCTTGCCTAGAGCAATGACTAATTTGATATAGCGTCCGCTAGTAAGCAGTTTGGTTGGAACGATAGTGAAGCCTTCTTTTTTGCGAGCAGCTAATTGATCGATTTGGCGCCGGCTGGCCAGCAGTTTGCGCGGACTAGTATTGACAGTGTGCGCATTTGGCGTGCCGCGTTCGTTCTGCCGCAAGCTAAAACTGGCGTTGTTAAGCCACAGCTCGCCGCCGCGAATAGTGACGTAAGCGCCTTTGAGCTGGACGTGGCCTTCTCTGGCTGCTCGCACTTCGAGTCCGGTTAAACTTAGGCCTGCTACGATTTCATCGCCAAGTTCATAATCAAACCGCGCTCGGCGATTAACGATCGTTTGCATAGCTAGCTTTTTTGTCTTAGCGCTAGATTTCTTAGACATATGTTAATTATAACAGGTTTAAGACTTATATTATACAACATTTATGATTAAAATACAATAGTGCTCGGGGTTGCTCTCTGTTACAATAGAATGAATGATAGCTGATGTTCACATTACTGACAAAAGTTTTGGCGACAAGCAGTTGATGAGCGACGTTAAATTCAGCATCAACGACGGCGAGAAAGTTGGGCTGGTTGGCCGCAATGGCGTTGGCAAATCGACGCTATTTGGCATGTTGGCGGGGACGGATAGCGACTACAGAGGATCGGTTGTTTTTCGGCGCGGCAGCACGATTGTAGCGACGGCGCAGGAACATCATGGATTGGACGATATCACAGTGCTAGAATATATCTTGCGCGGGCTGCCGGAATACGCGCGGCTGCGGCACATTTTGACGACTTATCCAGCAGCGATGGGTAGCGATATGCGCAAGATTGAGGAGTACAGCCAGGCGTTGGAGCGCTTTGGACAGAAGGATTTTTATCGCGTTGAAGAACTGGTGGCTGAGGAGCTGAAAAATTTCCAGATGGAAGGTTTTGGCGAGCGCCAATTGGCGGCTTTGAGCGGCGGACAGAAACGCCTGGTCGAGGTGATGAAAATCATGCATGCGCAAGCAGATCTGGCATTGATTGACGAGCCGACTAACCACATGGACTATATTGCCAAGACGCAGTTTATTGATTGGATGAAAAGCGCCCGCCAAGCGATGTTGATCATCACCCACGATCGCGATGTGTTAGCGGAGGTCGATCGAATTGTCGAGCTGCGCGATGGCGCGTCGGCGAGTTATCGCGGCAATTATGATGATTATTTGCGCCAAAATGCTTCAGCGACAGGCAATGCCATGCAGGATTATGAGCAAACCGAACGGCGGATTGCTAATTTGCGCGACAAAGTTCTGCAATTTCGCCGCCTAAAGGAGAAAGCCCGCGATCCTGGCACGATTGTGCAATTCAATCGGCGCGAGAACCAAGCGGCGGCCGAGCTAGAGAAACTGGAGAAAATTGATAAGCCGACCTTTTGGATTGATCGCGAGAACGTAGCGCAACTGAATTATAAAGTAGCTGATCGCTATCAAAAATTCAAAGCTCGCAACATTCGTTTGAATATGCGAGACGGCACTATGCGTTCGCAGCGCAAGCTTGTCGAAGCTCGCGATTTGGCGCTAGGTTTCGATGAGCGGATTTTGTTTGAAGGTGTTAATATCGATTTGCGCGAGGGCGAAGCTATTGAACTGCGCGGCCGCAATGGTGCTGGCAAGACGACGCTGATTCGGGCGTTGATGGCAAATGCGTCCTCTAGCGATGCTTCCTCTGGCCGGCTTCGTAAAACGGCTCAAGTCCCGCCCCAGCTAGCCCAGGCTTTGACTGAGAATACTGTTCAGCCTGCTCCATTAGTTTACGCTGGTTCTCTCTATCTCGATCCGCATGTTCGCGTTGGTATTTATGAGCAAGAGATAGCGGCGACTTATCTGAGTTTGCCGCTGGCGCGAGCGATTGAGCAGATGTATCTCGATCGCGGGCTGAAAATTAATGATACCAAAATCCGCCAGCTGATGGGCGATTATCTTTTTGTTGAGAGTGATGGCGCGGTGCCCTTGGCTAGCTTGAGCGGCGGGCAAAAAGCTCGGTTTCAGCTCATTAGTATGCTAGCGAACGAGCCGCAACTGCTCATTCTGGACGAGCCGACCAACCATCTGGATTTGCCTTCAATTGAGGAACTGGAAGCGGCGCTCGAGCGCTACGCTGGCGCAATTTTGTATGTTAGCCACGACGATTATTTTCGGCACAAAATCGGCGGTTCGGTTGTTCAGATTGGCAGCTAGCGGACTACTTTTCCTAAATGCGCTTTTGCTTTGGCGTAGTGTATATCAGGGCTAGGCTGTATTTACGTAAAATTAATTTGAATAATCGCCGCCCGTAACATTGAAGTACTCTTCGAGAGTTTTAATCTCGCGTTTTTTCATTTCTTGAGCGGTTTCGCGGCCGACGTAACGCCAGTGCCAAGCTTCGACGACATAGCCGGTGATATTTTTGGCGTTGTCAGGATAGCGCTGGATGAAACCGTACTCGGCGGCGTGCTCGGTCAGCCACTTGTATGTTGGCGTAGTGGCGAAGCATTGCAGGACGCAATTGTCAGCCTTGAGGTCGACAGCTAAGCCAGTTTGATGCTCGCTGCAGCCTGGCCGAGCGCTAGCGGAGTCAGCTTCTTTCTGGTTGCTATGTTTGACCCAATAGTCATAAGTTTCGACTTGGTCGTTGTAAGATCGGTAGCCGCTAGTCGAGGCTAACGGCATTTTTGCTTGCGCTGCAGCGGCTTTCATGGCGTTGTATTGGGCAGCGGCCTTTTTGCGCAAGGATATCCCCTTTTCGATAGGCGCCAAATCATTCGGTTGCCAAGTTTTTGGCTCGAAGCAGTGCTTTTTGTTAATAACAATGATCGTGCTGTTGTAGTCTTTTAAGACTTTCTTGCGGAGGGCGGCTTTTTCGGCCCAAACTTTTTGCTGGGCGGCAGCGAGCTTGTCGGCGGTTTCCTGCTCTTTGGCTCTGATATCTTTAGTGGTTTTGTAATAATCTAGCCCAGTGAAGGTAGCTAGACCTAATGTCGCTGAAAAAGCTAGCGTAATCACAAGCACGCTAAACTTATGCTTATTCAAAAATTCACCCTTCATAATTTATAATTCTATTCTACCACAACTAAGCGCCAGCGGTATAGAAAATCTTTGCAAGTTGATTGGTTAAAGCCGTGATGATGGTCGAGTAGTATCAATGATGCTGCGTCTATGATTTCCTATAGCAACACCGCCGCCAGCAAAAGCTAAAGCGACGAGCGTATATACAACTTTGGTGATAAACATAGCATCGTAATAATTATTGCGCAGCGCAAAATACCATCCTAATCCAGCAAGTATGAGGCAAACAAAAACCCGCGCCACGGGTTCACCATGACGCGGGTTTGAGTACGGGCTCA
>ERZ773038.227-NODE-227-length-38870-cov-87.869097_pt1 | contig 38870 bp, 38 predicted proteins | sample MGYA00511665_ERZ773038 | MGnify/ENA primary metagenome ERZ773038 (study PRJEB29015, sample SAMEA2737966) | human oral metagenome | biome: human oral; feature: human-associated habitat; material: dental | place: China | collected 2028 ... | reverse complement strand
GCCCGGCGGGCCGCCCGTTATGCTTGGCCGGTGACCACCTTCTCCCAGGGCGCCGCGGCCGCGGACGAGGCCGTCGGGCCCGTCCTGGTCGTCGATTTCGGCGCCCAGTACGCTCAGCTCATCGCCCGCCGCGTGCGCGAGGCCTCGGTCTACTCCGAGATCGTGCCGCACTCCATGCCCGTGGCCGAGATGCTCGCGAGAAGACCGGCGGCGATCATCCTGTCGGGTGGGCCGTCGTCGGTCTACGCCGAGGGCGCCCCCTCGCTCGACGCCGCCGTCCTCGACGCCGGGGTGCCGGTCCTCGGCATCTGCTACGGCTTCCAGGCCATGGCCCAAGCCCTGGGCGGGACCGTGGGACGCACCGGCACCCGCGAGTACGGGCACACCCCCGCCCGCACCGAGCCCGGATCCTGCCTGTTCGACGGCGTGCCCGCCGAGCAGGTGGTCTGGATGAGCCACGGCGACGCCGTCCAGGCGGCCCCCGAGGGCTTCGCCGTCACCGCCTCCACCTCCCAGACGCCGGTGGCCGCCTTCGAGAACCCGGCCCGCCGCCTCTACGGCCTCCAGTGGCACCCCGAGGTCCTCCACTCCGAGTACGGCCAGGCGGCACTGGTGAACTTCCTCCACAAGGAGGCGGGCATCCCCGCCACCTGGACGCCGGGCAACATCATCGACGAGCAGGTGGTCCGCATCCGCGAGCAGGTGGGCGATGCCCACGTCATCTGCGGCCTGAGCGGGGGAGTGGACTCCTCGGTGGCCGCGGCCCTCGTGCACCGCGCCGTCGGCGACCGGCTCACCTGCATCTTCGTGGACCACGGCCTGCTGCGCGCCGGCGAACGCGACCAGGTGGAGCACGACTACGCCGAGGGCATGGGCATCCGCGTCATCACCGTGGATGAGACCGAGCGGTTCCTGAGCGCCCTGGCGGGCGTCACCGAGCCGGAGGCCAAGCGCAAGATCATCGGCCGGGAGTTCATCCGCTCCTTCGAGGCGGCCCAGCGCCGCGTCGTCGAGGAGGTCGGCGAGGCCGGCGGCGAGATCCGCTTCCTGGTCCAGGGCACGCTCTACCCCGACGTCGTCGAGTCCGGGGGCGGTGAGGGCGCCGCCAACATCAAGAGCCACCACAACGTGGGCGGCCTGCCCGAGGACCTGGACTTCGAGCTGATCGAGCCGCTGCGCGAGTTGTTCAAGGACGAGGTGCGCGCCATAGGACGCGAGCTGGGCGTGCCGGACAAGATCGTGGCGCGTCAGCCCTTCCCCGGGCCGGGCCTGGGGATCCGCGTCATCGGCGAGGTGACGGCCGAGAACCTGCGCGTGCTGCGGGCTGCGGACGCCATCGCCCGCGAGGAGCTCACGGCCGCCGGGCTCGACGGCGAGATCTGGCAGTGCCCCGTGGTGCTGCTGGCCGACGTGCGCTCCGTGGGCGTCCAGGGCGACGGGCGCACCTACGGCCACCCCGTCGTGCTGCGGCCGGTGAGCAGCGAGGACGCCATGACCGCGGACTGGACGCGCCTGCCCTACGACGTCCTGGCCCGCATCTCGAGCCGGATCACCAACTCCGTGCCCGAGGTCAACCGGGTGGTGCTCGACTGCACCTCCAAGCCTCCGGGCACCATCGAGTGGGAGTGAGGGCAGCGGGCGTACCGGTTCACGAGGCCCGCGACATGGGGGTGTGAAAATCTGGAGTGCGACTCCAGATTTTCACACCCCCATGTACTATCGTTGATATTGCTGGGATTGGGGGCAGGCATGTATGTGCACCGGGAGGCTGAGTCCACACTGCTGGACCTCATGCGCCAGTTCAAGGTGGTGCTGGTGACCGGGGCGCGGCAAGTCGGCAAGACCACGATGCTGCACCATGTTCTGCCCGAGGGCTTCCACTATGTGACGCTCGATGATCCGCGGGCGAGTGCGCTCGCCCAAGCCGACCCGGTGCTCTTCTTCGACGATCATCGGCTGCCGGTGGCCGTCGATGAGGTTCAACGGGTTCCAGGTTTGTTCCAGCAGGTCAAGTTCCTCGTCGATCAGACCCCCGAGACCGGCCTCGTGGTGCTGACCGGATCTCAGACGTTTCATCTGATGCAGGGGGTCAGTGAATCCCTAGCGGGACGGGTTGCCGTTCTTGAAATGAGTGGCATGTCCTTGCGGGAGATCATCGGCTGTGGCGGGAAGGGCCCTTATATTCCTGGAAGGTCCGGCAATGGGGGAGATGCGGAGCCGCCTGAGGGGCTGCATATATGGGACATTATTCATCGAGGATCGATGCCGCGTCTCCTGGATTCTTCTATATCCTGGGATGCATATTATACGGGATATGTGCGGACTTATCTGGAACGGGATGTGCGGGATCTCGTCAACGTGAAGGAGGAGGAGAGTTTTTATAGATTCTTGGTGGTCTGTGCCGCACGCACTGGTCAGCTCCTCAATCGCAACGACCTCGCCCGTGATTCCGGAGTCGATTCCAAGACCGTGCAGAGTTGGCTCTCGGTTCTCCAGGCATCCGGTATAGTGCGGTTGCTGCGTCCATTCTGGTCCAACGCTTCCAAGCGGCTGACGAAGACTCCCAAACTCTATGTGATGGACACGGGGCTGGCGTGTCATCTCTTGGGATGGGGGACTGCGGAAACGCTTCGCAGAGGCGCGATGGCGGGCCACATGTTCGAGACCTTCGTCGTCGGTGAAGTGCTGCGCTCGCATCTCAATGCCGGTGGCGATGCCCGCGGTGTTCAATTCTACCGGGATTCCCGGAAGCGTGAGATCGATCTGGTGATTCAGGAGGGGCGCGTCCTGCATCCCGTTGAGATCAAAATGGCGGCCACAGTGAATCCTGGAGCGGTTGCGAACTTCTCCGTCCTCGACGGCATTGACGACTATGACGTGGGTGCGGGTGCCGTCATCTGTCAGACCCGTCAGCCTTATTCCGTCACCGCCGGGGTGCGAGCGGTTCCCGTCTGGTCCGTCTGATCCGGCTGACGGTTCTCAACCGCCGGCGAGCCGGTGATGATCCGGATGATCTCCTCGCGAGCCCTGCGGCCCTCGGGTGTGGGCGACATCGGGTAGACGTGATTGAGATTCTCCCCGATGTGCAGTGTGGAATGGGTGCCCGCCTTGATGAGTTCGGCGTGGAAGAGCGAGTTATCCGGCAGGAATATCTCCCGGCTTCCTACGAATGTGGTGACCCTTTCCAGGGCGGAGAGGTCTCCGTAGATGGGGGACAGGTGCCAGTCGGTCGTGGGTGTCTCGCCCGCCCATGTCTGCCCGATGACCGTGAGCGGATCGGGGGCCATGAGCGGATCGACATCGACGTAGTCTGCGATATCCGGATTCGTATGGGTGACATCCACCCAGGGGGATAGAAGAATCAATTCGTCGGGCTGCCGAATTCCCCGCTCCGCAAGCGATAGGGCGATGACGGCCGCCAGGCCCCCGCCAGAGCTGTCGCCCATGAGGATGATCCGCTTATCCGGATTCTCGGAGAGTATGCGCAGATACAGGTTGAGAACGAGCTGGTGCGCCTCCTGCCACGTGTGGTGGGGCGCCAGCGGGTAGAGCGGCATGACGACGTCGGCCCCGGTCTTGCGGGCCAGGGTGTCGACCAGGAGGGAATGGGGCAATACGGCCGTGGAGACGTAGCCGCCGCCGTGGAGGTAGACGATGATCGTGTCCGATGGCGAGTGCGGGCGGAGGGTGTACACGGGCATGCCGTCGTCCTCGTTCCGCTCGAGGTCGTAGAAGAGGCGGCCCCAGGCGGGGAAGGCGACGGCCCGGCGCGGCTCCGGACGGTTCGCCATCCATGCGATCCGTTCGGTGATCGGGACGCGGGAGGTCAGCTTCTTGACCGGCAGAGTTCCGTATTCCACCAGGGTCGCCGAGGCCGAGCGCCGGTAGTGCATGCGGGAGAAGGCGCTGAAGGCGCCTGCCGCCAGGCCCGCGGCCGCCAATGCGCCGGTTGCCGCCGTGAAGGTCCTGAAGGTCGTGAGGGCCTTGAGGGGCTTGAGAGGCTTTAGCCGGGATGTTGTGCTCATGGTTCCTTCGCTCTGCAGGGGGCGCCCAGGTGGCTTTCCAGCGCTGGTCGGAAACGTCGAGCCCGGCGCCCAGTATGCATCGTAGGTGGAAATGGGGTGACAATCCCGGTCGCCGCCCTCGACATCGAATATGACACTCTGTGATGGGCGGCACTTTCTCAACTCCGCGTCATCTGCCTCAGGTCAACTGCTGATTTATCACGTGTACTGACAACTCTCGTTTGCGTAGGTTTTAAATGCCCGGAATATCCGGGAACCACTCAGCAGGCCCCGGTGCTCTGGTCGGGGAACGACCTGAGAAAGAGAGATGGATAGCAAGATGAGCAGCAAGATAAGCTCTGACCGCAACTACTTCGACCTGACCGGCCAAGTCGCCCTCGTGACCGGCTGCTCCTCGGGCATCGGTATTCAGATGGCCAAGGCATTGGCCAGCGCCGGTGCCAATATCGTGGCGGTGGCTCGCCGCGTTGACCGCCTCGAGGCCGTCGCCAAGGAGATCGCCGAGGAGTTCGGGGTGAAGGCCCTCCCCGTCCACTGCGACGTGCGCGATACGGCCAGCGTCGAGAGCGCCGTCGATGCCGCCCTGGAGGAATTCGGCCGCCTCGACATCGTCATCAACAATGCCGGGACCGGCAGCTTCGGCCCTGCCGAGGACCTGACCGATGAGCAGTTCGACACCGAGGTGGACATCGACCTCTACGGCATCTTCCGCGTCTCGCGCGCCGCCGCGAAGAAGGCCATGATCCCGGCCGGGTACGGGCGAATCATCAATGTGGCCTCCATGTACGGGATGGTCGGCTCCAATGTCGCGGGCATGGCCGCCTACCACGCGGCCAAGGGCGGCGCCGTCAACATGACGCGCGCCCTGGGCGCCGAGTGGGCGAAGTACGGCATCACCGTCAACGCCCTGTGTCCCGGCTACTTCTACTCCGAGCTGACCACCGACGTCCTGGACGACGAGGACACCGGCTCCGCCTTCCGCTCCATGATCCCCCTGGACCGCTTCGGCAAGGAGGGCGAACTCGACACGGCCATCCTGTTCCTGGCCTCGAAGGCCTCGGGTTACGTCGTCGGTGCGCCGATCCTCGTCGACGGCGGCTACAGCGCCATCTGAGACGGTCTGAGGGCGCTGGACCGCCCCTGGGCACTTGCGCCCCTGCGCGGCCGCAGTCCTGCCGGGCCTTCGACGATGGAAGGCCCGGCAGGACTGAACTCGAGTCGGAGTGCGACCGATCTCGGTGCGGAAGTGGACCGATCTCGGCGCGGAGTGCGACCGATCTCGGCGAAAGGTTCGGCTAGAGCGCTGAGCGCGCCCGGGTGCGGCCGACCGCGATTCCCACGCTGAGCAGCGCTACGGCGAACAGGGCGCACACCCCGCAGTCGGCCAGTAGCGGCAGGATGGTATCGCTCGAGATGGAGGCGGCGTCGTGGAGGCCGGTGATCGCCCGAGCCGCCCAGTAGCCGGGGGTGAACCTGGAGAAGGCGACCACGGCGTCGGGCAGCATGTCGACCGAGATCCAGGCCCCGCCGAGGACGGACATGACCATGCCGCCGATGTTCGCGATGGCATTGGTCGCATTGTCCCCCAGTCCCAGCTGGCCCAGAAGGAAGCCGAGCGATACCGACACCAGTGTGTAAGCACCCAGTGCGGCGCCGAGCACCCCCACCATCGGGGCCGACGTCGCCAGGTACTCCTTGCCGAAGAAGTGCACCCCCAGGCCAAAGATCCACGCCCATCCCACCAGGCCGATGATCAGGCAGGCGCCCAGTAGTCCCAGGCCGCGTGCTCGGCCGCTGACGGGTGCGGCGGACATCCGGGAGCGCACGGGTCTGCGGCCCAGAGCCGTCATGAGCGTCGAGATCGACACGACGGAGAATGTCAGGAGCGGGTAGAGGGAGAAGGTGGCGAAGGTCATCAGGCGCTTCGGCATGGGGGCGGAGTCCTGGGGGACGAGCTGCGCCGACGCGGTGCGCTCCATGGCGCCGTCCGCGAGGGAGACGGCCTGGGCGGGGTCGTCGTTCAGGGCTCCCAGGTAGTCGTGCACCTGCGCCAGATAGGAGCCCGTGCGCACGTCCATGAGCGATCCGGCCGCGGACTCGTAGTTGACCACGGTGTCCGCCGCCGGCGGCTCGGTCCCCTGGCGGGCCGCCTTCTGGAACTCCTCGCCGTAGCCGGCGGGGATGATGAGGATGTAGGCGATGCGGTTCTGCGCAGTGGCGTCCTGCAGTGCCCGGGTGGAGTCCTCCAGGGGCTGGGCGTCGCCGATGGATTCCACATAGCGTGCCACGCCCTGCGAGATCGTCGAGCCGTCGCGGTCGATGACCGCCACGGGGATGGGCGCGTCGATGACCTCGTCGGATGCTGCCGAGGCGCCGCCGCCGGCGGCGAGCAGGCCGAACATGGACAGCAGCACCAGGTACCTCCGAATGTGGACCCGGTGGGCCCACAAGATCTTCAGCGATGTCTTAAAGGTGCTCATGGCTCATCCTCCTCATGCGGACCATGGCGATGCTCAGGAATAGACAGGTCATACCCGCCAGAACGGCACAGCTGCGGGCGAAGGGGGCGAGGCTGTCGTAGTAGAGCAGCCCGTAGAAGCAGTGAGCGGACTGCCACAGCGGATTGGCCTGCGCCAGGACGGGGGCGTTGAACTCGACGGCAGCGGCCAGATTCTGTGCCGGGCTGCCGTACAGTCCGGTGAACAGCGACAGCAGACAGCTGATCCCGGAGACGGTTCCGGCTCCTATCTCTGCGCGTACGGTCCCGAGTGCGGCGCCGGCCGCACAGGACATGAGACTGGAAACCCCGATGGCCACCAGTGCGAGCAGCGTGTGCGGTCCGAAGTCGACGCCGATGACCAGCCGTATGAAGGCGAAGGCGATGACCAGGCATCCCAGGATGCAGACCCATGAGGCGGCGAGGGTTCCCGCCAGGACCCTCCATCGCGGCAGGCTCGCCAGGCTCAGGCGCGCCCCGAGGCGGGAGGGCCGAGCGGACGTGGCCATGATCCCTTGAACTGCGAGCGTGGAGACGGTCATGCCCATGCCGCAGGCGAAGGCGAGCAGTGAGAAGTAGTAGCGCGTCTCCGACTTGATGAGACTCGGGGTCACCTGCGTCTGGTGGGTGAAGGCGCGCCCGGCCTCGGGCCGGCCGACCTGCTCCGCGGGCGCCCCGGCGGAGGCGAGAGCCGCGTGCTCGGCCCCGGTCTGCACATAGGAGTCCATGACCGCGCGCAGGACGAGGATCGTATTGGCCTGACTCCCGGACGCAGTGTTCCACTCCTGGGTCACGTGCAGGACGGGGGCACCGTCCTCGACGTCGATGTAGCCGGCGGTATCGCCCCGCTGGGCCGCGGAGACGGCCTCGTCCTCGGTGGCGTAGGAGGTGGCGTCGATCAGGTGGAGGTCACTGCCGTCCGCGGAGATGGACGAGATCGTCTCGTCCAGGCCGGGGGCGGCTCGGTAGGCGTCGTCCTGCACGACGCCGAGGGCGACGGCATCGGCCTTGTAGTCGTCGTCGAGGTTGGAGAACATCGCCATGAAGATCAGCGACAGGATGATCGGGAACCCCAGGGTCCATACCAGGAGGACCTTTTCGCGCAGGAGCCGGAGCACCTGGTAGGTGAAGACGGAGAGCATGTCAGGCCGCCTCGTCCCGCAGGGCGCGCCCGGTGATCTCCAGGAAGACATCATTGAGCGTCGGGGGCTCGGAGGTGATCCGCCCGCAGGTCACTCCCGCCCGAGTCAGCGCCTCCAGGACGTCGGAGAGGTTGTGCGCCCCCGAGGAGCACTCGACCAGGAGCTCGGACGCCTCGTAGGAGACGGTGCGCACGTGCTCGAGACGGCGCAGATGCTCCAGGTGCTCCTCGTCGAGCGATACCGGCGAGACGACCTCGACCCGGATGCGCTCACCGGTGCCGATCATCGCCTTGAGCTCATCGGCCGTGCCGGAGGCGACCCGCCTGCCGGCGTCCATGATGACGATCCGGTCGCACAGCTGCTCGACCTCCTCCATGTAGTGGCTCGTGTAGATGATGGTGGCGCCCTGCTTGTTCAGCTTCTTGATGCCGTCGAGGATCGCGTTGCGGCTCTGAGGGTCGACGGCGACCGTCGGCTCGTCCAGGATGATGAGCTCCGGAGCATGCGCGATGCCGCAGGCGATGTTGAGTCGGCGCAGCAGGCCGCCCGAGAGCTTCTTGGGCTTGAACTTCGTGAACTTCTCCAGTTCGACGAAGGCGATCGCCTGCTCGACCAGACGGCGCCGCTCAGCGCGATTCTTCACGTAGAGGGCGCAGAAGGCGTCCACGTTCTGGGCCACGGTGAGCTCGTCGAAGACGGCCACCTCCTGGGGCACCACGCCGATCCGGCGCTTGAGGTCGTAGGAGGTCGCCGTCATGGGCTTCCCGAAGACCTGGATCTTCCCCCTGTCATAGGTGAGCAGTTGCAGCAGGCAGTTGATCGTCGTCGTCTTGCCCGAGCCATTGGGGCCGAGCAGGCCGAGCACCTCCCCGCGGGGGATTCTCAACGACAGGCCGTCGACCGCGACCATCTCCCCATAGCGCTTGATCAGGGATTCGATCACGACCGCCTCATGGCCGGCTGCCCTGTCGGCCCTTTCACCGGCCCTTTCAGTGGCTCTTTCACCAGCCACTGTCCTATCCTCACCGCCCATATCGACTCCTGGAATGTCGGCTCTCATATCCAATCGACTCCTTGAACGTCTGTTCTCGATTCCAGTACTTCCCGTCTTCAGCGGGTCACCCTCCGTATGGTTCCGCCGGCGGGCTCGAGCCGGGAAGTGCCCGCTGTCATGGCCTGCGGGGCGGGGCATGACATCTGTCATGAGATCGTCAGGAGTGGTCCGAGAAGGCCGTTCCGCGGTGGTGGAGGTCCATAATCGTGGTGTGAAGGTGCTGACGGACAAGGGCGTGCTTCTGGGCGCCTGCGTCCTGTCGGCGCTGGCGGGGGGAGCGGTGAGTGCCGCCGTCGTGGTCTGGCTGCTGCTGGCCGTCGCCGTCGGCGGGCTGTGCGCAGTGGTGGAGCACCGACGCGAGGCGATCGCCGCGCCCGCCTGCTACCTCGTCCTCGGCTGTTTCACGACGGCGTCGCTGGTGGGCGCCCCGCTGGTCGTCTACGACCTGACGCGCGCGGCGGCGCTCGGTCCCCGATGGGCTCGGCTGGTCGCCCCGGTCTGCTGCGCCTTGTCGGCCTTGTCAGTCTTGTCTGCCTTGTCGTCCTTGACGCCGGTGGCCGTATCCCGGTGGGCGCCGGATGCGCCGTCGGTCGCGTCCGTCATCGTCTCGGCCGTCATCTCGGTCCTCGCCGCCTGCCTCGCCCTGCGCACCGTCCAGGAGGAGCGCGTGCGCGGGAGCCTGCACGCGGTCAGGGACGATCTTCACGAGAAGATCCTCGCCCTGCAGGACTTGAACGCCCGGATGCTCGAGGCCCAGGACTATGAGACGCGCGCCGCCGCCCTGTCCGAGCGCACGCGGATCGCCCGCGACATCCATGACGGCGTCGGGCACCTCCTGACCCGTCTTGTCCTGCAGGCCAAGGCCCTGCAGGTCACCCACCGCGACGAGCCCGCCGTCGTCGCCGACCTGGCGGAGCTGGACTCCTCGCTGGGCGAGGCCCTGGACTCCATGCGCAGGAGCGTCCACGCGCTGTCCGACGAGGGCGAGGACCTGCCGACCTCCCTCAACCTGCTGGCCTCCCGATGCGGCATAGAGCAGGTGCCGGTCGACTGCTCCCTGGAGGAGGCGCCCCCGCCGGAGGTGTCGCGCTGCGTGATCGCGGTGGTGCGCGAGGCCCTGACGAACGCTGCCCGGCACAGTCGGGCCGATTCGGCGCAGGTCAGGGTCGTCGCCTACCCGGCGTTCTGGCAGATCACGGTCGTCAACGAGGGGGGCCCGCCGCGCGACGATCTGCCGGCAAGAGGCGGCGGGAGGACCGGAATGGGGCTGCGCTCCATCACCGAGCGGGTAGAGGCGCTGGGCGGAACCGTGCGGATCACCCCGCAGCCGAGGTTCACGGTCTTCGCCATGATTCCCAAAGGTAGAGAAAGTAGAGAGGCCGGAGCATGAAGGTCCTCATTGTTGACGATGACGCTCTCGTCACCCAGTCGCTCGCCACCATCCTGTCGGTGGAGCCCGATGTCGAGGTCATCGGCCGGGGCGGGTCCGGGCCCGAGGCGGTCGAGAAGCACCGGGAGCTGAACCCCGACATCCTGCTCCTGGACATCCGAATGCCCGGCGGTGACGGGCTCGGCGCGGCCGAGCAGATCCTGGCCGAGGATGAGGATGCGCGCATCGTCTTCCTGACCACCTTCTCCGACGACGAGTACATCGTGCGGGCCCTGAGAATGGGGGCGCGCGGGTACCTCATCAAGCAGGACGTCGCGCGGATCGCCCCGGCGCTGCGGTCCGTCATGGCCGGCGTGAGCGTGCTGGAGGGGGAGGTGGTCGAACGCAGCGCCGCCATGGGTCTGGGCGGTGGCGGGTCCGCAAGCGGGAGCGGGCAGATGCCCAGGAGCGCCGTCTTCGAGAGGCTCACCGAGCGGGAGTACGAGGTCGTCGAGGCGGTGTCCGAGGGGCTGGACAATGCTGAAGTGGCGGACAGGCTCTTCATGAGCGAGGGGACGGTGCGCAACCACATCAGCTCGATCCTGGCCAAGCTGGGGCTGAGGAATCGCACCCAGGTCGCGGTGCTGTACTACCGCTCCGCGCGGGCCGGCTAGGCGGCTGATTTTCGTTCCCGGGGCGGTTGGTCGCGGTTGGTCGCGGATGGCGAGGGCTGACACTCGCCTGCGCGTCGGCCTGGCTCATGCGGGTACGCTGTCATCATGTGAAGGAGGAAGGAGGTAGGCCATGGTGAAGACGGCGACAGCCCGTATACGGTTCTGCGACATTAAGCCCTATGATGCGCCGGTATCGCTGGACGAGTTGCGGGGCCCGTACGATGGTCCTATCGACCTGCCCCACGCAGTGCGCTGGCAGGCCGACCGGTTCGACATAAATGTGAGCGTACCCGGTTGGCGGCGTATGGCTTACCAGGCCCTGGTCGCCGAAGGCACCGCTGATGAGCAGCGGCGGCTTATGAACCGCGCCCGGCTTATCGAGACGTGGCCGGTCCTCAGCATTGATCCGCGTGTGCGTGCCTTGTGGGAGAGCCGGTTCCCCGAGCTGCGGGCCATGCGGAACCATCGTCATCACCGGGGCGAGCGCAGTCAGCCGGTTCCCCGAGCTCCAGGTCGCATAAGTCGTGCGCGGTGACCAGGAGGAGCAGCGGAACATCGCACGCCTCGCTCTGAAGGCGGTCGGCGAGACGGCCGGCTTCGCACTCGCCGGGTCCGGTGCGATCCGCGAGCATGCCTTGCGGAAGAACGCCTGAATCGGGTGGTGCTGTACTACCGCTCCGCGTGGGTCGGCTAGGTGAGCCCGAGGATTTCCGACTCGTCGCTTTCGCATGGTGGCGGCCCTGCCCCGTCGTGCCCCCCTCGCCGTCGCTGTGGCATGCTGCGCTCGGGTCCGGTAGCCGCTACGGCGCGTCGGGTCGTCTCGGGGCTGTTCCGGGGAGAAGCGATGAGAGGGGCTGCGATGACTCGGTCAAGCCATGAGGACAATGAGGACAACGACTCGTATGTTGATAGTCCTGTCGACAGTCCTGTTAGCGCGGCCGATGCTGCCAACTCTGCTGCTCTAGCCGGTTCCGCCAGTCCCACTGGCCCTACTGGTCCTGACGCCGCTGCTGTCGCCGACTTGCGCGCCGCCGACAGCGCTAGTGCCGCTCGCGCCGTTTCACACGAGCTTCGTTGCCTCGAAGCGGCCGAAGGCGTGCGGGTTCTGCTCGCCGTGGAGTCGGGTAGTCGGGCCTGGGGCTTCGAGTCGCCCGACTCCGACTTCGACGTCCGCTTCGTCTACGTCCGCCCCATCGAGTACTACCTGCGCCTGCAGTCCACGCGGGACGTCCTGGAGTGGCGGCTCGACGAGGTCCTCGACGTCAGCGGCTGGGATCTCGACAAGGCCCTGCGGCTCATGCGGGGCGCCAATCCGTTGCTCTTCGAGTGGCTCGCCTCCCCGATCGTCTACGCCGAGTACTCCGCCTTCGCCGCCGTGAGGGACCTGGCCGCCGACTGCTTCTCGCCGGTCTCCTCAGCCCACCACTACCTGAGCATGGCCCGAGCCGGTATGAGCGGCTTGACCGGCACGACCCGTATGGCCGATAAGGCTGATAAAGCCGCCGTCGCGGGGGAGACGATCCGCCTCAAGAAATGCCTGTACGCCATGCGGGCGATCCTCGCTTCCCGCTGGGTGGTGGCCGAGCGCGTGCCCGTCCCGATGCTCTTCCGCGACCTGGTCGATGCCCAGCTCGAGGCGTCCATGCGCGGACTCGTCGACGAGCTCCTGGAGGCCAAGGCGGTGGCAGGGGAGTGCGACGAGTATCCGCGCATTCCGGCGCTCAGCACCTGGGCTGCGAGTGCTGTCGCCGAGCTGGAGGAGGACGTCGCCGCCCTCGTTCCGAAGCCCAAGATGGCCTGGGAGCGTCTCAACGACGTCTTCCTCGGCTTCCTCGACATGGACCGGACCCCGGTGGGCGACTCGCGCTGACCGGGCCGACGGCCTGCGACGTCTGCGAGGGTCTTGCCCGCGTGGACCGATCTCGAGCCGGAGTGTGACCGATCTCGAGGCGGAAGTGGACCGATCTCGGCGAATCGGACTGCTCAGGCGACGTAGAAGCGGATCCGATCCTCGCCGTCTGTGATGTCGAGGAGCGTGCTCGTGTCGGCGGCCTCAAGGGCGCTGTGGGCGGTCGCCAGCAGCGCGTCGAGGTCGATGCCGTGGGTGTCGATGGCGTCGCGCACTTGCGGTACGGCGGCCGCCATACTCGTCAGGATGGTGGCCGCCTGCATGGGGAACGCCAGGTTGACGTTGTTGTGCGGACCTCGGACCTCGATGCAGAGCTTGCGTCCGGCGGCGGAGGCCGTGCTCTGCTCCTTCCTCCCGCGAGTCGGTTCGGGCCGTACGAGGACGGCGCTCGTCGAGGTGAGCTCTGCGGCGGGAGAGGGCATTGAGGGGGTCTGCGCCGGTTCGGCAGCAGGATTGCTCGAGTCGTTCGGACCGGCCGGCTCAGTGGGCGTCTCAGTGGGGGCGTACGGGGCACGATCGGGGTTCGACGCACTCGCTTGAGCGGGGCCGTCCGCTTGCGCGCCGTCGTCCGGCACCGTCAGCAGCGCATCGACGCTCGTGCCCAGCAGCGCCGCCAGGCCGGGCAGCGCTGCGATATCCGGGTAGTTGAGATCGTTCTCCCACTTGCTGACCGCCTGCGGAGTCACGCCCATCCGCTGGGCGAGCCGCTCCTGCGTCATCCCCTGTGACAGTCGCAGCTGTGCGATATTGCGTCCGACCGAGTGCTTCATCTGTGTTCCTCTTATCTGTGGGATGCCTGCCGCCGGTTTGTGGGCCTGTCTGCTGACCGCGGGCCTGGCGGCGGCGTGCCGGGCCCGCTGGTGCTGTCGCGGGTCCTTCCGGCCGGCATCCATGGTGGCTCCCGCCCCGGCGGTGCGGTAGCACGTGTTCGTTGATCACCGAACGCGTGCGGGCGGTGACGGCTGGAGCATACGGCCTCAACCGCTGGTTGAGGCTGGTCAAGGCGCCCGAGCGTCAGGCGATCGGTCCGGCTGACGAGTACGAGTAGATGTCGGCCCAAGTCCCGCAGTGCCGTGTACTTAGTACTTATCGCGCTTATCCCCGAGACGACAGTCTTCTGCGAGCTCATCGCCTTCGCGGTGAGTGCTGAGCTCATCATCAATGGGCCTCATCAATGAGCCTCACGGGCCGCTCACGGCAGCGGCCGCCCTGCCCGGCTTGCTCGCCGTGGCGGCCACGGACGTCCGCCTGGCGGGTATCGGCACATGGTTCAAGTGCGGTGCGATCGGCGTCATACGCAGAATGGGCGCATGAGAATCCGCCCGAGAATCCGCACGGCCTCGCCCGCCGACCTCGACGCCATCGCCGAGCTGGAGGCCCTCTGCTTCCCGCCCGCCGAGGCCGCCGACCGCGACGCGATCGCCGCGCGCCTGGCGGCCTACCCCGACCACGTCTGGCTCGTCGTCGAGGACGATCCTGACGACCCCGACGGCCCTGAGCGGCTGGTCGCCGGGGTCAACGGCATGTGCACCGACCTGCCCGACCTGACCGACGAGATGTTCTCCCGCGCCGAGCTGCATGAGCCCGACGGCGCCTGGCAGATGATCTTCAGCGTCATGACCGCTCCCGACCGCCGGGGCGAGGGCCTGGCCGCTGCGCTCGTGAAGCATGTCGTCCAGGAGGCCCGCGCGAGTGGGCGCCGCGGGGCAGTGCTCACCGCCAAGCCCGAGCTCGTCGGCTTCTACGCCCGCCTCGGTTTTCGCGACGAGGGCGTCTCGCAGGGATCGACCCACGGCGGTGCCGTCTGGCACCAGATGCGATTGACTCTGCTGACTCTGTGATCCCGTCGTCCGGACCGATCTCGAGGCGGAGTGCGACCGATCTCGAGGCGGAACTGGACCGATCTCGGCGAAATTGACCGATTGGCAGGAATGCGCCAAGCTCGTGCCCATACAGCAGCTACGACAGTCACGTCAGTTACAACAGCTACAGCAGCTACGGCGGCACAGCGATGTGCGCCCCGCGGACGGTCGCAGCAGGTCACAGCGAAGGAGCTCCACGTGCTATCGCCTCAGCCGACCCGGCCGCCCCAGCCAGCTCAACCGGCCCGGGATGAAGCCGACCACCTCGCCGTTGTGCGCAGGAGCGCACCCGAATCCATGGTGCTGCTCAGATCCGACGGCTCCTTCCCGCTTCGGGGGACCGGCGCTCTGGCCCTGTACGGCTCGGGCGCCCGCCGCACACTCAAGGGCGGCACCGGATCGGGCGACGTCAACTCCCGCCATGTCGTAACCATTGAGGAGGGACTGGAGAAAGCCGGCTTCACGCTGACCACCAAGGCGTGGCTGGACGCCTACAAGGTCCTCCACGAGCGGACCCGCGCCGATTTCATCGCCGATATCAAGGCCGGCGCCAAGGCCGCCGGTGTGCCCGCCGTCGTCCACGGCATGGGGGCCGTCATGCTCGAGCCCGAGCACGACCTCCCCCTCGGCGGCGAGGGCGCCGAGGGCGCCGAGGGTGAGATTGCCGCGATCTACGTGCTCGCCCGCGTCTCGGGCGAGGGCAGCGATCGGCGTCCCGAGCGCGGCGATGTCCTCCTCACCGATGCCGAGGTCCGCGACATCCTCGCTCTGAACGAGCGCTATGAGAAGTTCCTGCTGGTTCTCAACGTCGGCGGCGTCGTCGACCTGACCCCCGTCAAGGACGTCGGGAACATCCTCCTGCTCTCCCAGCTGGGCGCGGCCGTCGGCGACGCCTTCGCCGATGTGCTGCTCGGCCGGGCCTACCCCTCCGGCAGGCTCTCCACCACCTGGGCCGCCTGGGAGGACTACTCCGCCGTCGGCGACTTCGGCGACCCCGACGACACGCACTACCGCGAGGGCGTCTACGTCGGCTACCGCTACTTCGACTCCACCGGCACGGCCCCGCTGTTCCCCTTCGGCTTCGGTTTGGGCTACACGAGTTTCGAGCTCGCCGAGCCGACCGTCACGATCGACGGATCGCGGGTGACCGCCCGGGTCCGGGTCACCAACACCGGTGGGCGCGCCGGCAAGGAGGTCGTCCAGGTCTACGTCTCGGTCCCGCCCGGCCGGATCGACCAGCCCTACCAGGCGCTCGCGGGCTTCGGGAAGTCCGCTGAGCTCGCCCCCGGCGAGCGCCAGGAGGTCGCGGTCGCCTTCGACCTGACCGACCTCGCCTCCTATGACGAGGCCCGGGCCGCCACGGTCCTGGAGGCCGGCGACTACGTGGTGCGCGTGGGCGCCTCCAGCCGCGACACCGCCTCCGCCGCCGTCATCCGGCTCGCCCGCACCGGGGTTGTCCGCGAGCTTCACGACGTCCTGGGCGACCCGGGCTTCACCGACTGGCGGCCGGCCGACCCGACCGCCGTCGAGGTGCCGGACGACGCACCGCGCCTGACCGTCGAGGCCGCCGACCTGCGCCGGGCCGACGGCTGTGAGCCGGTCGATCTGGCGCAGGCCCTGGCATTCGTCAAGAAGCTGTCCGACGACGAGTTGTCCTACATCGTCCTGGGCGACTATCGGGAGGGGGCTGAATCGGCTGAATCCCAGTCGATCATCGGGGCGGCCGCCCAGACCCTGGTGGGTGCCGCCGGGCAGACCACCACCCGCTTCGCCGATCTGCCCAGCCTCATCATGCCCGACGGTCCGGCAGGCCTGCGCATCGCGCCCGAGGTCGGCGTCGACGACGACGGCGCCTTCGCGCTGGGGTCGTCACTGCCGGCCGACTTCAACGAGCTCATGGACGATGAGGGCGAGAAGACGCTCGGGGCCATGGCGGCGATGCCCGACGGCTCACGCATCCCGGAGCGCATCGTGGAGCAGTACACCACCGCCATTCCCATCGGCACTGCCGTCGCCCAGTCCTGGAATCCCGAGCTGGCGGAGTCTCTCGGCGATCTCGTGGCCACGGAGATGGACCGTTTCGGTGCGCACCTGTGGCTGGCCCCGGCCTTCAACCTGCACCGCTCGATCCTGTGCGGGCGCAACTTCGAGTACCTCTCGGAGGATCCGCTGCTGGCGGGGCGCATGGCCGCCGGAATCACCCGCGGCGTGCAGAAGCACCCGGGGCGCGGCGTGACCGTCAAGCACTTCGCCTTCAACAATCAGGAGACCAATCGGCTGAACTCGTGCAGCCGTGTCTCCAAGCGGGCCGCCCGCGACCTGTACCTGCGCAGCTTCGAGATCGTTATCCGCCAGGCCCAGCCCCATGCGCTCATGACCTCCTACAACCTCCTCAACGGCGTCCACACCTCCGAGTCGGCCGAACTGCTGGAGAGTATTCTGCGCCAGGAGTGGGGGTTCGCGGGCCTGGTGATGACCGACTGGGTGGTCGACGGCATGACCCGTCCCGATTGCGCGTACCCGCGCGCTACGGCCGCTGCCACCATCAAGGCGGGCAACGAGTTGTTCATGCCCGGTTGCGAGGCCGATCGGCAGGATATTCTGGTTGCGCTGCGGGGAGGCGATGATCAGGTGCCGCTGAGCCGCTCCGAGCTCGAGAAGCAGGCTGCGCGCGTTGTGCGCATGGCTCGGGCGCTCGGCGCTCGCCGCTCGTCGTGAGCCGGTCGTCGGAGAAAGAGACTGAGGAGATTGCAAGGAGATTGCGAGGAGATTCCATGGCCCTGACCCCGCAGGCGCGCCGGACCTACACCCGACTGTTCGGCGTCGAGCCGACGCCCCACCCCACCGACCCCGAGCTCTACGAGATCCTCCAGAACCAGATCTTCGGGGAGGTCTTCGCCACCGGAGTCCTCACCGACGTCGAGCGCGAGCTGCTCACCGTGACCGTGCTGGCCACCATGCAGACGCTCCCGCAACTCGCGGCTCACGTCAGGGGCGCCCTGAGCGCGGGCGCCACGCCGCTGCAGGTGCGCGAGGCGATCTACCAGTGCGCGCCGTACATCGGCTACCCCAAGACGCTCAACGCCGCCGCCACCGCCGCCGAGGTCCTGGCGTCCGTCGGCGTCGACCTGCCCCTGCCCGAGGCTGCCACCGTCGCCTATGAGGACCGGGCCGCCGCAGGTCGAGCCATCCAGGAGTCGCTGTACGGCGACGAGGTCGAGCAGGTCTTCTCCGCGCTGCCCGAGCCCTTCAACCGGGTCGTCCCGCAGCTGCTGACTGCGGGCGCCTTCGGCGAGTTCGAGACCCGCGGTGGCCTCGACGTCGCCATGCGCGAGCTCATCTCCCTGGTTGCGATCGCCGCCCTCGGAGCGGCCGCCCAGATGCGGCCCCATGTCGCGGGTGCGATCCGGGCGGGCAACAGCAGGCAGAAGGTTGCCGCAGCACTCGTGCAGGTCCTGCCCTACATCGGCGGCCCTTACGCCCTGTCGGGTCTGGCTCTCGTGGCGACCTACGACGAGAACGACTCCTCGGAGGCGTACCGCTGAGCGCCTGATCGCTCGAGCGCCCGTGAGCCTCCGGGATGCGCCGACTACTCGAAGACTCCGAGCTCGGGATGGTCGGGGGCGGTGAGCCAGGCGGTGTAGGCCTGCGCCCGTTCGGCGAGCTCCTCGTCGGCCAGGCCCATGGTGCCGGCAGTGATGAAGGGCGTGATGAAGCGGGTGCCGATCAGACCGCTCGTCGCCTGGAAGGGGCGCAGTAGCTCATGCGGCCCGTAGTGGACCGAGCCCGAATGCGTGTAGTTCTCGGCCGAGCTGCCCGATGAGACGGCCAGGGCCAGTTCCTTGCCGTGCAGGGCGGTGCCGGCTGGCCCGTATGCCCAGCCGTAGGTGAGGACGTCGTCCTCCCACTGCTTGAGAAGAGCGGGCGAGGAGTACCAGTACATGGGGAACTGAAGGACGATGCGGTCGCAGGCCTCCAGTACGGCGTGCTCGGCGGCGACGTCGATGCGGAAATCCGGGTAGAGCCCGTACATGTCGCGCACCTCGAGAGGGCGCTCGGGTGTTCCGGCGCTGCGGGCCGCCTGTGCGAGGCGCGCGTTGACGCGGGAGGCGTCCAGGTGAGGGTGGAACAGGAGGACGGCGGTGGTCGTCATGAGGCTCCTTCGAGATTTGAAATCAGGCCGCCTAACAGTGCGAGCCTACGCCCGGCCCCTGCCCGGCATCCGCGTGCGAGTGGGCGAATCGGACGGGTGAGACCCGCTGGGCCCCGGCGTCGACGACGGTTTGCCGCATGTACTGAGCTTTCTCCCATCCTTCTGAGCCCTACCACCAGAAGGATGAGAAGAACCTCCGTTCACATCGCAAAGGTACGTTCGAGTTCCGTGATAGCCGCACCGTCGGTCTCTACTACCGGCATGCGAGGACCTGCCGGACCGATCTCGGTGCGGGTTGCGACCGATCTCGATGCGGAACTGGACCGATTTCGAGCCGGAGTGCGACCGATCTCGATGCGGAGTGCGACCGATCTCGGCGCGGAACTGGACCGATCTCGATGCGGAACTGGACCGATCTCGGCGCGGGTTGCGACCGATCTCGATGCCTCGGGTGATGCTGACGGCCCTGGAGATTTCTGCGGCCGGCGGAGCATGATGCTGATCATGACTGCGACGACTGCGACTAATGCGACGAGTGCAGAGAGCACTAGGAGCGCGAGGAGCATGAAGAGCGCTGCGGGTCGAGCCGTGAGCGCCGGTGAGCGGGTGGATCTGACCGGCGTCAGCGAGACGATGCTGCTCCCGCTGCACGCCAGGGCCGAGCACACCCTGTCCGCCCGCCCGCGCTTCGAGGACTGGACCGCCGTCGATCTCGTCTCCCGACTCGACTACGACTTCTCGGAGGCGGCGCGCGATCGCCTCATGTCCGGCGGCGTGGTCATGCGCACCCTCACGTTCGACTCCCTGGTCTCCGGATTCATCTTGACCCACCCCGAGACCACCGTGGTCAACATCGCCTGCGGCCTGGATACGCGTCTCCACCGCCTCGATAACGGCCGCCTCACCTGGTACGACCTCGACCTCCCCGACGTCATCGACCTGCGCCGGCAGCTGCTGGGGGAGGGCGAGCGCCGGCATATGATCGCCGCCTCCGCCCTCGACCCGGACTGGCCCGAACAGGTGAGGGCGGCCGGCGATGTCCTGGTGATCATCGAGGGACTGACCATGTACCTGACCCAGGATGAGGTGGCCGCCCTGATGGACCTGATCGCCACGCGCCTCCCGGGGGCGACGGTCCTGATCGAGGTCATGCCGCATTTCTTCCAGAAATACGGGCGAGAGCGCTCGGTGGTGGCCACCGGTGCCCGCTTCACCTATGGATGCTCGGGCGCCGAGGAGTTCTGCAGCACCGTCGCCCCGGACTGGAGGGCTCTCCACGACGTCACCTTCGGTGACACCATCGCGCGCCTGCGGCCCTGGCTGGCGCCGATGATGCGGCTCCCGATGGTGGACTGGCTGTCCGAGCGCGTACTGGTTCTGCGCGCGCCGCGCCGGTGACGAGCCGCGGCGCGCAGGACGACAGCGCGATGCTCTGGAAGACTGCTCTCATGCGCCGCACCACTATGTTCGCCTATGACTCGCCGCTGGGGTCGATGACGCTGGCCGCCGAGGACGGCGAGGGCCTGCCCGCAGGCGGCGCGCTCATCGGAGTGTGGTTCGACGGACAGCGCCGCGATCGGGCCGGGCTGGACGACGGCGCCGTCATCGCCGAGCCCGGGAGCGATGACGAGCTGACCGTCCTGAAGCGGGCTCGGGCATGGCTCGACCGGTATTTCGCCGGTGAGGAACCGGCGCACACGCTCGCGCTCGCCGCCCGGGGCACCGACTTCCAGCGGCGCGTATGGGCGCAGCTGCGCACTATTCCGTACGGAAGTACCCGTACCTACGGGCAGATCGCCGACGCTGTCGAGGCGCAGACCGGTCACCGCTGCTCGGCCCGCGCTGTTGGGGGCGCCGTGGGGCGCAACCCGATCGGAATCATCGTTCCCTGCCACCGGGTGGTGGGCGCGGACGGGTCGCTGACCGGCTACGCGGCCGGCACCGACCGCAAAACCCGGCTGCTGCGCCTGGAGGGAGTCCGTCTGCCCGATCTCGGTGTCGACCAGGACGGCCTGCCGGGGTTGTGAGCCGGCTGCGGGCCGGCCGCGAACCGGCTGCGGGCCAGCTGCGAGCCGAGGCAGTGCCGCGCCACTTCGCCGAGATCGGTCGTATTCCGCCTCGAGATCGGTCGTATTCCGCATCGAAATCGGTTCAGGAGACCGGCGGAGCAGGAGCTGCGGTCGCGTTGACGAGGTGTGAGGGGGGCTTCGGGGAAGGTCGCACATGGGAGAGGAGGAGCTTCGCTGGGGCGAGTGCAGTTTTCCGCGTGGTTCCGCGATTCCCGGGCATCAGTCAAGACAAGCTGACATGCTCCCATGTGCACAGACCCCTCTATGTGCACATGGGAGCACATCGCTCGATCGTGAGGACGCGGATAGATTGGCGGGATTACAACGAAAACTTGTCTTCGCTCTGTTGGGTGGCCCCTCTCCCATGTGCGGATCGCCTCCGGGCCTGCCTCACCCTGCCCCTGGGCAGGGGGTAGCCGAGGCTGATGCACATGCATGTGCTCGGTCGATCCGACGCCTCCCGGCACGGTCGACGGCGCATCCTCGGTCCAGGGGCTGATCCGGTAACGGGGCAGTCCGCCCGGTGGGGGCTTACCCGAGTGGAAGCGCCCAGCTTGGGGAGGTCGGGCGTGACCCGTTCGCCTGCGGTGACGCGTACTGTCTCTCGTGCGCTCGCGCCTTGGCGCTGTTCGGGTGTTGGGGGCTTCGCGTTCTCTGCACATCAAGGCAAGCCCCTATTGTTCTTGTAATAAAGGGGGGAGTAGATTATCTTTGATGAAGCCTCAGAAGACGCGGGACGTGCTCAGATATCTCAAGAGCATCGGTTGGGTGCGCTTGCGTGGCGGGCAGGGCAGTCACGAGATCTGGGGGCTGCCTGATGGCTCGATCAGAGCCGTGATCCCGGCCGGGCATCGCGAGATCTCGGCCGGGGTGCTGATGCAGCTCAAGCGAGCGGGCGTGGATGTGCCCACGCAGTGGCAGTGAGGAAGGAGAACGTTATGGGCGTGCGAACTTATGAGGTCGTCGTCGAGCGAGAGGGAAGGTGGTGGGTGTTCGAGATTCCCGAGCTGGGCATCGGGGGTCAGGCGCGCAGTCTCGCCGAGGTCGACGACGAGGCGCAGGGTGTGGTGGCCATGTGGCTCGACGCCGATCCCGCCACTATCGCTGTTCACGTCACCGTCAAGGCCGCCGAGCACGCCCTTGCCGAATGGCGGGCCGCCGGGCGTGATGAGGAGGAGGCCAGGAAGGCCCAGGCCGGCGCGGCGGCACGCCGTCGGGGTGTGGTGCTCGAGCTGCGCAAGCAGCGCTACAGCGCCGCCGATGTCGGGCGCGTGCTGGGCATCAGCAAGCAGCGCGTCTACCAGTTGGAGAAAGCCGACGCCTGAGTCCGGATCATCCAGGAAAGGGCAGATCGTCATGTCACCCCGCACTGCTCAACTCCCGGCAGCGGGCGAATTCCTCACGCGTGAGTTCAGCACATCGGTTGCCGCCGTCGGTGGTCCGGGCGGATCGGACCCGCTGGGCTCGCAGGTTCACTCGCTGGTCTATGTGCCCCGCGACGCCGCCGCCGGACGAGTGCGTGCGCCCCTGGTGGTGTGCTGTCACGGCTTGGGGGAGTCGGGGCTGCGGGTGGCGGGAATCGCGCAGCGGTTCGCGACGGCCGGGGCGGTTGCCGTCGTCCCCTCCTTCCGCGGGGGCGGGTCGCCCACCGCGGGGTCGATGACCGGCATGTCCGTGCTCACCGAGATGACCGACACCGCTCCCGTTCTGGCCCGCCTCGCCTTCCGGGGCACGGCGAATGCCATTGCGACAGAGCCGTAGCGATCTCCTCAAGCGCGGGTCGACCGCATGCGATAGCGATGACCAAGTCGTAGGCGTCGTCGTCGGGAGCCTCTATCCAGTGACCATTGATATCCAGGAAGACGAGTGCAGCGAGCCATCCCAAGCGCTTGTTCCCGTCCACCAGGGGGTGGTTGCGCACCACAGAGTCAAGCAGTGCAGCGGCCTTCTCATTGATCGTCGTATATGCGTCACGACCCCACAGGATGGTTGCCGGTCGGCGCACTGCCGACTCCAGTAAGCCGAGGTCGCGCACCGGCCCGACTCCGAGTTCGGCCGTAAGTGCAAGCAGGTCTTCGAGTGCGAGGTACTCGGTCATCGACCGAGGCGCTCCAGAACATCGGCGTAGCGGTCTCGAACGCGAGCCGAGGCGTCTTTCACGCGCTGTTCATGGCCGCGACGTTCGGCTGTCTCGCGGATCGCCCGAATTGTCGCCTCTTGAAGAGTGATCCCGTCCTCCTGCGCCAGGCGGGCCAGGACACGTTCGTCGTCCTCGGTCAAACGCAGAGTCATCGTCATGCGCCCATGATACCGATGCGGTATCCCCGGACTCAGCGGTGTGCGCGCTGGGCGGCCTCCCGTAGGCTGTTGTGGCCCGTCGGCAGCCTGATGCCGGCGTCATCGGGTGCAGAAAGGTTGCAGAAGGGTGCGGAAGGGAAGGGTGCGCATGTGCGCAGTCGCGCTCAGGGCGCGCGGGACGTCCAGGCCGTGCGGGATGAAGGCAACCGGGACGGGGCCGGGACGGTGAGTGCGGCGGGCGAGTTCCTCACGCGTGAGTTCAGTGCGTCGGTTGCCGACGGCAGCAGCCCGGCTGGATCGGATCTGCTGGGCTCGCAGGTTCACTCGCTGGTCTACGTGCCCCGTGACGCCGCCGCCGGACGAGTGCGTGCGCCCCTGGTGGTGTGCTGTCACGGCTTGGGGGAGTCGGGGCTGCGGGTGGCGGGAATCGCGCAGCGGTTCGCGACGGCCGGGGCGGTCGCCGTCGTCCCCTCCTTCCGCGGGGGCGGGGCACCCACCGCGGGGTCGATGACCGGCATGTCGGTGCTCACCGAGCTCGCCGACCTGGAGGCGGTGCTGGACGCTGCGGGAGCCTGGCCCTTCGTGGACGCCGGTCGGACGGCTCTGTTCGGTCGCAGCCAGGGCGGGCTCGTCGCGGTTCTGGCAGCCGCCCGCAGGCCGACCCGGATGAGCGCCCTCGTTCTGTGGTACCCGGCCCTGCGCCTGCCGCAGACGACGCGCGCCCGCTTCGGCTCGGTGTCGTCCGGCTCCGCGATACCGCAGACCTTCACGCACCGCGTCGACGGGCGCGATGTCACCCTCGGGCGCCGCTACGCCGTTGACGCGTGGTCCCTGGACGTCGATGCCGAGCTGGCACGGCTGCGCGTTCCGGTGCTGCTGGTCCACGGCGAGCAGGACGCCGATGTGCCGATCTCGGTGTCCGAGAATGCGGCGCGCCTGCTGCCGGACGCCCGCCTCGTGCGGATTCCCGGCGCCGCCCACGGCTTCGGCGACGAGCGATTCGCCGACGCCGTGGCGCGCACCGAGGTATTCCTGGCCTGGTGCGAGGTGCTGGAGGGCGCCTGATCCGGCTGCCGGACTCTCAGGAATTTCTCGGGATCGCCTGGCACTGTCGCTGCGCGTGAGCGACGACCCGATCAATCCCCTCCTGCTCCAGGCCTTCGCCTGGGATCTGCCCGCCGACTCCTCCCATTGGCGGCTCCTGGCCGACAACGCCGCCCTGCTGGCGGACTGCGGCGTCACCTCCGCGTGGCTCCCGCCCGCCTACAAGGGACGGGCCGGGGCCGAGGACGTCGGCTACGGCGTCTACGACACCTACGACCTGGGCGAATTCGACCAGAAGGGCTCCGTGGCCACCAAGTACGGCACCAAGGACGAGTATCTCGCCGCCGTCGAGGCCCTCCATGCCGCCGGAATCGCAGTCGTCGCCGATATCGTCCTCAACCATCGCATGGGGGCCGACGCCACCGAGGTCGTGCGCGCCTTCCCCGTCGATCCCGAGGATCGGCGGCGCCCCATCGGGCCGGCCGAGGAGATCACCGCCTGGACCCGCTACACCTTCCCCGGGCGCGCCGGGGCCTACTCGGACTTCACCTGGGACTGGACCTGCTTCCACGGCACCGACTGGGACGAGGCGCGCCACCTCGCCGGGGTGTGGTTGTTCGAGGGCAAGCAGTGGAGCGAGCACGTCACCGACGAGCTCGGCAACTACGACTACCTCATGGGCACCGACGTCCAGGTCACCGACCCCCGGGTCGCCGCCGAGCTCGACAGGTGGGGCCGGTGGTACGTGGAGACCACTGGCGTGGACGGGCTGCGCCTGGACGCGCTCAAGCACATGGGCGCCGACTTCTTCGCCAGGTGGTTGCCCGAGCTGCGCCGGGCCACCGGGCGCGACCTGCCCGCCGTGGGCGAGTACTGGTCCCGCGAGGTCTCCGAGCTGCAGCGCTACCTGGAGGTCGTGCCCTTCACGAGCCTGTTCGACGTTCCCCTCCACTTCCACCTCCACGCGGCCTCCGCCTCCAACGGCGACGTCGACCTGTCCCGCCTCTTCGAGGGCACCCTCGTGGGGGCCGACCCCGCCCGCGCCGTCACCTTCGTCGAGAATCACGACACCCAGCCCGGCCAGTCGCTGGCCTCCACCATCCAGTCGTGGTTCAAACCATCCGCCTACGCCCTCATCCTCCTTCGCGAGGCGGGGACTCCCTGCATCTTCTGGGGCGACCTGTTCGGCACCCCCGAGACGGGCGACCTGCCCGCCGTCACCGAGCTTCCGCTGCTGATGACCATGCGCCGCTCTCTGGCGCACGGTCGACAGCACGACGCCCTCGACGAGCCGGACATCATCGGTTTCGCGCGCGAGGGGGACGACGCCCACCCCGGTTCGGGGCTGGCGGTCGTGCTGTCCGACCGCCGGGCGGGTTCCAAGCGGATCGACGTCGGAGCCCGTCACGCGGGGGAGCGGTGGATCTGCGTGCTGGGCGGCCACGAACCGGTCGTGATCGGCGACGACGGCGCGGTGGAGCTGCCCGTGTCCGACGGCGGCCTGAGCGCGTACGTGCCCGAGGCGGCGCAGGCGATTCTCGAGGGCGCCGAGCAGCGCCTGCTGCGGCAGCGCTGACGGGCATGTCGATCCTCTAGCATTGATGGTCAGGGGACCGTATGCGCATCCGCCGTACGCGCCCGTGCATGTCCCGTGCATGTCTTGTATGTCTGAGGAGGAATCGTGCCCGCACCGGACCAGCTCACCACTGATGACAGGGTCGCCGTGCTCGTCGCCGATGGCCTGGAGGAGGTCGAGGCCCTGGCCGTTGTCGACCTGCTCTACCGCGCCGGGATCGGAGTCGACATGCTCGCCGTGGGCGACGACCTCGAGATCACCAGCTCCCACCGCGTCACCTTCCGCTGCGATGCGCTCCTGTCCGACGTCGATTTGGCCGACTACGCCCTCGTCTTCCTGCCGGGCGGCATCCCCGGCACCCCGAACCTCAAGGGCACCCGGGCGGTGACCGATGAGGCGACCCGCCGCCTGGAGATGGACCTGCCCCTGGCGGCGATCTGCGCGGCGCCGTCGATCCTCGCCGAACTCGGGCTGCTGGACGGGCGCCGCGCCACCGCCAACCCGGGCTTCCTTCATGTTCTCCAGGAGAACGGCGCCGAGGTCAGCGAGGACAGCGTCGTGGTCGATGGCAACCTGCTGACCAGCCGCGGCATGGCCACCGCTGTCGACCTGGGGCTGGAGATCATCCGCTTCCTGCTCGACGATGCCGCTGTCGAAGCGGTCAAGAAGGGCGTCGTCCACCAGTACTGAGAGCAGTGCTGACTGCCGGCGCTGAGGCCGTTAATGACATGAGGGGCCGGATTCCGTCACGGAATCCGGCCCCTCATATCGGGCGACTCGCTGAGGCCTCAGGCCTGTGCGGAGCTCCTCGGGGATTGGGGGATCAGCGCGGCCAGCAGGATGAGCAGTCCGGTGCTCCCCAGCAGGATGATCCCCGTCGCGGCCAGATCGACGTGCAGGCCGGCTCCGAAGGCGACGACCAGCCCGCCCAGAATCGCCAGGATCATGCCCCAGGCCAGTGTGGTCCTACGGATCGGCCTGCGCTGGTGGTGAGAATCCGGCTCCCGTTCCAGGGAGCTGGACGTCCAGACCCCGTCAGGGCCGAGGTGTGCCGACGCCTTCCTGCCGGGATCGCTGGACTTCGTGCGGTCACTGGACTCAGTGGACTTATCGGGTTCGCCGGGATCGTTGGGCGTTGTCATGTCGGTGATGGTGGCGGCCGCCTCGGCCTCCTCGGGGCTCATCGTCGCCGTGACGCCGGCCGTCGGCAGAGGCTCGGTGTGCGTGATGCCGTCGGTCGGCAGGGCCTCGGTGTTCTCGGTGTTTTTAGCGTTCTCGGTGTTCTCGGTGTTCTCGGCGTCGGCGGACATGCGGGTGGTGGGGGTGTTGTCTGTGCTGTCGGGGCTGTGAGTGCTGTTGGTGCTCATGATTTCGTCTCCTGGAGGATGTCGGGTCAGTTCGTCGGGGTTGGCGAGGGCGTGGCGCTGGGCGTCGTCGCGGGTGTGGACCCCGGGGTTCCCTTGCCCTGCTCCCATGCGGTGGTCAAACAGTTCTCGTATGCGGAGCGCTGCGCGCTGGACAGCTCGGACAGTTCGCGCCATGAGCTTTCGCCCGCGTCCGGGAACGAGTCGTCGTCGGCGCGGAGCTGTTCCAGGCACTGCTCTGCGTCATCCGAGCCGACAGCCGGATGAGTCATGCCCTCCACCGGAAGCTCACCGTGGTGGACGCCGTCGCTGTCGGTCCAATAGTCCACGACCCATGTGCTGGTCTGCGTCGATCCCCTCCAGCGCACCTGAGGGGAGGACTCCTCGACCTGGACCGCGCCAGTCCCGAGCTGGGCGTCGACATCGAGGGCGGTGGTCCCCTCAGTGGCGGGCGAGGTGAGCTGGGTGAAGCCGTGGGCGGGCTGCAGCAGACTGGACGAGTACGATTCGTTCCCATCCACCGTGTAGTTCCTCACGGCCTCGCCGGACCAGCCATGGTCTTGCTCGACGGTGGAGCCGCTGAGGATCCACGGCGAGCCGAGCTCGGCTTCGACCATCCCGAGTCTGGGGCGAGCGCCCACGCGCACCTTCTGCCCCTCGTTGGTCTTGATGCGGATGCGCCCGGTACCGACTGCCAGGTGCACCTGGGCGCTTTCAGAGCTGTCAGGACCGGCGGCGCGGGTGACCTGGCGCAGGTCGAGGGTGATCGAACCGGCTCCGTATGTGCCCAGATCAATGGCGCCCTCGGATGTGGTCGGGTAGGTGGTCGTGCTGGGGTCCAGGTCGGTATCGCTCAGAGTGATGGTGACCGGGTCGGTGACCGCAGGACTCTTGATGGCATCTGGGGGAAGGACCGAGCCGAAGGCGAGCAGCGGCAGGGCGACCAGGGCGGCCAGCCAGCCGAATCCGGTCATCCATCCGCCCCGCCGTCCCCGCAGCGCGGAGATCACGATGCCGCCCGCCAGCAGAAGAACCAGGCCGCCGGATGTGATGAACACCGTCTGCAGGACACTGATGGTGTGCCACGCGCGCATCATGCCCAGGACTGCCAGACCGATCAGGGCCAGCCCGATCACCAGCAGGCTCACCGTCTTGCCGGGGCCCGGGATACGGGGGCGCGGTGGCGGCACGGGTCGGGGAGCGTAAACGGATCGGGGCGGGGCGCTGGGCATTCCCTGCATCCCCTGCATCCCCTGCATCCCCGGCATTCCGGCCGTGCCCGGAGCGGGTCGTCCCGCTCCGAAGGGCGTGGTCGGGGCGCCCATGGGCGCCGCGCGTCCAGGCTGCGGGGCCATGCGGCCTCGCGGCGGCATCGGCGAGGGCCCGGGGGCCGTCCACCCGTGAGCCGGGCGGGACTCGCCGGTGCTCTCGGGGGCGAAGGCCGTCTGCGCGCCGTGCGCGTCGTTCGGGGCGCCTGTCGACGGCTTCGGTGTGTTTTCTGTATTGGCTGTACTTGCTGCTTCGGCTGCATTCGTTGCATCTGCGGCAACTGCTGCATCCGTGCCGGTCCGGGGACCGCCGGCGGTCTGCGCAGCCTGTGCCGCCGGCGCTCCCTCGGCCCGCGCAGTCTGCTGTCTGCCCGGAGCGCGTCCGCCGTTGGCGGGTCCGGTGCGAGGTGCCCATGGCTGTCCGTTCCATACGGGCCGTCCGAACTGGTCGAACTGGCCGGGGTGCGGTTGCGGACCGTGCTTCTCCCGGGAGCTCAGTGATCGGATGAGCCAGATGATCAGTGCGCTGATCAGGAAGACCCAGAACAGCACCCAGAAGAGGCCCCAGATGAACGACAGGCCGCCGGTTGCGTGATAGGTGCCCAGGAGCCATGTGGGGAACAGGCCGTCGTCCGCGGAGGCCAGGCCGGCGATGAAGAAGAGGATCGACCCGGCCAGGCCGGCGCTCACATCGCCGACCAGGGCCTGCTCGACGTGAATCCTTCCGTCGGACTCCTCCGGCAGGAACGCCCAGCCCAGGGCGTAGATAATCGCCCCCAGGCCGGTGAGGATCGACAGGACCACCCAGATGCAGCGCACGAGTGTGGCGTCCACGCCCAGGCGCTGTGCGACACCGCCGGCCACCCCGCCGACCCACCGATGTTCTGTGCGCACCAGGCCGGAGCGCCGGATCGAGTCGAAGAAGCCGGCCGTTGAACTGCGTCGCGGCGGGTAGTACCACTGGCCCTGATCGGCGCCGTTGGCAGGACCCTGGGAGAACGCCGCATCGGGGTTCGGCTCGGCTCCTCCCGGCGACGACGTCGGAAAGCCATCGGGAGACGGATTAGACGGAGCAGACGGGTCATTGTCGGGTGGGCCGGTTGGGGGCAGGTCGGAATTGCTCATGGCTCTATGGTCGTCGTCGGATGGGCGCCCCGGCGATCGGGAGAGACCCTGAGCCGTCCCCTATTTCGCTCCCCACCTGCCCTGAAACTGCCCTGAATTCTCCGCGCAGCGGGCTTCGGGCCCCGCCCGGCGTGCCACGATAGTGCCGTGACGACCGCGACGACCATGAGGACCGCGACGACCATGGCCCGACAACAATCATCCGGGGGGCGACCCGTGCAGGGGCGGCCCCCATCGCCGCAATGGTCGAATGAATGGCCGCATGGAGCCGGGCCCCTCCGATCCTCCGCACGGGGCAGCCGCGCCGCTGCCAGACCGCTGCCGCTGCGGCGCCCTCGTCGCCATCTGTCCCGTCTGACCTCCGCTCAGCTCGCCGCGCTTTCCGTGCACATTCCCTCGCGACGGCGGGCTCCGCGCATTGTGGCCGGTGTATGCGCGGGCGTTGCCGCCCACCTCGGCCTGTCCGTGACCCTTGTGCGGTTCTTCGCCGTTGCGGCCGCCTTATGCGGGGGCGCCGGCGTCATGCTCTACGTGCTGCTGTGGATCGCCGTCCCGGCGGGCGACCCGTGGGCCGAGGCTGCCGGGGCAGTGCCCCCGAGTCGCGCCCGGCTCGCCGGCAGGCCGACGGAGCTCATCTCGGTCTCGGGGCGCCTGCGCTCCATCCTCGGCGGAGGGGCTCTCCTGCTCGCGGCCGTTCTGCTCGAACTGTGGCGCGAGGGGCTCCTGTCCTCCGTCAGCTGGGGCGGGCCGCTGATCGTCACCGGTTGCGGAACCGCGCTCGTGTGGTCCCAGGTCGATGCCGTGACCAAACCCGGACACGGCGTCGGCGCGCGTGTGCGCATGACCGGGGGCGTGGCCCTGGCGGCAGTCGGGATTCTGATGTGGATGAGCCGCGACACCGCCCCGGGCGCCCTGCTGGCGGGCTCTTTGACCAGTATTGCTCTCATCATCGGCATCGGGCTCATCCTGACTCCGCTGTGGCTGCGCACCAACCGGGCGCTGGCCGAGACCCGCGCCGCCGAAGTGCGCGAGGCCGAGCGCGCCGACATCGCCGCTCATCTTCACGACTCGGTCCTGCAGACCCTCACCCTCATTCGCAAGCGCGCTGACGAGCCCGCGACCGTTGCCCGTCTCGCCCGCTCCCAGGAGCGCGAGCTGCGGGCCTGGCTCTACACCGACCGTCCCGAGGCGGGCACGTCGGTGGCCGACGCCATGCGCGACCTCGTCGGGGAGGCCGAGGACCGCTACGGCGCGGACGTCGAGCTGGTGGTCGTGGGCGACCGCGTCCCGGACCGCGCCACCGAGGTCATCGTCGCCGCTGCGCGCGAGGCTCTGTCCAACGCCGTGCGCCACGGCGCCCCGCCGGTGTCCGTCTACGCCGAGCTCAGCGACAGGCAGATGGAGGTCTTCGTGCGCGATCGCGGCCCCGGCTTCGATCTCGATACGATCGCCTCCGACCGCCACGGCGTGCGCGAGTCCATCATCGCCCGCATGGATCGCCACGGCGGTAAGGGCGTCATTCGTCGCCTCGCCCAGGGCACCGAAGTCATCCTCTCTCTTCCCACCCCGTCCCAAGGAGCATGATGCCCGATGATGGTTGATCCCGTCGCCCCCGCCGATTCCAGCGATTCCGCCCTGCGCGTCCTGGTCGTCGACGACCACGCCCTCGTGCGCGCCGGTGTGCGCTCCGAGCTCGCCGCCCACGCCGCCGACCTCGAGGTTGTCGGGGAGGCGGACGACGTCGAGGGCGCCGTCGCCGCCGTGCACGCGCTGGCGCCCGACGTCGTCCTGCTCGACGTGCACCTTCCGGGCGGCAACGGCGGGGGAGGGGCCGAGGTAGTGGTCGCCTGCCAGGACGCGCCGGCCACGCGCTTCCTCGCCCTGAGCGTGTCCGACGCCAGCGATGACGTCGTCGGCGTCATCCGCGCCGGCGCTCGCGGCTACGTCACCAAGGCGATCTCGACGGCCGATCTGGCCCAGGCGGTGCGGCGCGTGGCAGCCGGGGACGCCGCCTTCTCCCCGCGCCTGGCCGGCTTCGTGCTGGACGCTTTCGGAGCAGGTGCGGGGGAGGTGGCCGTGGCGGATTCCGAGCTCGACCGCCTGTCGTCCCGGGAGCGCGAGGTCATGCGGCTCATCGCCCGCGGCTACACCTACAGGGAATGCGCCGGCGAACTGTTCATCAGCATCAAGACCGTGGAGACGCACGTCTCGGCGGTGCTGCGCAAACTGCAGCTGTCCAACCGCAACGAGCTCACCCGCTGGGCCGCCGCCCGCCACCTCCTGTGACCCGCCCGCCCGGCGCCCAGTCGGCTCATCGGTCGCTGAACGGTATGGCAAGCTGTGCCTGTGGGAACTGTCGGGAACGTGATTGTCGGTCTGGTCATCGTCATTGGACTGGGCGGTGCCCTGACGCAGATCTATCCCGGTCCGGCTCTCGTGCTGGCGGCCGTCGCCGTGTGGGCGGTCGTCACGGGCGGGGCCGCCGCCTGGATCGCGCTGGCGGTGTCCGCCCTCGCCGTGGCGATCACGAGCGTGGGCAAGTACGTCCTGGTGGGGCGGCGGCTGCGCCGTGCAGGAGTGCCCGGCCGCTCCCTGCTCGTGGGAGGCCTGGTCGGGGTGATCGGCTTCTTCCTGGTGCCGGTGGTGGGATTGCCGCTCGGCTTCTGCCTGGGCGTGTACCTGTGGGAACTGGTCCGTGGCGCCGACCAGGCCACTGCCCGGGCCGCCGTCTGGGAGGCAGTCAAGGCGCAGGGCCTGGCGATCCTCTTCGAGCTGAGCGGCTGCCTGGTCGCCGCGGTCGCGTGGGCCGTGGCCCTTGCGGCTGGCTGACGTCCGGTCCCGCGGATCCGTGGGAGGATGTCCGCTGTGACTGATGCGATAGACCAGCCGGATGTGACGATGACCGGGCGCCTGAACACCCGCGATCTGCCTGGCGGCTCATCCGGGTCGCTGCGCGTGCCCGCCCTGGTCGCCCTGCCGGACGGTCCGCTCCTGTTGGTCCATGATCACCGCCCCCGCCCCGGCGCCGGCGCCTGGCGCGAGCACGGCGGCGCCCTGCCCGACGACCTGCCCAACCCCAACAGCCTGTGGCTGCGCCGCTCCGATGACGCCGGGGTCACCTGGTCCGCGCCCCAGCGGCTCATGCCCACCGACGTCGGGTTGGGCGGCGTCTCGGACCCCTCCGTCCTGTACGACCCGCAGACCGGGCGCCTGCACCTGTTCGCCGCCGCGGCCACCGACGTCGGCCTGTTCGGGGCCCACCCGCCCTCGCCCTCCGCTCGGGAGGGCCTGGCGCCCGAGCCGGGCACTCTGCGCCTGCTGCACGCTGTGAGCGCTGATGCGGGCATCACCTGGGACTGGGAGGACCTGACCGCCCTGCTCGCTCCCACGGCCGAGCGGCCCGACGGCGTCGTCGGCTTCCCCGTGTCCGGTCACGGCCTGACGCTGGCCCACGGCGCCCACGCCGGTCGGCTCGTCCAGCCCCTGGTCACCGCCCTGGCGCCGCGCCCCGACGGCACCCGGCCCGTGCGCGCCACCGCATTGCTGTCCGACGACGCCGGTGCCACCTGGTTCTTGGGGCGCGATGTGCCCGCGCCCGAGGGGACCGGGGCGGCGAGCCTGGCCGGCGGGGCCGCCACCACCGGCGTCGATGAATGGGCTCTCGCCGAGCTCCCGGCAGGATCCGGCGCGCAGGGCGGCCTTCTGCTCAGCGCCCGCGACGGCGGCTACGGCGGCAGACGCCTGACGGCGCAGTCCCACGACGGCGCCATGACGTGGACGACTCCGCATTCCGAGGAGACGCTGCCCGACCCCGGTTGCAACGGCTCTCTCGTGGTGCTGCCCGGCGGTGCCGTGGTCTGCTCCCACGTCGGCGACCACCGCAGCCGGTGCGCGGGCAGGCTCTCGGTGCTCCCCGCCGGAGCATCCGAATGGCGGGACCTGGCCGTTCTGACGGGTGCTGACGAGCCCTTCGGCTACTCGGACGCAGCCGTGATCCCCCGGTCCCAGGGGACCGGCGCGCGCGTCGTGGTGGTGGCCGAGCAGCCGCAGGAGCCCGATACGACGCTGGCGTGCTTCGTCGTCGAGACCTGAGTGTGATGCCGCCCGAGCGGCACCCGAGTCCTGTCCATCAGATCCGTGGGAGGATGTCCGCCGTGATGGACCAGTCAGATCACGACACCTGGGTGATGCGGGCGCAGCGGCGCCCGGTAACGTCTGAGGCCTTTGAGGCGCTGGAGCGCGCTGCGGCGCACGTGCAGGGCGGTGGCCTGCTGGTCGTGCCCACGGACACCGTATACGGCATCGGCGCCCTGGCCTCGGATCCCGCTGCCGTCGCCCGGCTCCTGGCCGCCAAGGGACGCGGCCGCCAGATGCCCCCGCCGGTGCTGGTCGCCGGCCCCGACCAGCTCGCCGGCGTCGTGGCCGACATCCCGTCCGCCGCCCGCGCCCTGATCGAGACTTTCTGGCCCGGCGCGCTGACCCTGGTCCTCACCGCCGCCCCCGACCTGGGCTGGGACCTCGGCGAGACTGGCGGCACCATCGCGGTGCGCATGCCCGATCACCCGCTGGCCCTGTCCCTGCTGCGGGTCACCGGCCCCATGGCGGTCACCAGCGCCAACCGCACCGGTGAGCCCCCGGCCACCGACGCCGCCGCTGCGCGGGCCGCCTTCCCCTCCGGCGCCCCCCTCGGCGGCCATGACGACGGTTCCGGGGGCGTCATCGTGCTCGACGGCGGGCCGACGCCCGGCCCGGTGCCCTCCACGATCGTGTCCCTGGCGGCCGACCGCGCCCTGACGCCGGTGGTGCTCCGCGACGGGGTCCTGGCCCGCGCGGCCCTCGCCGCCGTCGTCGACCCCGTGCTGCGGGCGGCCGGAGCCGCGCCGCTCGCCGATGCGACGGACGGGCAGCCCAGGGAGGTCGGAGCATGAGGGTCTACCTGCTGGTTCTTCTGGTGGCGGCGGCCGTCACCTATGTGTCCGTTCCGATCGTGCGGCACGTCGCGCTGGTATCCAATGCCCTGACCCCGGTGCGCGCCCGCGATGTCCACTCCACCCCGATCCCGCGGCTCGGGGGCGTGGCCATGTTCGTGGGATTCGCCTCCGCCGTGACCGTGGCCTCCCAGATCCCCTACCTGGCCGCCGTCATCGACTCCTCCGCCTGGGCGGTCGTGCTGGGGGCGGGAATGGTGTGCTTCCTGGGGGTCGTCGATGACCTGTGGGAGCTGGACTGGTGGGCCAAGCTCTCCGGGCAGATCCTGGCCGCCGGGGTCATGGCCTGGCGGGGGGTTCAGCTCATCACCTTCCCCGTTGGCGGGGTCACCCTGGGATCCTCGCGGCTCAGCCTGTTCTCCACCGTTCTGGTGGTGCTGGCCGTCATCAACGCGGTCAACTTCGTCGATGGGCTCGACGGCCTGGCCGCCGGCATCATCGGCATCGGCGCGAGCGCCTTCTTCCTCTACGTCTACGTGCTGACCCGCACCACGCAGCCCGCCTCCTACACGTCCCTGGCGGCCACCGTGATCGCCGCCCTGATCGGGATCTGCGTGGGCTTCCTGCCCCACAACTTCCATCCGTCCACGATCTTCATGGGCGACTCCGGCTCCATGCAGCTCGGGCTCATCTCGGCGGCCGGAACCATCATCGTCACCGGCCAGATCGATCCGCTGTCCATCGAGGGCACCACCGCGGTGCCCGTCTTCCTGCCGGTGCTCATCCCCCTGGCGGTGCTGCTGCTGCCTCTGACCGACATGATAATGGCGATCGCGCGGCGCACCTGGGCTGGTCATAGCCCCTTCCACCCCGACCGCATGCACATGCACCACCGTCTGCTGGCCGCCGGTCACTCGCACCGTCGCGCCGTGCTGGTGATGTACGTGTGGGCGGCCCTGATCTCCTTCTCCTGCGCCGCCATGGCCTTCTTCCCGCTGCGCAACGTGCTCGTGGGCGCCGGCGTCGGCGCGATCGCGGTGCTGGTCGTCACCGCTGACATGATGCCGGGATTGCGGCAGTCCTGGGCCCGCCGCCTCGGCGCCCGACGGACCGGGAAGCGCAGCCGATGAGCACCGGTGGCAACCGCGCAACCGACCCCCGGGCGGCCGGGTCGAAGAAGCGAGCGTCGTCGGGCTCAGCCGTCCGCACGCATCAGGAGGTCTTCCGGCTCACCGCCGTGCGGGTGGGCCTGGTCGGAGGCGCGCTCGCGGCCCTCGGGCTCGCGGCGGGTCACCTGGCGGGAGGCCGGGCATGGGTCGGCGCCGCCTGGGGTGCGGGTGCGGGCGCGCTCCTGACGGCGATCACGGCGGCGGTTCTGGCCGCGCCCTGGGACCGCGTCCCGCGACTCGGCTCCAGCGGCGCCATGCTGTCCTTCATCGGCAAGATCATCGTCATGATCGGCGTGGTGGTGCTGGCGAGACCGTACAAGTCCGCCATGTCTCCGGTGTGGTTCCTGGGGACGCTGGCCGCGGTGCTGCTGGGCGTGGCCGCCATTGAGATCGTTTCACTGGCCAATAGGCGCTCTTTAACGGTCGATTCCAGGAGCGATGACGGGTAAGGTGTCACCCGGCGCCCCGCGATTCGGTGCCTGCTCAGAGCGCCTGCTCAGAGCAGTTGAGGGCACTGCAGCTTGTGACGCCACGATTCGTTCGAAGGAGACCTGGTGATGACGAGCGCGACTCTCGCTGCCGGACTAGCAGCGGTCGCTCCAGCCGCCGGGGGCGGTGAGGGTTTCGAGCCTCCCACCCTGGCCGATTTCTTCCCCGAGGCCTTCCTGCTCGCGGGGACCCCGTTCGCGATCAATCGCATCATGATGGTGCGTCTGATCATGACTGCCGCTCTCGTGCTCTTCTTCGGTATTGGCGCTGCGCGCGCCAAGGTGGTCCCCGGGCGCTTCCAGAACGTGTGCGAGATGCTTCTCGGCTTCGCCCGGGTCAATATCGCCGAGGAGATCATCGGCGAGCGGCGCGCCAAGCCTTACGTGCCCATCATCACCACGATCTTCCTGGGCGTGCTCTTCCTCAATATCTCCGGCGTCATTCCCGGCCTCAATATCGCCGCCACCAGCGTCATCGGCATGCCGATCGTCTTCGCCGTGGTGGCCTACGTCGTCTTCTTCTACGCCGGTATCAAGAGTCACGGCCTGGGCGGCTTCCTGCGCAGCTCCGTGCTGCCCGCGGGCGTGCCGAAGGCCCTGTGGATCCTCATCATCCCCATCGAGTTCCTCTCCAACCTCATCATGCGGCCGGTGACTTTGACCATTCGTCTTCTGGCCAACATGGTCTCGGGGCACTTCCTGCTCGCCCTGTGCTACGCCGCCACGAGCGCCCTGTTCTTCCATGCGGCCGCCGCCCTCAAGGGGCTGGGAGTGGTCACCTTCGGCGTGGCGCTGGCCTTCGTCCTGTTCGAGGTTTTCGTCGCCACTCTCCAGGCCTATATCTTCGCTCTGCTCACCGCCGTCTACATCGGCTCATCTCTGGACTCGCATTAGTACTCTCACTTAGTCCCAATTAGTCGCAACGGATTTCACGCCTTCTACGATCGCCGATATTTTGATATTCCAATATTCCAGCATTTCGATCCTCTAATATCCCATCTGAACACCCGCCCACAAGCCTCCGGGCCCGCCCCGGACGTCCGATCTCCAAGGAGAACCAACTATGACCGGCAGCATTGCGACCATCGGTTACGGCCTCGCCACCATCGGCCCCGGCATCGGCATCGGCCTCGTCGTGGCCAAGACCCAGGAGGGCACCGCCCGCCAGCCGGAGCTCGCCGGCGCGCTGCGCGCCAACATGTTCATCGGCGCCGCTCTCATCGAGGCCCTCGGTCTGCTCGGCTTCGCCGCGGGCTTCGCCTTCTGAGTCCGGGCGGTCCTGATGACCCTCGAGATCGCACTGAACGCAGCGAACGCAGTACTCCCCGCCGCTTCTGAGGGCGGCGAGGAGAGCGGCAACATGCTGCTGCCGGAGACCTCCGACCTCGTATGGGGCACAGTCGCCTTCCTCATCATCGCGGTGGTGCTCCTCAGATACGCCCTGCCCCGCTTCACCAAGGTCCTCGATGAGCGCACGCGCCGCATCGAGGAGGGCCTCGAGCTGGCCGATAAGGCCAAAGAGGACCAGACCAACGCCGAGCTCAAGGCCGCGCGCCTGGTCGAGGACGCCCGCCGCGATGCCGCCAAGATCCGCGAGGACGCCCAGGCCCAGGCCCAGGAGATCGTCGCAGCCGCCCGTGAGGCGGCCCAGGGCGAGGCGGGCAAGGCACTGGACGCCGCCGAGCGCCAGATCCAGGCGGACAAGCAGGCCGCTCAGATCAGTCTGCGCACCGACGTCGGGCTGCTGGCCTCCTCCCTGGCCGAGAAGATCGTCGGCGAGCAGCTCAAGGACACCGAGCTGTCCGCACGGGTCATCGACCGCTTCCTGGACGATCTCGAGGCGGCGCCCAACGGTGAGCAGAGCGTCGCTCCAACTGGTGAGGGAGCAGTCCGGTGAGGACCGGTACCGCCACCAGTCGCGCCGTCGCCGCCGAGGCCTGGGACCCGGTCCTGGCGTCGGCCGGTCCGCAGGCGCAGGAGCTCGGCGAGCAGATCCTCGCCCTGGCTCACGAGGTGGCCGTCAAACCGTTGCGCGGGCCCCTGACCGATCCCGGCCGCACCTCCGACGACAAGGCGCTGCTGGTCGCCCGTCTCTTCGCGGGACGGGTGGATGAGCGCGTCGTCGCCCTTCTGCAGGCGCTTGTTCGCGGGCGCTGGTCCCATCCGGTCGACCTCATCACCGCTCTGCACGACCTGGGCATCCAGGCCATTCTCACCGGGGCGCGCGCCGGCGGCACCCTCGACGACGTCGAGCAGCAGCTCTTCGCCGTTCAACGGGTCCTGGCCGACAACCGGGAGATCCGAGAGTCTCTCGAGCCCTCCCGGCGCAGCCGTCAGGACGATCGCGTCGACCTGGCCCGTCACCTGTTCGCCTCGCATATCTCGGCCCCGGCGATGAGCCTGGTGATCTGGTGCGTGCGGCATCGACCGGGGATCACGGCCGGCGGGGTGCCGCACAACCTGCGCCGGGTCACCGAGCTGGCCGCCGCCCTGCAGAATCGCACGATCGCCGACGTCGTCACCGCCATCCCGATGACGAGGGTCCAGGAGGCGCGCCTCCGCGCGGTCCTCGCCCAGCGCATCGGCACCGACATCGAGCTCAACATGAAGGTCGACCCCTCCGTCATCGGCGGGGTCAGGGTCTCCGTGCGCGACCTCGTCATGGATTCCACCGTCCGCAGCACCGTCACCGGACTGCGCAACCGGTTGACGGGCTGAACGCCCGCCCTCAGACTTCCGGCGCCCCGCAGGCGCCACCCAGCAGCACACAGCAAGGAGACGACAGATGGCAGAGCTGACCATCAGGCCGGAGGACGTCCGTTCGGCCCTGGACGAGTTCGTCGCGTCCTACAAGCC
>ERZ773038.225-NODE-225-length-38968-cov-64.098116_pt1 | contig 38968 bp, 37 predicted proteins | sample MGYA00511665_ERZ773038 | MGnify/ENA primary metagenome ERZ773038 (study PRJEB29015, sample SAMEA2737966) | human oral metagenome | biome: human oral; feature: human-associated habitat; material: dental | place: China | collected 2028 ... | reverse complement strand
CACCAGCCCGCCTGACCGCCTGCTCCTGAGCCTCAATACCCTCCCTCATCGCCCGGCTCGCCGCCAGGGACTCCGCCGTCGTCCGCGCCCCCAGCCCCAGAGCTGAACCAGGAATGAAAGTCAGAGCGAAGTCGACCAGATCGAGCGCCAACTGGCCCGGCGTCACCGTCGTAACATAGCCGCGGGCCGCGGCCCTCGGACTGCGCAGGAAGGAAGCCAGACCGTGCCCGTGGGAGAAGGCCCAAGTGCCCGCACCCACCGCACCGAGTGCCAGCGCCAGGGACAGACCGCTCGCCGTCAGCACCAGCACACCCACCGCAGTCATGAGGATCTGCCCGGCAGGCCCCAGCGACTCCCACCACGCCGCCAGCCCGTCGAGCAGGCCCGCGAAGAACACGCCGTCGCCGTCGGCTATCACCGAGTGGCCGATGCCGCGGGCCACCAGCGTCCCGTACCAGCCGCATGCCGCCGCCCCCGCCACACCGACCACCAGCGCGACCAGCCGGAAGCGCCACCGCGCCCCGGGCTCGGACCCGGGGGTCGTGGCCGCCATTGCGTCGGCTCGCACACCGCGCACCTGCACTCCCATGGCTCGGCCGTTCGCCATCCGCGCGGCCCGGTCCATCGCGGGGTCCGCGTAGGCGCCCAGAACCACCGCCGCATCACTCCACGTGAACGCGACCAGCGCCACCACGGCCTGTACCACGGCCCGCACCGGCGGCGGTGCGCCGACCAGACCGGGCATCGGCACCCGGGGCGCCTCGAACACGGTCCGCCCGGACGGGCCCGCCCCCAGCCGACGGTAAGCGTCGACGAGCAGGCAGACGAGGAACAGGCCCACCGAAACGCGCACCTGAAGATGACCTCGCCCACCGGTCAACCACATGAACCGCAGCCAGGCCGGGATCCCCTCGCCCGAGTCGACCCACGAGGAGGATGAGGAGACGGTCGCGTTGTACCCGGCGTGGTCGGCGACCGCCATCGCCAGGGCCCCGGCAGCGGGCACCCAGGACAGAAGACGACCGGCCGCCCTCAGCGGACGGCGCATGCGCCACAGGGCGATGCCCAGACCGATCCCCATAGCCAGCGTCATCGTCGAGACCTGGTGACCCACGGTCATGATCGCCGAGGAATGCTTCCCGGTCAGCAGGTCGGTCAGGCCCGAGCCGGAGGTCGAGAGGCTGCCGGCGGTCCACGGGTTGAGCGAGTACCCGACCCTGTTCTCCCCCAGGATCGACTGCAGCAGCCCGGGCGCATTCAGACGGCGCACTCCGTCCTCAGCGATCGTGTACCCCGCCCCGGCCGCCAGACCCAGTAGCGCCCAGTCCGCCAAGGCGAACCGGCGCACCCGTCCCGGTGCTACCAGCGCGACCACCAGCAGCGGCATCAGCTTGCCCGGCTCCTCGACGAAGGCGGCGAGCGCAATCTTCATTCCGTCGTCCAACGGCGTCAACCCGCAGGCACTGCCGACCGCTTGAGTGACCAGAGCAACCACCAGGGCCCACGGGACGCTCGCCGACATCATCAGCGTCACCGACCGCCACGTCACCGTCCGCGTGCGAGCGGCCACCGTGAGCACCGCCAGGCACCCCAGCATGAACACCATGGGAACCAACGCGATCCCCAAACGCGGCACCACCACCAGGGCCACCACCAGGGCGATGAGTGCAGCCCGCTGACTTATGCGCGACAGACGGTACAGGACCCGGGCCAACGCCTCATGACGGCCGAGCCACCGCTTGTAGGCGGCCGAGACCCGCTCCCACAACTCAGGCGGGCCACCGGCGGCACCGGACGGCGGGCCACCGGCGACAGCCAGCGGACCGCCGGCAGGAGGCCTCGGGCCACCGGCTGAGCCCCCTGGGCTGACGTCGGGCATGATCCCGTACCCGGAGGTTGAACCGGCTGACGGCGCCCGAGCCGATGACGGACCGGTGACGTCCGACCACAGACCGTATCCGCTCCAGTCGCCGGGCGGACCAGGCGGCTCCGCTCCCGCACTCGTCATCGACTACTCGCCAGCATCGTCTTCGTCAGGGCCCTTCGACAGCGGAACTACGGACCAGAGATATCCGTCACAGTCCTACGGTACGCACGTCGTCGCCACTCGAGCAAGAGGTGGGAGCCCCGACGGCCCGCCGGGCCCGGTTCATTCGGCTCGTGACCGGCGGAGCAGCACCCGAGGGCCAACCCCTACGATGAGCCGGCGAGCGATGAGCCCGACCCCTCCGACAACGCTGCCAGCACGACCCCCAGCACCCGCCCCCACCACCGCAGTATCTCACCCTCACGTCCGCACCGGCCGTCGAACGTCGTCGAGGGCGCGACGGGGGCTGCGGACGGCGTCGTGCTCGGGGTAGCCGATTCGGAAGGCGAGCAGACTCTCCCCCGCGGGGACGCCGGTGGCCTCAACCCAGCGGGAGGACAGCGGGTCCTCGTCCCCCAGCGCGGCGCGACGGGCGATGCGCTCGGAGACCTGATTCATGTGGTGAAGCCCCAGCCCGGCGACGGTGGCCGCCAGGTGCGTGCGCTGAAGCAGGCGGCCGCCCGCGATACGGGCCCAGGGATCGGCGACGTCGGGCACCCGGATGACACCCCACGCGCGCGCCGTCGCCGTGTGGACCTCCCGGGTCCGCTTGACCCAGAAGGAGTCCCCGGACTCCCGGGACTGCGCGGGCAGGATCTTCGCCGCGGCGAGGGTGGGGCCGTCCAGCCCCTGGCCGTCGAGCGTGAGACCGTCGCGATGACGCTCAATGCCGGCCCGGTCGCCCCGGAACCAGGAGAAGGCCTCGGCGGACATCTCCGCGTCGTCCGCGATCTCCTGGGTGGCGTCGACGTACAGGGACGCGAGGGCGGACATCGCCGCCGCCTCGGTGACCCAGACGAGCTCGGCGGTCGCTGTCCCGGAGTCGACGGGGACGTCCTCAGTGAGGGAGGCGAGCAGGTTCTCGTCCAGGTCCTGGGGGGAGTAGGGGCCGCGGTTAGAGCGGCGCGTCGCGATCGCCTCGACCAGCGACCGCTCGCGCTCGCTCGGCGGCGCGGCGGTGTCGATCACGACACGTGCCACATGGTCGGCTCGGGCGGTGCCGTCGATGCCGTCGGCGCTGTCGGGTCCGCTGACGCCGGGCCCGCCGTCCGGCCACAGGGCGACCCGCGCACGGTACCCGTCGTACCTCGCGGCGAGCGTGAGGTTCTCGATGGCGCAGCCGTAGCCGGCGGCCCGCTCGCGCCCGTCGGGGTCGTTGACCGGCATGGCCCGCTGCGGGTCCGCGTACAGGTCGATCGTCCCCTCGCCGACGGTGAAGGACCACGGCTGAATGTTGTGCGGGTTGGCGGCCAGCGTCGCGGCGGCGACCAATCGGTCCAGGCCGTCGGCCTCACGCCAGCTCTCCCACAGCTCGTAGGGCGCGCCCTGGCCCGCGTTCCACACGCCGTTCGCCGCCCCGCGCGCGCCGACGGCGCCGGCGCCCACGAGCAGGGCCGCCCCGCCGGCACCCGCGGCTCTGAGCACCGTGCGCCGGGAAGGGCGCCGTTGCGCGGATCGAGTGGATCGTGCGGGCTGCGGGAGGGAAGCGGGAGGCTCAAGGGCGATGCCGTCGTCGGGAGGCTCGGGAGCGCTCACGGGGTCCGGTGCGGAATCGGCTGAGGCGGATGAGGAACCGGTCATGCGAGTTCTTCCTGTCGGCTGTGCGGGACGGGCAGGTCGAGCGCGCGCCGTCCGGCGTCGGTGAGCAGCGGCTGCATGAGCGCGCGTCCGTAACGGCGAGGGTCGACCGTCGCGTCGCCGACGACGTCAGCGAAAGGTTGGGCGGTCTCCGAGACCAGCCACAGCAGACCGACCAGTTCGCCCACTGTCGTCGGCGGCTCGGGGCGGTGCAGCAGGCCGGCGTCGATGAGCTCGTCGATCACGCGGACGAACTCGTCGCGACGGCTCGTGTAGCCGCGGCGGTAGGCCTCGGCGAGCAGCGGGTCGGCGTGCAGGAGCGGGAAGAGATCGCGCAGGAAGAAGGCGTAACGGGGGTCCGGCTGACGGGTGCGGGCGGCCCGCGTCCAGATCATCCGCAGCGCGTCCTCGGGGTTATCGGTCTCGTCGGAGGGGATGCGCATCTGCAGGCTCCAGTCCTCGAAGAGGGCGCGGACGACCTCCTCCTTCGAGGCGAACCAGTAGTAGAGGTTGCCGGGGCTGATCCCCGCGACCTCGGCGATGCGGTTCGTCGTCACCGCGTCGATCCCGTGCTCGGCGAACAGCCGGCGGGCCGTCTCCAGGATGGCGGCGCGGCGCGGCGCCGCCCGCTTCGGTACGCGTGCGGGCCGGGGGCGGGGTGCGCAGGACGTCTGAGGCGCGCGGGACGTCCGCGCAGTCTCGGCGGGCTCTGCGGAGCCTGCGGCCCCGGCCGTCTCAGTGGGCTTGGTGTGTTCGTCGGGTTCGGCCATGCGGTGACCATAGCAATATTAGAGTAAACACTCTAATGAGGTCGGACGGTCTCCGGCGCCGGTTGAGCGTCACCTGCTGCCGCCGGGTGCGGCAGGACCGGCCCGCGGACTCAGCCCTCGGCTCGACCCTGGCGCCAATAGCCCATGAAGGCCACCGAACGCCGGTCGATGCCTCGCTCGCCGACCAGGTGACGGCGCATCGCCCGCACCGCGGCCGCCTCCCCGGCGAGCCAGGCGTACAGGCTCGTGCGCCTGAGCGCGTCCCCTCCCTTGGCATGGCGGGGTACGTCCCACAGCAGCTCGCGGTCGACGTCGATCTCCTCGACCTCCTGCGGCACGCCCACCGGACACAGCTCCTCGGCGGCCCGGCGCATGCCCTCAACGAGCACCTCCCCGTGCGCGCGCCCGTCGCGTCCGGACACCCGCACTTCGATCCCCGGATGCGCGGGCAGGTAAGCGACGTCGTCCCGGCTGGGCATCTCGACGACGGCGATTCCCCGGGCGTCGGCCGGCACGTCCTCCAGGATGCGGGCGATCGCGGGAGCGGCCGTCTCGTCCCCGCCCAGCAGGTATCGTTCAGTCACCTGCGGGGGCACGAAGTCCACGCCCCCGGCCTCACCGTCCCACTGCCGATTCGGTCCCAACAGCACCGCCCGGGTACCGAGCTCGGCCCCGTGGATCCAGCGCGAGGCCGGCCCCAGCGGATCGTGCACCACCATGTCCACATCCACCTCGGTCCCGGTCCCGGCTGTGCCACCGGAGTCCGGGACGTCGTAACGCACCGAGCGCGTCGTGTAGGTGCGAATCGGGCACCGGTGCTCCTCGGGCAGCCTCATCAGGCGGCCGTACCAGTCCTCGCCATCGGGCAACTGCTCGTAGCCCGATGCCGGCGCCGGCAGCACCAACTTGATCCGCTGGTCCCACCCCGGATCGGCGTAATGGACCAGCTCGTCCCCGATGAAGGTGAAGCGCCGCATGGAGGGCGTGATATCGCGGATCGTCGCCACCGCGACGTGGAAGAAGCGGAACGGGGAAGTCGGCGAGGCGGAGGGTCGTGCCGGGCTCATCTCGATATTTCCTTCGCGCGCGTCTGCAATAACTAAGGAAAAGCATACCTAACAATAAGCAGGTTGATGCAATAGCACACGATGTCGTATCAAGGCCCCGCTGCGTACGATCACCGATCTCGGCAGGGAGGCGGCAGCGGAGGCTCACTCGGCGGCATCGCGCTCGGCGAAGACCTCGCGGGCAGCGAAGACGGCGTTGAGCGCCCGTGGGAAGCCCGCGTAAACTGAGGCGTGCAGGATCGCCTCGATGACCTCCTCACGGGTCAGGCCCACATTAAGAGCGGCCCCGATATGGATCCTCAGCTGCGGCTCACAACCGCCCATGGCCGTGAGCACACCGATCGTCACCAGCTGCCGGCTGCGCGGCTCAAGGCCCGGGCGGGCGTAAACGTCCCCGAAGCCGAAAGCCGCGATGTGGTGGCCGAGCGCCGGGCTGATGTCGGCCAGCGAGTCAATGACGGCCTGGGCCGCCTCACCGTCGACCGAGCGGGCGACCTCCAGGCCGCGCTCGCGTCGGGCCAAGTTCTCGGGGCTGTCGACGTCGTACTGGGGATAGGCAGTCTCGGTGGTCATGATGGGTTCTCCTTGTCAGTGCTGGTGCGTTGGGGGGTTAGTGGTGCTGTCGGAAGTCTCGAGACGGCTCGTGCCGGGGCGACCGTTGGAGCCGCGGGTACTGAGAACGTCATAGGTGGCGGAATCGAGTGATGAATGGCTGGCTTCAGTCGCCTCGTCGTCGGTGCCGTCCGCCGTGGCCTGGTCCTTCAGCTCCCGGGTGTAGGCAGCGATCTTGTAGTCGGTGGCGGCCAGTGCGAGCCGGAGCTCGTCGATCCGGGCGCGCAGCCCGTCGCGGTGCTCGGTGAGCATGGCCAGGCGCTCGGGCACCGTGTCCCGGCCGGCCTCGACCATCTCGACGTAGCGACGCAGGTCGCGGATCGTCATGCCCGAGGTCCGCATCCGGGTGAGGAAGACCAGACGCCGCAGGGCCGCGGCGTCGTAACGGCGGCGACCGGAGGCATCGCGCTCCACCCGCACGAGCCCGATCCGCTCGTAGTAGCGCAGGGTGTGGGCACTGGTGCCCAGACGGTCGGCGGTGGTCGCGATGTCCCACCCGGCCGCACCGGGCCCACCCGGCGGTCCGATGTCGTCACTGGGCGGGACGGAGGCGAGCCGCAGCGCCTCGCGGAGCCGGGCGTCGTCGGGCCCGTCGCCGGGCGCAGTCGCGTTGGTCATGACGCAGACCGTAGGACTTCGAGCGCGCTCGAAGGCAAGAGCCGTCGGAGCGGAGACCCGGGTGCCGCTACGGCGCTAGCCTGACCGCATGCTCCTCGCCTTCTCCGTATCCCCGACCACCACTGACGCACCCGACGGCTCGGTCTCCGAGGCGGTGGCTCGAGCCGTGCGCGTGGTGCGCGACTCCGGCTACGAGACCGCCAAGTCCTTCAGCCACTGCTCAACGGGACGCGGTCGGAGCCCCAGGAGCTCCTGGGCGCTGCCGTCCTCGGCGATGGTGCAGCCGTCCTGCGCGTTGAGGGCCCGGTACAGCTCGACGACCGGCGCCGCGGCCGGCCCGAAGAGCGGTGTGATGAGCTCGCCGAAGGCCTCCGGCGTGATGGCCTCGAAGTGGACCTCGCGACCCAGGTGGTTGGAGAAGGCCGCGGCCAGGTCCGCTCCCGTCAGACCGGGCCGGTGGCCGACGGCGACCGTCCCGCTGACGGAGGTATCCATCAGCAGGCGGGCGACGACGTCGGCCACGTCCAGGTGCGAGCTCCAGGAGACCGGGAACGACGCCGGAAGCGGGTACCGCAGGACGCCCTCCTGACGCGCGGGTGCCAGGACGACCGGCAGAAGCAGGTTCTCCAGGTAGAGGCGCGGGGCGACGACGGCCGTGGGGACGCCGCTGCCGGTTACGCCGTCGATGAGCGTCATGATGGGGCTGCCCGCGGCCGCCTGCAGCGGTGAGTCCGGCTGGTCGACGATCCTCCCGCTGGTGGAGATGACGACACGACCGGGGCGGGTCCGGTCGACCGCCTCGACGACGGCCCGGGCCTGGACAGCCGCCGCCTCGGGCGCGCCCATGGGCAGGTGGACGAAGACGCCGTCGGCGCCCTCGTAGGCGGAGGCGAGGGAGTCCGCCGAGGCCAGGTCGACCTGCCGAGCGGCGATGCCGCCGGGGACCGCCTCAGGATGGCGGACCGCCGCGATGGCAGTGCGTCCGGCAGCGGTGAGAGCGGACAGGACGGGAGAGCCTTGAGCGCCCGTGGCGCCGTGAATGATGTCAACCATGATGTCATTAGTGCATACGGTGCACCAGTTACGTCAACTGCACTAAAGGGATAGAATGCTCCGTCGTGAGTGACGCGGATCTCCCGGAATGCGGGGTCGCCCGGTTCCTGCTGCTGTTCGATGGACCGTGGGCCACGCTCATCGTGCGCGAGCTCCTGCACGGACCCCGGCGCTTCGGGGAGCTGCGCGCCTCCCTGCCGGGGATCAGCGCGCACACGCTGACCAGCCGGCTGCGGATGTTCGAGTCCCGCGGCATCGTCACTCGAAGGGCCTACCCCGAGGTGCCGCCCCGCGTCGTCTACGAGCTCACCGATCTGGGAAAGGGCCTGCGACCGGTGCTCGATGCGATGAACGAGTGGGGTGCGAGCGCTCCGGCCTCGGCCTTCGCCTCCCCGCATCCCGGGGCATCTCCCGGCCGATGAAGTTGACGCCCGTCATTCGCCTCCCCGCATCCCGGGGCCGGGGACCTCGTAGACGCGGGTCAGCCCCTCACCGAGATCGCGGGGCCACCGGGATCCCTGCGTTGCGGGGGAACCGATCCCGTGCGGGCCATCGGCTGTGCTGTCATGAGGCGTGCTCCTTCTGGTTCGGTCGACCGTCGCGGGGGATGCGAGGTGGCTCGTCGCGCTGTCTCGCCGCCCGCGCGGCTGTTGGGTCCGCCCCGCTTCCCCCACCATTCCGCAGTCGCGCGGTCATATCGATCCTGCTGGCCGGACAACGGGGTGGGGGTGGCCCCACCCCCGGCCCGGAGGCGGCCCGGAGAGGAGTCCCGGGGACGCGCGCATCCGCCGTCGGAGGCGGGGCGGCTCCGACTGCACTCCGGCACCGTTGAGACGCACATGAACCGGGGGCCGACGGAGAGGTTCCGAGAGCCGGGAGGACCTCTGAGAATCGTCGAGCCCGGGGTCTCAGGACAGGAGGTCCTCCCACCAGGCGGCGAAGGTGGGGCAGCGCGCCAGAACGGCCGACAGCCCGGCCTCGGCGACGAGCAGAGGGCCGGTCACGGTCTTGAGGTAGCCGGGATCGGCTCGCAGAAGGCGCTTGGACGGGGCGGTGGAGGGCCCGTGATCGATCCGCTCGGGACCTCCGGCGCGAGCGATCTCGCGGCGCAGTCGAGTCAGCCCCCGGGCCGGGATCAGCCCTTCCCCCCGCCCGGCGTCGATGGCGGCCAGGACGAGCGCCTCGATCTCGTGGAGGACGACGAGGGGCCGGAAACGGGAGTCGGGATACTGCTTATGGAGCCTCGCCATCAGTTCCGACTGCCGCGCGGGCCCGGAGCCTCCGACGTCGCATCCCGGAGCACCGCGGGGATACTGGTAGTAGTCGATGAGAAGTCCGACTCGATGAAGGTGGCTCGCCTTGAACAGATTGCGGAGCCTCATGTCGTAGTGCCTCCAGCTGCCGCCTCCGCGGCGCGCGCCGGCGGGGGTGGCCGACGTGATGACGATGACTGGTGCGAGGTGAACCCCTCGCGCCAGGGCGGCCGGCGCGAGGACCTCGTCGACGAGAGCCTCCTCGGTCTGCCCCTCGACGAGGACGACGACCCGCTTCATGAGGTCGGCCCCTCGTGCGTCGGGCGCCCGCCCAGCAGGTTCATCTCCCACAGGCTGCCGGTCGAGTAGTCCTCGAGGAAGGCTCCGAGAAACTCCTCATCGGGGCGGGAGGCCTGGGTGGCGCCCTCGGTCCTGTCCAGGATGATGATCTCGCGCAGGTTGAAGTGGGAGACCAGCGGTACCGACTGGGTGGCCAGGATGACCCTGTGCCCGCTGCGTCCCGCGATGCGGGCCATCTCGGCCAGAACGCCGATGGCCGCGGGATGGAGTCCGAGCTCGGGCTCGTCCAGGACCACAGTTCCCGGTAGATCGGGTCCCAGCAGCAGGGTCGCCAGGCAGATGAACCGCAGGGTGCCGTCGCTGGCCTCGCGCGCCAGGAAGGTGCGGTCCAGTCCCCGCTGCCTCCAGCGCAGCCGGATCCGTTCCGAGGGATCGGCGCGCAGGACGAAGTCGTCGAAGAAGGGCGTGACGCGCCGGACCGCGGAGACGATCCGCCGGTAGTGCTCGGGGTGCTCGCGCTGGACCCTGTGGAGATAGGCGGCGATGTTCTCCGCGTCCGACCGCAGGCTCAGGTCGTCGCCCACGGTCGACCAGCCCTTGACGGGGGCGTTATGGGAGACATCGTCGAAGTGGAAGACGCGACAGCCCTCCAGGACGGGACGCACGTACGCGGCGAAGTTCCGGAGCTTTCCGGAGATCTCCGACTCGGCGATGCGGCGGACCCGGCTCTGCGTGCCGAAGCCCAAGTACTCGTCATAGGGGCGCCGGCGATGACGGCCCGCTTGGAAGAGCAACCACTCGTGCAACTCCGCCCGTCCCGAACCGCTCACGTCATCGGTCTGGAGCGCCACCCGGTAGCCGTTCCGCCTGTCATCCTCGTCGAACCCGGACATGAGCTCGATGCGAATCCGCTCCGCCCGGTCCTCCTCATCCTCGAACAGCAGGTTGCTGATCCCACCGCGCCTGCGCAGGTACTCCTGGAAGGAGTCGTCCCAGATGCGCGAGACGAGCTCCAGGGCGCTCACCAGGTTCGACTTGCCCGAGCCGTTGGCGCCGATGAGCACGGTGACGTCCGACGTCAGCTCCAGCTCCAGGTGCCTGATCGATCCGAGCCCCTCGACGAGGAGGTGCTCCAGTCCGGCAGTCATGCCGTCAGCCTAACGGCGCGGCCCTCGGTTCAGAAGCGCCAGCACCACGGCGGCGCTGCGGGCGGCGGCCTCCTCGGCGCCGATGTGGAAGTCCTGCCCGGCCTCGGGCCCGCACAGGTCCGAGACCCCGCGCACCGAGAGGAAGGGGATCCCCGTGCCCGCGGCCACCTGCGTCAACGCGGGTGTGAGGGTGAGGTGTTGGCGGTGCTGACAGGGTTGTCGGAAGAGGTTGAGTCATCGCTCGCCGGCTCATCATAGGGGTCGGCCTGCGGGTGCTGCTCCGCCGATTATGAGTCGGACGAGCCGGGCCAGTTGGCGCTCGATCTGGTCGACTTCGCTCTGACTTTCATTCTCGGCTCTCGGGTTAAGAGAGATCGTCAGAGAGCGGTGTCATCCGATGGTGTTCATACGCTCAGCGGGTGGGGCCTGGACCGGCGACCGAGCGGCTTCCAGGATCCCAATGTTGACGAGGTGTTCAGGGTGACGGACGACATGGGTTATCCTCGGACAGTTAAGGATGATTGGGATCATGGCGAGCCGGGGCGGTATTACGCATCTCATGCGGAGCGGCAGGAGGCGCTGACTGCTGAGAGGCCGGCTATTGGTGTCTCCAAGAAGCTGTGTGAGGATTGCCCCGGCTGGTTCCGTCATTTTGCCCAGTATCGGGGGCGGACCTGGTATGTTACTGACCCGGACGGTACCTGGGCCTTCTATACCGACGGCTCCGTCACCATGCCCTCCGGGCGGCAGATCGCGTTCGGGGAGCTTTTCCCGAGCGAGTACAAAAATCATTAGTGAAGAAGAGGAGTGAGGTTCATGATTGATATGGTTGCTGTGAGTAGGGAGGTTGAGCGCGGTCGGGCCGAGTTGGCCGCCAGCAGCGAGGGGATCTTGTCGCTTAAGCAGCGGACGCGGATCTGGGTGGCGATGAATGACCCGGATGATCCGGAGGCCTCCTACCGGCACCGGACCTACTTGAAGATCGCGTGCGTGCGTCACGTGCAGCACTACTGGGACCGCACCTTCCCGTCGAACCCGGGCGTGGAGGAGATGCTCGCCCTGACGCAGGCCCTCATCGACCGCAAAGCAGACCCCAAGCGGGCCGAGGAGCGGGCCGAGGACTTCTTCGACGACATTATGGCCCACACCAACGTGACTCCTGATCTTGAGCCGGCTATCGGAGTTGCTGATGCGGCTTCGGGTACGGCTATGACTGCCTGCTATCGTAATCCTGACTATGACATTGCAGATGGCACGGAGGACGATGATGAGCTTCTCCCGGCTTCTCTTGAGCCGAGCTATTCGTGTGCGAGTGCTGCTGCCGGTGGTATGAACTGGCAGCCTGCCGAAGAGCTCGACATCGAAGCCCGCCGCGCCTTCTGGACCTGGTACCTCGACGAAGCCATCCCCTGGGCCCTGACCACCTAAGACACGACGAAGAGGATGAGTGAGGGGTCGCCGCGTCAGCGCGTTCCGCCCAGGACCGCCAGTACGACGGCGGCGCTGCGAGCGGCGGCTTCGTCGACGCCGATGTGGAAGTCCTGCCCGGCCCGCGGTCCGCACAGGTCGGAGACGCCGCGGATCGAGACGAACGGGACCCCGGCCCCCGCGGCCACCTGCGCCAACGCCGTCGACTCCATGTCCGTGCTCACCGCCCGCGGGAACAGCTTGCGCACTCGGCCCGCCGTCGCCGCCGTGACGAACGAATTCTCCGCAAGCATCCGCCCAGCGCGGGCATGAGGGTGAGGGTTCGAGCCTCACGAACCGGTTCCCAGTCCGCCCGCCTCCGCGGACGCCGGAGCGGCGCTCTGCAACCGCCCTCTACGATAAAGTAATGAACCGTACCCAGAGCCCTTCTGACACCACCTCGGGCACCCCGGCCGCAGACCCCTGCGCTGGCGACGCTGCATCCGACCGCGAGGAGATGACCTGGGAGCTCTTCGGCACCGCCGAGCGCGCGCTCAGCGCGCAGATCGTCGCCTCCGGTTGGCTCCCCGATCTCATCATCGCCATTGCCCGCGGCGGTCTCATCCCCGCAGGTGCTATCGGTTACGCCATCGGCGTCAAGGCCATGGGGGCGGTGAACGTCGAATTCTACACCGGAGTAGGTCAAACCCTTGACGAGCCGGTCGTCCTTCCCCCGTTCATGGACGCCTCAGAGCTGCCGGGCGAGAAGGCCCTCGTCGTCGACGACGTCGCCGACTCCGGCACGACCCTGCGCATGGTCATGGAACTGCTCCAGCACCAGGGCCTGAACCTGGGCGGGCGGACCGCGGCGCTCGACGTCCGCTCCGCCGTCCTCTACCGCAAGCCACGCAGTGTCGTCGAGCCGGACTACTGCTGGCGCATCACCGACAGATGGATCAACTTCCCCTGGTCGGTCCTTCCCGTCATCACCCCCGAGTCGGTGGCCCCGGGCCCGATGAGCCCGAGGTGAGCAGGCAGGTGCGGCCCGCCCGTGGAAGATCTACCCTAGAGGCGGCACGACCACGAGCCATACCTCCCCGGTTCCTCAACGACGAGAAGCGATCCCCCATGGACACCCAGGAACAATCAACCCTCCCCTCCTACTCGCCCGAGGAGGAGCGGCTCATCATCCGCAATAAGGCAGGCGTCCCCGTCGGCATCAGGCCCCACCGCAGGTGGACCCCGAAGAGTATCGCGATATGGTCCGTCATCACCGTCCTGGGCGTGCTCGGATGGTGGATGCTCGCCATCGTCCGCGGTGAGAACGTCAACACTGTTTGGTTCGTCGTCACCGCCGTGTGCACCTACGTGATCGGCTACCGCTTCTACGCGCTCTACATCCAGCGGCGAATCATGCGGCCCGACGACTCCAACGCAACACCGGCCGAGCGCATCAACAACGGACGCGACTTCGACCCCACGCACCGCGTGGTCCTCTACGGGCACCACTTCGCCGCCATCGCCGGCGCCGGTCCCCTCGTGGGCCCGGTGCTCGCAGCCCAGATGGGATATCTACCCGGCACCCTGTGGATCATTCTGGGCGTGGTCGCGGCCGGAGCCGTCCAGGACATGCTCGTCCTGTTCTTCTCCATGCGCCGCGGTGGCCGCTCCCTCGGCCAGATGGCCACCGACGAGATCGGCAGAATCGGCGGCGCCGTCGCCACGATCGTCGTCTTCGTCATGCTCATGATCGTGCTGGCCGTCCTGGCCATGGTGTGCGTCAACGCCCTGGCCTCCTCCCCCTGGGGCGTGTTCTCCGTGGGCTGCACGATCCCGATCGCCGTATGCATGGGCCTGTGGCTGCGCTTCGTCCAGCCCGGTAGGATCACCCAGGTCTCCGTCGTCGGCTTCACCATCCTCATCGGCGTCATCATCGGCGGCCGCTGGGTGGCGCAGTCCTCTTTCGGCCAGCACCTCCACCTGTCGCCCACCACGCTGGTGTGGGCCATGATCGTCTACGGCTTCCTCGCCGCCGTTCTGCCCGTGTGGGTGCTGCTGACCCCGCGCGACTACCTGTCCACCTTCATGAAGGTCGGCACCATCGTCGTCCTGGCCGCCGGCATCCTGATCGTGCGACCCGTCGTCGAGATGGCCGCCGTCTCCGAGTTCGCCACCAACACGGACGGCCCGGTCTTCGCCGGCAAGCTCTTCCCCTTCCTGTTCATCACCATCGCCTGCGGCGCTCTGTCAGGCATGCATGCCATGGTCTCCTCAGGCACGAGCCCCAAGATGATTCAGAAGGAATCCCAGACCCGCATGATCGGCTACGCGGGCATGCTCATGGAATCCTTCGTCGCCATCATGGCACTGGCGGCCGCCGTCTCCCTGAGCCCCGGCATCTACTTCTCCATGAACACCCCGACCGCCACCATGGAGAAGCTCGCCGGCCCCGAAGTCGTCGACGCCCAGCCCTGCGACACCAACAATGACCCCGACCACCACTGCGAGGAACTGGCCGCGACGGCCGTGGAGAACCTCGGGGTGACCGACGCCCACGGAAACGCGATGAACCCTGAGTGGGACTCCTGGGACGAGGCCGGAAATCCGACGACCTACACCGGCGCCGAAGCCCTGACGAGGCTCGCCGGCGACGTCGGCGAACCCAACGTCGTCTCCCGCACCGGCGGCGCACCGACGCTCTCCGTAGGCATGGCGCATATCCTCCACCAGATCGGCGGAGGCCGCACGATGATGGGCTTCTGGTACCACTTCGCCATCATGTTCGAGGCGCTGTTCATCCTCTCGGCGGTCGACGCCGTCACCCGCGTGGCCCGCTTCCAGCTCTCCGACGCCCTGGGCAACGTGTTCCCCAAGTTCAAGGACCCGTCCTGGCACGTCGGCGCCTGGGCGACCACCGGCGTGGTCGTGGCCGCCTGGGGCTCACTGCTGCTCATGGGCGTGACCGACCCGCGCGGCGGCATCAAGACCCTCTATCCGCTGTTCGGCATCGCCAACCAGCTCATCGCCGCCGTGGCCCTGCTGGTGGTCACCGTCATGGTCGTGCGCAAGGGGTATACGAAGTGGGTGTGGATCCCCCTGATCCCCCTGGCCTTCGACACGGCCGTCACCTTCGTGGCGTCCTGGCAGAAGATCTTCTCCACCGATCCGCTGGTCGGCTACTTCCAGCAGCACCGCGACGCCCTGGCCAAGCTGGACACGCTCACCGACCCGGCGGCCATCGACGTCCAGCGGGCGATCGTCCGCAACACCATGATCCAGGGGACGCTGTCGGTCGTCTTCCTCGTCATGGTCGCCTTCGTCATACTGTGCGCCCTGGTGCGCGTGATCCGGACGATCCGCAGCGGCGACACCACGACCTCCGAGGACCCCTACCAGGAGTCGAACTTCTACGCCCCGGAGACCATGATCGCCGACAAGCTGCAGAAGAAACTCGTGGAGGAGTACGAGAGGGTCGGCGATCCCGATCTCATTCCGGGCCGCTCGCACGCCCATGCCGGCAGTGCCGGCAGCACCGACAACGCCGACAGCACAGTCAGTGCGAGCAGCTGAGGGCGGCGCGTTGACAGGGCAGTCACGTCGTCGCCCCACGACGGCGGGCGCGGCACCAGGCGGGGAGCGGTCCGGCACGACGCCGGGTGCCGGCTCCACCGCCGGTGCGCACACCTCGCCCGCCGCGCAGGCGGGGGCGGCTGAGAGCGCCTCGAGCGGCAGAGCCCTTAGTGTCGTCAGCGGCCTCAGCGGCTCCAGTAGCTCCAGTGGCCTCAGCACCTGCAGGGTTCTCAGCGGCCTGGCCGCCGGTCTCGCGCGCCTGCGCGCCGGCCTAACCGGCGCCCGCCGTCTGTGGCGCGATTTCACCGGCGAGTCGGCGTACGACCGCTATGTCGAACGGCATCGGCGCGAGCACCCCGACCATGAGCCGCTGAGCGAGCGCCAGTGGTGGCGGGCCCGAGCGGAGTTCGACGAGCACAACGTCTCCACCGGATGCTGCTGAGCCCGTCCATACGCTCAACCGGCTCCATCAGGATCACGCATCGAGGTCGACTTCTTCGAACGAAATAGACGGTGCCACCGTCGTCCTCGTTCGAAGAAGTCGACCTCGACATCGCTCAACATCGCTCAACATCGCCCGACATCGGGATGATCGATGCGCAGAGGCGACAAGGCGGGCGCCATCAGGCGCCGTCGGTCAACAGCATCTCGAGCGCCCCGTCCACATGGTCGGAGACCATCTGCCAATCATGATCCGCCGCCTCGTCGGGCTCGTAGATGACGGTGACTCCCCGCTCCGCCGCCATATCGGCGAGCAGAGGCGTGTCATCGACGTCCACGTCCAGCGACTGCCCGCCGACTGTGAGATAGAGGCTCAGCCCGTCCCTCAGCGCGAAGTCCGGGTCGCTCAGGTAGACGGCGGGCGACTGGCGCTCGTACTCGACGTCATCGGCGAGCAGAGGCGCGGCGTCCGCCCCGGGCTCGCCGTAGTCGGCCATGGCCGCGGCGGAGGAGAACATGTCCTGATGCTGGAAGAGGAGATTGGTCGCGCAGAAGGCGCCCATCGAGAAGCCCATGAGAACGCGGTGGTCGGCATCGGCGTACGTGGAGTACGTCTCGTCCACCCAGGGAACGACGCCCTGTGTGAGATAGGTGTCGATGAGGGGGCCGTCGGTGGTCGAATCCAGGCAGCGGGTGTCGGAGACCTCAGGAGTCGAGATCTCCGGGGAGACGGCGATGACGGGAGGAATCGCGCCGTCATCGATGAGGCGGTCGAGCCGACTGGCCAGAGCAGTCCCGGAGAACCAGTCCGACGACCAGCCGGGAGTGCCGTGGAACAGGTAGACCACGGAATAGCGGGTGGACGACCCGGCGTCATAGCCGGGAGGCGTGTAGACGTAGGTCGTCGAGTCCGCCGTCCCCAGCTCGGCATCGCCGTCGACGTCGACAGCGCTGACCGAGCCGGTGCTCACGCCGTCCCCGGTCACCAGCAGCTCCTGAGCTCCCACATCCTGAGATCGCATCGTGTCGATCACGGGGGAGTCGTCCCCGAGCAGTACGGACGACGATCCCGACGACTGCACGGTCTCGAAGTACCCGGCGCCCTTGGCGTGCTCGGCGTCTTCAGTGTCTTTGGCGCCTCCGGCGGCCCCGTGCTGGGAGCCCAGGCCCCATGCGCACAGCGCCACCACCACGAGGCCCACGACGCCATAGGCGCGGGGCCGACTCACGAATCGCTTCTGACTCACACGACGATTGTCCGTCCACTCGGAGCCGCTGGTGCTGTGTGTCGCACCACGTCCACTTTCCGGTCAACGCCGATAGCCTCCGCCCATGAGCTGTTTCCGCATCGCCTGCCGTGTCGCCGCGGGGATCTACTTCGTGGTCGTCCTGCTCGCCGTGCTCTGGGACTCGGGCTCCGAGATCGCCGAGCTCAAGGAATCGGTCGGTCCCTGGTTCCTCAACGCCGAGGGGAAGGACATCATCCTCAACCTGGTCATGCTCGCCCCCCTGACCCTTCTGGCCCATCTGGGCTGGCCGCGCACCGCCTGGTGGCACTGGGCCCTGGCCGGCTGCGCCCTCGGGGCGGGCGCCGAGCTCGCCCAATGGGCACTGCCCTTCCTGCTCAGGCGCGCGACCTGGATCAATATCGCCGAGAACGCCGTCGGCGCCTGGGCCGGCGCCCTCGCGGCGCACGTCCTGTGGCATATCCGACGCCGCATGCAGCCGCAGCCCTGAACGCTCCGGCGCAACACCGGCACCCCGGCACGCCGGCACGACAGCACGACAAAGGCCCGGGCCGCCGATCCACGGGCTCCGGGCCTTATTGCACTCAGTTCACTCAGTGCATTCATTGCGCTCAACGTGCGCTGATACTCAACCGTGCGCGAGGGGGGACTCGAACCCCCATGATCGCGAGATCACACGGACCTGAACCGTGCGCGTCTACCAATTCCGCCACTCGCGCGAGAAGCGAGGATGACAATAGCCGCCTGACAGTCCCGACGTCCACTTCGCGATGCGGACCATCAGGTGAGACCGCTCACCCTCACGTCGCCCCCGCCCCTCGCCGACGCTTCAACAGCACCTCACCGACACCTCACCAACACTGATCTTCCGCTTGTCATGCGACATTTCCCATGGATTTCCCATGGGCGCAACACAGCGATGGTCTGCACTACCCGTCCTACGGGTCACAGCCGTTACGATGGGCACGGCTCGCCGGACGCCGCCGCACCGCCCGGCATCACGGCCACCGCGGTCATCTCGGCCGCGCCGAGCACACGGGGAGGTAGTCCATGGGCATCCTGGACAAGTTCGAGAAGGGCGTCGAGAACGTCACCAGTCGCGCCATGTCTCATTTCTCGGATGATGTCGAGCCCATCGAGATCGCCTCGAAAGTGCGCGAGACGATGGACAAGCGCGCCGCGTCGTTCGCCCGCGATCGATCCGTCGTCCCCAACGTCTTCCGCATTCATCTGGCGCCCAGTGACGTCTCCCGCATCGAGAGCTGGGGGCTGGATGAGATGATCCGCCAGATGGAAGAAGTCGCCACCACTCACGCCTCCGAGCAGGGCTACTCCTTCGTCGGCCCGGTCAAGGTCTCCTTCGTCCCCGATGCCGACCTGACGGCGCCCGCCATCGAGATCGAGTCCTCGACGCGGCGCGGGGGCGCGGCACCGGCGGCCTCCGCCAGCGCGACGCCGAGCCACCCGATTCTCGACATCGACGGCCAGCGGTACCTGCTGACGGGCCCGGTCACCGTCATCGGACGGGGCTCGGAGGCCGACATCATCGTGGACGACTCCGGCGTCTCCCGCCGGCATCTCGAGATCCGCCTCACGCAGGGTCACGCGATCGCCACCGACCTGGGCTCGACCAACGGCACCTTCGTCGAGGGGCATCGTGTGGACGCCGCCACGCTCCTGGACGGCAACACACTCACAGTCGGTCGCACCCGGATCATGTTCTGGGACGGCTCTCAGGGTACCGAGGCAGGCGTGTGAGCGAGCTCGCCTTCACCATTGCGCGGCTCGGCTTCCTCGCCCTGCTGTGGTTCTTCGTCTTCCTCATCATCCGCACCCTGCGCCGCGACACCGCCGAAGCCTCCTCGCCCACTCCTCGACGCCGTTTCAGCCGCGAGAAGAACACCCCCGCCGCCGCGCCCAGCAACGGGCGCCGCCGAGGCGCCACCCGCCTCATCATCACCGAGGGCCCGCTGGCAGGCTCCATGGTCCCGCTGACGCCGACCTCGATCACGATCGGCCGCGACCAGAACTGCACGCTCGTTCTCAACGACTCCTACGCCTCCTCCCACCACGCGCGCGTCTTCCCCAAGGACGGCAGCTGGTGGCTCGAGGACCTCAACTCCACCAACGGGACGACGCTGGCCGGACGTCCGGTCCACGGCGCCGTCGAGCTCCCGGTCGGCGTCCCCGTCCGGATCGGTCAGACCACTTTGGAGCTGCGCCCATGACAATCTCACTGCGCTATGCGGCACGTAGCGACATCGGCCTGGTGCGGTCCTCCAACCAGGACTCCGGCTACGCCGGCCCCCACCTCGTCATCCTGTGCGACGGCATGGGCGGGCCGGCCGGGGGGGATATCGCCTCCGCGGTCGCCATCGAGCATCTCGTCCCGCTGGACGCCGACTCCCATCAGGCCGGCGAGCTCCTCGGGCTGCTGCGCGAGGCCGTGCAAGAGGCGCACACCGAACTGGTCACGCTCTCGGCGAGCAACCCCGATCTCTCGGGCCTGGGCACCACCTGCATCGCCATCATGCGCAGCGGCAACAAGCTCGCCATGATCCACGTGGGCGATTCGCGCGCCTATCTCCTGCGCGACGGCGAACTCACCCAGGTGACCACCGATCACACCTTCGTGGAGTACCTGGTCGAGACGGGGCGGCTGACCCGCGAGCAGGCCCGTCGCCACCCCCAGCGCTCCGTCCTGCTGCGCGTGCTCGGCGATGCCGAGGGCGATGTCCAGCTCGACGAGTCCATTCGCGAGGCGGTGCCCGGAGACCGGTGGCTGCTGTGCTCGGACGGCCTGAGCGGCCCGGTCACCGGCGAGACCATCGCCGAGGTCCTCTCCGGCGTGGAGGATCCGGGCCAGGCCGCCGATCAGCTCATCGACCTGGCACTGCGAGCAGGCGGGCCCGACAACGTCACCGCGGTCATCGTCGACGTCGTCGAGGACGAGCAGCAGCCGCAGACCGACCCGCAGATGGTGGGTTCGGCCGCCAATCGTCGCGCGCGCCTGGAGCAGGCCGCCTCCGGCGACTCCCCGGCCTCGACCGAATCCGACGGGGATGCCGCGGTCGCCTCGACGCCGGCGGCCAAGGCCGCGGCCCTGGTGGCCAGTCTCGAGGAGTCCGAGGAGGACCCGGAGCCCGAGCAGGCGAGCGCCATCGCCGAGGAGGTGCGGTCCCAGAAGATCAAGCACAAGCGGCGACGGCGCCAATCGCTCATCGCCTCCATCATCCTCGTGCTGGCGCTGGCGGGGTCGGCATTCCTGGGATACCGGTGGACGCAGACGCAGTACTACGTCGCCGTGGCTGACGGCAAGATCGCCATCTACCAGGGCATACCGCAGCAGCTCGGGCCACTCACCTTCAGCCACCTCGTGGAGACGTACGACACCCCTGCGCTCGATGATCTCGACGACCTCATGCGCGAGCGCCTGACCGCGGCAGTCACACAGCCCTCTCTGGAGGCCGCCCGCGAGTACGTGGACGTGACCGTGAGCACGCACATCGCCACCACACCGACACCGACCGCCACGCCGTCGGCATCCGCATCCGCCGCGGTGGAGGAACCACCACCGGTCGCTCCGGACAACTGAAGGGCCGAGCGATGAGCAGCACACGCCCGGCAACGCATCCGGCTCAGGCATCCTCGATCGCACCCGGTACTGCACGCAGTACCGGTCGCTGGGCCGAGGTGGGTCTCCTCATCGTCGCCCTGGTCCTGGGCCTGGGCGGCTTCGTCCTGACCGCGCTGAACCGCACCGGCTCCTCCCCGGCGCAGATCCTTCAGCTCGGCGGGTCGCTCGTGGCCGTGGCCGTCGTCGTCCACCTGTGGGTGCGGCGCACCGCGCCGTGGGCCGACCCGGTGCTCCTGCCCGCGGCCGTGGCCCTCAACGGGCTCGGGCTGGCCATGATCCAGCGACTGGACCTGTCCTACGAGCGCTTGGAGCAAACCCACGACTACGCCCCCAAGCAGGCCATGTGGACCGGCATCGGCGTCGTGCTGTTCTGCGCCGTACTCGTCGTGCGCGACTACCGCCTGCTGCGCCGTTGGGACCGCTGGGCCATGTGGGGGGGCCTCGCCTTCCTCGTGCTCCCCTTCATCCCCGGTCTGGGGCAGAGCATCAACGGCGCCCGGATCTGGATCCATCTGGGCCCCATGTCCTTCCAGCCCGCCGAACTGACCAAGGTGCTCCTGGCGGTCTTCTTCGCCTCCTACCTGATCTCGAACCGCGACAACCTGGCCCTGGCCGGGCGGCGCATCCTGTGGATGAACCTACCGCGCGCACGCCACCTCGGCCCCCTCATGGTCGTGTGGGGCGTGAGCATCCTGGTCCTGGTCATGCAGAAGGACCTGGGATCTTCGGTCCTGCTGTTCGGCCTGTTCGTCGTCACGCTCTACGTCGCCACCGATCGACCGAGCTGGCTGGTCCTCGGCGCCCTCCTGTTCGTGCCGGCGGCCTGGTTCGCCGCCACCCACTTGCATCACGTGCAGCAGCGCATCACGGCGTGGCTGGACGCCATGGATCCTGCGGTCTACGACGCGCAGGGCGGCTCGTGGCAGTTGGTGATGGGCCTGTTCGGCATGGCCTCAGGGGGTGTGCTCGGCTCGGGCTGGGGCTCGGGCTACCCGAACCTCGTCACCTTCGCGAACTCCGACTTCATCATCGCCTCCATCGGCGAGGAGCTGGGACTGACGGGAACCCTCGCCATCCTCATGCTTTACCTGCTGCTGATCGAGCGCGGACTGCGCACCGCGATGAGCCTGCGCGACGGCTTCGGCAAGCTGCTCGCCGTCGGACTGTCCTTCACGATCGCGATACAGGTCTTCGTCGTCGTCGGGGGAGTCACGCGCCTCATCCCGCTCACGGGTCTGACAATGCCCTTCATCGCCTACGGCGGCTCGTCCCTGGTGGCGAACTGGATGATCCTGGCCCTGCTGATACGACTGTCGGACGCCGCCAGGCGCCCGCCGACGACGGCGCCGCGCTTCGTGGACACGGCCGAGCTGCCAACCGGCATCCGCAGGCACGTGCTCGACGCCGGAGCCGAGTCGGACCCGGAGGGCCCCGCACCGGAGGCGGACCCCATCATCGATCCGGAAGCCTATGGCGGCGGGGAGCCCTCGCCCGCGAATGATCCGGCTGTGCCCTCAACGCCGTCAGCGTCCTCGGCGTCCTCAGGGCCCTCAGCACCTTCAGGGCCTCCCGCACCCGAGCCCTGGCCCGGCGCCCCCGCGCCGCAGCCGGGCGCGGCACCCGACGGCTCCGCGCACCTCGGCCCCCCGGCCCCCTATCCTTACGAGGCCCAGGCCCCCGAGCCCCCCTATGGGGTTCAGGCCCCCGAACCCCCCAGGCCTTCGCCCGGGGACCCGTTCGCCACCACCGTTATCAATGCCGAGGAGGAGGAGCAGGCGTGAACCGGCAGATCCACCAGATCACGATCCTGGTCGTCGTGATGTTCCTGGCGCTGTCCGCCTCGCTGACCAGCGTCCAGGGTCTGGCGCGCCCGGCCCTGTGGCAGGGTTCCAGCTCCCAGGGCACATTGACCACCGACTCGCGCAACTCCCGCACGGTCTACGCGGAGTTCGGCACCGATCGCGGTCAGATCATGGTCGGGGACACCGCCGTGGCCGACTCGGTGAAGTCCGACGACGCCTACTCCTACCAGCGCACCTATCCCGGCGGTGAGCTGTACGCCCCCGTGACCGGCTACTTCTCCACCGTCTTCGCCTCGATGACCGGGCTCGAGCGCGCTGAGAACACGGTGCTCAACGGCCAGGATCCCTCCCTGTTCTCCAGCCGCATCAAGTCGCTCATCACCGGGGACACCCAGAAGGGGGGCGCCATCGAGCTGACCATCAATCCCCAGGTGCAGCAGGCCGCCTGGGACGCCCTGTCCGGCCGCCGGGGGAGCGTCGTCGCCCTCGATCCGAGCAGCGGCGCCATCCTGGCCATGGTCTCCTCGCCCTCCTACGATCCCACGCAGATCGCCTCCCACGACGGAGGCACAGCTCAGTCCGCATGGACCTCGCTGAATGAGGATGAGGGGAACCCGATGGCCAACCGCGCCATCGGCGGAGACCTCTACCCTCCGGGCTCGACCTTCAAGATCCTGACCGTCGCCGCCGCCCTGCGCAATGGGAAGGCGGACCCGAACACCGAGGTGGACGCCCCCGAGACCATCACCCTGCCGGACACGAACCACTCCCTGTCGAACTACGCCGGAGAGTCGTGCGGGAATGGGAAGGTGACTCTTGCTTACGCCTTCGCGGAATCCTGCAACACGCCCTTCGCCCAGCTGGCCATGGACGTGGGCGACAAGGACCTGTCTTCGGAGGCGGAGACCTGGGGCTTCGGGGAGGCCGAGTCCATCCCCCTGGACGTGACGCCCTCGACCTATCCGGACAACGAGAGCCAGGCGGACACCGCCATGGCCGGGATCGGCCAGGCCTCCGTGCGCGCCACGCCGCTCATGATGGCCCAGGTCGCGGAGACCATCGCCAACAACGGCAAGCAGATGAAGCCCTATCTCGTGTCGCGGACGCTCGACTCGGACCTCAAGGTGGTCAGTAAGACCTCGCCCAAGGAGGCTCGCACCCCGATCTCCTCGGAGACCGCGGACACGCTGTCCTCCCTCATGCAGCAGGCGGTCAGCGAGGGCACGGGCACCAGCGCCCAGGTGGCCGGCGTGTCCGTCGCCGGGAAGACCGGCACTGCCGAGACCGGCTCGGACGAGGGCGGCCCCGTGACCTGGTTCGTCGGCTTCGCCGGAACGGACCTGAAGAAGCCGTCGATCGCCCTGGCCGTCGTCCTCGACGGCGGGGAGCAGACGGCGGACAACGGCACCGGCGGGTCCGTCGCCGGGCCGATCGCGGCCAGTGTCATCGACGCGGCGGTGAACCAATGAAGCCCGCCGTCGGCCTGGAGCTGCAGGGCCGCTACCAGCTGATCGAGCGGATCGCCCTGGGAGGCATGGGGGAGGTCTGGCGCGCCACCGACCTGCGCAGCGGGCGGATGGTCGCGGCCAAGATCCTGCGCCCGGAGCTCGCGGGCGACGAGATCTTCCTGTCGCGCCTGCGCGCCGAGGCGACGAACTCCCGCGGGCTGCGTCACCCCAATCTGGCCATCGTCCTGGACGCCGGCGAGCGCGACGGCTCGGGCTGGATCATCATGGAGCTCGTCCAGGGGCGGGCGCTGTCCGACATCATCACCGACAAGGGCACCATGGCGCCCGCGGAGATCCTGCCGATCCTCGCCCAGGTCGCGCGAGCGCTCCAGGTGGTGCACGACTCCGGCGTCATCCACCGCGACGTCAAGCCCTCCAACATCCTGATCAACCGGGAGGGTCTGGCCAAGCTCACGGACTTCGGCATCTCCACCGGAGTCAACCAGCGCCCGATGACGGCCACGGGCATGGTCATGGGCACGGCCCAGTACCTCGCGCCCGAGCAGGCCATGGGCAACATGGCCACGGCCGCCGGCGACCTGTACGCGCTGGGGATCATCGCCTATGAGGCTCTGGCCGGTCGCCGCCCCTTCACGGGGACGACCCAGGTGGATATCGCCTTCGCCCACGTCAACGAGCCGGTCCCGCCCCTGCCCAACTCGGTCCCCGCCGAGGTCAACGCCGTCGTCATGGAGCTGCTCGCCAAGAAGCCCGCGGACCGCCCGCCGTCGGCTCGCGAGGTTGCGCGGCGCCTGGACCGCATCGTCGTCAATCTGCCGGCGGACTCGTGGGACCCGCGGCAGACGCCGACCTGGACGTCCACAGGGCGCCGAGTCGACCGCTCCCGCACTGAGGCGCCGGGCGAGGCGGCGTCTCGATCCGCGTCGGCAGAGCCCGCCCCCAGGCGCCGCCGGCGCCGTGCCCGCGACAAGCAGGATGAGCGCAATGGCAACGAGCCCGATCGCCGTGCCGGCAGGCGGAGCGCATCGGACGGCGGATCAGGATCCACCCGTGCATTCCCCATCGCCGAGCGCACTCGGGCCGCAGCGGCCGGGTTGCTCGAGATAGGCCCCAACCCGACACGTCACGCCTCCGGGCGCGGCCTATTCGGGCTGCCCCTGGCCCAGGCCCGTCTGGTCGCTCTGGTCGCAGTCGCTGTGCTGACTCTTCTCGCCATTGTTGTCGCTGCAGGTACCCTTACGTCAGCACAGCCAGGCGTCCCGCGCGGGCAGGCCGTTGTGTCCACCATCCCACTACAGGAGGCACTGTGACCGAGTTCCCCCAGGTCCTCGCAGGCCGCTACGAGATCCGAGACCTCATCGGACGCGGCGGCATGGCCGAAGTGCACCTCGGTTACGACAAGCGCCTGTCACGCATCATCGCGATCAAGCTGCTGCGCTCGGATATCGCCGGCGATCCCACCTTCCAGGCGCGCTTCCGCCGCGAAGCGCAGTCGGCCGCAGCTCTGAACCACCCGACCATCGTCGCCGTCTACGACTCCGGCGAGGAAGAGATCACGACGCCCAACGGCTCAACGCGGTCGGTGCCCTACATCGTGATGGAGTACGTCGAGGGGCACACGGTCCGCGAACTCCTCGGCGATGGCGAGGCCGTCCCGATCCCGGAGGCGGTTGAGATCACCACGGGTGTGCTGGATGCTCTCGAGTACTCCCACCGTGCGGGCATCGTGCACCGCGACATCAAGCCCGGGAACATCATGCTGACCTCCACCGGCGCGGTGAAGGTCATGGATTTCGGCATTGCGCGGGCCATGGAGGACTCCTCCGCGACGGTCACCCAGACGCACGCCGTGGTCGGCACCGCCCAGTACCTCTCCCCGGAGCAGGCGCGCGGCGAGATCGTCGATGCCCGTTCCGACCTCTACTCCACCGGGTGCCTGCTCTACGAGCTGCTCACCGGCCAGCCCCCCTTCACCGGGGACTCCGCGGTCGCCATCGCCTACCAGCATGTGCGCGAGATCCCCAAGCCGCCGTCGTCCCTGGCGGCGGATGTGCCCGAGTCTCTCGACCGAGTCGTCCTGAAGGCCCTGGCCAAGACCCGGGACGACCGCTACCAGGACGCCGCTCATATGCGCACCGAGCTTCTGGCGGCGGAACGGGGCATGGCCGTCTCAGCACCGGCGACCGACACCTGGCAGAGCACGACCGCCATGCCCTCGGCGACGGCGCCCTCACCCGCCGTCCCGGCCCCACCGCCGTCGGCGGCCCCGCCGCAGGCCGGTCCTGAGAAGGCGGCTGAGGACAAGCGCCCCCGGCGTCGTTGGTGGGTGTGGCTGCTCTTGATCATCCTCCTGATCCTGGCGGGCACCCTTATCGGCATGTTCGCTTCGGGCAGGTTCCCGGGAGGCAAGCCGAGCCCGACGCCCTCGCCGACGGCGACCGCCGCCACTGTGCCGGACGTGTCCGGCATGTCGGAGGATGACGCCAAGACCGCCATCGAGGACCTCGGGCTGACCTTCGTCAAGGGGGATGACGTCTCGTCGGACACGGTCGATGAGGGCCTGGCGGTGTCCTCCGACCCGGGAGCCGGCACGTCCGCCGTTCTGGGCGCTGATGTCACTGTGAGTTTCTCGTCGGGATCCGCCACGGTCAAGGTTCCCGACGTCACCGGCATGACGCAGTCCGAGGCGCGCAAGGAGATCGAGAATGCGAACCTCGCCTGGGGCGATGTCACCGCTGAGGATTCTCCGGGCACCCAGGCGGGCCGTGTCATCCGTTCCAGCCCCGCCGCAGACACGTCGGTGTCACGGGGGGAAACCGTGTCCGTGGTCGTCTCCTCGGGGCGCACGACCGTGCCCTCCGTCGTCGGCAAGACTCAGGATGAGGCCCAGGAGGCGATCAAGGCCGCGGGCTTGAACTACAACACGACGACGAATGACTCGAAGACCAACGACCAGTCGAAGAGCAATCGCTACGAGGTCACCGCAGTCGACCCCGCGGAGGGGCAGAGCATCGATCTGGGCGACTCCGTGACGCTCACGGTGACGCACTACGTCTACGAGGCGGCCCCGACGGCGAGCCCGACCCCCGGCAGCTCCTTGGTCCCGTCTCCAAGCAAGCCGCCACAGCAGAATGGTGGCGACGACAACGACGACAACGACAAGGATAAGGACAAGAAGCACTAAGAGGTAGACGCTACTCCGATCCCCGGGGATCTCAGCATCAACGGCGGTTTCCCTCATCCTTCTGGCATTTGTCCTTAGAAGGATGAGGGAAATTGCCGTTGACACGGCAAACCGCCGTTGTCGCCGTCGGGCCTGAAGCCAGGACCCAGCCCGGCCGCGCTCGCCCGACGCCTCCTTGGAACCAATCATCGGGAAGAGCGCGAGGACCTCCCCGCCGGGCCTGTCGGCTCGGCATGCTCTTCCTTCGTTCGTTGACGTAGACAGGTGGGGTGAGGCCGGCGTTGATTAACGCCGGCCTCACCCCACCTGTCTAGGGCTCACCGCCTAGGCGCGTATCGCCCTTCCATCCATCGCCCTCAGACCCATCAGGTCCATCAGGCCCATCAAACAGTGGCCTCTCCGGAGATGTTCCACGTGGTGTTGGCCCAGGGGAAGACAACCTCGAAGAGGAAGAGCACCGTCAGCACTATCAGGGCCAGGGCCTCAATGGCCTTGAACCAGGTCGGGCCGGGCAGATGCCGCCAGATCCATCCGTACATCAGTTGACCTCCGGGTCGTTGAGGACCGAGGCGGGGCGTCCCTCGGTACGGGGCATCCAGTAGGAGAATTTTCCGTGGACGATCCAGCGGTGGTCATTGCCCCACTCGCCGGTGGTCAGCGAATGACAGGTCGTCAGCGTGATGTAGCGATCCACGGGCTGGGCCTCCTGATCGCCCGGCACCGGGGCAATGACATCGACCTGCGTCGGGTCGACGATCTCGTGCGATGAGACCGTGTAGACGTACCAGGTGTCCTTGGTGGCGACGACGATCTCGTCGCCCTCCTCAAGCGTGTCAATGCGCAGGAAGGAGTTTCCGTTGGTGCGCCGGTGGCCGGCTAGTGCGAAGTTGCCGATTTCACCGACCTGTTGCGTGTCCGGGTAGTGGCCGGCCGCGGCCTGATCCAGCACGTCACTGCCCGTGCCCTCGACGATCGGCATGTTGTTGTTCGTCACGCCGTACCACTTGGGGACGATGAGCATACCGATGGTCTCGCCGTAGGCGGCCTCATCGGGCACCGGCGGGTCTTCGGTGTGCTTGGTTCCCTCCGTCTTGGGGGAGTCCACCTGCGTCTCATGGAAGGCGACGGTATGGGCCTCGGCCTTCTTATTCGCGTCGAAACCGGTCCACCACAACTGCCACACCAGGAAGAGCGCCACGACGACCCCGACGGTGATGAGAAGCTCCCCGAATCCCGACAGGACCCGGTCAAGCGCTGAACGGCGACGCGGCTTCGCCCTGTGGTTTGTTGCCATCAGCCCTCCTGGTGGCCTGAGATTCATGTGCCGCTGACCAGTCTAGGGGTCTGTGCACCTCGGCCACGACTCAGGACCGACGGATTCTGCTCTACGATGCCCTAGGCTAGGCATCGACAAAGCCCGGCAGCAAGTCCGGATCCCCGATCGCCCCGCCAGTGAGGAGGCCCGCGTGGCCCAGTCGAGTAAGTCCGCCCCCAAGCGCTCGGGCAACCCTGCCAAGGCGGCCGCAGCGAAGAAGGAAGAGCAGGAATCGCGGTCCGCGGCGAACCGCGTCTCGCGCGTTCCGGTCAAGGTCAAGCGCACTGGAAGCCCCAACTGGTACGCCCCCACCATGGTGACTCTCATGGTGATCGGGCTGCTGTGGGTGGTGGCGACCTACCTCTTCCAGGGCAAGTATCCGTTGCCGTACTTCCGCGCCCACCACGCCAACGACTGGCTGGCCAACGGCAACCTGTACGTGGGCTTCCTCGTCATGATGCTGGGTTTCCTGGGTCTTCTGCGCTGGAAATGAGGGGCCTGCGTTTCAAGGCCGCTCTTGAACCCGGTCGGGGTGCGATCCCGTGCGCAGTCCCCGGTCGCACGCATCGATCGCCGCCATCTGCTCACGCGACAATCCGAAGGAGAACACGTCCGCATTGACGCGCATGCGCTCGCAATGCGTCGTTTTCGGAATGACCACCAGTCCGTGCTGCACATGCCAGCGGATGACGACCTGGGCGGGCGTGACGCCAAGCGTTGCGGCTACGTCCCTGACGACCGGTTCCTCCAGCAGCCGACCGCGGCCCAGGGGGGACCAGGACTCGGTGACGATCCCGAGGCTGTCGTGCAGTGCGCGCAGTTGTTCCTGGCAGAGATACGGGTGGAGCTCGATCTGGTTGACGGCCGGAGTCACGCCGGTGGCCTCGATGATCGTGCGCAGATGCTCGGCCTGGAAGTTGGACACGCCGATGGCCCGCACACGACCGGACTCCAGAATGTCGATCATGGTGCGCCAGGTGTCGACCAGGTCGATACCGGGGGAGTCGGCCATCGGCCAGTGGACGAGGAAGAGATCGAGCACATCCAGACGCAGGTCGCGCATGGTGGCCTCGAAGCTGCGCAGGGCGTCCTCGCGCCGGTGATTGGGGTTGTCGAGCTTGGAGGTCACCCATAGGTGGTCGCGGGGGACCCGCGAGCTCGCAAGGGCGGCACCGACCCCGGCCTCGTTGCCGTACATCTGAGCGGTATCGATGTGCCGGTAGCCGACGTCGAGGGCATCGCGGACAACTCGCTCAACCTGCCCGGCACCGATCTTGTAGGTACCGAGACCGAGTTGCGGCATGTGCAGGGGAGCGGGCTCGTTGGTGCCTCGAATCAGGGGCACCGTGGACGCGGGAACGATGGCGCTCATGCTCTCAGCCTATCCACCCGAGAGCCCGCGCGGAGCCGTACCGGCCATCCCGGCCGGAACGGCACCCCCGTGCGGCGCGCACGACGCGCACGGGGGACGCCATCAATCGGCCTTCAATCGGCGTCGGCCTTGGTCATCGGTCTTGATGCGATCGATGCGACTAAGCGATGCCGACTCTCGACTGCCTCAACAGCCTCATCGCCTCATTCGGCCGGGACCACGGGAGCGGAGATCCCCTCCTCGACGGCCTCATCCTCGGCGGCGTCGGCCCAGTACTCCTCGGCCCACGGGTCCTCCACGGGCTGACTGCGCCGCCACACGACGTAGGCGGCGCCCGCTGCGGCACCGGCCAGTGCGAGCCAGCCGAGCGTCTTGAGGACGGGGTGCTTCTTCTTCACGGGAACCTCCGGAATCTCGAGCGCCGCGTTCTTCGCGGCGACGGCGATGCGCTGAGCACGCTCGGTAAGCGTACCCTCTGTGCCGGCCGCGTTCTGAGCGGCGACGGCGGCCCTGTGAGCGGCTGGAACATAATCCTCGACCACCCGAGTACGGGCCTCCTCGACGACGGGCTGTGCGCGCAGCTGGGCCTCCTTGGCGGCCTTGGCGACCTCGGTGCGGGCCTTGCTCACCCGGGGAGCCGCCCATACGGCGGCGCGCTCGGCCTGGGCCGCGATGTTCTCGGCGAGGGAGGCCGTCTCCTGACGGATTTGGTCAGTGTCGATCTTCTTCGCGAAGGTCTTGCAAGCCATGATGGTCTCCCTGCTCTGAACGATGAGGTCGCTTGACTCCATCGTCCCACCTGCGGGCCTGTGGCACCCGCAATCCGGACAGGCGTTTTGCCTGGGGTGAACAGGAGAGTCCACCGCCGAGCGTCACACCGCTGTTCGCAGGACGCGTGCAACGATTGCGGTCATGGAAGCGACACTGCACACCAACCTCGGCGACATCCGCCTTGAGCTCTTCGCGGAGCAGGCTCCTGAAACCGTCTCGAACTTCGTGGGCCTGGCGACCGGCGAGAAGACCTGGACCGACCCCCGCACGAAGGAGCAGTCCAACGCGCCCCTGTACTCCGGCGTGATCTTCCACCGCGTCATTCCGGGCTTCATGATCCAGGGCGGCGACCCCCTGGGCACTGGCACCGGCGGCCCCGGCTACACCTTCGACGACGAGATCGACCCTTCCCTGACCTTCACCCAGCCCTACATCCTGGCCATGGCCAATGCCGGTCGTCGGCTCGGCAAGGGCACCAACGGCTCCCAGTTCTTCATCACCACCGCTCCCACCGAGTGGTTGCAGGGCAAGCACACGATCTTCGGCGAGGTCGCCGATGACGCCTCCCGTCAGGTGGTCGATGCGATTTCGGCGGTGTCCACCGACCCGCGCGACCGCCCTCTCGAGGATGTCGTCATCACCTCGGTGACCGTCACGAAGTGAGTCGAGCCCCTACTGCCCCGTGCTTCGACGCCGTCGGCTCCTCACGGACCGACGGCGTCAGCGCACGCGATTGATTCCTCTTCGAGCTGCGGAGTCCGACAGGAGCTGCCATGACCCAGCCCAGCACCAATCCCGACCTGTCCCCGGTATGTCCGCGCCATCCGGACCGCGTCACGTACGTGCGCTGCCAGCGCTGCGATCGCCCCACCTGCCCTCAATGCCAGGTGCCCAGCGCCGTCGGTGTGCACTGCGTGGACTGCGCCCGCAGGAATGCCTCGTCCCGTCGAGGAGTGAGCTCGCTACTCGGCGGACGGGCGATCACCGATGCCCTGGTGACCAAAGGGCTGATCATCGCCTGCGTGACGATCTACTTGGTGCAGATGGCGCTTCCCTCACTGGGAGCCCAGTTCGCCTTCGTGCCCGCGGTGGCGAGCAGCCAGCCGTGGCGCTTCATGACGACCGCCTTCCTCCATGCGTCGCTGATGCACCTGGCTTTCAACATGTGGGCACTGTGGGTTCTGGGCAGCGCTCTTGAGCCGATTCTCGGAAGGTGGCGCTTCGCCGCCCTGTGCGCTCTGAGCGCATTGGGCGGATCGACCATGATCTACTGGCTGGCCTCTCCGACGGCACCGGCCTCATGGCTGACCTCGACGGTGGGCGCCTCCGGCGCGGTCTTCGGCCTGTTCGCAGCGCTTTTCATCATTCAGCGACGATTCGGCAGGGATACCAGCGCGATCGTGGGACTGCTCGTGCTCAACCTGGCCATCTCCTTCATCGGAGCGAACATCTCCTGGCAGGGCCATCTGGGAGGACTCGTGACCGGCGCGATCGTGGCGGCGCTGTACGCGTGGGCCCCGAGGAACAGGCGCACCGTCTACGGAGTGTGCGGCACTGTGGCTATCACCATCGCGCTCATCGGTGTGATCTGTCTGCGGGCGGCACTCGCATGAGCGGCATGACAGGCCTATCTGACCGTCATCGAACGGTTATCCACAGGTTTGTTCAGGGTTGTGAATCTGGGGAAGCACAACGGTGTGATTCATCCACAGCTGTGCGCACACATGTGGAAAAACATCGATGTAATTTTCCACAGCTCTGCCCACAGGTGGGGAAAACCGAGCGCTGAAGCCACACACCGTTCCACTCCTGTGGACACGGCCCCGTGCGCTGGGTTGTCCACCGCTGTGCGTCGACGCTGCCCGGCCTTGTGACTTTCCAGACGCCCAGCCCCAACCGCCCCTCCGCCGAGATCGGTCCACTTCCGCGCCGAGATCGGTCCACTTCCGGCTCGAAATCGGTCGTACCCCGCACCGAGATCGGTCCCACTCAATCGATCGGAGCGACAACACGACATGAGGGTCGCGTGTGGATAAACCGCGCAGTCGTCGGGCGGCTCCGGTGGGGAACTGCTGGGTCAGGACTGCTCCTCATGATTCATGATCACGCTCACGAGATTCCGGCCGACCGAGGCTGCCCATCGTGTCCATCAAGGTGGTGTAGACGAGACTGGGCTTGCGGTCGTGCCACTCGGTATCGCTGTCGCGCTGGTTCTGCGAAACCGGCTGCGTGTCAGGCTCATAGAGCCACCAGAGGTTCTTCCAGGGGTCGAGGATGCGCGCGAGGCGGTAGCCGCCGTAGAAATCGCACAAGGGCGTTACGACCTGCGCGCCGAGCTGCGCTGCCGTGTTCAGGCAGGTCTCGGCGTCAGAGACGTAGATTTGCAGGAAAGCAGGGGTGAAAGGCCAGTCGTCCTTGCTGTCGCTCAGCATGATCGTGGAGCCTCCGACGACGACCTCGGCGTGGATGATCTTGCCGTCGCGATCGAGGGTTCTGACATGCTCGGCTTCCTTGCCGCCGAAGACCGCTTCGACAAAGCGGATGAAGCCGTTGGCGTCTGAGACGATGACGAACGGGTTGATGGTGTTGTGGTCGGCGGGGATTGGTACTGTCGAGGAAGGCGTGTTATACATAAAACATGACTATATCGGATGGCGTCGAATACCGGCGGAGGGCGAGCTTCCTCCTCGCCACGTTGGGGCGCCGAGCCGAGAGGGCGTGGCACTCCTATCTCACGGAGCGGGGCGTGACCACCGCGCAGTTCACTGCGATGGCAGCCCTGGCCAACGGCGAGCGGACCCAGGCTGAGGTCGCCGTCGCTATCGCTGTGGACCCGCGCAATATCGGCGCTACGGTCAAACAACTGGTCGCTGTGGGCTGGGTACAGACCAGGAGACACCCCGAGGACGCGCGCGCGAGACTCTTAAGCTTCACTCCCGAGGGGCAGGCCTGGTGGTCGGCTCTACAGCCGACCTTGCGCACCGAACGAGAACGCTTCTTCCAAGCCCTGACCCCGAAGGAACTCTCTACGCTGGAAGACCTGCTTGGCCGCCTAGAGTCCTTCCACGCTGGCGGCTCAACCAACGCCCGCGATGTCGAAGAACTCGACATCTAGTCCCCACCAGGGGCTATCAGTTCACCAATAAGCTTGCTGCACCTACCAGAAAATATAGCTGGCGAATGATTGCGTGCTCGGTCGTCTGCAGTGCGGTTAGTTGTTGTGGCGTAGTTCGTCAGCCGCCTCGGGATGTACCCGCTGGGCCAACATTATTCGGCCACAGAAGCACGCATCTCAGCGAAAAGCTCGTCAGCGTCGATCATTTCAACCGCGCCAGAACGCATCTCTGCAAGTCGCCTAGAAACTACGACACGCCACGCATCATCAACTTCACTCGCATCGTCTGTATCGTCAATGCTTTCAAGTAGGGCGTTAGCGACCACCGAGCGCTCATCAACGTCGAGCGCCAGTCCGTCTCGAATCAAGGTTGCAGCATTCGGTGTCATGACCCGAGTCTACCCGGCGAACCCGCCGCAGGCCCATGGCAATTTCGCGGCCCAGCCAGGATGCACCTTCAACCCAGGCTGAGAGCGGAACCGCTAATGGGCACCGCGACCATCACCCTGGCCCTGTGGTCCGCGACCACAGCCGTGGATGAGGGATGGCACAACTCCCTGCCGTGAATCAGCGGACTCGCAGCCCTGGCCTGCGCCGCAGGCCCGCCACCGACCGATGCGAAGACGAAAAGGCGACGATACGAATCGCCGATCCGTTCGCCGCCCTCGCACCAACACCCGCATCTTCCGATGTCAGCGGTTCTAGTACGTCCGAAATTGTGGAGCTAACGGGACTCGAACCCGTAACCCCCTGCTTGCAAAGCAGGTGCGCTACCAATTGCGCCATAGCCCCTTGGTTTACTCGACCGGGTCAGTAACCTCGGCCCATGCTGCACGCTCAGCGCGTGCCGCCTCGATCCTCAGCCACGCCGCATAGGTTACGGCCCCGAGCAACGAGAAAACCGCGGCTGAAACGAGCATTCGGTTCTTCATGAACCCTCCTCAATCGTTCCACCGCGGGCGGTGGGCCTAGCTGGACTCGAACCAGCGACCTCATCCTTATCAGGGATGCGCTCTAACCAACTGAGCTATAGGCCCGGGTGACGCGGATGAGGTTATCCCACCGCATCGATCGCCTCCAAATCCGATCAGTCATCCGCCAGTGTGAGATGAACCCCACCGACGAGTGTCGCAGTCAGGTTGTAGAGGAAGGCGGTCACCGTGGCCAGGGCGGTCGTGAGAACCACATTGACCACGCCGATGATGATGGCCATCGAGACTGTCTGCTTCAGGGCCAGGTACTCCACGAGGGTCGAGTAGGCGTTGTTATCGGAGTTCATGATCGTGCCCGCCAGCTCCTTGATGGTGGAGAACACGTGCAGGGCATCGAGCATGTACCACACGAAGAGGGCGGCCACCACGAACATGATGCCCGCCGCCACGCTGAGCATGAAGGAGACCTTCATGACGGACCACGGGTCGACGCGAGTCAGGGTCAGCCGCACGCGCCGCGGACCGGCAATCGTCTTAGCGGACTTGCTACCGGAATTCGCGGTATTCGGGGACGCACTGTCTCCCCCCATGGAGGGGAAGGACTCCGACTGACTCATGCCTGGACCTCACTCTCGTCGTCGCCCGAGCCTACCGCCTCACCACCGCTCGGCGCAGCGCTGTCCGCGACTGTCTCGCCCGGATTCTCGTCATCCGACTGGGCGCCCTCGGAGCCTATCGTCTCGGACTGGGCCGCCCCGGGCTGCTCGCCGGCCGATCCCGGTTCCTCGCCGGCGGATCCATCGGCGGCCGGATCAGGATCGTCAGCCCTATCAGCCATATCAGCACCATCAGCGCTCTCGAGCTCGCGCTCGGTACTGCGCGCCACGGCGATGATCCGATCGCCGTCATCGGGCTTGGCGAAGGTCACGCCCTGAGTGGCTCGACCGGTGCGGGAGACCTCGGCCACCGCCGAGCGCACCACCTTGCCCGAGGCCATGATGCACAGGACCTCGTCCTTGGGTGCGGTCACCAGCGCGCCGACCAGATCGCCCCGAGCCTCGACGAGGTTGGCGACCTTGACTCCGAGGCCCCCGCGCCCCTTGGTCGGGTAGTCGGCGATGGCCGTGCGCTTGGCGTAGCCGCCCTCGGTGACGACGAACAGATCGGCATCGGTCCATTGCGGATCGACTACGCCCATGGCCAGCAGACTGTCGCCGGGTCGGAATCGCATGCCGGTCACACCGGAGGTCGCCCGGCCAGTGGGACGCAGGGTCTCGTCATCGGCGTGGAACCGCAGTGACTGTCCGTGACGGGAGACGAGAAGGAGGTCCTGACCGGCGGACAGCAGGGAGGCGGAGACGAGCTCATCACTGATTCCGTCACCGTTCTCGCGCAGGTTGATGGCGATGACGCCGCCGGAGCGATTGGATTCGTACTCGCCCAAGCGGGTCTTCTTCACCAGGCCGCGGCGGGTGGCCAGAACGAGGTAGTCGGCCTGGTCATAGCCTCCCAGCTCCATGACCTGGGCGATCTCCTCACCGGGTTGGAAGGCCAGCAGATTCGCCACATGCTGCCCCTTGGCGTCGCGGCCGCCCTCGGGAAGCTCGTAGGCCTTGGCACGGTAGACCCGCCCCAGGTTGGTGAAGAAGAGCAGCCAGCGATGGGTCGTGGTGACGAAGAAGTGGCTGACGACGTCGTCCTGCCGCAGGGCAGCGCCTCTAATGCCCTTGCCGCCCCGGTGCTGGGAGCGGTAGGAGTCGGTGCGGGTGCGCTTGGCGTAGCCGGAGCGGGTGATGGTGACGACCACGTCCTCCTCGGGGATGAGGTCCTCCATGCTCATCTCGCCGTCGAAGGGCACGATGCGGGTGCGGCGCTCATCGCCGTACTTGTTCACGATCTCGGCCAGCTCCTCGGAGACGATGCTCCGCTGACGCTGGGGGGAGGCGATGATGTCGCGCAGGTCGGCGACCTTGGCTCGCAGCTCCTCGGACTCCTGCTGGATCTTCAAGCGCTCCAGGGCGGCCAGGCGGCGCAGCTGGAGGGAGAGGATGGCCTCGGCCTGGGCCTCATCGACGTCGAGCAGACCCATGAGGCCGCTACGGGCCTCCTCGGTCGTGGGCGAACGGCGGATGAGGGCGATGACGGCGTCGAGCGCGTCGATGGCCTTGAGCAGCCCTTCCAGAATGTGGAGGCGCTCCTCGGCCTTGCGCAGGCGATAGCGGGAACGGCGCACGATGACATCGATCTGATGGCTCACCCAATGGCGCACGAAGCCGTCCAGGCTCAGGGTGCGCGGCACCCCGTCCACGAGGGCGAGCATGTTGGCGGGGAAGTTGTCCTGCAGCTGGGTGCGCTTGTACAGGTTGTTGAGCACCACCTTGGCCACGGCGTCGCGCTTGAGCACGATCACCAGGCGCTGGCCGGTCCGCCCGGAGGTCTCATCGCGGATGTCGGCGATGCCGCCCACGTGCCCGTCGCGCACCAGCTGGGCGATCTTGTCCGCAAGGTTGTCGGGGTTGACCTGGTAGGGCAGCTCGGTGACCACCAGGCACTGGCGGCCCTGGATCTCCTCGACGTTGACCACGGCCCGCTGAGTGATCGAGCCGCGCCCGGTGCGGTAGGCGTCCTCGATGCCGCGACGCCCCAGAATGGTGGCGCCGGTGGGGAAATCGGGGCCGGGGATGCGCTCGATGAGAGCCTCCAGCAGCTCTTCGCGGCTGGCCTCGGGATGTGCGAGGAACCACTGGACTCCGGAGGCGATCTCACGCAGGTTGTGCGGCGGGATGCGGGTGGCCATGCCCACCGCGATGCCCTCCGAACCGTTGACCAGGAGATTCGGGAAGCGGGCCGGCAGGATGACCGGCTCCTGGTTGCGCCCGTCGTAGTTGTCCTGGAAATCGACGCTCTCCTCATCGATGTCGCGGACCATCTCCATGGCCAGAGGGGCCATCTTGCACTCGGTGTACCGGGGGGCGGCCGGCCCCAGGTTGCCGGGGGTGCCGAAGTTCCCCTGCCCGGCCACGAGCGGGTAGCGCAGCGACCACCACTGCACCAGTCGGGCCAGGGCGTCGTAGATGGCGCCGTCGCCGTGGGGGTGGTAGGAGCCCATGACGTCACCGACGATGCGCGATGACTTGGAGAAGGAGGCCGTGGGACGGTAGCCGCCGTCGTACATGGCGTACAGGACGCGGCGATGGACCGGCTTGAGACCGTCACGAACATCCGGCAGGGCGCGCCCCACGATGACGCTCATGGCGTAGTCGAGGTAGGAGCGCTGCATCTCCATCTGGAGATCGACCGGCTGGATCCGCTCCGGGGCGACCACGTCGGTCAGGCCCTCGTTGCCGATGATCTCTTCAACTTCGTCGCTCACAGGTTTCCTTAGATGGTCGTGGGATCGTGTCAGGGTGCTTCAGCAGATCCGGATATCTCAGATATCCAGGAAGCGCACGTCCGCTGCGTTGCGCTGGATGAAGGAGCGCCGCTGCTCGACGTCGTCGCCCATGAGGATCGAGAAGGTCTCATCGGCGTCGGCGGCCTCATCCAGGGTGACCTGTTTGAGGATCCGGGTGGTCGGGTCCATGGTGGTCTCCCACAGCTCGTGGTCGTTCATCTCGCCCAGGCCCTTGTAGCGCTGGATGGCGCCGTCCTTGGGCAGGCGGTGCCCGGCCGCCCGGCCCGAGTCCAGCAGCTTGTCCCGCTCGGCGTCGGAGTAGGCGAACTCGTGCTCGGCGTTGGACCACTTGAGCCGGTAGAGCGGCGGCATGGCGATGTAGGTGTGGCCGTGCTCGATGAGGGGCCGCATGTAGCGGAACAGGAGGGTCAGCAGGAGGGTGGCGATGTGCTGGCCGTCCACATCGGCGTCGGCCATGATGACGATCTTGCCGTAGCGCAGCTTGGCGATATCGAACTCCTCGCCGATGCCGGTGCCGAAGGCGGTGATGAGGCTGCGAATCGTGTCGCTGGACAGGGCGCGGTCCAGCCGGGCCTTCTCCACGTTCAGGATCTTGCCGCGGATCGGCATGATCGCCTGGTGCTCTGGGTCCCGCCCGCCGACGGCGGAGCCGCCGGCCGAGTCGCCCTCGACGATGAAGATCTCGCAGTCGGCGGCCACCCGGGAGGAGCAGTCGCGCAGCTTGCCGGGCATGGAGGCGGACTCCAGGACGCCCTTGCGGCGGGTGGCCTCGCGGGCCTTGCGGGCGGCCAGGCGCGCGGCGGCGG
>ERZ773038.223-NODE-223-length-39009-cov-7.379088_pt1 | contig 39009 bp, 38 predicted proteins | sample MGYA00511665_ERZ773038 | MGnify/ENA primary metagenome ERZ773038 (study PRJEB29015, sample SAMEA2737966) | human oral metagenome | biome: human oral; feature: human-associated habitat; material: dental | place: China | collected 2028 ... | reverse complement strand
AGAACCGCTTCGAGGCCGTCATCCAGACCCTGCAGGTCAGCGCCGAGAACCAGACTGCTGCCCGCAGCCGGATCATGGACGCCGACTTCGCCTCCGAAACGGCCAGCCTGACCCGCTCGCAGGTGCTCCAGCAGGCCGGCACCGCCATGCTCTCGCAGGCCAACTCCCTGCCCAACAACGTCCTCTCCCTGCTGCGCTGATCACCACGGGCGCCGGCAACACACCGGCGCCCTGCCCCTCCGCTTGTGATTCCCCACATCTTTGATCACATGGACATTCCCAGAACGATGTCATCAAGCCGGCGCATCCCCTTCCAGATAACCTCGTTCCCCGGTGGCCTGTCATTCTTTCTGGCCAGATAGCCGCCAAGGCGCGCCACCAGGATCACGCAGTCATGCAGCGTCTCTGGCTCAGGCACCTTGTTCTTCCAGCGTACCGTCACCAGCGCCTTCAGAGCCCGGATCTCCTGCTCCGTGAACACCACCCTCGGGTCGGCCTCGGGTTCAAGGCGATTGAGCATCGTCATCCACATCAGCCGCCATGACAGAATGCAGTACACCGCCATCAGGTTGCTCAACCGTTCTGCGGTGCGAAGCTGCGCGTCCTCGGCCTTGCAGCCCGATTTCATCACCTTGAAGAACGTCTCGATGTTCCAGCGCATCGCATACCAGTCCAGCTTCTCGATGGCCTGCTCGCGCGACTGAACCGGCAGATCCGTGATCAGCTTCCAGCTCAGGGGCTTGCGATTGAGCGGCGCGCCTCGCTCCGTGGCGTGCAGTACCGTCAGCGTCAGCTCGGGCAACTCCTTGTGCTCCTGCGGCGGCCGTATCCGCAGACGCCGATGACGCAGCGTCATGGTCGCCTCGTGCGCATGGCCCCAACGATCACGAAAGAACACCCGGTGCAGGCCCTTGACCGGCGCGTCGGCCATCTCCTCTTCCACTGTCTGCTGGCCGTTACCTGTCGGGCGATCCGTGCTGGTGCGCACCAGGAAATGTGTGCCCAGCTCCCTGGCCGCGTAAAACAGCGCGTAGATGTCGCTTTCGCGGTCCGCGATGTGCACGCATCGCCCGGACTCCGCCTGCAGCAACGCCGTGGCCTGCTGCAGCCCCTCGACCCAGCGATGACTTTCCCTGTCCTCGACACGCTTGCGCGCGGCCCTGCCTGCTGCCTGATCCTTGCTGAATTCCTGCCGGTTCCAGAACTGCAGCGCACACAGCCCCAGGGGCAGCGCATCCTGCGTGATGGCCAGACTCGCGTGCATCAGCATCCCGCAGATCCGCGTCTCCTCCTCGGCTCCCGCCAGCCTGCCCAAAAAACCCACATCCTCTGGATACAGCCGATCAAACGTGAACGAGGTTGTATCAGTGCAATACCAATAAACATACTAATAGCCTCTATTCCTTGGATTTTCAATCCTAAGACCACTAAAGAGCCTACTAATAAGAGACGCCATATCATCTGTCTGCGCGCCTTACGAACAGCCTTATAAGGATCATCTAATATAATTGCTTGACCATGTAATGCAAGGCTAAGCAAGTAGAGTACCATTATGAAAACGCCCCACAACCAGCCCCATACATAGTGTTGTAATCCGCATGCAACCTGTATTATTACACCTAAAAAGGCAATAAAAAAACAAGTCAGTAGCACGCGCACTATGAATTTTACATATTGATTCATATACACCTCACTACATAACCTGTTTGTACAACATATAGAATCCTGTGACGGCTCCGATCAGACCCAATATTATCATGCATAGCGGACTGGTTTCTAACCAACCGTCCAGTTTATATCCGATCCAAACAAAGCCGCCGATACAGGCAGCTAGTGTCATCCCTGCGGATGTGGCCATAGCCATGGCTTTCACAGTATCCTTATCCATCTTATTTACCGAACCGTTCCGGACGTTTCGCATCGCCCAAGAATTCATGACGAAGCGCCTGAATGATACGTTCCGATGCTTTGCCGTCACCGTAAGGGTTCACGGAGTTCGACATCAATTTATAGGCTTTTTCGTTACTTAATAATTCATAGGCCGCACCATGTACAGCATCCTTATCCGTGCCTACGAGACGTACCGTACCCGCTTCAACGGCTTCGGGGCGTTCCGTCGTATCACGCAATACGAGAACCGGCTTTCCAAGCGCAGGAGCCTCCTCCTGAATACCGCCGGAATCTGTGAGAATCAGATAGGATTTAGCCATCAAATTTGCAAACGGTTCATAATCGAGAGGATCGATAAGGGTCACGCGCTCAACGGAGCCCAGTTCCTCCTGCACCACTTGACGCACCTTCGGATTCTTATGAACAGGAAATACCACTTGAATATCGTCAAACTCAGCAATCAAATCGCGGATAGCCTGATACACATGGCGCATAGGCTCGCCCAAATTCTCTCTGCGATGAGTCGTTACGAGGATTGTTCTTTTAGCGGGATCCAGTGCATTAATCGCTTCGTCCTCAAAGATATAATTATCCTGTACCGTCGTATCGAGAGCATCGATAACTGTATTGCCCGTTACATATAGATGAGCATCATTGATATTTTCCTTTTTCAGATTGCTTTCAGAGCTGGACGTAGGCGCAAAATGATAGGTTGCAATAGAGCCTGTGAGTTTACGGTTCATCTCCTCAGGAAACGGCGAGTAGATATCTCCCGTCCGAAGTCCCGCCTCCACATGTCCCACGGGAATTTCCTGATAAAAGGACGCCAAAGCCCCCGCAAAGGTTGTCGTCGTATCGCCGTGAACGAGAACGACATCAGGTTTCGCTTTTTCCAACACATCCTTGAGACCCAACAACGCACGATTTGTTACGTCATACAGCGTTTGCCCCTGACTCATAATATTTAAATCATAATCCGGCGTAATGTTAAACAGGTGCAGTACTTGATCGAGCATATCTCTATGCTGAGCCGTTACCGTTACAATGGGCTCCATATCCGGAGCCGCCTGCAATGCTTTCACAAGAGGGGCCATCTTAATCGCCTCAGGTCTTGTACCGAAGATTGTCATAACTTTTAACATAGTTGCCTCCAATATAATAAGGTAGAAAAAAAGGGGCGCAAGCGCCCCACATATGGTTATTCCTTATGAGAATCATCCGGATTCTCCAAAGCTTTGGCCAATTCATCACGATCGAAGGATATGGTATCATCCGAATCGCTGCGTTCAATTGTAGGACGTGGTAACGGATGCCCTGCCGCATCGCTATGCATGATAACACCAAGACGGCGGGCAATATAGATACTGCACAAGAAAATCACTAAGACCAAGGTCGCTCCGACCCAGGCGTTAACCTCCGCAACGATAACGGATACGCCACCGAAAAGAGCTGTTACGGCATACATCATGAGGACCGCCTGCTTTTGAGACAGGCCCTGAGCTAATAAACGATGATGCACATGACCTTTATCGGGTTTAAAAATCGGACGTCCGCTGATTTTGCGGCGCACAATGGCGAATAAGGTATCCAAAATCGGCAATCCTAACACGATAGCCGGCACTACTAAAGCGATCATGGCCGCCGTCTTGACGGCACCCATAATGGAAATAGCCGCCAACGTGTAGCCTAACAACATAGAACCCGTATCACCCATGAATATTTTAGCCGGATTAAAGTTATATCGCAAAAAGCCTACCGTAGCACCCGCCAAAGCAAGCGCAATACAAGCCAGATCGATTTGACCGAGCTGTAAGGTCATCGCACACACGGCGATACAGGCGATAAAGGATATACCCGCAGCTAACCCGTCAAGACCGTCGATGAGGTTTACGATATTCGTAAAGCCTACAATCCAAAATATAGTCAACGGAATCGCCCAATATTTGAGGTAGATTACACCGCCCCAAGGAAGGTTGATAAAGTCCACTCGAATATCATAGGCCACGAGAATAGCCGCCGCAATAATCTGCCCCATCAGCTTTGTCTTAGGTTCAATCTGCTTGATATCATCCCAAATACCGACGATAACGAGAATGACCGTACCGAGCACAAAACCGAATAATTTATGGTCATGAGGGATTGAACCGTTAAGCAGAACAGATCCCATATAACCGAGAAAAATCGCCAATCCACCGAGTCGTGGAATCGCACCGTGATGCACCTTACGAGCATCCGGCTTATCTATTGCCCCGACGGCGACCGCAAAGCGTTTCACCAGGGGCGTCAATGCATATGTTATGATGAGCGCCAACACAAAGGCCCACACATAATCAGGCATGAACTCTCTCATAAGACACCTCCAACAACCGGGTCACATTCACTGAATTAGTTCGTCAAACTGCGGATAGGTGCCGGAATACGACCGCCACGCGCAATAAACTCTGCCGCACTATAAGGACTCACCTCAATAATAGGGGCATAGCCTAACAGTCCACCAAACTTAACGACTTCACCGACCGTTTTACCCGGTACAGGAATGACGCGAACCGCTGTCGTCTTATTATTAATCATGCCAATCGCCGCTTCATCAGCGATGATAGCGGAAATCGTATCTGCCGTCGTGTCCCCCGGGATAGCGATCATATCAAGCCCTACGGAGCACACACAAGTCATGGCTTCCAACTTATCTAGGGAAAGACTGCCGCAAGCCACGGCATCGATCATGCCCGCATCTTCCGATACAGGGATAAATGCGCCGCTGAGGCCGCCTACATGCGAAGAGGCCATAAGGCCGCCTTTTTTCACCGCATCATTGAGCAGTGCCAACGCAGCCGTCGTACCATGACATCCGCAGGAAGATAAACCCATTTCCTCCAATACATGTGCCACAGAGTCGCCTACGGCCGGTGTCGGAGCCAACGATAAATCGATGATGCCGAACGGTTTACCGAGACGACGGGACGCCTCTTGTGCCACCAGCTGGCCGACGCGAGTGATTTTGAAAGCCGTCCGTTTAATCGTTTCAGCCACTACATCAAAGGGCTCACCGCGAACGGACTCCAATGCATGTTTCACAACGCCAGGACCGGATACCCCAACGGAAATAGCACTATCCCGTTCCGTAACGCCGAAGAAGGCCCCCGCCATAAACGGATTATCCTCAACAGGATTACAGAATATAACGAGCTTTGCACAGCCAAGAGCATCATTATCCTTGGTGAGTTCCGCCGTTCTCTTTACGATGAGGCCCATTTCCCGCACCGCATCCATATTGATACCGGTCTTAGTAGAACCTACACCTACGGAGCTGCACACGATATCCGTCATCGCCAATGCTTCCGGAATCGATTCAATCAGGATACGATCCGCACGTGTCGCCCCCTTCGTAACGAGAGCTGAGAAACCGCCGATAAAATTAACACCTACGGTCTTTGCCGCTCTATCCATGGCCTCCGCGACAGGTACATAAGACGTTAAATCGGTACCGCCCGCCACGAGGGAGATAGGTGTCACGGAAACACGTTTATTGATGATAGGGATACCGAACTCTCGCTCGATATCTTCACCGGTAGATACCAAATGTTCCGCTTCCTTTGTAATGCGATCATAAATGCGGTCGCATAACTCTTTACCGGAACTGGAAGCACATTCTAACAAACTGATACCCATCGTAATCGTACGCACATCAAGCTTATTATCGTGAATCATCTGATTCGTTTCTAGAATATTATCGATAGATAACATGGTGCCCCCTATCCTACGCGGTGCATGCTCAAGAAAATATCCGCATGTTGAGCGCGAATTTCCACGCCGAGTTTCGTTCCTAATGCTGTCAATGCATCCTGAATAGACGTCAAATCCTTTACGTCTTCGGATTCAGTCTCGCACATCATAATCATATTGAACAGACCATCCAAAATAGTCTGATTAATTGACAGAATATTGACTCCATGATCAGCCAAAACTGTACTGACCCCCGCAATGATACCAACGCGGTCGACGCCGACAACGGTAACAACTAATTTCATAATATCACCTTTTCTATGGACTACAAACCATCTAACCGTATACGGTCATTCGATAAACTATATTAATATATTATATCATAATTTATCGCTTTTTTACGGTGAATTCTTCATGAGATTACACAAAACTATAAATAGTTATGCATCTTCTGAAAGTGCAGCGGTTACAATTTCTTCACCGGCCGTCAACAATGCCACGAGACCGCGGTCACCTTTATAGCTTTCACCATAAATTTTATACAGATCCTCCGTGCCTGACGGACGCGCTACAAACCAGCCTGTCTCAGTTTCTACACGAACCCCGTCAATGGGCATATCTTTATAAAGTGATGTAGTGCGAATTGCAGTAATCGGATCACCATCCACCTCAACAGCCGTAATCGCACCCGCATCAAGGGCTTTCAATTTTACCTTTGCCGCCTTGGAGCAAGGTGCGTCGATGCGGCCGAATCGAGGTTCCCCGCAATCTTCAATGATACCCTTATACAATTTTTCAACGGTGGCGCCCATAACAGCCAGCATTTCAATGGACAACAAGGCCATAATTATGCCGTCCTTATCGGTGGTCCAAACGGTACCATCCTTTTTGAGGAACGATGCCCCGGCAGATTCTTCGCCGCCGATACCGATAGTTCCGTCGAATAAAAGAGGACTGAAATATTTAAAGCCCACCGGTACTTCATAGACCTCGATGCCCTTCTTCGTAGCCCATTTATCGATCATCGTAGTACATACGACGGTCTTTCCGACGCCTTTATCCTTCCATCCGCGCGTCGTAAAGAGATAGTCCGCCGCAGTCGCCAGAAAGGCATTCGGTGATGCCAGCCCTTCCGGACTTACCACACCGTAACGGTCATAATCAGGATCATTGCCGACAGCCAAATCGTAATTTCCGATTTGCCTGATGACATCCGCCATGGCATACTCGGACGAGCAGTCCATGCGAACCTTGCCGTCATGGTCATAGGTCATAAAGCTGAACGTAGGGTCGTAATCATCATTGATGATGTCCATATTCAAATGGTAACGCTCGTTAATAGCACGCCAGTAACTGCTGCCGCTACCGCCAAGAGCGTTGACGAGGACCTTCAGTTTCGCACTTTGAATGGCCTCCATGTTAATAATGGAGGATAATTCTTCCACATAAAGCCCTTTGTAATCATACGGTTCCTGTTGCGACGGTTCTATATTGTCCAAACTGATGCGTTTAAATCCATCCATCTCGCAATAAGCACGCAAATATTCATTCGCTCTGGTTTCAATCCACTTTGTCACCAATGTATCCGCCGGCCCGCCGTTAACGGTATTATATTTAATACCGCCGTTATCCGGAGGATTATGAGACGGCGTGATGACAATTCCGTCAGCCTTATCATCATGGCTTTCATTATAACGAATAATAGCACGGGAAATAGACGGCGTCGGTACAAAATCCATATCGCTGTCAACCATTGCAACGATACCGTTGCCGGCCAACACCTCAAGAACCGTCACCAATGCCGGTTGTGATAAAGCATGTGTATCCTGACCTACGAATATAGGTCCGGTAGCGCCGAACTGTCCCCGTCCATCGCAGATAGCCTGTGTAATAGCCGCCACATGAAGGTCCGTAAAGGTCCCGTTAAGCGACGTGCCGCGGTGCCCTGACGTGCCGAAAGACACCAGTTGTGTCGGATCATTCATGTCAGGCGTATTGTCAGAATACGCCTCTATCAAGGCCTCTAAATCAATAATATCTTGTTCTTGTACAGGCTTGCCTGCTAACTCATGAGCCATAGGAACCTCCCAATCACATGTGCGGCGAACATACATAAAACCGTACATGTACATATCTGAATAATAATGAACATCTGCTCAGTTTACATAACGATAGATGTCTACATAGTCCATAAAATCATACTCTGTGAAATAATAATATAATCTATTAATTAGCGTAACATGACCATGCACTTACTTATTTGTCACATAATGTGCATTTTCCTGACATTCTTTTGCCAGCATTTCCACCGAAGCCGGTATCGTAGGTCGTGTAAAACCTTCTCCGATAACCTCCTGCGCATCGGTAATGAGGATAAACGCATGCTCATCCGCCTCTTGAATGACTTCTTTCAGTTTATTCACCTGCAACAGATTTACCGCCACCATGACGATTTGTCGCGGGGTCCGCGTATAAGCACCGATACCGTTGATGATGGTCGCACCGCGACCGACCTTATTGATGATGCATTCACAAACTTCATCAGTCCGATAGGTGATGATGAAAGCCACCTTTCTCTGATTAAACCCGATGACTACTTTATTCGTAATGATCGTATATACATAAACGCTGACAAGTGTCACCGCCACCGCCTCAAGGCCTACAACGGCGACAGCCACCGCGAGAATAACGCAGTTAATGATGCTGTTAATGGACCCCATCTGCAATCCGTAATATTTCCGCACGATGAGGGCAATCGGGTCAAGGCCGCCCGTATTTCCGCCAACTCGATATACGATACCGAGTCCCACACCGGTCGTGACACCGGCCATCATGGAACTCAACAGAGGATCCTGAATAATCATGTTGTATTGCAGAAAATCAAACTGATCAATCATCCAGGATAACATCAACGTACCGTATATTGTATTGATTACGACGCGTTTTCCCAACCAGTGCCAGGCGGCCCAACATATAGGTATATTCAAAATAATATTCCATGTCCCGATGGATAATCCCGTAAGATAATATAATATAAGCCCTAAACCGCTGAGACCGGTGCTTACCAGCTTATGCGGCAGAACGAATGCATCAAGCCCGGCGCCGAAAACAGCACACCCGACGGCTACCATCACAACCTGGTATATATCGGCTTTATACTTGGTTAACATAACCCCTCCAAATTGCCATTTCCCTATAAATATTCTATAATGGATTAACTAAAACATACGCATTTACAATACCTTTAAGAATAATACAACTAGCGTATACAGATTCATCATAAACCACTTAATGGTTATTTTCAATCACTTTATAACAGTATAGAATAAACATATGAAATGTATATATCACATATCCATTCGAGGCTTTGACGATAAGGTTTACAATCCGGCTTCGGCACATATTCTTCGATGCATATTTCAGAATCTAACTATATACATATAATAATGAGGATTTTATGAGTAAAAGTTTCGAGCAACTCGGTTGCAGTAAAATTAATATAGGGCTCGCCATCACGGGCAAACGCGATGACGGTTATCATGATATCGATTCCATCTTTCAATCCATCCGGCTCAGTGATTCCATCTACTTTGCCAAACACCATTCCGTCGTATTTTCCGGAGGTGCTCCGGAGCTGCCCGACTATATGCAGAACCTCGTCACATATGGTGAAAGCAACCTCGCCCTTAAGGCGTTACGCGCCATTCAAACCTATACGGGATGTAAAGCGGGTGCCGCCATTCACCTGTTAAAACGCGTGCCCGTTCAGGCCGGTCTCGGCGGCGGCAGTGCCGATGCAGCGGCGATGTTAAAAGGATTAAACAAATTTTGGGACCTTCGTCTGACGCAAGATGAATTATTGACATTAGGATCTCAATTAGGCTCCGACATTCCCTTTCTATTACACGGCGGTACGGCACGCGGCACGGGTCGCGGAGAAGTCCTGACCTACGGTACGTCTCCACAACCGCATTGGCTCCTATTGGTTAAACCGACGACATCCGTTTCAACGGCAGCCGCATATAATCAATTCAAAGGTAAGTCAAAGGCCACGTCCGAAACGATTGATACGGTGCAGAAACACATCGAAAACAACGATATATATGCTGCTTTCACAAGCAGCATCAACACCTTTGAAGAACTGCTGTTCCCCGAACACGAGGAATTGGCACAATGCAAGGAGTTCTTTACATCCCGCGGATATCCGACCATCATGACCGGCAGCGGCCCGACGATGGTGGTACTGCTCGATAAAGCGGCGGACGCATTACGTCTGCAGGAGGAAATCTCCAAAGCGGGCCACGACTGGCTATCACTCATTACAAAAACATGCACGGAGGAGGATTTACAATGACAAAACGGTTACAACCCATACGCCTCGACGCGTACAAACCGCTACGGGAAGTTGTAAGTGAAACATTGCGGCAAGCCATACAAGAAGGCATTTTAAAGCCCGGCGAGCGACTCATGGAAATTCCTCTGGCAGAGGAGCTGGGAGTCAGCCGTACACCGATTCGCGAAGCCATCCGCAAGCTCGAACTGGAGGGCTTCGTCGTTATGATACCGCGCCGCGGCACCTATGTGGCGAACATTTCCTTGAAGGATATTACGCAAGTTTTTGAAATTCGATCCGCTCTGGAAGAACTCGCGGCAGGTCTTGCGGCGGAGCGCATCACGGCGGAAGAAATCGAAACCTTGGAGCGCATGCTCGTTGAAATCGGGGACCACATGGAAAACAAGGATATGGAATCCGTTATCACCGCTGACGTGGAATTTCACGAAGTATTATACAAGGCGTCCCGTAATCAACGGCTGGCGGATATTGTTCACAATCTGCGGGAGCAGACCTACCGTTTCCGCAGCTTCTCCATGAATCAGCCCGGCCGGTTGCGCAAAACATGGGAGGAACATCGCCAGCTCGTAGAGGCCATCGCCTCCCATAACGAGACGCAAGCACGCAAGCTGGCGCGAATTCACATGGAACATTCCGAACAGACCCTTTTAAAAGGGATGGAGGAATCCACCGAATTCGATATGTCCAAATAAGTTTTAACAAGAAAGGGATTTTTTATGGAAACATATTTAAATGACCTAGTGTCCACCATAAACGGTTATTTATGGAACTACCTCATCATCTTCATCCTCATCGGCGCAGGCCTCTTCTTTACAATGACGACGAACTTCGTACAGATTCGCATGTTCAAAGAAATGCTTCGCCTCGTAGCGACTGGTGCAGGCAATTCGACCGAAAAAAATCACGTATCCTCATTCCAGGCCTTTTGTGTCAGCACCGCCTCCCGCGTAGGTGTCGGCAACATCGCAGGCATTGCCATCGCCGTTGTATTAGGCGGTCCCGGTGCCATCTTCTGGATGTGGATTATCGCTCTCATCGGTTCTGCAACCGGTTTTATTGAAAGTACATTAGCTCAGATCTATAAAGAGCCCCTTGCAAAAGGCGGCTTTTACGGCGGTCCTGCCTACTACATCCGCTACGGTCTCAACAATAAATTCTTATCCGTTCTTTTCGCCATCTTGATCAGTGTTACCTTCGGATGGATTTACAATTCCGTACAGGCCAATACATTAGCGGCCTCCCTTGTTACCTTCGACTTTGATGTAACATACACGGGTGCTGTCGTAGCTGTACTCGTAGGTCTCGTCATCTTCGGCGGTATCAGCCGTGTAGCCAAGGTATCGGAAGTATTGGTACCGATCATGGCCGTTCTCTATATCTTGACAGCCCTCTTCGTTGTCATCATGAATATCGAGCATTTTCCTCATGTGATTTACACCATCGTTACATCCGCCTTTGACCCTTATGCGGCAGGTGGCGGCTTCATGGGCGCTACCATGATGAACGGTATCAAACGCGGTCTCTTCTCAAACGAAGCCGGCGAAGGTTCCGTACCGAATGCGGCAGCTACAGCAGCCGTTAATCATCCGGTAGAACAGGGCCTCGTACAAGCCTTCGGGGTTTTCCTCGACACATTCATCATCTGTACCGCATCCGCTTTCATCGTCCTCGTCGTAGGAGACTACAGCACGACAGGTCTTACCGGCATCGCACTTGTGCAACATAACCTGGCACAACAACTCGGTTCCTGGGCCCCATTGGCCGTAGCCGTGTTTATCGTGATGTTCTCGTTCAGTTCCCTCGTAGGCAACTATTATTACGGTGAAATCAACATCAGCCATTTGACGGATAAAAAAGGCTATCTCTATGCGTTCCGTATCGGCGTTATCATCATGACATTCCTCGGCTCCATCGCATCGCTCGATCTCGTATGGAATCTGGCCGACTTGTTCATGGCATTTCTGGTGCTGACAAATGTGAGCTCCATCGTGCGCATGGGCCGAACTGCAGGTCTCGCCCTCGACGATTACATCAAACAACGCAAGGCCGGCGTCGAATCACCCGTATTCCACCGCTCCGTATTGAATCATCCGTACGGCGTTGTATGGTGGGGTGACGGTCAGACGACGGATTCCTCCGTACCGCCTACACCGATTGAAAATACGGTAGAAAACAGATAGTGCTTAAATTTTCTAATAACATATAATTTTCTAACCAAAATATAGGCCCCCTTGGTGCGATTATCGACACCGAGGGGGTCCTATATTTTTACTATATTTTCTAAAATATACTCTATTATCTCTTATCAAGACCTTCCCAATCCTTTTCCCTCCTTATCGTCCGTAAACTTTCACAAACTATAGAATATAGTTATCCTTTATGCAGGTTATTTTATAAAACATGTCGAATACTATTAATATAGAATTCTTTTCGTATTCTCATAACATATTCTATATACAGGAGGTATGTATGAAAGCATATAACCCTTATGAAAACATGTTAAATACCCTGGATGTGGCTGCGGAAAAACTCGGCTATTCCCGCAATGATTACGAAGTACTGCGCCATCCGGAACGGGAACTCAAGGTCTCCGTTCCATTACAGCTCGACAACGGCGAAGTACGCGTATACGAGGGCTATCGTTGTCAGCACTCCACATTGCGCGGCAGCGCTAAAGGCGGACTCCGTTTCCACCCTGATTCCGATGAAAACGAAGTGCGTGCCTTGGCCGCATGGATGACCATAAAAAATGCGATCGCCAATCTTCCGTACGGCGGCGGTAAGGGCGGTATCAAGGTCGATCCAAAAACGTTGAGCCAACGCGAACTGGAACGCTTAACCCGTAATTTTGTTCGTCGCATTGCCCCTATTATCGGCGTAAATACGGACGTACCTGCACCGGACGTAAACACAAACGCTCAGATCATGAGCTGGATTGTCGACGAGTACAGCACATTAAAAGGCGAATGGAGCCCGGGTATCGTTACGGGCAAACCGATTGAGGTCGGCGGCTCTCTGGGTCGTAACGAAGCGACCGGTCGCGGCTGTCTCATCGCGTTGCAAAGCTACCTCGCAAAAAAGAATCTGGACATCAAAAATCTCACAGTAGCCGTACAGGGCTTCGGTAACGTAGGATCCGTCGGGACACGCCTCATCGCACAGGCAGGGGCTAAAGTCGTTGCCATCGGCGATGTGAGCGTCAACATCTACAATCCGAACGGCATCGACGTTGAAAAAGCATACGAATATGCAAATTCACACGGTCGATCCTTGGAAGGTTACTCCGAACCGGGTATGACCCTCATCGGCGGGCAGGAACTATTGGCTCAACCTGTTGATGTTCTGTACATGGCAGCCCTTGAAAATCAGTTAAACAAGGATAACATGGAAAATATCCAGGCAAAAATCATCCTGGAAGGTGCGAACGGCCCTACTACAAATGATGCGGATAAGTACTTCTACGAAAAAGGCATCGATATCATCCCTGACGTTCTCGCTAACGGTGGCGGCGTAGTCGTATCGTACTACGAATGGGTTCAAAACAAGGCGAGCTACTACTGGACCGAAGAAGAGGTCAACGAACGGTTGACTAAAAATATGCAAAACAGCTTCGAAGCGGTTTGGAACATGCAGCAGAAATATAATGTACCGCCTCGCCAAGCGGCATACATGGTTGCTCTCGAACGCCTCGTAATAGAAACCACATTGCGGGGCTACAACTGCTAAGCTTTCAATGAAAAATTAGATTTATAATCAACCAATTAAACAATTCCGCAATTTCTAATCCATCCTCCTATGCTATAAGCATAAAAAGAGCGTAAACTCTACATATACAGAGTTTACGCTCTTTTATTTGAAAGCCTCATCAATATTATCATACGAAGGATTGCTATTTCATGCGAAGGTTTCCGACACTTTTATTTAAAAATCCCCATCAATGCAATCATACGCGGGTTCGCCATTAAGGATCTCACCAGAACAGATCCGACCACAGCCGGCACAGTCTGTCCCACTAAAAGATTCAATACCAGCGGCCAATAGGGAATATTGAGCAGTTGGCTGAGCCACAACGGCACACAGAGCGCGGGCACCAGGATAATCGGCAAGATAACCCACCACGAACTGAGCCCCATGCGGCGCATGCCTACGATGATACCCGTCGTCAATATGCCGACACCGAAACCGCCCAGCATATCGAGAATGCCGAGGCCGCCAAATAAAAAATTGGAAATGAGGTTGCCAATCCCCATGGGAATCACCAAAAACGGAAAGGCATAAGCAAGTGCATACAATGATGTTGCTATACGAATTTGATAAGCTCCAAAAGAAATACTTTGGGTCACATACAATAAGACGATATAAAGCGCTATAACCATAGCGGAAATTATCATTTTTCGGGTAGAACTCATAACACTCACCTCCTCAAATAAAAAAGAGCATGGCAAAACTACCATGCTCGAATGCTTATGATTTTCCGTAGTTTTGTTTAGAGACAGGATGGTTTCAAACTGTCTTATTCAATTGTCGCCTTTCGGCATATACACATCTTAGCATACATCCCTTCGTTTCGCAATTGGTGAAAGTTCAACACCTAATCCGCAACGTCAGACGAACCGGATTATTTTCCGAAATGAATCGCCGGGTCCTCAACGCCGTTGGCACGAAACGCTTCGGCCCTGTCAATACAGGTACCGCAATGTCCACACGGCACCGCTCCGCCTTCATAGCAGGACCACGTCAATTCATAAGGCACATGAAGGCGCAATCCTTCTTTCACCACATCCGCCTTGTTGACATTGATGAAAGGCGCCTCCAATGAACAAGCCTGACCTGAGCCTTCAAAGATAGCATCGCCCATGGACTTATAAAACTGTTCCGTACAGTCCGGATAGGCATTTCCTGCCGCATCATCGCTATGCGCGCCGTAGTAAATATAACCGCAGTCGAGTGATAGGGCCAGGGACGCCGCCGCCGACAGGAACAATCCGTTTCTAAAGGGCACATAGGTACTCACCGGGCCGTCCCCTTCCCGGTCCTGCTGCTCTTTATAGGAACCTTGAGGCACGGCTTCATCGGATTGCATCAAAAGGGACGAATTGCTGAAAGCAAACAGCTTCGTCACGTCCATCGTCTTTCCTTCGATACCGTAATGCGCCAAAACGGCGGCTGCCGCCTCTAATTCCTTACCGTGCTTCTGACCGTATCGGATTGACAACGGCACCACATTATCCTTACCGAACCGCTCAATGGCAAGCGCCAGACATGTTGTACTATCCACGCCGCCGCTGAACAAAACAACGGCACGTTGTTTCTGAGCCATAAATTCTCCTTTCAGAACACGATTATAAGTCGATATCGAGTTCTACAGGACAGTGGTCGGAGCCGAAAATCTGTTGATGAATCTTCGCCTCTTTAATCTTGTCATCAAGGCGCTTGGATGTAATGAAGTAATCGATTCTCCATCCCGTATTCCGTTCACGCGCCTTGCCCATGTATGACCACCAGCTATATTCCTCAATCGCATCCGGATAGAGGTGGCGGAATGTGTCCGTAAAGCCGGCCTCCAGTAATTCCGTCATCTTTGCCCGTTCTTCATCGGAAAAGCCCGCATTTTTGCGATTTGTCTTCGGATTTTTAAGGTCGATTTCCTGATGCGCCACATTTAAATCGCCGCAGAGAATAACCGGTTTCTTCTTATCCAGTTCAAGCAAGTAATTGCGGAACGCATCTTCCCAGGTCATGCGGTAATCGAGACGCGCCAACTCACGCTGACTGTTCGGCGTGTAGCAACACACGAGATAAAAATTATCATATTCCGCGGTAATAACACGACCCTCCTGGTCATGTTCTTCAATACCGATACCGTTTGTCACGGAAAGCGGCTTGATACGCGTAAATACGGCGGTACCGCTATATCCCTTCTTCACCGCACTGTTCCAAAACTGTTCATAGCCGGGCAATTCCAGTTGAATCTGATCCGGTTGCAACTTCGTTTCCTGCAGACAAAAAATATCCGCATCCAATGCGTTAAAGGATTCCATAAACCCCTTTGTTACAGCGGCACGCAGGCCGTTTACATTCCAAGAAATTAACTTCATTTAAACTCCTTTATTTTTATGCTTCTTCCCATGACGTGCTTCAGCACGGGCCTTTCGGGACTCTTCATTGGCACGCATGGCATTTTCCTTTTTTCCCCGATAATAATTAGCCAGCACGGATAGCAGGAAAATAATCATGACCGTTACATTAAATGCACCGGGACCGAACGTATAGATATGATAGCATAAATAACCAAAAGCGATAATCGACAATATGTGTTTTAAACTTTCCATCATACCTCCTAGGACTGTTGCAAGGTTTCAACGCCGGTATTGAGCGGAAATCCGTCATAGGTCACCCAGTCGCTGGAGCTGCCTACGTATAAAGCGGATTCAAGCCCGATTTCACTCATCGCCATCAAGGCATTACACGCGGTAACACCGGACCCGCAATACGTCACAAGCGGCCGACTTTGGTATAACTCGTTATAAAACTCGGCCTCCAAATCTTTTACAGATTTAGGACCGTCCGCTGTATAGCCGCTTTCATAAAAATGATTCACGGCCCCCGGAATGTGCCCGGTCATACCGTCCATGGTGTCTATTTCAGAGCCGTCATACCGGTACGGCGCACGGGCATCGATGATGACATGATCACCGCTTTCACTGGCCTTGAGGACCTCATCGCGACTCATCACCATGTGAGTCTGCAATTCATAGTTGAATACTGACGGTTTATCCGGCAACGGTGTCGGTTCCTTCGTTAAAGTATGACCTTCCTTAATCCAGCGTTCAACGCCACCTGATAAGACGCGCACATTCTTAAGACCCATGTACCGCAACGTCCACCACAAACGACCGGCCAGAAACAACCAGGAATCATAAATAACAACCTTCGATTCGCGTGTTATCCCGTATGATTCAAGAGTATGCGCCAACTGATCCATATCGGGCAACGGATGACGACCGCCGTGCTCGCCGAGCGGCCCTGTCAAATCCTTGTCCAAATCGACAGCATAAGCACCCTTGATATGCCCCTGCTTATAATTTTGATACCCGCGAGCATCGAGAATGATGACTTCATCTAGACAACTTAACAATTCTTTAGGAGTGATAAAATTAGACATATGTACTCCTTTCTATAAACATATCGAAAATGTCAGATACGATATAGTTTATTATATAACGAAGGAAGGTTGTAGACAATGAATATCAGCTTTCATAAGAAGTAATATTAATAAATTTCATGAATCTCTTATAATTCTGTGCCCTATACGTCTTTTTTACCCCCTTAACATATGATATAATGTAACTAATTACTCTTGTGTGTGTAATTAGACTAGGTATCTAGAAGGGTTTGTGTAGTTGTAAGGAGCGTACACAGTTGAAAAAAGGTTACATCAAACTAATTGCAGCCGTTGTACTCGGCATTGCTATTATTGGTGGCGGAATCTACGGGGTATATACCCTCTTATCATCCAATACAGCGACAATTTTATATCGCTCTACCGTAGAGGACAAAATCAACGCGCTTCGACCTTATATCAATGCATTGGATGCGTATAATTCTTACAGCGTGGCCTACGAGAGCCAATTACAACCAACCCTTGAAGAACTTCGTAACGGTACACACAACACAACGATTACCTTACCGAAATATAAGGACTTAAAACAAGCTTTAGAGGAAGCAAAGCAGGAAAGTCCTACCGCCTATGAGGATGTAAATCAGGCAACAAATGACGTGCTTGCCCTTTTAGATCAAATCATTCCGATTGCGGACCAACTGCAAGCCTATTACGTAGCAAGAACCTATGAAAAAGATAATTACAAGGGCAGCGATGATTTAGCCGCTCAATACGTACCGTTGGCGGAACAGTTCAATGCCGCTTACAATGCATTGGATCTCGCTTTGGATAATCGTAACAATCAACTCTACAAGGAACGCATGGGTGAGTTCCAAGAGGAAAAACGGGAAAATGCGGTAAACTTTATCGAACTCAACCTTATCACAGCACAGACAATTAACCTTATCGACCCGGACGGCAATACCGACACGCAAAAGGTCGAATCCAACTTACAACAGATTACACAACGCATCAATAAATTACAACCAGGCTCCACGCCAAGCACACAGGCCGCTGTAAAAGCATATCAGGATTCCACAAAGGAATTCGTTGCTGAGGCGCGGAACTACATCATTATCAATTCATCTTACGGCGAAGCATATACCCAGTTGTTTATAAAATATAACAAGATGGTGAGCAAAGCCAACTCCGTTAACATGAATGATCTTGATATAACCGAAAAAAGCAAGAAATGAAGAATAAGCCGAGTCCGATTACTGTCGGAGTCGGCATTATTAATTTAAATGCTAAAACAGGAAAATAAACCTCCTAAGGTAAGCCTCAGGAGGTTTATTTTATATTCCAACCTATTCAAAAAGGGATTATAGGACAACTGTTTTCAGCTTATTTCCGCTTCAAATCCTTCGTAATAATATAATATTCCGCAGGAGAAATAGCGATGCCGTCAATCTTACTATTCCCTACCACATTGATATTCGGATAAGCCAAGAAAAGGGCTACGCTATTGTCGAGCATCAATTGTTGTGCATTAATAACGGCATTACGGCGTACCGTCTGATCATCGGAGCTTTCAGCAAGTGCTAAGAGTTCATCAAATCGTGCATTGGAAAATCCCGTACCGTTATTTTCACTGCCGGTCCCCCAATATTGTTTCAGGAACCACACGGGCTGCCCCGTATTAGATGTGACTATGCTGGATAAAATCATGTCATAATCGCCGGACTGCGCAATCGAATCCACCACGGTATAATCCATGATTTTGATTTGCACATCAATACCTATTTTCTTGTAATCCGCCTGCAACGCCTCCGCATATAACGGTAATTCAGGACGGGATGCATAGGTATAAAGCGTCAATACGAGGTTCTCCCCATCTTTATCGACGATGCCGTCCCCATTCGTATCACGGTACCCGTCACGAGCCAGTAATTCCTTCGCACGCTCCACATTATATGCATTCGGATCGCGCAACTGATTAAATCCATAGTCCACAGATGGCGGCAACGGCGCTTTACCCGGTGTGAAAGTCCCCTTCATAAGGGTTTTCGCATATTCCTCACGAGGGGCCGCGCTGATAAGAGCGCTACGAAGATCGGCACTCTTCAACGCACCTTTTTGGCTCATACGCACCATCAGGTCTCGCAATGATGCGGTTTCATAGACCGTAAAATTCTTGTCATTCTTAAAGGTTTCGTATTCGCCGGGACCGATATTGACGGCCATGTCCACATCACCGGACTGTAACGCCATCGCGCGCGTGTTCGCATCGTTGATGGCAGGGACCTCTACCCTGCTGAATCCGGCTTTGCCGTCCCAGTAATTTTCATTGCGTTTAAGCACAGCCCGTTCCTTCGTAAACGATTCCACTTCATACGGACCGGTCGCTATGGGACCGTCCTTGCTAATATCACGCCCCTGTTCCTCTGCGGTCACGTCGATAATGAGAAATAGAGGATCACCTAACAAATTCGGCAAATTATAATACGGCTTGTCCGTCTTAATCGTGAGCTCCTGACCCTTCGCAGTTATCTCCGTGTAATTGAAGAACGTTTTAGCGCGATTACTCTTTTTGAAAGTTCGCTCCAGTGATGCTTTCACCGCCTCAGCCGTCAAGCGATTGCCGTTTGAGAATTTCACCTTGTCATTGATGGTGAAAGTCCAGGTCAGTTTATCATCCCCCTGTTTCCAGGATGTTGCAAGCCACGGTTTCACCTGCATGGAGTCATCAAACTTAACGAGTGTTTCACCGATACCGTAACGCACCACCACCCAGCTGAAATAATCCGCCGTCGGCTCTAATGTGCTGGCAAAACCGATAGTACCCACCTTAAGGACATCATCGGAACCCGATTCCGACGGATTCATACAGCCAATGGTACCAAACACCATGATACCCAATGCGACACCTATTAATAAAGCCTTGCTAAATCCTTTCATCTACGCACCTTCCTTTCACACAAATCTATGTATATAACTTCATATGAACATACGCCTATATACCCATATAGGTATACTAAATCTATTCAAATATACTATATTCCGAGTATTTACACAATGTGAATTTATGAATATTTGTACAAAAAACCCCCTTTACTGGTTGTCCAGTAAAGGGGGGAACATATCAAAAAGGACTTTCACCATGTTCTTATTCTGCTACGCTATCCATCGTCAACGGTTTATGGTCCTGTCCGATTTCAAAAATAGAACTCAATAACACCTTCGTATATGGATGTTTTGCATCAGCCAGATGGAACGCATCCAGTTCCTCCACGATAGCACCTTTATACATGACTACGACCTTGTGGCACATAGTACGGATGAATGCAATGTCATGGGCGATGAATAGATATGTCAGATTTTTCTTTTTCTGCAATCTCGCTAACAGATATGCGATGGAATCCTGTACGGATACATCAAGGGCACTTGTCGCTTCATCGAGAACGAGAATTTCCGGCTCCAATACGATAGCGCGAGCAATCGCTACGCGTTGGCGCTGACCGCCGGACATTTCATGAGGATAGCGATGTATAAACTCACGCGGTAAATCTACCATTTCCAGGTAATCACCGGCAATTCGTTCCTCTTGACCCTTTTCGAGCAAGCCGAAATTATATAGAGGCTCCAGTATGATGTCCTTTACTTTCATGCGCGGATTAAACGCTGCTGACGGATCCTGAAACACCATTTGAATCTTTTGACGATATTGTTTCGTCTGTTCCCGATTCATATGCTGGATTTCAACACCGTCCACATAAATTTCGCCTTCCGTAATAGGAAGCATTTTCATGATCATGCGCACCAGCGTAGTTTTACCGGAACCGGATTCCCCTACAATGCCCAGGGACCGGCCTTTCTCAAGCGTGATATTGATATCTTTACACGCCTCGAGTTCACCGCCGGTCGGCAAAGGGAAGCGCTTGCATACATGTTTTAGTTCTATTGCGTAATCAGTCAATGTAACGGCCTCCTCCCAATGTCGGTACCGCATCCTTCAACTGTTTCGTGTATGCATTGGATGGGTTTTCCAAGATATCCTGTGGCGTTCCCGCATCGACGACACGGCCTTTTTTCATAACGAGGATATAATCAGACATATACGCGGCCACACCGAGGTTATGCGTTACCATGACGATTGCCGAATTATGTTCCTTTGAAAGCTCGAGCATTTGCATTACCACCTGAGATTGCGTTGTCACATCAAGCGCCGATGTAGGTTCATCGCCGATGAGAAGTGCCGGGTCTAACGCAAGCGCCATAGCGATTCCCACGCGTTGACGTTGACCGCCGGATAATTCATGAGGATATCGTTTCAACATATCCACCCCGTCAGGCAGGGATACGGACGCTAACAACTCAATAGCACGTCGGTCGCATTCATCATCAGTAATGTCTATATGCGCTTTAAACAGCTCACGAAACTGCTTTCCAATACGCACGATAGGGTCCAATGCACTACCGCTGTCTTGAAATATCATGGCCATATCTTTACCGCGTATAGACCGCCATTCTGATTTGGATAGTATGCGAAGATCATGACCGTTAAACACCATGGTTCCGTCCGTCACTTCTCCTCCTACCGGCAACAATCCCATAAGGGCCCGGATTACGGTGGTCTTACCGGATCCGGATTCCCCTACGATGGTTAATACCTTGCCGCGTTCCAAGGTAAAGTTTACATCCATAACAGCAGGCACACCTTGATACGCGATGCTAAGGTTTTTTACAGTAAGTACGTTTTCCGCCATTACAGCTCCTCATTATTTCGTAATTTTATTTGTAATCCAGTAGTAATCACTTGGGTACATAACAGCACCTTTCAAGTAAGAACCGGTTACGATATTAGTTTTAGGATAGCCCAAGAACAATGCTGCGCCGTCATTCATCAACAATTGTTGGATTTTAATAGCATAATCACGACGTTTAGCTGGATCAAATTCGGTTTCTGCCGCATCTAACAATTGGTCAACCTCTGGATTGGAATAACCGGACCCATTTTGAGGGTTGGAACCATTGATATTGGAGTGCCAGTAATTCGCCAAGAACCAGATCGGGTCGCCCGTATTCGCCGTTACGATATTGGAAATAAGCATATCATAGTCGCCGTCCTGACCCATTTTATCGATCAAGTTATAGTCAACAGTCTTGATTTTCATATCGATACCCACTTTTTTGAGGTCCGCTTGTACAGCTTCTGCATAAAGTGGCAACTCCGCACGAGAGTTATATACAACGAAGTTGAATGTCAACGGTTTACCGTCTTTGTCAAGAACACCGTCACCGTCAGTATCTTTCCAGCCGTCTTCCGCTAATAATTGTTTTGCCCGTTCCACATTATACGCATTAGGGTCTTTCAAATCATTGAAACCATAATCCATGGATGGTGGAATTGGAGCGGAACCGGGAATGAATGTACCTTTTAACAATACATCCGCATAGTTTTTGCGGTCCGTTGCGGAAATAACAGCAGCACGAACCTTGTCATCGCCAAGAATGCCACGTTGATTGATACGCGCCAATACTACGCGAAGAGATGCGATTTCATCCACCTTAAACTTGTCGTTGCCTTGGAACAAACCGATTTCACCGGGGCCGATGTTAACAGCCATGTCCACGTCACCGGACTGCAAGCTCATAGCGCGCGTATTCGGATCATCGATGGAAGGGATTTCTACAGTCTTGAACGGTACTTCACCATCCCAGTAATTTTCGTTTGCCACCATTTCAGCGCGTTCTTTCGTGAAAGATTTCACTACGTATGGACCTGTACCGATCGGGCCTTCTTTAGCAAAGTTACGGCCGTCTTTTTCAGACTGTACATCGACGATGAGGAACAACGGATCCGCTAAAAGGCCAGGCATGTTAGGGTATTCCTTATCCGTCTTGATGATCAATTGTTGACCGTTCGCTTCGATGGAATCATATTTGAAGAACGTTTTGGCGCGGTTGGATTTTTCAAAAGCGCGTTCAATGGATGCTTTTATAGCGGCCGCATCAACCTTTTTGCCGTTAGAGAATTTTACCTTGTCATTGATTGTGAAAGTCCAGGTTTTCTTATCATCTGATACTTCCCATTTGGAGGCGATCCATGGCTGCGGCTTCATTTGTTCGTCAAATTTCGTCAACGTTTCGCCCACACCGTAACGCATAACAACCCATGCGAAGAAGTTTTCAGTCGGTTCCAATGTAGATGCGAAATTTGTTACGGCTACTTTCAACGTATCCTTATTTTCGGCACCTTTATTATCAGCACCGCAACCGGCAATGAAGGAACCCATCATCACAATACTAAGGCCTGCTATGAGGGCCTTTTTCCAAGATTTTTTCATGTAAATCTCCTTGTACAATTACAACATATAAAATATCACCATGCCACACTATGAGTGGCAGTAATGGTAAAACCACATTACAGTCCGCCGCCACATGACGGTTCTTTCACAGAATATATTTAGGATTTTTTCCTGAATATACCTTAGACTAAAATTTATCCCTGATTCTTAGGATCCACTACGTCACGCAGCGAGTCGGACCAGAGATTGAAGATAGCTACGACGAGCAAAATGGACATCCCCGGAAATACCATAAGCCATGGGCTCGTCTGTAAATATTGACGCCCCTCATTGAGCATAAGGCCCCATTCCGGAGTCGGCGGCTGCGCACCGAAACCTAGGAAGGATAAGCCCGCAACCTCAATCATGATAGCACCGATATCGAGAGCACCGGTCGTTACGACGAGAGGTAAAATGTTCGGAATGATATGACGTCTGAGAATGGTTCCCGTAGAGGCCCCCATCATAACCGCCGCCGTTACATATTCCTCACCGCGTACTTTCAGCGTAAGAGAACGAACGATACGCGCATATTTCGCCCAGCCTACGACAGACAAAGCGAGAATGGTGTTTACAATACTACCGCCCAAAATACCGGCGATAGCAATCGCCAATACAACGCCAGGGAAGGATAACATAATATCCGCTATACGCATGAGAACGATTTCGATTTTTCCGCCGAAATAACCTGCCACCGCACCGATAACAGTGCCGATTGTCACCATAATAACAACGATAGACACGCCCATGAAGAGAGACAACTGCGTACCGTAAATGATGCGGGATAATACGTCGCGGCCCAGCTTATCCGTGCCGAACCAATGCTGTGCGCTCGGCGCCTGCAGGGCCTGATTCATATTCGATGTGAAAGCATCGCCCGGTGCAAGCCATGGTGCAAAGATAGCGATGAACACCACGATGAGCATCAACATACTGTAGAAAGAGAACAATTTATGTTTTTGAATAAATTCTGTCATCATGCTCTCTCCCGTTTTAATCTAGGGTCCAACAGGATATACGATGCATCTACTAGAGCGTTGATGCACATATACGCTAATGCAACCCACAACACAAAACCTTCAATCAGCGGATAATCGCGCATGGTGATGGCATAAATCGCCATATTCCCGAGGCCAGGCCAGGAGAATACCATTTCCACTACGGCTACACCGCCTAAAAGCCATCCGATAAGTACGCCCAAGATAGTAATCAATGGAAGTAATGCATTCGGCAAGATATGGCCGAATAAGATTTTCACTTCGCTGACACCACGAGCGCGAGCACCGATGACATAATCCTTCTGCATTTCCTCCAGAATGACAAGACGTACTTGCCTCATGTACTTGGAACCTACCACTACGGCCAATGTAATCGCCGGGAGAATGACCCCCGTTGCCGTTACACGGGACGATGCAATCGGAACCAGACCTAACTTAAGACCGAAAATATAGATTAACACCAGGCCCAACCAGAATGTCGGCATAGAGATACCTACAAAGGAAGCAAATCTGAGCAGATAGTCTATCCATTTATTCCGATTAAGAGCACTTACAATCCCTGCCGGCAATGCATACAGCAATGTAAATACTAAGGCTGTTCCCGCGAGGGCTACCGTTCCCGGCAAAGCCTCAAGCATACGGTCCACCACCGGTTTTTTCGAGGAATAACTCATCCCCAAATCGCCGTGCGCCGCATTGACAACCCAGTTCGCATACTGCACCAGAAACGGCTTATCGAGCCCCAACTGTGCTCGCGTTTCATCAATCGTTTCCTGAGATACAATCGTATCCGCCGTTTCCAATAACATCGTTACCGGATCACCGGGGGCTAAATAGGTTAGACAAAATGTCAAAAATGTAATGCCAAACAGGGTCACAATAAACTGACCGATCTGCTTGGCAATGCGTTTGCCCATAGGCACCTCCTAAACTCTCTAAAACCCGAAATACCAGCGATACATGAATAACTTATAAGTGCCCCCTCCAAGCTGCTGCATTCTAATATCTCCTATCTCCATAATTTTATTGCTTTGCAATATGGAGCCCTCTACACACGTTGAGCTCTACCGGGAAATATGCGCAAAAAAAGGCTAGCCAGCCTGACTAACCTAAACAGGAAATCCCATATACAATATACCGTTCCTTTAGAGCAGGCTTTCTGACTTATGATTCATCGCAACATCTCGGCCTTCCCAGTTCCCCAGTGACCCTATAATGAAACCTTGCTCCTCATTACAGCTATTTGCATAGTATGGGATTCACACCCATTTTCCTCTTTTACGCTCGGTATACACCGACACTCATTAGTTTATTCATTTTTATCGATTATAAATATACTATATTTATACTTAGTTTACAATACATATACCCCCTATGGGTACAAAGCACACATCAGGGCACAAAAAAGAGGCCGTTACAGTAGTAACAGCCTCTAAAAGACGAGAGTTTAATCGATACTTTGTTGTAAACCGACCTGGCGGCGATGTAGCCATGCTTTGCGAACCATATACGTTACAAAGCCGATGCCGATAGCAATAGCGCTGCCCATCATCGCATCCACGCCACATGCGTAAATTGCATACAAGCAGTATGCTACGCCAAACATCGCAACCGGTGCGAATCTTTTAACTTTCACCTCTGCAGCACCCTCCTGTCGCATCATAGTCGTTACAGCTAAGATACACAATACATAAGGGAACACATTAGTTACAACGGCCAAGTTTACAAGATTTTCAAATTGCTGACGAAGAGAATCATCTGCCGTAAATAATGTAATCGCCGTTTCAATAGCCAACAGGATAAAGACGCCACGCACAGGAGCATCCTTGCTGTTCACGCGAGCGAACACCTTAGGGAAGTAGCCGTGCTCTGCGCAGCTTTTAAAAACACGAGACAAGGTGAACTGCCAGCACAATAATGCACCGAAGCAGGAAATCACCATTGCCGCCATTACGATATCAGCCACCGTATCATTGAACATGTATACGAAGGTCAACCCGAATGGTGCGTTCGAATTTAAGAGATCAACGTTAGGCACGATACCGGCCATCACGTTAGTGGACAAGATGTAAATCACCGCCACTGCTAATGTGCCCGCTACAGTCGCAATAGGCACGTTTTTCTTTGGATTCTCTACAGCATCAGCATTCGCTGCAGCAGATTCAAATCCTAGGAAGCCCCACAATGTTAATGCAATGGATTGTTTGATTGCATCAAAGAACGGCAAGTCGTTTGGATTCCATGCCGCCATGTACGTGTCAGGGTTGAACCAGAACCAACCGAGGGTTCCGATTACAAGGACCGGGACGATAGCGCCCCAAATAGTAAGGTTGCTTAATTGACCGGTGAAGCGATTGCCGCGGAAATTCAAAATCGCCGCGAACCAGAGCAATACGATTGCCGCTTCACTCATCTGAATGGCATTAAGATCAACCCCAAAGAAAACTGCGCCATAACCGACTGCAGATACTGCAATGGCTATATTAGCAATGATAAGCGATATGCTGTAAGCATAATTCGCCATAAAATGTCCAGTTTTACCGAAGCGGTATTCTGCATAGCCGCCCACGCCGCCACGTTTCGTGGAGAACATACCCGCTTGAGCAAAAATATACGCCAGTACCAGCGCACCCACAGCTGTCACGAGCCAAGATAAAACTGAAATAGTACCGACTTGAGCCAAATTAGTCGGTAACATAATGATCCCAGCTCCTAGCATATTGGCTGCTACCATTGTGGTTAGCTGGAATACAGACATTTTTTTAGCGGTGGTTTTCATGTATCAATCCCCTTTCACTAAGGTGAATTTTTTCTCGTCCATAATTCACTTAAAATATATATACCGCTAAGTAAATCCAGTTCGTGCTGTGATGGGCTTGAATGTGGATTTACCGTTTTTATTCTTAATACGACTCCAATAATATCACCTATGAGTTCAAAATGAAAGTACTTTATTGACGGACATGTCATATTACACGAATTGAATAAATCATATATAATTTAACATGTAAAACGAACTGAATTTATTTTAACGATAACAATATATATTTTTATCCTATTTTATCCTGTGTCTATATGTGATTTTTCCTATCTATGACGGTTATAGTATCGTAGTACAAGACTATTATTTTCTACCGTCCACTGTACACGAACACAAAATCACACCATTTTTATAGTACATTCTCACTTACAATACATAACAGTTTCGGCAAACAAAAAGCCGATATATACATAGGTCTATATCGATTCCCTTAACGGCAAATCAACGGTTATGTATATATCGGCTTTATAAATTTTTCAGCTATACTGATGAATTATTTTATCCCTGTACGGATTCAACAATGACCTTCCAGTCGGCAATTTGTTTTTCTTCTGCAGCGATAACGGCTTTACCGTTATTGCGTTGTCGTTCCACACATTCCGGTGCGGTTCCGGAATAGTTGTTACGTCCCGCTACACAGGCTTCAATGGAGATGGCATCAAGAATATCCGCATCAAAATGATGAGAGATGGCTTTGAAATCCTCTACGGATAAATCGAGGAGTACGCAGCCCTTTTCGATGCAATGATGTACGGCATTGCCCACGATTTCGTGAGCTTCACGGAACGGAACGCCTTTTTTCGCAAGATAATCCGCCATATCCGTCGCATTCGAAAAGTCGTCATCCAGGACTGCTTTCATATGAGCACCGTTTACCTTCATACCCCGAATCATGGCCGCATTGATGGATAATGCAAAGTGAACCGTATCAATGACATCAAAAATCCCCTCTTTATCCTCCTGCATATCCTTGTTATACGTCAACGGCAAACCTTTGAGTGTCGTTAGCAGCCCCAACAGATGTCCATAGGTACGACCTGTTTTACCGCGCACCAGTTCACATACGTCGGGATTTTTCTTTTGCGGCATGATACTGGAGCCCGTGCAGTGCGCGTCGTCCAGTTCAATAAAATTAAACTCATTGGTGGACCACAAAATCAGTTCCTCGCTGAGACGGCTCAAGTGCATCATCACAAGAGACGCAAAGGCAAGGAATTCGACTACGTAATCACGGTCGGATACGGCATCCATACTGTTCTCATAAATACGAGAAAAACCTAAAAGCTCCTGTGTGTACGTCTGATCAATGCCGTATGTGCTGCCTGCTAATGCCCCCGCCCCGAGAGGCATGATGTCGGCATGCTTAAAGACCGTCAGCAAGCGATCAAAATCGCGTTCCAACATGGAAAAATACGCCATCATGTGATGTCCGAACAACACCGGTTGCGCCCGTTGCAAATGAGTATACCCCGGCATGATTACGTCGCTGTATTTCTCCGCCATTTCGATGAGCGCCTTTTGCATATCCACGATGAGTTCTCCCATTTCCACAACGGCCTTGCGCACGTACATATGCAAATCCACCGCACATTGGTCATTACGACTACGCCCCGTATGCAAACGACCGCCCGCTTCACCGATATCGTCGGTGAGGCGCTTTTCAATATTCATATGAATATCTTCAAGGGCGACGGAAAACGGGAACTCACCCTTGTCGATTTCCCCCTTTATCTTCGTTAAGCCCGCCACAATTGCATCCCGATCCGCGTCGGAGATAATATGTTGTTTAGCCAGCATTTTTGCATGTGCCTTACTGCCGGCAATATCTTCGGCGTACATCCGAGCGTCAAAAGCGATAGAGGATGTAAAATCCTCTACCGCTTTATCCGTGCCCTTTGTGAAACGCCCGCCCCACAATTTAGCCATTATAAACCTGCCTTTTCTTTCATCAACGCATTAATTTTAAGAGGTAAACCGAACAGATTGATAAATCCGGCCGCATCAGCCTGATCGTATACATCATCCTCTTCGAATGTTACGAAATCTTCGCTGTACAAGGAATATGGAGAGGTGCTGCCTGCAGAAATGATATTGCCTTTGTACAATTTGAGTTTCACATCGCCCGTTACCGTCTTCTGCGTTTCGTCCACAAATGCCTGCAACGCGTTCATCAACGGCGCAAACCACATGCCGTCGTACACGAGTTCCGCATACTTGTTCGCAATGAGTTCTTTATAGTGATACGTCGCTCTGTCGAGGCAAAGGTATTCCAATTCTCTGTGCGCATACATGATGATAGATCCGCCCGGATTTTCATAAACGCCACGGGATTTCATGCCTACCAACCTGTTTTCCACGATATCTACAACGCCGACGCCATAATGAGCGCCGATTTCATTGAGTTTTTCCAACAATTGCAACGGTGTGCCTTTTTCACCGTCTACGGCTACCGGTACGCCTTCTTTGAAAGTAACCGTCACAAAACCGGCTTCATCAGGGGCCTGTTCCGGAGTATGCGTCACCAAATACACATCATCTTTAGGAGCATTTGCGGGATTTTCAAGATCGCCGCCTTCATGAGATAAATGCCATACGTTTTGGTCCATCGAATACGGATGCGTTTTAGTGACCACTACAGGGATGTTATGCTTCGCCGCATATTCCATGCAGTCCGTACGGGATTTTAAATCCCATTCCCGCCATGGTGCGATAATTTTCAAGTTCGGTGCAAGGGCTTTGATAGCCAATTCAAACCGCACCTGATCGTTACCTTTACCGGTCGCACCATGAGCAACCGCATCGGCACCTTCTTTAGTGGCGATATTAACCAGGATTTTACCGATTAAAGGTCTCGCAAAAGATGTTCCGAGCAAATATTTACCTTCGTACACGGCACCGGCTTTCACAGTAGGCCATACATATTCTTTAACGAATTCCTCCTTCGCATCGACGATATACGCCTTGGACGCGCCGGACGCGATAGCCTTTTTCTCAACAGCATCGAAATCCTCAGGCTGCCCCAAATCAACGCACACGGCGATGACCTCGCAACCGTAATTTTCCTTGAGCCAAGGAATGATAACAGATGTGTCCAACCCACCAGAATACGCGAGTACTACTTTGTTTGCTTTGCCCATGATAACACCTCATAAACCCATTATATATTTCTATAATATACGTGATACACTATCAGACAACTGTGAAAGCCCCGTGGCTTTACAACCGGTGAAAGCATTTCACCAATCTGACAAAACATAGTATACACTCGTATATTTATAAATGCAAGTATTATTTTTATGCAATTATGTAATATAATTCGGTTTGTAAGTTTTTTCCGAATCAAGCTTCAAAAGTATCAATACTAATCACATACCTATAGATTAGAGACTAATCGTAAATTTATTTCAAAGACCCTTTTCAGAAAACTCTAATATTACTTCATCAGGAGTATTTTCTTTAATAGATAAATAATATAGCTGTCCATCAACCTCCTTTTGATAATAATTCCCCGACAACTCCCATCCATTCTTAGATATAAATTTTTTAATATCATTAGAATCGTCTACATCCATAAACTTAACTACAAAATGTGGAGAAAGCGTACTTATATCAAAAATAAAAGGTGTAATTGAATCAACTTTAAGATCAACTTCATTCGTAAGAGTTCTTAATTCAGCCCAAAATATTTCTTGCGAAGCAGAGTATTGAGTTTTCAGCTGGTTATCAACTTTATATAACCCAAAAGAAGATACCATAATACCAATCATCACCCCTGCAACAAACGAAATTAACTTTACTCGTACATACATGACTGTTAGTAATTCACCCCACTTAAAGAAATTGTTGCTTTTCCATTATTAATTATTAAATATTTTTCTCCATCAGTATAAGTATTAGAATCAATACGTTTAAATGCCCCAATTGTTGTCGGCAGGTTAGATGTTTGTATACTACCTTCTAATCTAACATAGGTTGAATTTTGCACTCCAAGTTTATCTCCAACATAAATCCAAGATATATTTTTTATGATATCCTTCTCATAAAAAATATATGCTGATTTTATCAATTCAAAAGCTAGGATATTCTCATTACAATAATGATATATGCCTCCAATAAACATAAATAAGCTACTCAATATAAATCCTATAAAACCCCAAACTCCAATTATATATTTATACTTTCGCATTACAGCCACACCCTCTTAAAAATTATAAAAATAATGGAGTCGGTCACTCAATATAACACAATAACACACACAATATGTTAATCCTTCTGATTCACTAAAATCAACGTCTACTTCAGTCCTATTCATCTCGCTAATAGTATATACATCAGAATCACTGTAAAGTGACTACCATCATAATCAAGAAATCGTCCTGCAAATTTAATATCAAATTTACTATTTTCCATTTTTCATCTGTTAAAGTTTGGGCTATCTCAATTCTATAAATAATACTCCCTGTCCATGCAATAGTAATCAGGAAAATTATTCTTAAAATATCAATCTTGTACATTTCTACACCGTTTATAAGAGTCTGTTACTTTACTAAAACACGTCCCGTTTTCAAATAAACTAACCCCCAATATAGTATAGTGTTTGCATATAGTATTTCAAATTTGTATAACAATTACTAAGTTATAGTAAAAATAAAACAATAAAGTTGAAAGTAAGACCAATACATACTTGTTAATACGAGTCAACTGATAGATCCAAGCCAAGAGAACACCATATACATAATACATCAATGTATTCATCAATAAACCTGTAATATTCCACATTAAACTACCTAGGTGATTAGCATTAGAAACTTCACCTAACGCTAAAAAATAGTCTTGCAAATTTATTTTCAAACCGGTCAATAAAAACCAAAAGCCTGTCGTATAAAGTATGATTAATACTATCTTTTTTAGTGGAACATTATGCCAATATCTAAAAAGCAGCCACTCCAAGCACGCCAAAATAGTTGTATATAGTAATACAGATATATAATCTACAATAAAAATTAATATCTCAAGCCAATCTGTACCACCAGTGCTACTATCAAATAATCTAGTTATATGCAATATATCATAGCCACTTGGGCCTAATGCTAACCTTACCAATATCCAACACACACTATATACGATGAAAACTTCTTTAAATGATATCCGGTCAATTAATGCTTCACCATTTTTCTTAAACGGTAGCAATAAGAACGATTTAAAATGCCCCAATAGTTCATCTCCTTTTATAATAAGCTTCTACTATTTTAGCCATGCATCTAATACATTTGAAAGTTTTGCTGCTATTGCAATAGATCCAATTGATAAGAAAAATACAAATACTTTATTTAATGCAACAAGTCGATACAGCATCACATTAAATAGAAAGAAGACATAGCCATTGAGTATAGTTATTATTAATTTTGTTGCATCTGCAGCAAGTCCATACCAAAACACATTGTAAAATTTAAGGCTATTAATAGGATGTATTAAAATAATTTTTGTACTTAAACAAAATAAATAAAAAGTGGATATATAAAGTGTAATTAAGAAAAACTTTCTTATTGCAATTTGTCGTGATCTACCGACAATTAACCATAACAGTAATGCTATAAAAAAGTTATCTACTAAAACAGCTGTAGAGAAATCAACTACATATGATAACAAGCTAATTTTCCCAATATTAAAAGGTTGAGCAATAACACTCAGAGAATCTCTTATAAAAACTCCATGAGTACCATAAGCTACTCGCAAGGTCAACCAAGCAATAAAGAAGTAAAATAATGCTGTTGTCAACTTCGTACTACTAAGAATCTGATTAATATCAGCACGTAGTGGGGAGAAAAATATTACTTTCAAATTTTTAAGCATCAATTACTCCTTTCATTATTTAACATTATGTCTACGCAAGTAGCTATTTATTCTATAAAGTTTTTCATCACTAGGGTTTCTGATTCCCATACGCCCCACGTAAGCCTCTAATATATATAATATCATGATTGTACGGTGAAGGTTAAAAAATTCAACTCCAACATAGAAGAGAGCCATTGTTTGGAGTGATTTACATAATTATAATCGTTCTTTTTTAACTCATAGAGTTAAAATTGCAACACATTTTGCCCTATAATCAAAAACAGCAGATAGTTGACAGGATATAGCCAACTATCTGCTGTTTGAAGTAATAAATTACACACTACGGATTACTAGTAATCCCGATCTCCCAATTTCCATCATATCTATCTTTATAAAGCATATAGACCCCATAATTATTATGTGATAAAAGATAGGAAGTACTATTATTAGTGCTTCTCTTATTAATTATATCAGACTTTATAATAGGTTTAAGTGGATTTAGTATTAAATCCACAGTTTCACTTTCACTCAATTGAGATACAAAGGTAATTGTAATGCTCCAGCCCCCTCCTTTAGGGCGATGACCTTCTCCGACTGAACTAACGCTTACTTTATCATTATTTTTTATAGTCTCTATAACGGCATCCTGTACAGTTTTAACACGCTCTTTATTAAAGTCCAGTTGAGAATTATTATAAATTGAATGAAAAAGAAAAACTGCTACAACCAAGCCTAGAAATGCAAAAAAACTCCATTTACGCATATGATAATCTCCATTTGTCATCAATTATACTCTTCATATGGATCCTCTTCCCCATCATCTAATACTTCATATAGTGTCCCTGCACTCTGTCCGGAGCTTTTGTTGGTGAGTTTGATAGAATCGCTCTATATTATTTAAGCAATAAAAAACCGGCAGGTAGTTGATAGGTTATGATCAACTATCTGCTGATTAAAATAAGAATAAAAAGCACTATGGATTACTTTTTGATTGTTATTCCGTAATATCTGAATCAGCAAACATTTCAAATTCAAGAGACCCAGTTTTTTGAGTTACTTTTAAAATATAAATCGTATTATTTACTGACTTTTTATAAACATCATCATTGAGTATCCATCCAGCTTTTCTCAATTGCAGCTCAATATCTTCACCATTAGAATTAACTTGCGCAATAAAATGAGGTGTAAAGCTACCAATTCGTATAACTTTAGGATTAATAAACACTATCTCATATGCATTCGTATTTACAAGCTGTTTAAACTCAGCCCAATAAACTATAGAATATGAAGAATATTCTTTTTCCAAATACGTATCAATAGCAGAGCCTATATATATGGCAGAGATCATACCTAAAATCATGCCAAACGCCACAAGGAATGCTTTTAATAAATTCATAAAGAACTCCTCTTCTACTGAAAGATACCAATAACTAAACTTTCATTATCAAAAATTAATAAATAGTCATCATCTACACCTTTAGATACATACATTAAATGATTCTCATCCAGAAGAGTATAATTTGATTGCATTTTAGTCCCCATATTTTTATCTACTTTACCTATAACCCTAATTTTTGTTGATTCAGAACCCCCCATTTTATGATAAAGCTTAGTCCAAGATATTTCTTTTAAAATTTCCTCATTATACAATTTAAAGACTTCAATATATAGATTTGAAGCATACGGATATCGATTAATTGCATAATAGTTGCTGATATGCAATACCAGAAAAAATGACATACTAGTAATTATTCCCAAAAGAATATATTTAATGATAAATTTGATAAATTTTATATCCATTATTAATATCGTCTCCAATGCATCTTATTTGAATACTCATCAAAACCTTTAAAATGATGGAACGCACCATAACCATCATATATTTCAGCTCCAAATGGACGACGTCTAATCAATACAAGTTTACCGGCAGACCCATTATATAGTTCTAATCCACTGTTTGGATGGTCATAAAAATACTTTAATACATTTGTATTATAATCACTTCCCCAAATGTCTGCATCAGAAAGATTACCAACATAACTAGAATATCCACCAAAGGTTGATATTCCATGCGCAGTAGTAGTAACACCTGTATCAAAATGAATACTTTGATTCTGAGATGAAAAATCATCTAAACTTGAAGGAATTGCAACTCCAGTCGACCAGTTAATATAATTATAGGTAGCACTTACACCTATACTACCTCCTTTTATCGACTCTTTTATCAATTCCGCAGATTTTGGGTCATTGGGAATATTAGGAAATGTAATTACTTTAACAGTAGCACCAACAAGAATAACATTATCAGATATTGATAAATCTCCACCAACTTGATCATAAATTCCACCAAATTTATCTACTATAACTCCTACCATTCCATCAACAGAAGCAATACCTCCATTTATAATATCTGCAGATGCGTCTATTGAATAAACTTGATTATATTGTAATTTACTTCTATCAACATAATCTATTGCTGGTTTAAAAATAAATGAAGTAAATTATATTTAGTTCACATCGAAGCCATTGTTGCACCAACTGAAACTGGTTTATCAATGACTTTATTAACAGCCACTCCCAAAACAGCACTTAGTATTTGTGCTTGATCTGGATAATCTTTACCTACTTTATCAATAATCTTCTTAATCGCTACTTCATTAACGCCTGCCGCTACAGCCCCCCGCTCCATTTGGGTTACCTGCTAACTGTGATGTAATTTCACCAATTGCAGCATGTAAAGGTACTTTCTGTGCGGAACCGTCTTTCGAATGGTATTTATCACTTAAGCGATGTACTTCTTCAAATGCATTTTTAGCATAATCAATATGAGGCTTCCAGCCTACTCAACTAGGCACAATATAACAAGAACGCCGAGAATAGATAAACCTTCACCATCGACATACTGTAACACCTTGATACGCTTTGCATTGAGCGCATCGATTTTGAACCATGTCAACTCAATGAACGGCATATTATCGATAACAAATTAATACGATGCTCCGGCACATAAGCATTCGTCGACACATGAACAATACCATTCTTTATAATGCGCAGATTCATGTTCTTCACGCGCTTGATGGTCAACTCATATTCAATTCTGTCGCCATTATAAGTAATAGACCTAGTTGTTTAAGTATTCATGCCTTTCATTTTATCATAAAGCACTCATAAAATCGTAAAAATCTGGTAATTTTAATAGGAATTATTCAATATAGATAAAACAATAAAAAATAACAGATAGCTGATTGTTGATAATCAGCTATCTGCTGTAAATACTAAAATATTATATTCTTAACTTTAACGCTTGTTAAATTTTACCAACTCCAGATTCCAAGAAGGATCAGAAAAATACTCTGTCCTACAGACACAGCAATTCGACCTTTTCCTATAATACTAATACCATAGCTTTTTCCTTCCTTGCACATAAAATATTCATTGAGATTTTGCTTTAGTGCAAACATTTCCCCCCAAAGAAGAACCGCAAGTATTAACGAAAAAATAGAAAAACTATGTAAAATCCTCCCCCCAAAAATAACCATTAATTCAATCATCAATAATTGACCTAATTGTATCATCGTAAGAAGAAGACTTCTCTTAGTATTTGCTCCTGCAATAGTTATTGCATTATTCCGTATAATATATATTGCATACATACCAAGTAAAATACTACATAAGATACGCCCAGCGTTCATAGTCTCTCCTAACTCCACTAATACATTTCTGAATAACTTTACCTATATAACTATTCATTAATTATTACGATTAGCGCATAACTAATAGTATGGATTCCATTTGTAAAAGTCAGTAATAATATACAATCATATATTCATTCATGTTAATAGGTTTTACAGATAATTTTAATACTTCTCCACTAGTTTCTTTTTGAAATGTATTAGCCTCAATTTGCTGCCATCCATTTAAAGCTAAAGATTTTTCTATTGTATCCATATTACTATCACTCAATACATCAACAATAAAATAAGGTCTAACACTACCAATTTCATATTTAAAAGGATAGATGGCATTGATAGTAAAATGCTCACGATGATCAAAACTTTTATATTCATTCCAAATAAGAGCTTGTCTATCAGAATAAATGGATTCCAATGTATTATCTATTTTCTCTAATACAAGAGCACCACTAAATGAGCCTATAATTATTCCTACTACAAATATAATTATTTTTAATTTATTAATAACAACCCTATCGAAAACCATCTTTATCAATCCACCATTTTATATTTAATTCGTATAAAGTCTTCTTTCAACTGGACTCTAATGCTATTGGTATTAAGACCTTCACTAAATTTGTCCTTATTATCATTTATATCATCTAAGAATCTACTCTGATTATACTTTGCCTTAAAGTCGGTATAGTCAGAATTCTTCACCATAAACTTATCACCAACGCGAGTCCAGTTTATCTCATCAATCAAATCCTCTTTGTAAAGAGAATATCCATATTTAATTAATGCAAAAGAGTTGTCATTATAATGACAATATCGAGTAGTGATACCAACAATTATAATTAGTATAAAGGCTACTACAATACCACCAAACATATATTTAAATAAATTTGCCCCAAGTTCTTTCAATAAACTTATTCGCATATATCTTTATTACATCCTTACCCTTCTATAATATAATCTTCCATTATACCTATCAAAATCTCTACTAATATACCAATCTCTACTATCCCCATAAGTAGTACCTTTGTGTTGCAATACACCTAACGGTGTTCTTTTAATTAGCAAAGCATGCCCGCTCGGACCATTATAAAGCTCTAATGGTTCTTGTGGATGATTATACCAATATTGATAAATTATTCGATTATAATCTGAATCCCATATTTCAGCATCATTTATATTTCCCACATAATCTGTATACGCACCTGTGGCCTCAATTCCATAATGAGTTGTAGATACACCAACATCATAATGAACCGTATCTTTCATATTCTTTATATCTCCTGACGGAGAAACTCCTGCAGACATATTTACATGATCGACCGTAACTCCTACGCCTATTCCTAAACCTTGGATGGCAGTCATAACTGCTTCTTTTGATTCTGGAGCATTAGGTATATTAGAAAAAGTAACAATTTTTATAGACGCAGAAACAGGCATAAAATCATCAGAGATGGATACTGATCCCCCAGTTTCATCATATATACCTCCAAACTTATCTACGACTACGCCAATTGTTAAACCACTATACTTACCAGTAGTATATGTACTTTCAATAATATATGCTTGGTTGTAATTAAGACTATCTAAATTCAATCCTTGAATTGGTGCTTTAAAAAACTTATGATATAAATTATTTTTTGTTCCACTAACTGCAACTGCACTTCCAGTATTACCAGGTAATCCCATCATTTCATTTACGGTCGCCCCCAATACAGTACTTAATAACTGTGCTTGTCCTGGGCTATCTTTTCCTACCTTATCAATAATTTTCTTAATAGCTAGTTCATTAATCCCTGCCGCTACAGCTCCCGATCCATTTGGATTACCTGCCAATTGTGCCGCAATTTCACCAATCGCAGCATGTAATGCAACCTTCTGTGCTGAACCATCTTTCCAGTCGTATTTATCACTTAAGCGATGTACTTCTTCGAAAGCATTTTTAGCAAATAAACGTGCTAGCTCCTGACGTTCTTCAATTTTCTTTTTATCAAAAATTTTATCTAGCTGATGTAATGTATTTTCGGTATTGGTATTAATCGTCTTAGTATCAATTTCTTTACCATCTACTGTTAGTATACCATCAGAAATAGCAGATTGAGTAGTCGAGCTTGCTTTACCTTTAGAGCCTACGCCTAAGTTTGGAACTAGACCAATGCTGTTATAAATCTTATCATAGCCTTTTTTATCATTGGTCTTCATCTCTTCGAGTTTCTTTTTACTACCATAGTAGTTATAGCCTATCCCATTATT
>ERZ773038.222-NODE-222-length-39116-cov-6.027265_pt1 | contig 39116 bp, 32 predicted proteins | sample MGYA00511665_ERZ773038 | MGnify/ENA primary metagenome ERZ773038 (study PRJEB29015, sample SAMEA2737966) | human oral metagenome | biome: human oral; feature: human-associated habitat; material: dental | place: China | collected 2028 ... | reverse complement strand
TGCGAGCTTCGTTGATTTCTTGAGCTTCAGCCAATACATCGGATGCGGATGCTTGAACTTTTTCAGCAGTTTCCAATACGGATTCTTTAGCGCGAAGACCGGCTGCTACGATACCGGCATATACCTTTTTAGCGTCTTTAGAAGTTAATACTTTTAAACCTACAGTACCCAATGCAAGGCCTGCTGCAAATAAATTAGCGTTTCTTAAATTATTTCTTCTGAATCTGAACATGATTATGATCCTTTCCTATTAACTTTGTTAAAATATAAAAATTATATATGAAAAGAGGAGCCTGTTATAGAGACCCCTCTTTCATTACCATGAAAATCGTTATAAAAGCTTACTTATCTGTGCGCTTGATCCCCAATGCTTTATTGGACCCGTCACAACTGCAACCGCCGCCACAACAGGAAGATTTACCGGACGATTCGGATGAACCGCCGCCACAGCCACAGCCGCCTTGTCCGGACATTTGTTTATAAATCTTATTGCCCAAATAAGCCAATGCTAATATAACTATGAGCCCTATAATCAGAGTATCCATAATACTACCTTCTTTCTCAATATCAATAATTTTTCAATATTCATTCATCGATAAATAAGATAAAAGCAATACTTTCGGATATTTCTCTTTTCTCATTATCATTTAACCATGAATATTGATAATTATCAAGTACTAATTTCAGAATTCTTATAATTAAACTGCAATTTTCAATTCAATATAATCATAGGCCTCTGAAGAATGGTTATTCCATAGTAAACAACGGCATCTTATATTAATAACCTAATGCACGTCCTACATTATAGAAAATGAAACATGCAATCCATGCAAAAATATTTTCATAGAAAAACATGAAAAGCATCCATTTCCAGGAGCCTGTTTCACGTTTGATAACCGCCAATGCCGCAATACATGGTGGATAGATTAAAACAAACAGCATCAGTGTCAACGCAATCAGCGGTGTAAAATGTTGATCATTTTGTATATATGTGGTCAGAGCTTCCGGATGATCCGTATCGCCACCTACCGCATAGATTGTCCCCAATGTGGAGACAACGACTTCTTTCGCCGCTAAACCAGCTACAAGAGCTACGCCGATTTTCCAGTCGAAGCCCAATGGCTCGAGAACCGGATTAATGGCTTTACCGAACATAGCTGCATAAGATTGCTCCAATTTCTCAGATGCCTGATCTTCGTCAAGTTTTTGATTTTCTTCATCTAAGTTGGCACTGTTTTTGTACATAGCCCAAGCAGCCGGGAATAATTCTTTATTATCATCTTTAATACTATTAAATAGCTCAGGAGCTTCAGAATCATCTTCAACGGCAATTTCAGGTGCATCTTCTTCTGCTTCTTCAGCCGCGCTGTTAGCCTCTTCTACTGTAGATTTCATTTCTTCTACAATTTTATCAACCGCGTCCTTTTGATCATCTGTTGTAATGCCAAATTGTTGTAATGTTTGTGCATCCTTCATTTCATAAGTCTGCACTACTTGTTCATGCATCGCATCGTAATCTTTGGAATATTCCACATCCATAGGATAAGAAGTGATGAACCATACCAAAATGGATGCAGCCAAAATAAATGTGCCGGCCTTCTTTAAATATAAGATAGCACGTTCATACATATGCATAAGCGTAGCTTTCACTGTCGGCATATGATATGGAGGCAATTCCATAACAAACGGTTCCGCTTCCCCGGAAAATAGATACTTACGGAAAATCTTAGCAAAAATTACACCCAAAATAATACCTGCAAAATAAATGCAGAATAAAATCGTCCCCGCCATTTCAGGACTAAAGAATGCGGCCGCAAATAATGTATACACAGGAAGTCGTGCAGAGCATGTCATAAACGGTGTAATCAGAATCGTTACCATTCGATCCTTGTAGTTATCAAGGATACGTGCGCCCATAACGGAAGGTACGGAACAGCCGAAGCCTAACAATAACGGAATAAACGATTTACCATGTAAACCGCAAGCGCGCATGACACGGTCGATAACGAATGCTGCACGTGCCATATAACCGGTATCTTCCAAGAAAGAAATACCTAAGAACAACAATAGAATCAAAGGTACGAAGGATAATACGGCACCTACACCGGCGATGATACCGTCAGAAATAAGCGATTGTAACTGTCCTTCCGGTACAACCGTAACAACCCATTGCTGTAATGCGGTGAATCCGTCCTCAATCCACCCCTGAGGAATAGCGCCTACAGTATTGACGATATTAAATAGTAACCACATTACCAATAAGAAAATCGGTAAACCGAGCACGCGATGTGTCAAAATTTTGTCGTATCGGTCGGAACGTGTTTCCAATTGTGTCGGAGCTTGCGTCAATGATTTATTATATACGTCTACCGCAAAACGATGTCGATATTCCTGGAATACGACATCAAGATCAACCTGGTCCTTGATTTCTTCGCGAATGGCTTTTGCCTTTTCAATAACTGATTCCGTGTTATCGAAGCGCATTACCTTGCCAATAACGTCGGCATCCTTTTCCAATAATTTGATAGCAATCCAACGCAATGGATATGTAACAGTACCCGTTTTTTTGAGTTCTGCTACAAGCTCAGCGATTTTAGATTCTAATAATTCGCCGTAATTAATCTGTACACCAGGTGCAGTACGTGTAGCTGCAACATCGATAGTAGCCTGCAATAATTCTTTCGTACCAACGTTTGTACGCCCTACAGTACTAACGATGGTTGCCCCTGTCAATTCGGACATTTTCTTGATATCGTATTTAATGCCCATATCTTCTGCAACGTCAGTCATATTTAGAGCGATAACCATCGGTTTTTCAAGTTCCAACAATTGCGCCGCCAAATAAAGATTACGCTCCAAATTAGATGCATCAAGAACATTGACGATCACATCGGGGTCATCATTGACGATAACATTACGCGCAACCAACTCATCCATGGAACGGGCAGTCAAACTATACGTTCCCGGCAAGTCAACAAACATCAATTCCTGACCATTAAAGCTCGTATGGCCTTCTTTTTTTTCTACCGTAACACCCGGGTAGTTCCCCACGTGTTGTTTTGCCCCTGTGATATTATTAAAGATCGTAGTCTTACCACAGTTCGGATTACCCGCTAAGGCAATGCGAATTCTCCCATTATCTGCCATTTGGACCTCCTATTGAACCTCTACATCAATCATACCCGCTTCATTTATGCGAAGTGCTAGTTCAAAGTTTTTCACTTTGATTTCTACGGGATCGCCCAATGGGGCAAATTTCATAACATGAATCTTTGTACCATGTACAAGACCCATATCGATGAGACGATGTTTTACATTACCGCTGCCATGTAGTGCAGAAATAACGCCAGATTCACCGACCTTCATGTCCTTCAGCTTTTTGATAGCCATACGACACCTCCTAATTATTGTACCTAACAACCTCATATTAATCACATATGATAATAAATGCGTATTAATATCCTAAATAATTATATCATTCTAAAGATTAATTTCAACAATTATTATCAATTTTATAATTAATTTCTAATATACATTGATAACAATTTATCATAAATAATATGATATTAATTTTAATTTCATACTATTAAGCACAGGTGAAGTCAATCAATTTATGGTATTTATGAGACTACTAAACAATCGACTAATTGAGTTTTACTGTTATAATTCATAAAGAAAAACTTTTGTAAATTCTCATTTATTTGTTTATAATCTTTTTAACTATTGATTTTCACTAGATTTATATTCTTAATATGATGCGTAATTTGCTCGTATTTATGATAATAAGGTATAATTACTATAATATTTATGATAGAAAGGACGATATATGAAATCTTTCAAATCCCTAGGCGTCTGTGATGAACTTATCACGGCACTACAGAAACAAGGCATAAAAGGACCTACCCCCATCCAAGAACAATCGATTCCTATCGTCTTCAAAGGCAATGACATCATTGCAAAAGCACAAACAGGTACAGGTAAAACATTAGCGTTTCTATTACCGATTTTGCAACGTGTCCATACCGACATACATCAGGAGCAAGTCCTCATTATTGCACCGACACGAGAACTAGTAAAACAACTCTCCGATGAGGCAAAATTAATAGGTTCTGTATTAAACGTGGATATTCTCCCACTCATCGGCGGTAAAACCATCGAGAGTCAATTACAACAACTCGGCAGACGTCCACAAGTTATCTTAGGTACACCCGGTCGTCTATTGGACCACGCTAATCGAGGATCTCTCCATCTAAACTCCATCCGCCGTATCGTATTGGATGAAGCGGATCAAATGTTACACATGGGGTTCTTACCGGATATAGAAAAACTAATCGGAGAAACCGATGCAAATCGTCAACTGCTGCTATTCTCCGCCACCATTCCGGATAAAATCAGAAACTTAGCTAAAGTATACATGTCAAAACCCGTATCGGTGACGGCAGAAGGTAAGCATATTACATTAGATGCCATCGACCAACGAGTATACATGATGAATCCCGAAGAGAAAACAAACCGGCTCATTCAGATGATTGAACAGGATAATCCTTTTTTAGCGATTGTTTTCTGTAATAAACGGGAAGGTGCCGTTCGACTTTCATATGAATTAACCGCTGCGGGCCTCAATATTGCTGAAATGCACGGTGATTTAACTCAAGGACGACGCACTCAAATTTTGAGAGACTTCGCAAAAGCAAAAACACAAATTCTGATCGCAACGGATATCGCCGCACGCGGCATCGATATCGAAGGGATCACCCATGTATACAATTACGATGTACCGCATGATGTGGACTATTATATCCACCGTATCGGTCGTACCGGACGCGCCGGAAATTCCGGCATAGCCGTTACCTTTGCCACACCACAAGATGAACCTTGGTTACGCCGTATTGAACGGGCTATTCAGGCAACCCTTACCAAATATACTAAAGACGGGCAGATAAAAACTAAAGGAAATGCCGGAGTCGCACCTAAACGAGGTAAAACTGTAGCAAAACCTAGAATTACCAGCACCTACCAGTCTACAAAAGCAAAAGCACACAAAGCTAGAGGTCACAAGGGTTCTAACACACGACAGCGGCGTACGTCTAGCAGTCAAACAGGACGTCGCGGCAAACGAAGATAAACCCTTTTATATAACACAAAAGCGCGTACAGCTGAGCTGCACGCGCTTTGTTTATTATTCTATTTAAATAAAACTAATAACAAGAACATGTAATGTTAAATATCTTTTATATAAATATTAATGATACCAACTGTAGGCCATTAAAATATTAACTATTGATGTTATTTATTAGCATATACACTGGGCACTCCATCCACATCAGAACACTGTGTCTTACATTCCGACCGATTGCTGCATACCCAATTTATGCGACCGCCATTTTCCTGCTTTACAAAATATCCTTTCTGACAACGAGGACATTTATATCCCCTGCTCTCCTCAGGTACATCAATATTCATATCTTGTTCGGCCTGATTGCCTCCCACCGGTTGCGTGTAACGACATTCCGGATAGTTGGTGCATCCCAGGAATGCACCGAATTTACCGTTCTTTCGCTGTAAACGACCCGTTTTGCACGAAGGACAGATCGGCAATTTAGATATATCTGTTGAGCTGTTATCCAAAGGCCTCTTTCGATTTTGATTCGATATGGTCCGCACCACATTAGGCATCATTTGTCCAGAAGAAACCTGTTTATCAAATCCCAGCTTATCAATCAGATGCTGTAAAAATTTAATTTGATCCGCAAGAAAAGAGTCTAATGTATCTTCACCATCACTCATGAGGGATAACCGTTCTTCCCATACAGCTGTTTCATCAGGGTAAAGCAATTCGTCAGGCAGCGCATCCACCAAGAGATACCCCGTTTCCGTCGGGGACAGAACCTGTTTTTTCCCCGATGTCTTCATAAAGCCGCGACTGATGAGCTCATCGATAATATTCGCCCTCGTCGCTTCTGTACCGATACCGGACACAGCCTTTAACTGCTTCTTTAAATCTTCATTCTTAACAAATTTATGGATCTCTTTCATCGCCTGTAACAGCGTAGACGGCGTAAAGCGAGATGGCGGTTTCGTCTGCTTCGCATCAATGGTCAAATCCGTGTATTGAACCGTATCGTTCTTCTTTACAGCCGGCAAATGATCCGCTTCTTCAACAGCATCCTTTTTCGGCGAAGCCTCCGCGCCGCTTTCATCAGTCAGATCCGGCTCATCGCTATTATCTGAGGATGATTTTAATTTCTGCCGTTTATAAAGAGCCTTCCATCCTTCTTCAATGACAACGCGACCATTGGCGACAAACTCTTCCTTACATTGCTCCACCGTAATTTTTGTCTGCTCATACACATGTTCTCCATAGAACTGCGCTAAATAAGCTTGACTGATAAGAAAATAAATATTTCGTTCTTCCTCGGATAGAGTCGTTACATTACACGCCACCGTCGTAGGAATAATCGCATGATGGGCCGTAATCTTTTTTTCATTCCACGCACGGCTCTTGATATTACAATCCGCAGCACTCGCCCATTTCGATAGTTTCTCATCTCCCGAATTTTCTAAATTTTTGAGGATTGCTATGCGATCTCCATATTGATTGGGCGGTAAATATTCACAATCCGACCGGGGATACGTGGTCAATTTCTTTTCGTACAGCTTCTGCGCCGTATCGAGTACCGTCTGCGGATCATAAGAAAAAGCCTTTCCCGCCAATACCTGTAATGATGATAAGGACAGGGGCAACCGTTGTACATCTTTCTTCTTCGACTTCGTAACGGACTTGATGACACCTTCCGGACCGGCCTGAAGGCGATTAACCAGTTCATCCGCTACAGCCTTATTGATAAGGCGCCCATCGGGATCAAGCCCCTTCTGTTCATCCGTCGGTTGCCATGTCGCCCAAAATGTACCGTTCGGATGGGTATATAAAATTTTAACCGTAAAATAGTCAATCGGCTTAAATGCGGCCAATTCCCGTTCCCGTCGAACCACAAGAGCCAATGTAGGCATTTTGACACGACCGATAGGCAAGGTTACTTTATGCCCCTTATACCGCTCCGACAAGGTATACGCACGAGATAAATTCATACCGATCAGCCAGTCCGCACGGGCACGGGCAAGAGCCGATTGATATAGATTGTGAAAGTCCTTATTATCACGCAAATCATTCAATGCGGCTTTGACCGATTTTTCATCCAGCGCATTTAATAAGATACGCTGTACCGGCTTTGTGTTTCCTACAAAATACAGGACCTCATCAACGAGCAACTGACCTTCTCGATCCGGGTCACCTGCATTGACAATGATATCGGCTTTTCCGATCAATTCTTTTACCGTCTCGAACTGTTGCCGACTGCTGTCGGTGATTAGCAGTTTCCATTCCTGCGGCACGATGGGTAAATCCTGAGGGCGCCAGCGAATATATTTATCATCATAATCACCCGGTTCGGCCTGATGCAATACATGTCCCACAACCCACGTAACCACATCGTCACCTTGAATGAAATAACCGTTGCGTTTCTGTATATTTTTATTTTCCGGCAGGCATTTACTGATTTCCCGTGCCATTGACGGCTTTTCCGCAATAAATAACCGCATGGGCCCCTCCTTAACATCAATTTACGGCATAGTTCGATACCGTTCTAGGAAACTTAATTATACTACAATTTAATAGTCATAACTACCAAAATCATGTATAATTTTAAAGATGTGAAAGATATGAATATCCTCATTTAAAAGAAAAAAGCTTTCACGAACATATAATAGAGGTGAATCATGACATTTTTAGAAGAAGTGCAACGACGTCGCACGTTTGCTATCATATCTCACCCGGATGCGGGTAAAACTACACTGACAGAAAAATTACTGCTATACGGCGGTGCTATCCATCTAGCCGGTTCCGTAAAGTCCAGAAAGACCGCAAAGCATGCCGTGTCCGACTGGATGGAAATCGAAAAACAGCGCGGTATCTCCGTAACGAGTTCCGTATTACAATTCGACTACGACGGCTGTCGCGTCAACATCCTCGATACACCCGGTCACCAGGACTTTTCGGAGGATACGTATCGCACATTAATGGCCGCCGACAGTGCAGTCATGCTCATCGACGTAGCAAAAGGCGTCGAAGCGCAGACAAAGAAACTATTTGCCGTATCTAAAGAACGCGGTATTCCAATTTTTACATTCGTTAATAAGATTGACCATTTCGGACGCAACCCGTTTGACCTGATGGAGGAGATTGAAAATGTTCTCGGCATTCGCACCTGTCCTATGAACTGGCCCATCGGTATCAACGGTGAGTACAAGGGCGTATATGACAGAGAACATGAAACGATTGAGCTCTTTGCCAAAGACGAAACACATGGGCAGGAGAAATTAGCCTCTGAAAAAGGCGCCCTCGATGATCCGCGTATGAAAGAATTATTGGGCGCTGAGGTATACCAGGCCCTCCTCGATGATATTGAACTGCTCGATGTGGCCGGCGATCCGTTTAATTTTGATAAAGTTCGCGCCGGCGAACTGACGCCGATGTTCTTCGGATCCGCCATGACAAATTTCGGGGTCAAGCCGTTCTTGGAAAAATTCTTGGAACTCGCCCCATCCCCGGCTCCACGTGAAGCCATCGAAGAAACGGTACAGCCAACGAGCGAAGACTTCTCCGCCTTGGTATTCAAAATCCAGGCTAACATGGATCCAAATCACCATGACCGCATCGTATTTATGCGTATCTGCTCCGGCCAATTTGAAAAAGGCATGTCCGTATTACATCGCCAATCTAACAAAACCATTCGCCTATCGCAACCGCAGCAATTCCTCGCTACTGAGCGAACCATCGTGGAGAATGCGTACCCGGGCGATATCATCGGTGTATTTGACGCGGGAACCATGGGGGTCGGTGATACTCTATGTACACCGAAGCACAAGGTAACCTTTGGTGACTTTCCCGTATTCCCACCGGAATTCTTTGCCCGTGTATCTCCGAAGGATACGATGAAACGTAAACAGTTCCAAAAAGGGATGACACAACTTGCTCAAGAAGGTGCCGTTCAAATCTTCGAACAGCCGGGTGCTCTTGACTCCTTCGTTGTCGGTGCCGTAGGTATGCTTCAATTTGAAGTATTGGAATACCGACTCAAAAATGAATACGGTGTAGATCTTTTAAATCATACATTACCGTACAGCGTAGCCCGATGGATTGACGGCGATGTAGATATCGCCACCTTAAAAGGTGTAGACAATGCGATGATTGTGAAAGACAATCGCGACCGTACCGTAGTGCTCATCTCCAATGAATGGCAGATGGGCTGGGTTCAGGAACGTAATCCGGACGTAGTATTTTTAACGACACCCAAATTACATAATGAGGTATAACGCCTTACTCAGAATACACGAGAATATACAATTCTAAACACGATCTCTATCGTGAAAGCTATAATCACGGAATACGTATACGTTTATAACAGAACGTATACTATATTCCGTGATTTTTTATTTTTCTAGCAGGAAAATCTATTTATAACGTCGAATAATTATGGTATGATTTATGTTAATAAGTCATCTATATTATGAGTTATTATCATTTAATTGCTTCATTTCCGGTAAGCCGCTTTCAAAAAATAAAATTCTATTTGATCTTTATTATGACAAATGTATATTTAATATACAAAATTTGTATACTATATAAATTCTATAGTATTTTCGTATTTATTCATGATAAAATAAAAATATATTATTATTAAAAGGAGTGATTTTATGCCACTGATTGACCTAAAGTTAGTTAATGACGTATGGACCCTCAACTTGTCCATGTATCAGACTGTAGGCCTTGCCATTATTACATTATTTATAGGTACTTGGATTAACAAACATTCCAGGATTTTACAACGTATGTGTATGCCTGCACCTGCCGTAGGGGCCTTACCATTTGCATTTTTAACTGCTATTCTTTCATATTATAAAATTTTAAACATCACCTTTGAAAGTTCTCTACAAACCTTTTTAATGTTAGCCTTCTTTACGACCATCGGTTTGATGGCTTCATTAAAGGTCTTAAAAAAGGGCGGTATTTTCATTATCTTCTTCTTCATTGCCTGTGCCGTTTGGATCGTCGTTCAGAATACAACGGGTATCCTTATTGCTAAAGCACTCGGCGTTGAGCCTATCATCGGTATCATGGCCGGCTCCGTATCCATGATGGGCGGTCTCGGTACAGCCGGTGCCTTCGGTCCATACTTTGAAGAATTACTCGGTATTCCGGGTACTGCTTCAGCCGCTGTGGCTGCTGCGACATTCGGTATGGTGGCCGGAACCATTTTGGGAGCCCCTGTCGGAGAGCGTATCATCAAAACACACAATGTAAAAACACCTTATGAAAGCCCTGAGTCTATGGATGATGAAGGTATCGATTATATCGAAGATCACGTCGAAGGTGGCGGAAAACAATTCAGTGCACAGGATTTGTTGACCATCTGCATGTGGATCGGTCTCGCCTTAGGCGTCGGCACCATCATCAGTGCGGGATTATCAATTCTCACTCCGTTGCCGGCTTATATCGGTGCTATGATTTGCGCTGCAATCATTCGTAACTTCGGTGATTTCACAAAATCATACAAAATCAACGATACCGCGCTTGATGCTGTATCCAATGTAGCTCTATCCTTATTCGTAACGATGGCGATCAACAGCTTGAAGCTCGTGCAGTTAATCAACCTCGCATTGCCTCTCATTTCCATCCTATTGGCACAGATGGCTCTTATCGTAATTTTTGCGTACCTTATCTACCTTTTATTCGGTCGCAACTACGATTCCGTTATGCTCGGCGCCGGTGCGATCGGCTTCGGTTTGGGTGCGACGCCGAATGCATTGGTTAACATGTTGTCCTTGGCAAGTAAACATGGTCCCTCCCCGCGTGCATGGCTCGTAGTTTCCCTTGTAGGTGCATTCTTGATCGACTTTGCAAACGCCATTATCATTACTTCAATGGCAGGTATTCTGTACTAAAAAAGCCCTTCGGGGCTTTTTTAGTACATCTTTTTTAATTCATAAGGTTAAATTTGCAACACATTTTATCCCCCTGATTGATAGTTAATCACCTTGCCATAATAAATAGCCCTCCTGATGTTAGATTAATTAAATTCTAACATCAGGAGGGCTTATTCATTTCTTATAGCTCAGCCCATGCATTTGCCACATCGGCAAATTCTTGAAGACTGAAGGTCTCGCCTCTTCTCTGACCGTCAATACCGGCCTTTGATAAGATTACCTCAATCTGTTCCTTTAAAAGTCCCGTGGTACGCATCGTATTTGCAAAGGTTTTTCGACGTTGTGCAAAACCGGCTTTCACAACACGGAAAAATAAACGTTCATCAACCACATCCACAGGCGGTTTATTGCGCAATACGCAACGAATAACAGAACTGGTAACCGCCGGAGCCGGCAAAAAAGATTTCGGCGGCACATCGAGAACAATATCCGGTTCCGTATAATATTGAACCGCTACAGATAGCGCCCCGTAATCCTTTGTACCCGGTTTTGCCACCATCCGCAAGGCAACCTCTTTTTGAACCATTACAACGAAACGTTCGATCGGCAGTTTGCTTTCCAGTAAAGACATGATAATCGGAGTCGTAATGTAATACGGTAAATTAGCAACCACCTTAAAAGGCTTATGATTCATAATAGTTGCAACATCGAGTTTTAACACATCGCCGTGTACAATTCGTACATTATCATAAGATCCTAACGTAGTATCGAGGACTTCTAATAAACGGCGATCAAGTTCGATAGCCGTCACATCGGCGCCACTTTGAGCCAAACCTTGAGTCAATGTGCCTATACCGGGACCGACCTCCAGAACAGGCTCACCGGGTGTTAAGTCAGCAGCATGAACGATTTCATCAACAATACCGCGTTTGATAAGAAAGTTTTGCCCCAGCTTTTTACTCATCTTAATATCAAAACGCTTGCATATATAGTGCACGACTTCCGGGCTTGCAATTACTGATTCTAACATTCTGTCTCCTGTCATAAACTATTCACGGCCTCTTCATAGGCCTCACGAGATATACCATAATGATTAAGACGGTATATGAATTGCTTTGCATTACCATAACCGATACCGAGTTTCGCTCCTACCGCCGCACGTTGTGAAGCACTGTCAGGAGCTCCGGATAATCCATATCGCACTAGATCAGCCATACAAAATTCGTCAGATGACTCCAGCGATTCCACATGTAGTGTGGATAGGGCCTTTCTAATGGATTCGGGTGAAGCCTGTTCTATACCGATATCATCATTTGCAAAAGCCTCATCTCGTGGCACAAAAGCGTGTTGAGCGCGAGGGAATTTTTTCGTCAGTACACGACGGATACGCTCCCCCGCCGTATCCGGATCGGTTAATATAATAATGCCCCGCTTTTCATAAGCGATGCGAATCATATCGATTACACCTTTTCGCAATGTAAATCCTTCCGTAGCTATACAATCGGCCTCTATAGCCTGTGCAATGCGCTGTATATCAGATTTTCCTTCTACAACGATGACTTGTTTCAGCATAGTCCCTCCTCATTCTGTTAGTCCATTGTAACACATATAGAACATTGCTTAAATACATGGAATCATTTACTATTAATAATATAATAGAATAAAAGGAGAACTGCTTTGACTCTACAACAATTAAAATACGTAACTACAATCGCAAATATCGGCAGTATCAGCGAAGCTGCCAAACGACTATTCGTTTCTCAGCCGAGCTTGACAAAGGCTATCAAGGAACTGGAACGGGAAATGGGAATTACCATCTTCGATCGTACCAATAAGGGTATTACCGTTTCCAAAGAAGGTGAACGCTTCTTAGGCTATGCGCGCCAGGTCTTGGAACAGGCTGCGCTGTTGGAGGAACAATACAAAAGCCAGGGAGGCGGCAAGAAGCAATTTTCCGTTTCCACACAACATTACTCATTTGCAGTCAGTGCGTTTATAGAACTATTGAAAGGTGCCGGTATCGACCAATACGACGTATCGCTACGAGAAACACAAACCTATGAAATCATCGATGACGTGGCTCATATGAAAAGTGAAATAGGATTGCTTTTCTACAATAATTTTAACCGTCCTGTACTGGAAAAGCTCATCCACACGAATGAGTTGACCTTTACGGAACTATTCAGAGCGCATCCTCATATTTTTATCAGCAAGAATCATCCGTTGGCACATAAACCAAGCGTATCCATGGATGAATTAGAAGAATATCCCTATCTTTCATTCGAACAAGGGGATCATAATTCCTTCTATTTCTCAGAGGAGATTTTCAGCACCGTAGTTCGCCCAAAACACATCCGCGTGCGCGATAGAGCTTCTCTATTCAGCCTTCTTATCGGGCTCGACGGCTATACGGTATCTAGCGGTGTTATCGATGAAGAAATTAACGGTGAAAACATCATCTCCGTTCCTCTCTCCGAAGAAGGTATTATGCATATCGGTTACATTACAAATAATAAAATGCAACGCAGCCGATTAGGTCAAGAGTACATTCAGGCCTTGGAGCAATATGTAAGCAACTACGGAAAACATATTCAACTACCGACAACGGAAGAATCCTGATGCTATAGTTTGAAGTTATATTGAACCTCACTATATTTATATTTTTGTATATCGATAACCTTCGTTATAATAAACCTATCGAAATTATCGGTTATACCGTTTATATAAGGAGGTCAATTATGTCCAAACAACTAGCACCATTTCATTTTGATATTGTAGGATCGTTTCTACGTCCTGCAGAACTGAAAGAAGCACGTGAAGCTTTTACAAAAGGTTCTATCACGCATGACGAATTAACAGAAGTTGAAAATCGACTCATCACAGATCTTATCAAAAAACAAAAAGCCGCGGGGTTACCGGTCATTACGGATGGCGAATTCCGCCGCGCTTATTGGCATCTTGATTTTATGTGGGGGTTTAACGGCGTCAAGGAAATCGAATTGGAGCACGGCTATAAATTCCATGGACAGGAAACCGCACCGGGGTCACTCGCACTGACCGGCAAAATTACAGGAACCAATCATCCATTTGTAGAACATTTCAAATTTGTCAAACAATTCGAAGATGAACATACCACGGCACGCCAGACGATTCCGGCACCGTCTCAATTTTTAGCCGAGCTATTCCGCGAAGATAACGGTATCACAACCCGGTCTTTCTATCCTGATTTAGAAGAGTTAATTCAAGATATCGCCGCCGCATATCGACAAGTAATTAAAGATCTGTACGATGCAGGCTGTCGCAACATCCAGTTCGATGATTGTACATGGGGTATGTGCTGCGATCATGCCTACTGGACAGGTCGCCAAAAGGATAAAAGCGTTACAATCGAGGGAGAAACGGTAAAATACTTGCGTCTTAATAACCTCGCCTTAGAAGGACGTCCTAAGGATTTAGCATTCACCACGCATGTATGCCGGGGTAATTACAATTCCACCTGGGCTGCAAGCGGCGGATACGAACCGATTGCACCGATTCTTTTCGGCCAGGAAAATGTGGACGCATATTATTTAGAATTCGATGACGACCGTTCCGGCGGCTTTGAACCGTTACGTGAAGTATCGGACCACAAAAAAGTAGTCCTCGGTCTTATTACAACAAAACGTCCTCAACTGGAAGATAAAGAAGTTATAAAAAAACGCATTCAGGAAGCGACAAAATATATTCCATTAGAACGTTTATGCCTCTCCCCTCAATGCGGCTTTGCATCCTGTGAAATCGGCAACCAATTAACAGAGGATGAACAATGGGCTAAACTAGCCTTAGTAAAGGAAATAGCCCACGAAGTATGGGGTAACTAATATGAAAGAACATACAATCTATTTAGGTGGTGGCTGTTTTTGGGGCCTACAGGCCTATATTCGCAAGATAAAAGGTGTTATTTCTACCGAAGTCGGCTATGCCAACGGTCCAACCTCCAACCCCACCTATGAAGAGGTATGCCACGATAGCGGCCACGTGGAAGCACTTAAAGTCGTCTTCGACGAGGACACCTTATCCTTAGACCATTTAATTCAATATTTCTTGCGTGCCATCGATCCATTCAGTATTAACAAACAAGGCGACGATGAAGGAATTCAATATCGTACAGGCATTTATTACACCGTTATGGAGGACAGAAACATTATCGATGCCACCTTGGCTCGTGCACAGTCCTTCGAAAGTAAACCATTTGCTATCGAGGTATTACCGCTAGAAAATTATTATTCTGCCGAAGAATACCATCAGGATTATTTAGATAAGAATCCAACAGGATATTGCCATATTCCACTCGGCTTATCGCTAGAACCTCTTATCGACGATACAGCTTATACGAAACCGACTCAGAATGAGTTGGAAACACTAACGTCTCAGGAATACGAAGTTACGCAGAATGCGGCCACAGATCCACCTTTCAGCCATGAATTGACCGATGAGTTTAAATCCGGTATCTACGTGGATATTACGTCAGGTGAACCTCTCTTTGTATCAGCCCATAAATTCGATTCACACTGCGGTTGGCCAAGCTTTACAAAACCGATTGCCAAAGATGTCATACGTTATTACCGGGATACCTCTCATGGTATGAATCGTATCGAAGTACGTAGCCGCATCGGCAACGCCCATTTAGGACATGTTTTTGAAGACGGGCCAAACGGTTCTTTGCGCTATTGTATCAACGGATCCGCATTGCGTTTTATACCGAAAGAAAAGTTAAAAGGATCAGAATATGAATATCTATTACCCTATGTAGAGGATTAATAGAACACAAAAACGGATATATCCTTAAGGATATATCCGTTTTATTATGTATATTTTAATCTAATACGTATACTGTAACGTCTTGACGACCAAAATCCATCGCTTCTCCGTAGGAGTCCATAACAAGGTCTATACGATTACCTACAATGGCACCGCCTGTATCGGCAGCAACGGCTTCACCGTAACCAGGTATAAATAAACGTGTTCCCAATGGAATTACATCAGGGTCTACAGCCGCAATACCGCGAACCGCAGGTACGCCTGTTGCAGTAATACCGTAACCGTCACCATCACCGGCTAAGTAAGCGGATGCTTCCATAACAATGGCACGAGATGCACGACCGGCTATATTACGAGATGTTGTAACTTCACGAGTACCTTCTTTAATGATGGTCGGAACCATTTCCCGTTGTGTAGAAGTAGATACATCATTAGTTTTAATGACGGATCCGTTACTATATAAAGTTTCGCGTTGTACGCGTTCCAACCCAGGTTGACCTACTTGTACAACTTCTTCTTCACCTAATGCCATTGTGTCATCTTTTTGGCGAATAACCTGTACCTCAATTTCTTTATCTACATTAGAAACTGAGCGACTGGTAACCGGTGCAATAGAAATATGACTACCGCTCGTGATAGCACCGTCGCTATCACCTAGAACCGCATAATTAGGTGTTTTGAAACCTAATTCATCAGCCAAGGCTTGCGCCGTATTCTGTGTAGTCATGACTGCACGTGTCCTGCCATTCACGGTAACATAAACCGGAACAGCTCTTACGACTGTTAATGTTGTACCGTTTTGAATTGATGTAGAATCAGAAATAACTTTATCTTTTGGATTCAATTTAACCCCGGCATCACGAACGATACCTTCGTTAGAATTTAAATGCGTTCTAACAGTGTGTGCTGCCCCATCAACCATTACGGTTACGGTTTTATCATTATAGTTAAAACCGGCCATGGTAACAGCCGTTACAATCAATCCAGCAACAACAGACGATACATATCGTTTGTTTGTCTTATGAATTCTCATGTTGTAATCCCTCCTGTATCGAATTAATTCTACTACAGATAGATACAACCTGTCAAACCGCAAAGGTTAACAATAGTCGATAAACACAGTTAATTACTTTATTTTCAAAATATCTTTTTTATGTTTTTTATTAAAAAGTCCACCCCATACATACATATCGATATTTTTCGACAATATACTATATATTCTGAATTGTGCACATATATTAGATACTACCACTATATATTGTATGCATAGTTTTTTTATTATCTAAAATGAATTTTTATGAGTTTTTAGATTGTTACCACATAAAGTTCAACTTTTCAAAAACTTCATTTTTCGTTCATTAAACGTGATAAGGGGCCGCTAAAACCATTTATTTTCCTAGCTTTTTAAGGATATATATATGCATTAAAATTCATATACTAATACGTTATACGTATTTTCATCATTTATTCATCTTCAACATTGGCTGTAAACGTTCAATGACGGTCATTGATTCTCTATTTTCCCCCGCAATAGCAGCCTTCATCAGTTCCTCTTGGGCAGATATAGGATTATTTTCATCGATAATTTTCCCATAAGAACCGTCAGCACGCATAATGTGAGCTTTTAAGGAGTCCTCTAAATAGAGATCCAAAATGCCCTTTACCCGTTCCTTATGACGTTTGTCCTCAATAGGTACCATCAATTCAACGCGTTCATTCAGATTTCTCGGCATCCAGTCGGCGCTGGAAATATATATACTTTCATTGCCCCCATTTCGGAAATAGAACATGCGGTGATGCTCAAGATATCGTCCGACGATAGAGCGCACCGTAATATTATCGCTGACACCGGCAATACCGGGACGCAAGGTACAGATACCGCGTACGATAAGGTCGATACGAACACCGGCCGTCGATGCTTCATATAGTTTTGCAATAACGTTTTTATCGAGAAGCGAGTTCATCTTGGCGATGATATATGCTTCTTCTCCTTTTTTGGCAAATTCAATTTCCCGATTAATCAGCTCCATAATGCGCTCACGCAAATTAAGAGGCGCCACGATAAATTTATTCCAAATCGGAGGATCCGAATAACCTGAGATGAGATTAAAGAATCGCGATGCATCGTCACCGTATTCATCATTGCACGTAAAGATTCCGCAGTCCGTATACATACGGGCGGTTTTACCGTTATAGTTTCCCGTCGCCAGATGCACATATCGGCGTATACCGTCATCTTCTCGACGTACGACCATAGTTATTTTTGAATGTGTCTTCAAGCCTTTTAATCCGTAGATAACGTGACAGCCGGCCTTTTCAAGACGCCGTGCCATATGAATGTTATTTTCCTCATCGAATCGCGCCTTTACTTCCATGAGAACCGTTACCTGTTTACCATTATCCGCGGCCTTAATAAGGGATGCAATAATAGGAGAATCACCGCTGACTCGGTACAAGGTCTGCTTTATCGCCAATACCTCAGGGTCGGTAGAGGCCTGTGCTATAAATTGTTCTACAACGCCAAATGATTCAAAGGGATGATGCACGAATATATCACGCTTACCGATAATGGAAAATAGATTTTCCCCTTCATGTCCTACAAGCTCGCTGGGAATCTTAGGCTCAAAGGGCTCATAACGCAATGCATCAAGGCCCGGATAATTACAGAAACTAAAATACATACGACAGTCCAAAGGCCCATCAATGCGATATACATCCTTCTGCTCCAGTTCCACACTGGTAAGAACGAAATCAAGCAACCCTTCTTTCACGTCGCCGCTTACCTCAAGGCGTACCGCATCACCACGGCGTCTCCGCCGCAAAGAGGCTTCAACCTCGGAAAGCAAATCCGTCGTATCTTCTTCATCAATTTCGAGATCCGCATCACGCGTGATTCGAAACACCATGTATTCTTCGATACCGTAACCTTGAAAGAACTGATTCGCATAATAGGTTATAACATCTTCCAGGTAGACGAATCGATGTTCCTTACCGTTGCGGTTCGGCAATTCAATAATACGATCAAGTACCGACGGAATCGGTAAAATCGCAATTTTATAATCCTTTGTACCATCCTCCTGAACTTGGAATATACGAACAATGGCATTAATCGTATGGTTCGTCAGGAATGGAAACGGATGTCCCGAATCTACCGCCAAGGGTGTAACCACCGGATAGATATGCTCTTCAAAGTAATGACGTAACCATGTCTTCGTCTTCACATCCAATGCATCGGGCTTCGTAAAATAAAAGCCGTATGATTCGAGGGCCTCCAGCACATTATGTAGATAAGCGCTCTGCATGGAGACAAGACGTTGTACGGACTCATCGATTGCTTTCAGCTGCGCCTTGGCATCCATATGAGCCGCATCATATTTAACGATTCCGTTTCTTACCTGATGACGCAGACCGGCGACGCGAATCATAAAAAATTCGTCTAAATTCGATCCGGCGATGGCGATAAATCTCAACCGCTCCAGGAGAGGATTGCTCGTATCAATAGATTCCAATAATACGCGCTGATTAAACTTAAGCCATGACAATTCGCGGTTAAAATAATACTTTGCATTATTGAACATGACGAACACCTCCCTTTACGAGCATGACCTCCATACCGAAAATTTCCGTAAAATACTCCGAATCGCGATTAAATGTCCACCATTCCAAGGATATATCTTCATCGGTACGACAAAATACGTACAACACATTATCCCGTTCCTCCAGAGAGACATCAGTAATCTTCTGATTACTGCCCGCATCAAGCGCACAGGCAACACGGATAATCGCCACCAATTTTGTAACCTGAATTTTCTGCAGCTCCGTCAGTTCCTTGAAATACGGATCATCATCGCACGGGGTCCCCTTGTAATGATAATATACTACATTAGCTACCACTTGTTTTTCCGCCTCTGAAAGCCCGAAAATATCCGTTCCCATAACGATATGATAGGCGTGCTCCCCGTGATTTCTAAGGCTTACAAACTTACCGACGGAGCACAAAATCGTGGCGATCCTACATAAGTAACCCCAGCGTTCAGGTAAACCTTTATGGCGCAGTGCATTACAAAACAGCAAACTAAATCTCTCAACCTCACGATCATGAACCGCATCTGTATGATACCGGGCCGCCACGGCGCGAGCCAACTGGGCATTCTGCTCACGTAATTGATACATGAACGGATTATTCTCAGCCTCCACACCATAAAACCAGCTGATGCCCTGTGAAAAGGAGAAACTGCTGAATATCAAGGTTCTCGGTTCAATGGCAGTAATGATTTCGTTGAAGAGAATCATGGTTGGCATCAAGATATTCGCTTTATATTCGGCTAGCTTATATCGATTCATCAGTTTCGTAGCCGTCACGCCGTCAAAGGATTGAATGAGTCCCTTAAATCGTTCCGGTTCACAGGTAATCATTTCCGCCTGATGTGTTTCATATCCCATGAGGCGTGCCATATATTGCGCTTCATCACCGGACAAAATGACACTATTGATATTAAACGTCTGTAATTCCTCTCTGAGCGGTCCGATCATGCGATGTAGATATTCTGTAATCGCCATGGGAAATGACGTGGATGACCGCTGATTGCGATTGAATGATTCCATAACCCTCAATGAGCCGCTATGCATATTACGCTGGAATAACAGGCTTTCACCGCGCCAGACCGTAAGGCCTACACCGCCGGATGTAATATCCAGAAATAGGGTTGCCTTCGACGGGTCCGCCAGTTTATAATGACGAGTCATCTCATAATATAAGAGAGCGTATTTATAATACACCTCTTTCGGCATATCGATAACCTCGACGCGCATGCCCGTCTGTATAAAAATTTGATCCAAAATACTACGGCGATTCGCCGCCTCGCGAATTACAGTCGTACCGTATAAACGCGAACGACTTACTCCGTAATCCACCATCAACTGTTTATAGCCTTTAAGAATGTGACAGATTTCCTCAATGGTTTTAAAGCTCAATCGGGATGTCTGGAACAGTTCCTCCCCAAATGTAACCTCCCGCGCCGCATAGTCAATGAGGCGCACCTCATCGATTCCCTTATACTCCAATATAGTAATGCTCATGCTGCTGGATCCTACATGCAGTACCGCATATCTCAGTACCTTCGGTAATGTCATAATACCTCCTAACGAGCTTCGGTCCACTCAATATGTAACTGATGTTTATATTCCTTTTTAAAAGCTTTCACCAGTTTCTCTACAGCCGACTTGGTAACGCTGATATTCTTGCCTTTTGCATATGTGACAAGCAATTGAACGGAGTTTTTATCAATCGTTACGTCCAAGGATTTGATAAATTGTTCATGGCTTTCATCAAGAGCCTCGGCCAATGCCAAAATAATGGATAATTTCTGTCCTAATAAACGTTGTTCCTGATCGAGCAGCTTACCATACAGAAAATTTTTATACTCCTTCGGCGTCAGTCCGTGAGAATTCATCACCAGAAAGGCGCTAAAAGCTTGTTCGATATGCGTAATTCCGTATAAATTACTATTCACCAGCATATAACAACCGTGTCGTGCATGGCTGTAATAGTTGACCCGCTTTCCTATATCATGTAACAAGCTAGCCACCATCAGGCAACGACGAACATTGCGATCAGCCCGATGTAGTGGTTGCAACATATCATATAGCTTCATGGCAAGTCCGCAAATATAATTGGCATGAACAAACTCATGCTTGGTCATTCCTAACAGCACATTCTCCGCGGAGTGCACGAGAATATCTTCGATAATAGGATTCCCCCCTAAATAATGCTGTCCGTAATAATCGTAAAACAGCCCCTCCCGAAGTCCGCAGCCTCCTACAACGAGGGTTTTCGTATTTACATAATTGAAAAGCTCATCAACGATAGTCATTCCTGCGATGATGATATCCGCACGATCAGTGGAAAGGCCGTTGATTTTCTTGCGTTCCGCCAACGGTTTGGAAACGACCTCCTGTAATATCTCATAAAATCGATGATACGGAATTTCGTAATTATGAAGTTTTGTTATCGGATACGACAGCTTACGCTGATCCATTTTTGCAATATTCCGTGCCGTTCCGCCGATACCGAGAAGAGGTAGTTTTATATTTCTCAGCCATGCATGTTCCTTTATGATCTTTTTGATGGCTTTCGACATCTTATCCAGCTCTTTAGAGGTATATTCATTCCCCTTCTGATACGTACCCGTCAATGTAAGCGCCCCGATAGGCAGGCTCACAGCCTTTACGATACGGCGATTGCGAACCAATGTAATTTCCGTACTGGCCCCGCCCAAATCAAAAACGATGAAATCTTTGAGTCCGATGGTATTGATAACACCAAGAAACCCCAGCCGCGCCTCTTCTTCGCCGGCAATACATTCCAAATCTAGACCGGTCCCGTCTTTTACAATTTTTATGAAAGTATCGCCGTTCTTCGCCAGCCGTACCGCTGCCGTAGCAACCGCCTTAATTGTATCAACCCCCATGGCATCCGCCATATGAACGAAAGCCTTTAAGGATTCCAGTGACCGTTCCATCGCAGCCGGCGTCAGTTCATGAGTTCCCCACATATTCTCACTCAACCGAACGCTTTCCTTTTCCTGATAAATCAAACGATAACTGCCTGTATCGGAGATTTCATATATGACAAAGCGCACCGAATTGGAGCCCAGATCTATAAATGCAATACGTTTCATGCTACTAACCTCATCCTGTCTCATCCTATAATATGTTTAGTATGAATTTATTTTAGTATACCATAGAAAAACGCGATTCTCATCGCTATGCGAGAATCGCGTTGTATTCTATATGATATAATTCTGATCTTTCTAATTCCGTCATTACAAAATGCGACATATACTGCGAAAGCAGTTCAGTATCATTCAATACCGAACACGCGCTTAGCATTATTAAAGGTTATGTCACAGAACTCATCTACGTCCATTCCTTTAAGATTCGCAATCTCCTCCGCCACAAATTGAGTCTTGCTCGGATCGTTACGACGACCTCTAAATGGAGGCGGCGTCAAATACGGCGAATCCGTTTCAATGAGGATTCGATCCAACGAAACTTGTCTTGCCACTTCCTTTAGATTGGTTGATTTAGGGAATACAACAGGACCGGCAAAGGAAATATAGAAACCCATCTTAATGGCTTCCTTCGCCATTTCCCAACTGCCCGAATAACAGTGAAATATACCCCAGTTATCCTTGCCCTCATTACGCAGAATATCCATGATGTCACCATGTGCATCACGATCATGAATAATAATCGGCAAATCGACGTCTCGAGCCAGTTCCAGATGTCGGATAAATACGCGCTTTTGCGTATCCCTATCGGAAAAATCATAGTAGTAATCGAGACCGATTTCACCGATAGCGCGAACCTTATCATTATGCAAAGCCTGCTCCTTATAAAACTCATAATCCTCATCCGTAAAGTCTTTAGATTCATGAGGATGAGTCCCTACCGCCGCATACAGCTGTTCATATTGTTCCGCTAACGCAATACCGGATTCAACGGTATCCCGGTCCACACCGGGAATCAGAATATATTCAACACCTGCATCAAAACAAGCTTGTAACATATCTGTCCGGTCGTTATCGAAACGACCGTCATTAACATGAGCATGACTATCGAAGAGTTTCATTATTTAACCACACTCCCCGCCGGTAATGACTCGATATTGGTGACCTCCAAATGTTCTTCCCAGTCAGAAGCGGACAAAATCATACCATTTGACTCGATACCCATCATCTTCTTAGGTGCAAGATTCGCCAGGTAAATCACCTTTTTACCGACCATCGTTTCCGGTTCATAATACTGGGAAATACCGCTTAGTACGATGCGCTGCTCTAAACCGATGTCCAATACAAACTTCAACAGTTTCTTGGATTTCGGAACCTTTTCACAGCTGACAACCTTAGCTACACGAAGGTCTAATTTTTCAAAATCGTCATATGTGATATTGTCTTTTAATGGTGGAATATTGGATGTATCAACGATTTCCGCGTCGGCTTCAACCGGTGTCGCCTCAACCATTTCAGGTACGTCAAAGCGAGGGTAAATCGGCTCGCCTTTCACCACCTTAGTCCCCGTTGGCAACGCACCCCACACCTTAGCATCATCAAGGGTGACATCACTGAATCCCGCAAGGCCCAACTGTTCCCAGATTTTAGGTGCCCCTACAGGGATAACAGGACTCACCAAAATAGCGATGATACGCAATGCCTCTGCCAAATGATACATAACGGACTGCAAACGTGCCTTATCATGGGCATTCTCGGATTTAGCCAATACCCAGGGCATCGTTTCATCAATGTATTTATTCATACGGCCGATAAAAGCCCATACGGATTTAATCGCTTTATTGAGTTCCATCGCTTCCATAGCGCTTTTAAAATCATTTACAGTCTGAATAGCCATGGCGGATACATCACGATCCAAATTATCCATATCATCGCATTTTGTAATCACACCGCCGTGATATTTTTCAATCATCGCAATGGTACGGTTCAAGAGATTCCCTAAATCATTGGACAAATCGGCATTGATTTTTGTAACGAAATTAGGCAATGTGAAATTACCATCGTTCCCCAGCTGAATTTCACTCAACAGATAGTATCGCAACGAATCGGCACCGTATGTATCGATCAATGGAATCGGATCGATTACGTTGCCCAAGGATTTACTCATCTTTGTACCGTCGACGATCATCCAGCCGTGACCGAATACCTTTTTTGGTAATGGCAATTCAAGACTCATGAGCATCATAGGCCAAATAATCGTATGGAAACGAACGATTTCTTTACCCACCAAGTGAAGGTCTGCAGGCCAATATTTTTTATACAGCTCACCATCTCCATCAAAAGGAGAGAGTGCACTGATATAGTTTACCAGTGCATCGAACCATACATACACCACATGTTTAGGGTCAAAAGGCACCTTGATCCCCCAATCAAAGGATGTACGGGATACAGCGAGATCTTCTAATCCCTGCTTTACGAACTGAATCATTTCGTTACGACGTGATTCAGGTTGAATAAAATCTGGATTTTCTTCAATAAACTTAAGCCATTGATCCGTATATTTACCGAGTTTAAAGAAATAACTTTCCTCTTTAACGCGCTCTACAGGGCGACCGCAATCCGGACAGGTGTGATTAGGTCCTAACTTCTGCTCTGTCCAAAATGTTTCGTCCGGCGTACAATACCATCCTTCATACTCGGCTTTGTAAATATCGCCCTTCTCATAAGCTTTTGTGAACAGTTCCTGCACAACCTTTTCATGGCGTTTATCCGTGGTGCGGATAAAATCATCATTGGAGATATGCATTTTTTCCCACAATGCTTTAAAACTGTTTACGATATTTGTCGTATATTCAAGGGGTGTGATGCCTTCCGCCTCCGCCGCACGCTGAATCTTTTGACCATGCTCATCGGAACCCGTTAAAAATCGCACATCATACCCGGCCAATCGCTTAAAACGTGCAATCGTATCCGCCACGGACGTGCAGTATGTATGCCCGATGTGCAGTTTAGCGCTCGGATAATAAATCGGTGTCGTAATATAATACGTTTTTTTTGTGTCTCCCATAATGTGTCTCCTTCCGACCTTCGAATGAGAAGGTCTTAACGTTCTACAATATTATATACATCCCGGCGGGAAACGTTAAAACGCTTTGCCACCTGTCGAATTGCTTCTTTTTTAGGTACGCCTTTACCTATGAGCTCTTTAACTGCATCTGCGTAAGACACAGGCGCTTCTGATATATCGGTATCCTCTGTTTCCACCGTGTCAGCACCGCCCACGACGAGAACGAACTCCCCTTTATAGGTTAATTGTTCCAGATTCTCCACGAGAGATCGTAAATCAGTGCGCACAAAGGTTTCAAATTTCTTCGTCAATTCCCGTGCTACCGTTATAGACCTATTGCCAAAGGCGTCATACATATCCTGCAGCACCTCTTGTAATCGGTGAGGTGCCTCATAAAACAGCAAGGTTCCTTTAACCTGTGAAAGTTCTCGTAGAACCTCGCCTCGATGTTTTTCCCGTTTCGGTAAAAATCCTACAAAGGTAAATTGCCTTGTGTCAAGACCGGATGCGATTAGCGCCGTCAGCGCCGCATTCGGTCCCGGTAAAGGAACTACGGTAATCCCTTCCGATATGGCCTTAACCGCTAAATCAGCCCCCGGATCGGATATAGCGGGCATGCCCGCATCACTGACACAGGCAACCGACCGCCCTTCCGACAACATCGCTATAATATAAGCTCCTTTTTCCTCTTTGTTATGTTCATGGTAAGAAATAAGGGGTTTCCGGATATCAAAATGTTTCAGTAGTATTCCTGTGTGCCGCGTATCTTCCGCCGCAATGGCATCAACTTCACCGAGGATGCGTACCGCCCGATAGGTCATATCCTCCAGATTGCCAATCGGCGTAGGTACCAAATATAAAGTGCCCTGTCTGTTATCGCTCATACCAAGAGAACACCTCCTTTGTGTACACATTCGGCTTGTCATAAACGATGAGCGGCGGCTCCAATATAAGTCCTGCGCTGCCCTGATAAATGGCTTCAATCAGTACAAGCTTCGCCGGTTTATCAATCATACCGTGAATAAAGCGCAATCGTTTAGCCTGAAAATGAGCCTGCTCCAATTGGGACAAAACATATTGCAGTCGACCGGCACTGTAGATCATCCAAAGCCGCCCTTTATACTTGATAAAGGACTGTACCGCCTGAAGAACGTCTGAAAGTGTCGTATGACGATCATGTAAGGCGACTGCGCGCTCTTTCGACGTCGGCAGTGCACCGCTTTCACAATCATAAAAAGGAGGATTCACAATAACCCCGTCAAAGGGTTTGTCTTGTAAATCCCTATACGACAGATTCCGATAATCACCGCATACCATCGCTACCACATGCGATTTATCATTATGTGCGACGCTACGTCGTGCCAAATCAATCAATGTGTCATTAATATCAATTCCCGTTATCTGACCGGCGCCCAACGAAGTTCCGATAAGCGGAATAACCCCCGTTCCGGTGCCCAGTTCCACATAGGTATGATTGATATTAAATTGACAAAAGTGAACCAATGCAATGGCATCAAAAGAAAACCGGAACATATCGCGTCGCTGATAGATTTGTAATCCGTCGATAATCAAGTCATCAAGACGTTCCTGCTCAGTCATCAGGCAATGCCACCTCGGACCATTTCAAATCGATCGTTCGCCCCGCCTCCAGCTGCACCTTAACGGTATGCTTGTGGTGGTTTACCTTGAGAACTTTACCGACGCCCTCATCGGTAACCACGTCCTTGCCAATCCCGGGCGGTTCAATATCCTGTGCAGCGGCAGGACGTTCCTTTTTCACATACAGGTCGCCGCCCTTTTTATACATATCATCTTCATAGTTAAGACAACACATCAGGCGCCCGCATACACCGGAAATCTTTGTCGGATTCAAACTCAAATTCTGATCCTTAGCCATGCGAATCGATACAGGTGTGAAATCACCTAGGAAATTGGAGCAGCACAACGATCTACCGCAGGCACCGATGCCGTTCAGGACCTTCGCCTCATCGCGAACACCGACCTGACGTAATTCAATACGCGTTCTAAAAACCGTAGCCAAGTCTTTTACCAGCTCACGGAAATCGATACGTCCGTCAGCAGTGAAAAAGAAAACGATTTTATTCATATCAAATGTGTATTCCACATTAATCAGTTTCATCGGTAATTTACGCTTTGCTATCTTCTCGAGGCAAATGCCGAACGCTTTCTCTTCCCGTTCTCCGTTTTTTTCTATTTGTCTAAGATCCTTCGCTGTAGCCTTGCGCATCACCGGCTTCAACGGGGATACAAGGGTATTTTTTGAGACGCCTTTCGGTCCGATGACAACCGTACCGTATTCAACACCCCGTGCGGTTTCCACAATGACACCGTCACCTACGGATATCTCTAACTGTTCAGGTAAAAAATAATAAATTTTGCCCGCTTTTTTAAAACGTACACCAACGATGGTTACCATCTAATCCTCCTCACGAGCATCATGAAGGGCGATACTGAGACCGTCCATCACGAGAGCATTTTTTATATGTAAGCGCAAAGCCCGTTCTGCCTGTAACGTCTTTCCGATAACTGCGGAGAGAGCCTGCATAGACCAGCGCGGCAATAATCGTAATAATTGAGCCTTATACATAGGCACCTGTAATTGCGCCTCTGCAGCACCCATTTTGAGAGCCATCATATCGCGGCTCACTAAACGCAACCAATACATTAATTCACCTAGGGATTCTCGAGGTAAGCTTTCACAGGATAAGGAAATCATGGAGAACCACCGTTTTTCAAAGGCCAGTATATCCATGAATCGCACTGCCAGTTCCAGCATCTCGATACGCCCCTGTGTGACCAGCCGCTCCACTAACTGCGGATTGCCATGACCGGCCAATAATGCCTGTTCTATATCACCGGTAATCCCCTTCACCTCCATTGCGGCACGAATTGTATCCGCATCGACACTATGAAAGCTGACGCCCATGCATCGGGACACGATGGTCGGTAATACAGTATTGATCTTGTTTGTAATGATGATGAAGTACACCTGTTGTGGCGGCTCTTCGATGGTTTTCAACATCGCATTGGCCATGATCGCATTGGCCGTGTGAAAGTCCTCCACAATGACGACACGATTTCCATTGCCCGCCACCGATAGATGATCCTGCAATAAGTTATACCACTGTTCCACCTTTAAGGTCGTCTTCATAGGACGAATCCAGAAGGCCTCCCCTTTATCGATATAAATCGGCAATCCTTCGGCTTCGATGCGCTTTTCGCTTTCACCATTGGCTAAGCGAGCCGCAGTCACATCCGCCAAATAAGATTCACCTCGTGGTTGTGAAAACACGGGACGCCCCAACAAAAGAGACGCCAAGCCTATTGCCATATCCAATTTGCCGAGGCCTGCTTCACCATAGAAGAGCAAACTATGAGGCAGCGCATTGCGCCCTACCAGTTCAGATAGGTGTGACTTAATCGAATCTTGACCGATTATGGTATCAAAATATGTCATAGCGCCTCCTATCATTATCTGCTCAATATTAATATTATATAGGAAAAAGGCGACTTTTAAAAGAGTCGCCTTTGTTATTATCCGGGAATTACGAGGCTATCTCAGCCTTAAATAGCCGGTAATTCATATATATTTATCTTAAGTTATATGTATAGGGCATCCAATAGGCTATGAACAGCAGCATAGACATCCTCATGAATAGCCTCAACGGTACGCAACCGATACGACTTGATATCATCCCCATCAACACAAGAGATACGATGCCATTTATATCGCTCTACCAACTCTTCATAAGCGCCATGAACAGCTGCTAAATATGCGTGATTACCTTCGTGAATATCCCCCGTGGCACCGCCTGTTTTACCCGTCCGCTCCGCCATCAGCACCTCGCTCACCTCTAACGGCATGTCGAGAAGGCACACCGCATCCGGCTTCGGAAGCCCGAATTTGGTAAATTCATAATCTTCAAGCCAGTCCAGAAAATTCTTACGCTCTGCCGGATCTTCGTATTTAACCATCTGATGCACCATATTCGACGTTGTATACCGGTCGGCAACGATAATGCCGCCGCTATTATAAAAATCCTCCCAGTCAGTTCTGAAGGATGCAAATCGATCTATGGCATACATGGAGCTTGCAATATACGGATTTACATCGTTCACATCACGACCGAACTCCCCGGCCAAATACATCTTGATAGGCATAGACGCATCGCTGTCATAATTGGGAAAGCTCACGGACCTCACCGCACGACCTTCATCGGCAAGACGTTTTACAAGTAACGCCGTCTGCGTCGCTTTTCCGCTACCGTCGCCACCTTCTAAAATGATTAAAGTCCCCATAACTACTCCTGTAAAACCCATATCGTTTCTAACGTCATATCATCCGCTCCGTTCGGCATATAGCCGAGAGCCTTTCGATTCTCTATATATTGTAACACAGCCGGGGTGATCTCTTCACCTACCGCAACGCACGGAATCCCCGGAGGATAATATGCGACTGTCTCACCGGAAATACGATGCAAAGCCTTATCTATCGCTATACGCTCACGCTTGGCATACATAGCATTACGCGGTGTCATGCGAACCACAGGTTGAGGTAAAACCGAATACTCCATAATCTGCATCTTAGTAACCCCGGCCTGTTTATCAAGCGCTTCATCACGGACAGCTTGTACGGCCTGAATCAAAGCATTCACCGATGATGTCGTATCACCGATCGTAATCAGCACCAGTACATGATTCGCCTGCACCAGCTCCACCTCGATATGATGAGACCGCAACAGCCGTTCAAACTCTACACCGGTCAGTCCCAACTTTCCCGCATCAATTAGCACCTTAGTGCAGTCATAATTGACCGCCTTATCCGCAATATCGGAGTATTCCATCACGGATATGCCGTCAATGGATCGTAACGCTTCTCGCAGATACATGCTCAATTCTACGGCTCGATTTACGAGCATAGCGCCTTCCTTAGCCAATTGATGACGAGCTAAATCCAGAGAAGCTAAGAAAATATAATTTGGGCTCGTGCTCTGCAGCATCTGATGCATCTGTGTAATCCGTCTAAGCGCAATGCGAGAACCTTGACCGAGGAGCCATGACGTCTGTGTTAGGGAGCCTACCGATTTATGCGTACTTTGTGCCACCAAATCCGCACCGGCTTCAATCGCCTCAATAGGTAAAGACTCTGAGAACGGTAAATGAGGTCCATGCGCTTCATCGACGAGAACGATCATATTCCGTTTATGAGCCTCCTCAACAATGCGTTTAATATCAACACCTATACCATAGTAATTGGGATATACCACAAGGATAGCCTTTGCCTCCGGATGAGCCTCCATAGTTGCTATTGCATCATCAACAGTAACACCTAACGGAACGCCCCAACGCTCATCAAAACGTCCTTCCATGTAGACCGGTCTCGCACCCGATAAAACGAGTCCGCTAATTACGGACCTATGCGCTTCACGAGGTATGATGATCGTATCGTCCGGACCGACTGTCCCAATAATCATCGCTTCTATGAGGGCCGTCGTCCCGTTAACGGAAAACCAGCAATAATCGGCTCCATACAGATGGGCCGTCAAATCCTGAGCATCCTTTAAAGCGCCTTCCGGCTCATGTAGGTCATCCAAAGCGTACATAACCCCTAAATCATAGGGTAATGCCGCCCCCATCCACTCCCGTAACAGTTGTGGTGCACCGCCCCCGATTTTATGTCCCGGCGTATGAAATGGCACAAAATGTTCCTCTTTATATGCAGTTAGGGCCTCTACAAAAGGCATGCGATTTTGATTCATATTAATACCTCATAAAAAAGGCATGAATCTCAAAGAGACTCATGCCCTTATGCATGTAATTATCGGTGAGGACGACGTTTAGGATTAAATTGATTCATCCCCTTGTCGAGTCCCACCTCTAATGTACCAAGCACAGCTTTCACAGTGTCCTTAATACCTTTATCAACCTTATCCTGCACCTCATCACTGAATGGAGACAATACATGGTCAATCACGGACCACTGCGGCAACGGACGGCCTATGCCGACACGAAATCGCGGAAAATCCTCAGTTCCCATATGAGAAATTAAAGATTTGATTCCGTTATGACCGCCGGAACTGCCGTTAGGACGTATGCGCAACTTACCAACGGGCAAATCCATATCATCGTAGATGCAATACACATCGGAAGGACTAATTTTATAATACCGCATCAAAGGTCCTACCGACTCACCGCTGGCATTCATAAATGTTTGCGGTTTTACAAGCAATACTTTCTCTCCATCTACGGTGATGCTGCATACCTCGGCATTCTGTTCCTCTTTCCACGGTGTATGAGGCACGTTGTCGGCAATAGCATCAATAACCATAAATCCTATATTATGTTTTGTCATTGCATATTGCTTGCCGGGATTACCAAGACCTACTACTAATTTCAATGATCACCTATTATTTATCAAACAAATTACTTACAGATACTTCATGGAAAATACGCATAATCGCTTCGCCCAACAACGGAGCTACGGACAATTGTGTAATATTCGGCAACTTGCAATTTTCTGGCAACGGAATGGTATTGGTAACGATAAGTTCCTTAATATTGGAATTTGCAATGCGTTCACTTGCAGGATCTGTCAAGACTGCATGAGTAACAGCGGCGGTAACGGATTTAGCACCGAATTCCTCCAATGCTTTAGCGCCTTCAACCAAGGAGCCTGCTGTATCCACGATATCATCGATAATAATACAGTTTTTACCTGCCACATCGCCGATGAGATTCATCACTTTTGCTACACCCGGTTCAGGGCGTTTTTTCTCGATGATTGCAATCGGTGCACCGATGCGGTCGGCCAAATCACGAGCTCTTGTAACACCGCCAAGATCAGGGGATACAACGATAACGTCTTCCATATTCTTTTCATTGATATATTTAGCCAAGATGGATGCGCCGAACAGATGGTCTACAGGTACATCAAAGAAGCCCTGAATTTGACCTGCATGCAAATCGATAGTTACAAGACGGGTAATACCGGCTGTTTGCATCAAATTCGCCACTAATTTAGCCGTAATCGGTTCACGCCCGCGAGTCTTGCGATCTTGACGTGCATAACCGTAATACGGTACTACAGCCGTGATATGACGAGCCGAAGCGCGTTTTAAAGCATCGGCCATAACCATTAATTCCATTAAATTATCATTTACAGGATAGCTGGTCGGTTGAATGATAAATACATCTTTGCCACGTACGCTTTCATCAATCATTATTTGCACTTCGCCATTGTTAAAGCGCCCTACAAATGCTTCACCTAAAGGCAAACCTAAATAATCACAAATTTCTTTTGCCAATGCCGGATTCGCATTACCTGTGAAAATTTTAAGTTTCTTGCCGTCTTCAAATGCCATTTTGTTACCCTTTCATCTGTTCGTACTATCGGTTACTTATCCGTAATCTGTCCTAGAATTACAGATACACACTCTTGCCCTATTATTGTATACTATTTTGTCACAGTTGTGTAAAAATTTTTGCCTTATTTTCTATTTCTTTTTGAAAGTATCATCTGTAACCCAATTTTCTTTGATGATTTGTTTGCTGCGCCCTACGGCTAACGCCTTATCAGGTACATCTTTTGTAATCGTAGAGCCCGCCCCTACATAACTGTAGTTACCTATCGTTACAGGCGCCACCAGATTGCTGTTACAACCTATAAAAGCCCCTTCACCGATGGTTGTACGGTGCTTAACTTTACCGTCGTAATTGACGGTAATCGTACCACAGCCGATATTAACACCGGAGCCTACATCACTATCGCCGATATACGATAAATGAGGGAACTTTGTCCCTGCTCCGACATGGCTGTTCTTGACCTCCACGAAGTTACCGATATGAACCTGATTGCCGATAACGCTATCTGGACGCAAATGAACATACGGTCCAATGTCCGCACCATCTTTAACTTCACAATCATGCCCATAGGTAAAATGAATAACCGTATCATTGCCAACCACTACATTCGACAACCGTGTATGAGGACCTATTTCACAACCGCTGCCGATAACCGTATTCCCCTCCAAAATCGTTCCGGGATGTAAAATCGTATCAGGACCGACTAAGACTTCAGGTGCCACATAGGTTGTATTAGGATCGATAATTGTCACTCCGTCATTCATGAGTTCATAATTTTTGCGACGTTTTAAAATTTCTTCAGCTTGTGCCAGTTGATGACGAGAGTTTACCCCGAGGGATTCTTCGAAATCCTCGGTCATATACGCACTGACACGTTCTCCAGCATTCACAAGAATGCCGACTACATCGGTAATATAAAGTTCACCTTGTGCATTATCATCAGATAACTGATCGAGACAAGGCCACAGTTTTTTGCTGTCAAATGCATACATGCCTGTATTGATTTCTTGTACGATTAACTCCTCGGGTTTACCGTCCTTCTGTTCCACGATTCGCACCACGGAGCCCGATTCATTACGGATAATACGACCATAACCCGTAGGATCAGGCATATGTGCGGTCAAAATCGTCGCCGCCGCTCCCGATTTCGCGTGTTCTTGTAACAGAGCTTCCAGACTTTCCTTCGTTACCAATGGTGTATCGCCGCAAAGTAAGATAATAGTTCCATCATAGTCGCCCAATACGGGTTGAGCCTGCTTTACCGCATGACCTGTGCCGTTTTGTTCCTCTTGTCGTACAAATTCAGCACGGTCTCCCAAATAGTTCTGCACCGCATCTCCGGCGAAGCCGACAACGACCACATCTCGATTTGTACCCATGGATTGAACGGTATCCAATACTCGTTCCACCATGGCCTTGCCCCCCACCTTATGAAGGACCTTCGGCAGTTTGGATTTCATTCGAGTACCCTTACCGGCTGCTAAAATAAGGCTCGCAATATTCATAGTAATCTCCTATCTGTTCACCATATATCATCGATTCATCACAACCACTACTTGGAATATATTTCGTCATAATAGATTCCGTCGTATATTTCATAACAAATCGATACGTCAACTATATCAATTAACTGAACCTATATTGCATCAAATACAGGTTCAATATTTATCTTTTTCGTAGTTTCATCAATACCGTAGAAGGTAAACAACGATTCATAGTCATCAATCAATTTAGGATTCGGTTCCGCTGTAGCGACCAAAACACCGGTTCCCACAACGACACCGCTCATTTCAACTACTAACTCTTTAAGCCCTTTTGCGGTACCGCCGGCTTTCATAAAATCATCGATAATGAGGACCCGTGCATTTGGCGGTATAGCACGTTTAGTTAATGTCATCGTCTGGATACGCCCCGACGATCCCGTCACATAATTGATACTGATAGCGGATCCCTCTGTTACCTTACTGTCACGCCGTGCAATCACAAGCGGTTTATTGAAAGCACGCGCCACCATAACAGCAAGAGGAATTCCTTTTGTTTCCACTGTTAAAATATAATCCGGCTCACGGTCCATAAAACGAGTCATAATAATTTCGCCCAGACGCGTCATCACATGCCAGTCATACAGAATATCGGACATATAAATAAAGCCGCCCGGAATAATGCGATCCGGTTCCATCAACCGGGTCTGTACATCCTTTAAAATACCATTTGCCTGAGAACCTCTGCGATTCGGAATAAAGCGAACTCCTCCGGCCACACCGGCCACGGTCTCCAGTATTCCTAGCTGAAAGTGCTCCATAGACTGTCTCACACAGGTCAAATCTTCACTGACCGTGGATTTTGCCATACCGAAAAAGTCACAGAAATAATTTAAAGGAATTAATTTTTGAGGTGAGTCAACCAACAATTTTGTCATTGCCACCATTCTTTCGACACGCCGTACTTTATCCATAGAAAATCCTTTGCTCACATATCATACAACTAGAGGTCATTTAGCGCTGCCTATACACGGCCATGTAGACCAAATCTATTCACTGCTTATTATATCATATTTCCCGAATATTCGAGTTCTCTTTTACACCATAATTCGGTATCTTAATAAGCCTTCTCATTGACCTGATATGCATTTCAAATCAAAATAGCATATCTAGATTAAAGAATAAAAAAACTCTCCGGCACAACCGGAGAGTCTCAATTATAATACGTAAACCTTAACGGTCTGGCGTCCAAACTGTAAAGCTTCAGCCCTAGTGTCATAGGCCAAATCTATGCGATGTCCACGAATGGCTCCGCCCGTATCATCAGCAACAGCATACCCGTAACCTTCAATATACAATTTAGTTCCCAGCGGAATCACCTTAGGGTCTACAGAAACGAGCCCTTTACGAAGGCGGCTGCCTGTAGCCGTATACTTTCCATTCCCCGGATCCTGAGATGAGTAGGCGCTGGCCTCCATCGTTAAAACCCGCGTATATTTGTTAGGTACTCCGTTATGACCACGCTGTGTTCCATGCCCACCATATTGGAGTTCTATTTTTTCCAATTCTTTCATCGTATTCGAGTCTACACGACCATTGGCAGTCAAGCCTTTTGATTTTTGAAAGTTGCGCACTGCTTGTTCCGTATTACGGCCATAAATGCCATCTACAGAATCATGTAAAAATCCATGGTGTTTCAAAATTGTCTGTACTTTTGTTACATGCTTACCACGAGCACCGCGATCTATGGTTTTCGCCAGAGTCACGGATGACATCATAGCGGTCATGCACACCAATGTGCATGCAATGATTATCTTTTTTATCATACATACCCCCACTTTATAGGTTTCAGTATACTATATATCTTTAAAGAATCTATAAACCATCAATAAGGCAAACTGTAACTATTTATATCATATAAAAATAAGCCACCCATGAAGGATAGCTTACTTGAAAGCTTTAAAACTATAGGACTAACAATTATGATACAACCCAATATGGCACTCCTTGCGATTTGCACCTACAATTCGTAAGAATACATAACCTAGCAGGGCGGAGATAATTGAACCTAAAATAACACCGCCCTTTGCCATTTCTTGTGCATGGCCCGGATCAAATGCCAGAATAGATACAAAAATGCTCATTGTAAAGCCGATACCGCATACAATAGCTGTACCATATACATGTTTCCAGTTGGAATCTGTCGGCATCGGTACCAAGCCTAACTTAACCATACCGAATACGGCGCCAAAAATGCCAATCTGCTTACCTAAAATAAGACCTAACGCAACACCTAACACAACGGGATGTGTTAAATCGCCTAACGAAACATCGCGTAAGTCCACACCTGCATTAAAGAATGCAAACACGGGAACGATAAGAAAACTAACCCAGTTGGACAACACGTGCTCCCAATGCTGCATAGGACGTACCACCATGTGACCGACCTTACCATGTGCGGGAATCGTCATAGCTAAAATAACACCCGCCATCGTCGCATGTAGTCCTGATTTTAATACACAGTACCATAGGATAAATCCTAAAATAATATACGGTAGCGGTCTCACATATCCCGCTTTATTACAATAAATCAATGCCGCCACTATAACAACTGCAGCAAGCAAATACATGGCATGAATACTCGCAGCATAGAAAATGGCAATAACGATAATCGCTATGAGATCATCAATAACAGCCAAGGCCGTTAAGAATACTTTCATCGCATTTGGTACACGAGAACCTAACGCAGTGATGATCCCTATAGAAAACGCGATATCTGTTGCAGTTGGAATAGCCCAACCATGAATATATTCGTCACTATGACCGGCAATTAAGAAATATATCAACGCCGGTGTAAGTACACCAAATAAAGCCGCAATACCCGGCATAACTCGTTTTGCATTAGTATTAAGCTCGCCAGCTATAAGCTCCCGCTTAACTTCTAATCCGACAAAGAGAAAAAAGATTGCCATCAATGCATCATTAACCCACTCCATAATCGATAAGGGACCCAGATGATGATTAACAATACCAAAATATTGTTCAGACGATGGTGAATTAGCTAAAATTAGAGCAATCACCGTTGCCCCTAACAGTACGGAAGTCGCTGCTGCTGGAGAACGTAAAAAAATAAAAACTCGTTCCATTTCAGACCTTTCTATACTTTCAAAAATAATCCTCTTATAGTTTACCACGCATTTTGCGTATTTGATAGGCGGTAAGCAGTACTATAGCCCCTAACAAACCCGATAGGATAGAGCCTAGAAAAATACCGATTTTGGCCATTTCCTGATTAAATCCGGGAGGAAATGCCAATGTAGCCACGAATAAACTCATCGTAAAGCCGATACCACATAGTATAGCGGTACCATAAATTTCAGGCCATGTCGTCTTACTTGGCATTTTAATGACCTTGGATTCCACGAGGATATATACAGCGGAGAAAATCCCCAACTGTTTCCCCAAAATTAAGCCCAAGGATACACCCATTACAACAGGATGCCACAAATTATCCATAGAGAATTCAGCAAATGATACGCCGGCATTTAAAAAGCTGAACAATGGAATGATTAAGAAATTAACCCAATGTTTTAATCGTTCCGCCCAAGCATCCATAGGATACACGGTATGTATATCCACTTTGCCTTCATAAGGAATGGTCATCGCTAATATGACCCCCGCAATAGTTGCATGAACACCGGATTCTAATACTAAATACCATAGGGCAATACCTAATACGATATAAAGAAGCGGTCGTACATACCCTTGTTTATTCGTATAGACTAACAATGCAGTGACTACACCTGCTCCGAGCAAATAAGTAAAATGAACCCCTGCACCGTAAAATAGTGCAATAACCACTATAGCAATAAGATCATCTATGACCGCCAAAGCAGCCAAAAAAGCCCGCATCGCCTGCGATACTTTTTTCCCCAGCATAGTGATAACACCGATTGCAAAGGCAATATCCGTTGCGGTAGGTATCCCCCAACCATGTGAATACTGCGGCTGATAACCGGCGATAAAATAGAATACAATTGCCGGTGTAATCACACCGGCAAATGCTGCAATAACAGGTAATAGCCGTTTTGCAGGCGTATTTAATTCACCGGAAATCATTTCCTTTTTAATTTCGATACCGACATATAAAAAAAACAGCGCCATTAAGGCATCATTTACCCATTCTAAAACATCCATAGGGCCTAATTGTACTGTCATAAAAGCAAAGTACTGTGCCGAAATCGGTGAGTTGGCAATAATAACCCCTAAGATAGCGGCCACTAAAAGTGATATACCGCCCGCAGAATCAGACTGGAAAAATGCTTTTACATAATTCATCAAGCACCCCTCTTTATTGATATAATATATACGTAATTATTTCTTCTATCGATATTAATGATACCATATCATTTCGAAAATAACCTGAGCTCCACACGTGCCTTGGCTGATATCACCAAGCGCCATGGTGGTAGCTACACAGCTGCAGCCGTAGGGGAAGTGAATGTCGTGACCAAGATGAAGGAGACCCAGGCGCTCATCGGTGGTGAGGGTAATGGTGGTGTCATCTATCCTACGCTACATGCTGGTCGTGACGCTCTCGTGGGCATCGCACTCTTCCTCTCACTGCTTGCTAAGCGTAAGGTGAGTGTGAGTGAGCTTCGCAAGAGCTACCCCAACTACCAGATGAGTAAGCAGCGAATCGACCTGCCTCAGGGTATTGATCCTGCTGTCCTACTCGATCGTCTAGCGAAAGACTTTGAGAACGAAGGGACCATTAACTTGATCGATGGAGTAAAGATCGATCTACCCAATGAGTGGGTACATGTCCGTCGTAGCAATACCGAGCCTATTATCCGTATTTATACGGAGGCTCCGACGGCTTAAGAAGCT
>ERZ773038.219-NODE-219-length-39505-cov-104.230063_pt1 | contig 39505 bp, 35 predicted proteins | sample MGYA00511665_ERZ773038 | MGnify/ENA primary metagenome ERZ773038 (study PRJEB29015, sample SAMEA2737966) | human oral metagenome | biome: human oral; feature: human-associated habitat; material: dental | place: China | collected 2028 ... | reverse complement strand
GATCGGGCCGACATCACCAGGCGGCCGCGAGCAATTCGTAGGAGCGCCGACGCGCGACGGCGTCATGAGCATAGGTGACCACCAGGATCTCCTCCAGGCCCCAGCGCGAGGCCAGCTCACGGATGCCCGCGGCCACGACGTCGGGGGTGCCGACGAAGGACAGCCCCATGGACGCCTCGACGACGTCCTCGCGCCCTCCCGCCAGGGCGCGCCAGGCCCGCGGATCGTCGTCGGGCGCGTCCAGCGGCGCCGGCCTGCCGCCGACAATGCGCGCGGCGGCCGCCATGGCCGTGGAGAACAGTCTTTCCGCCTCCTCCTGCTTGGGGGCGACGACGGCGTTGACGCCCGCCGCCACATGAGGCGCGCCGTCCCGGGAGAGCGGGCGGGCGCCGTCGCTCCCCGCGCCCCGACTGGACTGGCCGGATCGGCTGGACTGGCTGAAATGGCTGAAATGGCTGAAATGGCTGCGGTACGTCGTAATGGCGGCCTCCGCCTGGGAGGGCGCGAAGTGCGAGGCGACGACGAAGGGGAGCCCGAGCGTGCCGGCGACGCGCGCACCATTGACCGACGAGCCGAGGATCCAGGCGGTCGGGGCGGTGCCCTCGCCCGGGATGGCGCGCACATGCCGCTCCGAGGCGGCGGTCGGGGCGTCCACGGCGCCGTACCCGCCCACACCCTCGCCCGACGGCGGCAGGAGCGACCCGGGCACCGTCCCCAGCACGTCGTCGGGAATGGCGCCGAGGTAGGCCAGGGTCTCCAGAACCTCGTCGGCGAAGCGGGAGGGATCGGCCTTGCGCCGCCGCAGAGCCGCCGCGGTCAAAGGGTCGGTGCCCGGCGCGCGCCCCAGCCCCAGCCCCACGCGGCCGGGATGGAGCGTGGCGAGCGTGCCGATCTGCTCGGCGATCACCAGAGGAGCGTGGTTGGGCAGCATGATGCCGCCGCTGGCGACCCCGATGCGCCTGGTGGCGGCGAGCACCTGCCCCATGAGAACGGTCGTGGCCGAGGAGAGGTAGGTCGTGGAGCCGTGGTGCTCCGCGAGCCAGTAGCGGGCATAGCCGGCCTCGTCGGCGGTGCGGGCCAGCTCCAGCATCTCGCTCAGGGCATCGGCGCGGGTGCGCCCGGCCGAGACCGGCACGAGATCGAGGACGGACAGCACGGGTCGTGCGGCGTTCATGGACTCACCCTACGGCGAGTCCCGCAGCGGGAGTCCGGCTGATCGGCTCAGTCCGCCGGGGATGACGGGGCGGGCGTCCCGCCCTCCTGCGCGTCCACGGGCGATGCCGGAGCGGCCGGAGCAGGAGCGCCATCACGACGGCGGTAGACCGCGGCGAGCACGGCGCCGGACAGATTGTGCCATGTGGAGAAGACGGCACCGGGCAGGGCCGCCTCGGGCGAGAAGTACGTCCCCGCCAAGGTGGCGGCCAGCCCCGAGTTCTGCATGCCGACCTCGATGGAGATGGTCCGGCACACGCGGGCGTCGCGTCCCAGGATCCGTCCGGCGCCGTAGCCGAGCAGATAGCCCAGCACGTTGTGGCAGGCGACCACGAGCAGAACCAGCAGACCGGCGGACAGGATCGTCGTGGCGGACTTGGACACGACGGCGAGGACCACATAGCAGATGCCGAGCACCGAGACCCACGGCATGGCCGGCAGGATCCTCTCGACGAACCCGCTGAACAGCACCCGGACGATCAGGCCGCCGACAACGGGCACGAGCACCATGCGCACGATGCTCATGGCCATGGACCCGGCGTCCACGGGCATGTACTGGCCGGCGAGCCACTGCGTGAGCAGTGGCGTCATGAGCGGGGCGAGCAGGGTCGAGATGGAGGTCATCGTGACGCTGAGCGCCACATCACCTCTGGCGAGGTAGGAGATGACGTTGGAGGAGGTGCCGCCCGGCGCGCAGCCGACGAGGATCACTCCCGCGGCGAGCATCGGATCGAGTTGGAAGGCCTTGGCGAGCACCCAGGCGAGCGTCGGCATGATGACGAACTGGGCGACGACGCCGACCAGCACCGGCAGCGGCCGCTTCACGACGAGCGCGAAGTCCGGCGGGGTCAGGGTCAGGCCCATGCCGAACATGATGATGCCCAGGGCGTAGTTGGTTCCCGCCGACAGCGGCGAGAGCTGCGTCGGCACGAGCAGCGCAACCGCGAAGGCGGCCAGGATGAGGACCGGGAAGACGGTGACGGCAGTGCGGGCGGAGCGGTCCTCGGCGCCCGGGGCACTGCTGTCGGAACTGTTGGAAATGCGGGAACTGTGGGATTTCTGGGATTCGGGGGCGGTCATGCTTGTTTCCTCCTCCGCACGCCGGTCGTGCGGACGATTCATCTCGATTGCCGTTGGGCCGGCGGGGATCTACAGGGCGTTTCAAGCGGGCCCGGCCTGGTGGCCCGACCCGCTTGAGCGCAGCGGCGACCGGAGAGCCGCCCGACCGCCCGTCAGCTGCGCGAGGGCAGCAGCGCGGCGACGACCGACTTCAGGACATCGCCGATGACGAAGGGCGCCAGTCCCAGCACGAAGGCCGTGTTCCAGGCGGCACCGGTGGCGACCTTGAGCCAGATCAGGCCGGGGATGTAGACGACGGCGGAGGCGAGCAGCATCAGGGCGAGACGGACCAGGAGCGGGCGCCGGGCGCCGTCGGCGGTGCGAGACAGCGCGTATCCGGCGACGACGGCGGCCAGGGCGTAGCCCAGCACGTAGCCGAAGGAGCTGGTCACGCCACTACTCCAGCCCGCCAGAACCGGCGCGCCGGCCGCGGCGGCAGCCGCGTAGAGGGCGACCGAGCCGAGAGCCCGACGGCCGCCGAGCACGCCGCCGACGCCGAGCGCGGCCAGAGTGCCGAGCGTGACAGGCACGGGCGTGAAGGGCAGCGGCAGCGCGACCTGGCCGATGAGGGTCAGCGCAACGGCGCCGGCCACGACCAGTCCGATCTCACGGGCGAGGACCGCGGGAAGCGAGCGGGCCGCGATACGGCTGTCAGCACCAGCGGCGGCGTCAGGGGCGTCAGGACTGCTGGCGCCCGCAGCGGCGTCCAGAGAGGAGGAAGAGTGATTCATTGCCATGCCACAACCGTAGGTCAGCGCCAACGCCACCACATCGGCCATGTGCGCCGGTTCCCACCGGCGGCTTTTGTGGGATTCCTCAGAGGTGCGCGGATATCCAGGCCAGCAGATCGCGGGTGACCTCGTCGCGGTTGATCTCGTTGAGCACTTCGTGGCGCGCGCCGGGGTACAGCTTCAGGGCGACGTCGCGCACACCCGCGCGCCGGTAGGCATCGGCCACCTCGCGCGGCCCCCTCCCGCCCGCGCCCACGGGGTCCCGGCCGCCGGAGACGACCAGGACGGGCAGGTCCCCCGGCGTCGCCCTGTAAACGGCGGATCTCGCCGCTGCGTGCGGCCCGGCGGCCAGATCCCGGAAGAAGGCGTTGGAACACACGAAGCCGCACAGAGGGTCAGCCGCATAGGCGTCCACCTCGGCCTCGTCGCGACTGAGCCAATCGACCTCGGTGCGCGTCGGGGCGAAGACTCTGTTGAACCCGCCGATCACGAGGGCGTGCAGTGCCTTCCCAGGGGCGGCAGGCCCTCGCAGACCGCACAGCAGGGAGCCCAGTGCGACCCCGGCCCGGCCGGTCGCTCCCGGATCACCGCCCGTGCCCATGACGATCATGCCCGCCAGATCCGCGCCTCGGCGCGCGGCGAGGAGCCGCACCAGGAAGGAGCCCCAGGAGTGGCCGAGCATGACAACGGGAGCGCCGGGCCATGAGGCGCGCACCGCGTCGAGGACGGAGGACAGGTCGATCAGGACGCGTTGCCAGCCGTCGGCGTCGGCGACGTGCCCGAGGCGGCCGGGAGCGGCGCTCAATCCGTGCCCGCGATGATCGTCGGCGACGACGGCATAGCCGGCCCCCACCGCGGCGACTGCGAAGCGCTCGTAGCGCGCCGAATGCTCGGTCATGCCGTGAACGATCTGGATGACGGCAGACGGCTCGCCGCCCCGGGAGCCGGAAGCCGGCCCGCCCGAGGCGGGGGCTGCATGCCCAGCATGCCCAGAAAGCCCTGAAAGCCCAGCATGCCCTGATGGCTCAGCGCGGGAGGCGGCGTCGGTGCGCAGCGGGGCGATGCCGTCGGGCAGCCAGGTTCGCAGCGCCAGACCGACGCCATCGTCTGCGGCCATACGAGTCAGAGCAGTCTGCACGGCAGAAGGATATCGGTGCTGCGAAGCCGAAGCGGGCACTGGGTAGCCTGCCGGGGTGCGAACCTTCGTGGGCAACGGGAAGCAGGCCCTGGCGCTCGTGGCCCGGACGCTGCGGGCGCGCGGGACCAGGACCGTGCTGACGCCGCGGTACCGCTGCGAGGCCATGGCGGTGCCCTTCGCCCTGGAGGGGATGAGGGTGCTAACGGTCGATGTCGGCCCGGACCTGCTGCTCGACCCGTGTGCGCTCAGCGAGGCCCTGGACCGCGCCCCCGGCGCGGCGGTGGTGCACTGCGAGACCTACGGCAACCACGGCGGCCAGGAGCTGACCTCGGCGCTCGCCATCGCGAGAATGCGGGGCTCCGCGGTGATCCTGGACGCGACGCACTCGCTCGTGGACCGGCTGCTCGCGACCGCGGCCTCCCCGGGCGCCCTCGGAGCAATCACCGGCGGAAGCGAGCCGTGGGATGCGATCGTGGCGAGCATGCGCAAGCTGCTGCCCGTTCCGGACGGCGCCTGGCTGGCCTGGTCGGAGAGCTCATCGCTCGCGAGGGATCTCAGGCGGGCAGTCGCCGAGCTCCCCGGGCGGAACGCGGTGGATGAGTACTGCACGGCCCTCGGCATCGAGCTCGGCCGCGCCTCTGACGCCATGCGCGCCTCATTCGGAAGCCGTCGGGAGGAGCTGCGCATTCAGGTCTGCGCGATCGCCGACCGGCACGAGCGGGCAATCGAGACCGCGCTCGCGCCCGTGCCCGCGAGTGCGCGGACAATCGCCCTGCTGGAGGCGCTGGATCCCGGAGCCCTGCAGCTGCGAGCCCGCACGGCCCGCCGTCTGCGGGAGCGCCTGACTGCGGGTCTGCGGGCGTGCGGACTGCGCGTGGTCAACCCCGGTTCGGCGGGGTGCGTGGCGCTGAGCGCGGCCACCAGGAACCGGGGCGAGACGCCTGCGAGTCCGGAATGCCGGAAATCCCAGGAATTTCAGGAATCCCAGCGTCGGCGATCCCAGCGCGCACTCGACGAGGTGGAGGAGGCCCTGGCCCGTTCAGGACTGTGGGGGCCGGTGAGCTGGCCGGACCCGGGTGCGGGAGTCGGTACTCCCCCATGGCCGAGGGTCGTCACCGTGCCGACCGACGATCCGGGGCGCATGAATGAGCTGATCGACGTCGTCGGTACCGCACTGGGCGAAGGCGCGGAGGCTGGAGCCGGCCGCCTGCGCCTCGCCGAATGACCCACGAATGGGCTCTCGCCTCCACGGCGCCGGCCTGGACGAGCTGTGCGCCCTGGGCGCCCTGCCATCCCGGGCGCCTTCGACGCCATGGACGGGACGGCCCGCTACCGTTGGCCCATGGGCGCCCACAGCTTCACTCTCGTTCCAGCCGCGTACCTGCTCATGCTCCGGCAGTCCCGGGAGTCCGCCCAGCAGCCCTTGCGCACCCGGGTCCTCCTCCAGTTGCGGCGGGCGACCGGCTACATGGACGGCTATTGGGCGTGCGGGGCGGCCGGGCACGTCGAGGCCGGGGAATCGGTGATGCAGGCCGTCGTGCGGGAGGCGGCCGAGGAGGTCGGCGTCGACATCGCGCTCGAGGATGTGCACCCGCTGACCGTCATGCACCGGTCCAACGACGTCGGCGGGGCCGCCCTGGAGCAGCGGGTCGATTTCTTCTTCACGGCGCGGCGCTGGAGCGGCGAGCCCACCGCGGCGGAACCGGAGAAGAACATGGGAATGCGCTGGTTCGCGCTGGACGAGCTGCCCGAGCTGGTGCCCCCGCACGAGCGGGCCGTGCTGGACCTGCTGGCCGGGCAGCTCGACGGCGGCCGGCCGGTCCCGGCGATCACGACGTTCGGCTTCGCGCCTGGTGAGAGGGTCGCCGCCTACGGGGTGGCCCGACCCCACTGAGGCGGCCCCCACCCTCACTGAGGCTCACTGAGGCGGCGCGCCCCGCCTCGCCCCGGCGTCGAGATTGACTTCTTCGAACGAGGTCGACGGTGGCACCGTCGACCTCGTTCGAGAATGTCGACCTCGACGGGGGGGCGAGCGCCTAAGTACAGCCCGTCCGCAAGCGATTCGGCGCCCTTGCCTACTCAGAGTCCGAGGAACTCCAGGATTCGCGGCAACTCCCGGCGCGCCTGAACCAGTCCGGCCTCGTAGGCGCCCACGATCCGGTCATAGCGCAGTTCGCCATTGACGACCGCCATGCGGTCGGGCTGGAAGAGGTAGACGCGCCCCTCGCGCTGGGCCGCCTCGAGCTCCTCCATAGTCCGGTTGTAGTTCGACGGGCGGGAGATGATCCCCTCGGCCACGGCCGGGTAACGGCGGAACAGCTGCCGGTAGACGCCGGGGCACTTCGAATCCGACTTGCGGTATCCGGCCGGACGGGTCGAGACCACCAGCATGCGCCTGTAGCCGTCTGCGGCCGCCGCATCGATGGCGAAACCACCCGTGGGCCCCAGGCCGCCGTCGAGGTAGGGAACGCCGTCGATATAGACGATCGGCATGAGCACGGGCATGGAGGACGACGCCTGGCAGCGCGGCAGGAGATCGGCCATCTCGTGCACGTCCTCCAAGCCCCAGTAGACCTCCTCGCCGGTATCGCAGCGGAAGGAGCCGATCCGCACAGTCGCCTCCGTGCTCTTGAAGACCGGCCAGTCGAAGGGGATGGACTCGTCCGGGGCGGCGGTGTGCCGGTAGATGTGCTCGGAGTTGAAGTAGCCCCGGCGACGGAGGAAGCTGCCCCACCCGCCGGTACGCGGGTCCGTGGTCAGCCCGACGAATGCCTCGCGCGTGCGCCACAGGTCCCGCGAGACCATGTTGACGGTATTGGTGCAGCCCGCCGATATCCCGCCGACCCAGGGGAAGAAGAGGCCCGCCTCAAGGAGGACCTGGACGAGGGCGGCGGTGTAGGAGCCGCGCATGCCGCCGCTCTCGAAGACGAGGGCGACGTCGTCGACCCGGCGGGTGATCGGGGCGGGGGCGTGACCGGGTTGTCCATAGGGAACAGGGCGGGAGTATGACGGCGCAGGGCTCGCAGTGCTCACGGTGCTCATAATGCTCATGGTGGGCCCAGGCTATCGTTGCAGGCCCGCCGCCGATCGAGCTGTCCGTCTCTTGTCCGCCCGAGGTATCGCCGACGGCGTCCGACGCGTAGCGTGCGCCTCATGCGGACACCGACCATTTTGACACCCCTGACTGTGCGCGGCCTGACCGCGCGCAACCGCCTGTGGCTTCCGCCCATGTGCATGTACTCCGTCGAGGCCGAGGACGGCGTCGTCACCGACTGGCACGTCCTGCACTACGCCACGCGCGCCATGGGCGGTTTCGGCACCGTGATCGTCGAGGCGGCCTCCGTCACCCCCAACGGGCGCATCTCCCCCTTCGACCTGGGCCTGTGGAACGACGAGCAGATCGCCGGACACCGTCGCCTCGTCGAGGCGATCCACGCCGCCGGCTCCCTGGCCGGCATCCAGCTCGGTCATGGCGGCCGCAAGGCGGGCACGCCCCCGTGGCGCCCCGACGTCGCCGGAGGTGCGCGCACGGACACCATCAAGGGCTGGGACCTGGTGGCGCCCAGCGCCATCGCCTATCCGGGGCACGCCGAGCCGCGCGCCATGTCCCCGGAGGAGATCCGCGAGACGACGGACGCCTACGTCGCAGCCGCCGCCCGCGCCGTAGCCGCCGGTTACGACCTCGTCGAGCTGCACGGCGCCCACGGCTACCTCATCCACGAATTCCTCTCCCCGCTGTCCAACACCCGCACCGACGCATACGGCGGCTCGCCGGAGGGGCGGCGGCGGCTCGCCCTGGAGACCACGACCGCCGTGCGCGAGACGGTCGGAGACTCCACGGCTCTGGGCATGCGCCTGTCGGCGACCGACTGGGCCGAGGGGGGCCTGACCGGATCGGACACGGCCGAGCTCGCACCCCTGCTCGTGGCCGCGGGGATTGATGTCCTGCACATCTCGAGCGGCGGGAACGCACCCGCACAGGTGCCGGTGGGTCCCGGCTATCAGGTGCCGTTCGCCGCGCAGGTCAAGGCCGCCGTGGCGGGGATGACGACGCCGGGCGGCGGCGAGCCCGTGATCGTGGCGGTCGGGCTCATCACCGAGGCCGCCCAGGCCGAGCAGACGCTGATCACCGACCAGGCCGATGCCGTCGCCGTGGGCCGTCCGGCTCTGCGCGACCCGTACCTGCCGGTGCGCTGGGCCCACGACCTGGGCGTCAACGACTGGGAGGCGGCCGGACTGCCGGTGCAGTACTGGCGCGGTGCCTGGCGCTGACCGCAACGGCTGCTGCTACCCACTGCTCACTACCTACCTCACTACCGCGAGATCGGTCGTATTCCGCGTCGAGATCGGTTCACCCGACCGATCTCGACGCGGAATACGACCGATCTCGGCGAATAGGAGCGGAGCGAACGGCGCCTCCTCCGGTTCACGCCCCCAGCCAGAAGGCCCGCATGGCCCGGGCCATCCACAGTCCGTCGGCGACGCCGCACATCTCCCGCTGGGAGTGCATCGACAGCAGGGGCTGACCGATATCGACGGTGGTGATCCCCAGCCGCGCGGCGGTGATCGGGCCGATGGTCGTACCACAGGGGACGGTGTTGTTGGAGACGAAATCCTGCACCGGCACGTCTGCAGCGGCGCAGGCGCGCAGCCACACGGCGGTGCCGACGGCATCGGTGGCGTAGCGCTGCTGGGCGTTGATCTTGACCAGCGGCCCCCGGTTGAGAGCCGGTCTGACCGCCGGGTCGTGCAGCTGAGGATGACCCGGGTGGACGGCGTGACCGGCATCCGCGGACACGCAGATGGAGCGGGCGAGCATGGCCGCCCGGGCGTCGCCATTGATACCGAGCACCCCGGCCAGTCGGCCCAGGACCGTCTCGAGGAAGGGGCCGCCGGCGCCCGAGCGGGTCTGCGAACCGACCTCCTCGTGGTCGTTGGCGACCAGGATGATCGGCTCACCCCCTTCGACGCCGTGGGCGTCATCGCCGGCGATGGCCTCCAGCGCCGCCAGCGCGGCGTGGACGGAGGAGAGGTTGTCCAGCCGTGAGGAGGCGAGGAATTCGCCGCGGCGCCCGAAGCGGGAGGGCGGCTCGGTGGGGAAGGTCAGGATGTCGTGGAAGGCGAGCTCATCAGGGTCGATGCCGGCGATCTCGCACAGGTAGCGCTCGGGGTCGTCGGGGCGGGCGTCGTCGGCCGCCAGGCTCCACAGCGGCAGCAGGTGGGCCTGCTTGTCGAGGTGGAGGGAGTCGTTGACGCTGCGATCCAGGTGCGGGGCGACCTGGGCCACGCGCGTGATCGGGCCGGTGCGCACGAGGTGGACGTCCCCGTCGCGGGTGACCAGGCGTCCGGCCAGCCCGAGCTCGCGGTCGAGGAAGGAGTTGAGCAGTGGGCCGCCGTAGATCTCGACGTCGAGAACCTGGGTGCCGTCGCGAACCATGGCGGCGCGCGGTTTGAGCTTCAGGGCCGGGGAGTCGGTATGGGCGCCAACGATCCTGAAGCCCGCCCGTTCCCCGCATCGCTCGGGCAGGACCCAGGCGATGATCGCGCCGTCGCGCATGGCGTATCCGCGCCGCGGCAGCCCGGGCCCCCACGGCTGCGTCTCATCGGCACCGGAGAAGCCGACGGCGTTCAGGCGCGCAGCCGTCTCAGCGGCCGCGTGGTAGCTGGTCGGGGAGGCGGTGATGAAGTCGGTGAGGCCGGCGGTGTAGGCGTCGTCGTCGCTCAGGACGACGTTCGCGGCGGTGGAGCGGGGCGGGTCGGTCGGCATGGGCCCAGTGTGGCACCCGAGCCGGCGGACCCCAGCGGCTTGCGTCCAAGGACGCGTCCGGGCGCAGTCGGGTCTGGAGCTCCTCGCCCTGGACGGACTGCACGCGGCCCCGCCAGATGTGTCACAATCGCCCGCGGACACGGGGTGCGCCGACCGGCGCTGAGATCACACCCGTGGAACCTGATCTAGCTCGTACTAGCGAAGGGATGTCCTCATGACACCGTTGCGCCCCGCCCTGCCCAGAGTCCTGTCCATCGCAGGCACCGATCCATCCGGGGGCGCCGGAACGGCCGCCGACACCAAGTCGATCAGCGCCGCCGGCGGATTCGCGATGACCGCAGTGACCTGCCTGGTCGCCCAGAACACCACCGGGGTCCAGGCCGTCCACACTCCGCCTTCCGATTTCCTGAGCCGGCAGCTGCGCTCGGTGTCCGACGACGTCGAGCTCGACGTCGTCAAGACCGGCATGCTGGGCACCACGGAGATCATCACGGCGGTCGGCGCCTGGCTCGATGAGAACCCGCCGGCCGTGCTCGTCGTGGACCCCGTCATGGTGGCCACCTCCGGCGACCGCCTCCTGGAGCCCGAAGCCGAGGAGGCGATGCGCCGCTTCTGCGAGCGCGCCACCGTCATCACCCCCAATATCCCCGAGCTGGCCGTGCTGCTGGGGACCGTTCCGGCCCGCACCTGGCAGGAGGCGGTCGATCAGGCCCGGCAATGGGCGCGGCGCACCCGCGTACCGGTCGTGGTCAAGACCGGCCACCTGGTAGCTGAGGACGGTGAGTCCGGTGAGGTGCTCAACATCTGGGTGGACGACGCCGGCGTGCGGACGACCGCAAGCGCGCCCCGGGTAGAGACCGCCTCCACTCACGGGACCGGATGCTCCCTGGCCTCGGCCCTGGCCACCCGCCTGGGTGCTGGAGACGCTCCCGAGGACGCCCTGGCGTGGACCACGCAGTGGCTCCACGAGGCCGTCGCCCACGGCAGCGCCCTGAGGGTCGGCACCGGACACGGCCCGGTCGACCACTTCCACCGCGCCCGTCGTCTGGCGGACGCCGGACTGGCCGACCCCTGGGCCGAGGGCGACGGGGTGCCGGCCGAGCTGTCCCGCCCAGAAGACCTGGCTCCCGAGATCGCCCCCGCACCGCTGAGCATTGCCGCCGCCGGACCCTGGACCCGGGCCCTGTGGCGGGCCTCCAGCGATATCGCCCGGGAGATCAGCACCGGCGACTTCGTGGCCGGACTAGTGGAAGGCACTCTGCCGGTGGCCGCGTTCGACCACTACTTGGCGCAGGACGCCCTCTATCTGGAGGAGTACTCGCGCGCCCTGGCCCTGCTGGCCGCACGTGCACCGCGCACGCGCGACGCGATCTTCTGGGCCCGCGCCGCCGACACGGTCCTGAGCGCGGAGAGCGAGCTGCACCGCACCTGGCTGGCCGGGCGCCCCCGCGCCCAGGCGAGCCCGGTCACCCGCGCCTACACCGACTTCCTCATCGCCCGGGCGGCCGTGTCCCCCTATGCGGTGGGCGCGGGCGCGGCGCTTCCCTGTCATTGGCTGTACGCCGAGATCGGGGCGGCGGTGCCGCAGGTGGACCCCGATCACCGGTTCGCGGCCTGGTTGTCGACCTATCACGACCCCGCTTTCGCTGCGGCCGCAGCCCAGGCCGTCGCAGCGGTGGAGGAGGCGATGACAACCGCCACACCTGCCGAGCGCGCGCAGGCGGCTCGGGCCTACCTGTTGGCGAGCCGACACGAACTGGAGTTCTTCGACCAGGCACTGCGCCTGAGGGCGGGCGGTTCGCGTTGAGCGCTCGGATACTCGACAGGGCCGGCAGGGCCGGCAGGGCCGGCAGGGCCAACAGAGCCGGCTCTGCCGATAGTGCCCCCGGGGTCGCTTCCAGCTCGCCCCCGGCGCAGCTGCCGCCCGCTGGACGCGCCGCACTGCTGGCGGGCGTGGTGGGCAACTGGATCGACAACATCCATGTCTTCCTGCCTTTGATCGCCCTGTCCCCGGCCCTGGCGACGGTGGCGGGTCCGACGGCGAGCGCCTCCGCAGAAGCACTTGTGGTCATCGCCATGCTCCTGGGGCGCCCCGTGGGCGGGGTGGTACTGGGGAGGGTGGCCGACCGGCTGGGGCGCACCCGTACCACTCGCCTGGCCATCGCGGGAACGGCCGGGTGCAGTCTGGCCATCGCATGCATGCCCACCCATCGGGTGCTCGGCACCGCTACCCTGGTCCTCATTCTGCTGCTGCGCCTGGCGGGCGGTGTGTTCGTGGCCGGGGAGTACTCGGCAGCAATCCCCCTGGCCATGGAGTGGTCTGCGCCCCGACGCCGGGGCCTGATGAGTGGGCTCATCCTGTCCATGGCTCCCCTGGCCCAGGCATCCATCGCCTTCGGCACCGCGGGGCTGCTGATCCTGCTGGGGCCTGAGCGCTACGCCGCCTGGGGCTGGCGGGCGATGTTCGTCCTCGGGGCGCTGCTGTCGGCGGGCATGCTCGGCTATTACTCCCGCCGGGTGATCGACGCCCCCTGCTTCCACCGACGCCGGGCCGACCAGCGGAGTCCGCGCCTGCGCGCGCTGCTGGCGGGGACCTGGCGGCGCTCCTTCTGGCAGGCCTTCGCCCTCATGAGCGGGCTTTGGCTGCTGACCAGCTCCACCGTCCTCATCCTCACCGCACGCCTCGTCTCCGACGTCGGCCTGTCCGCCGGCACGGTCGGACTGGTCATGGGAGTGGCCTCCCTGGCGCAGGCGGGGGCCATGGCCGGGGCCGGTCACCTGTCCACGACGGTGGGACGACGTCGGCTTCTGATCGTATGGGGACTGGTGGCGGCCCTGATCGCCCCCTGGGTGTGGCGGGCCACGATCAGCGCCACCGACGTCGGCCGCGCGGCGATGCTGGCCGCGACGCTCCAGGTGATCACGGTGGCCGCCTACGGACCGGTAGCGGCCTACCTGTCCGAACGCTTTCCCGTACAGGTGCGTTCGACCGGCTACGGCAGCGCCTACAGCCTGTCGCTAGTGACGCCCGCCCTCTACCCCTTCTACCTGCCGCTTCTGGAGCCCTCGGCGGGCCGGACCGGCTCGGTGCTGATCCTCATCGTGCTCGGCGGTTTCCTGATGGTCGTGGGGGCGGCTCTCGGCCCGGCTCTGGGGCCGGGGGATGTTGCCCGAGAGCTGGACGACGTGGCCGGAGACGCCCAGTGAGCATCCTCGTACACGATCCGGATCTGAAGCGGGTGCGCCCTGTTCTCACCGCCGTGCGGGAGCGCGCACCGCTGGTGCACTGCCTGAGCGCGGCGGTATCCATGGGAATCGTGGCCGACGGACTGCTGGCGGCCGGCGCCCGCCCGATGATGACCGAGACCCTCGACGAGGCCCCCCACATGGTGACCTTGGCCAACGCCCTGCTGATCAACCTGGGCACCCTGTCCACCGACGGCTCGGAGGGCATACCGGCAACTGTCGAAGCTGCGCAGGGGCTGGGACTGCCGTGGGTGCTGGACCCGGCTGCGGTCGGGGTCGCACCGGTGCGCACCGCCGTGGCGCGCCGGCTGCTGAAGCGGCATCCCGCCGTCGTGCGCGCCAACGCCTCGGAGGTCCTGGCGCTGACCGGTGAAGCCGGTGGACGCGGGGCGGACTCGACGGCCGTCCCAGACGAGGCGGTGCGGGCGGCGCGTCAGGTGAGCGCCCTCACCGGAGGGGTTGTGGCCATCTCGGGGGCCGAGGATCTGCTGATCGACGCCCGGCGCGAGCTGCGGGTGGCGCGCGGCACGCCGCTGCTGACGCGGGTGACCGGGACCGGATGCCTGCTGGGCGCATTGACGGCCGCCTGCTTGGGGGCCGGGGCGGCGCCTCTGGAGGCCGCCGACGCCGCCACCGTGTGGATTGCGGTCGCCGGGGAACTGGCCGAGACCCGAGCACCGCGCCCGGGCAGTTTCCGGACGGCGCTTCTGGACTCCCTGGACGAGGTGGCGCTATGAATCCCGCACGTCCCGCGCGCACGGCGATTCGGCAGCTGAACCCGACCTGCTACCTGGTGACCTCCGGGAGCTCGCGCCGCACGGCCGAGGTGGCGGCGGCGGCTGCCCGTGCCGGGGCGGGAATCGTGCAGGTGCGGGCCAAGGATCTCAGCGCCGCCGGCCTCCTGGAGCTGACCCTTGCGGTGGCGGGGGCGGTCGAGCGGGCGAACACGGCCACGCGCGTCGTCGTGGATGACCGTTGCGATATCGCCTTCGCGGCTATGAGGGTCGGTGCTCATGTTCATGGGGTGCACCTGGGCCAGGAGGACCTGCCGGTGGCCGATGCCCGGGCTCTGCTCGGCCCACAGGCGGTGATCGGGCTGACCACCGGGACGCTGGAGCTCATGCGCGGCGCGCAGGCGGTCGCGGGCCTCATCGACTACGTGGGCGCCGGCCCCTTCCGCCCTACTCCGACGAAGGACTCGGGCCGTCCGGCTCTGGGAGTGGAGGGCTACCGGCCGCTGGTAGGGGCCACGAACCTGCCCGTGGTGGCCATCGGGGACGTCAGGCCCGAGGATGCCAGGGCTCTGGCGGGTACCGGCGTCGCCGGGGTGGCGCTGGTGCGGGGCATCATGGACGCACCGGACCCGACCGCGGCGGTCCGCGAGGTCCTCCGGGGTTTCGCCGTTCGCCCCTGAGCTTCTGCCGCCTGGCGGCCCCGGGGCGCTGCACGCCGGCCGATTCCCTCGTCGCCGCGCCGTGGGAAGGCAACCGCCTCCGGGCAGTCCGCTGAGGCAGGATGGATTCGTGACCACCGCCGCGCCACCGCCCGCACCATCTCCACCACCGCTGCCGCCGCTCGGAACCACGCCTGTGCGTGCCGTGCTCCTGGACGCCGACGGCGTCCTCCAGCTCATCGGCACGCCCTGGTATCAGGCGCTGTCCGACGGCGGCGGCGAGCCCTTCGCGAAGGCTCTCTTATCGGGAGAGGGCGATGCGCTGGCGGGCAGGGAGAGTCTGCGGGACCTGCTGGACAGGCTGATCGTCGAACTGGGGCTGGCCGGGAACGCCGACGAGCTGATGGACCTGTGGCGCCGGGCGACGCCCGATCCGCTCGCCTGGGAGCTGGTCCGCGAGCTGAGAGCATCGGGTTACCTCACCGTCCTGGCCACCAACCAGCAGCGGGAGCGCCGCGAATGGATGCGCACCGCCCTGGGCTACGACGGCCTGTGCGACATCGACGCCTACTCCTGCCTGCTGGGCGTGGCCAAGCCCGATCCGGACTACTTCCGCGCCGTCCTGACAATGGCTCGGGTCGATGCCGATGAGGCCCTGTTCGTGGATGACAGCGCCGAGAACATAGCGGCGGCCAGTGCGTTGGGCCTGCGCACGCTGCACCACCCCACCGATTCGGGCGGCCGAGTATTGCGCCGGGAGCTGATTGAGGCTCTGAGCGCCTGACCGGACCGCCCGCCGTGCAGGAGCGCGACGCGCCCGTGCCCGCCCTACTCGGATGCGACAATTACTGATTATCACAACGATTCTGAGGATCTTTCAACGACATAGGGCACGACGTACGACGCAGCGGCCCCGTCTAAGGGAGGAGGGCGAAGCGACGACTTTCTCATCCTGAAGAGCTTGTACAGCAGGTCTTGTCGCGAAAGACTCACTCATAGGCAAAATTGCCGCACGTCGACGCCGACGCCTCGAGAGGACGATATGACGACACGGGATGCAGCCGGGCCCGCGGCCCGATTCTGCGCATCGGAGCGCAGGACGCCACTATCCGCGCACTCGACCGCGTCCAACACGTCCAACGCATCCGCTCGAGAACGCATCTCCGGCAAGCTCGACGAGCGTCTCAACGATCCCTCGCGCCGCGCTCCGCGCGTCTTCCTTCACGTCATCAGCCGTATTCACCGTCTCATCCCCAGCAGGCTGCGCAAGCGCGTGCCCGTGACCTTCATCGGCTATGCGCTCATCAACGGCTCCGCCTTCCTGATCGACATCAGCTTCCTGTGGCTCTTCTTCGACAAGCTCCACTGGCTCTACCCGCTGGCCGTCACCCTGGGGTACATGATCGCGGGCGCCTATTCGCTGCTGCTCAATCGGTGGCTGAACTTCCAGTCCCGAGGCCACCTGGTCTCGCAGGGCTCGCGCTACGCGGTCGGGCTCGCAAGCCAGTACGTCATCTTCATCCTCGGCCTGACCTCCTTCCTGTACTGGATCGGGGTGCACGCAGAACTGGCCCGGCTCATCTCGGCCTGCTGCGAGGGCGTCTACCTCTACACGCTGATGAAGCTCTGGGTGTTCCGGGGCACTCCCGAGCCCGATGACGACGACGGGCCCGGTACGCCGGTGGCCGCCTAGCGGCGCATCCCGCGGACTGGCAGGCGCGGTCCGCAGAACCGATCTCGATGCGGGTTACGACCGATCTCGGTGAACTCAGTGAATTCGGCGAGCTCGCCAACCGGACCCGCACCGCCCCGAAGCACGCATCACCATCGGGCCCGCGCCGTCTCCCGCGGGCCGTCGAGTTCCGTGAAGCCGGCATCCACGACGCGGACCGGCCGTGAGGCAGCCCCCCAGACCTCCGGCGACGGGAAGACCACCCGCACCCGATAGTCCTGAGCTGCCCAGGCGGAGCGGCATGCGTCCGGCATCGCCGGGCTCTGCCAGGCGAGCTGGGCGGCGTGGGCGACCTGTGCGCACAGCTTGCCGCTGGTCATCTCCTCCAGGGGCGTGACCTCGATCTCCACCGGCGCACCGGAGGAGACGGACGCATCCGTCAGATCGATGCCCGCCACCGCCTCGGGATCACGCGCGACGGCCTCGGCGATGGCGGCGGGCGGGGGCGGCAGCTCATCCCCGTGGGGGAAGTGGGTGCCCTCGACCTGCGTCTTGGCCAGCGCCGGAGGCAGCGGTCGGACCGGACCGGGCACGAAGGCCCGGGCCGAGGCCAGCCCCCAGCCGGCGGGACCGTCTTGTACGACAGTGACTCCCGGAAGGTCCTGGACCTCCTCCCAGCGCCGCCCTCGAGCGCGGCGCACGAGCTTGCGAATGCGCCCATTCCTCCAGTGCTCGACGGCGTCGTGCCAGGCCCCGCCCGGAGCGGCCTGCGGCGAGGCGAGCAGGGCGACGACGGCGCGGGCCGCGGCCTCAGCGACGTCGATGCACCGCGGCGGGTGAACCTTGTCATAGTGGACGGCGATCTGCATGCCCCAGGGGATCTCGTGGTCGGTCACGCCCCGACCCTACCGACCCATCCAACCCGGCGATCGCCCCGGAGCGGGAGTGGGAGCGGCACCGCGCCTCCATCCCGTACGCGGGGCGGCGCCGGGAACCCGCATCCCGGCACAGGCACCTCTCAGGGCGCCCGCCATCCACGACGCGCTCTAAGGTCGGGGCATGACGTTCTCACTGCCCGCACAGGCGGTCCGGCCCACGCGCCCCCGTCCGCTCAACGGCGCCACCGTCCACGGTCCGGCCGGTATCCGCCGGCTTCGCCACCGCGCCGAGATGCCGCTGGTGTGGACGAGTGCGGCTGTCAGCGTCGTGGCGATCGCGGCCTGGGCGGCGCTGGTGGTGTGGCTCGTTACCGTGCCCTCCCCCACTGGACTTGCCGGGGACGTGCGCGACTTCTTCGTCGGCGACGGCGCGACGACGGGCGCCCAGATCCTCCTGACCGTCCCGCTGCTGCCGCTGATCCTCTGGGGCGCGCGTGCGCTCCTGTACGCGAAGATGCGCGCCTCCGCGGTGCAGATGAGCCCTACCCAGTTCCCCGAGGGCTACCGGATGGTGGTGGAGGCCGCCGAGCGCTTCGGGCTGCGGCGCGTCCCCGACGCCTATGTGCTCCTGGGCAACGGCAAGGTCAACGCCTTCGCCGCGGGGCACGGCTTCCGCCGCTTCGTCGTCATCCACTCCGACCTGTTCGAGGTCGGCGGCTCGGCACGCGATCCCGAGGCCCTGCGGTTCATCATCTCCCACGAAGTCGGCCACCTCGCCGCCGGGCACGTCTCCTTCTGGCGACTCCTCGTCTCCCAGGCCGCGTCCTCGGTGCCCCTGCTCGGCAAGGCCCTATCACGGGCGCAGGAGTACACGGCGGACAATCACGGCTATGACGTCTCCCCCACCGGTGTGCCGGGCGTTGTGGGGCTGCTCGGCGCGGGCAAGTACCTGGGTGCGCAGGTCGGCCTGCACGCGACCGCGGACCGCGCCGCGCACGAGCGGGGATTCTGGGTGCACATCGTGCAGTGGACATCGACTCACCCGATCCTGACCTGGAGGGCGCACGCGCTGAGGGATCGCAGCCGTCCGGGACGTCTCATGATGCGCCCCAAGACCGCCTGGTACCCGCCGGTGAGCCCTGCGGGCGGAGTCGGCAGCGAGGCATGGCCGACTCCCGCGGACGTGCTCGCCCGTATGGACCGCAGCGCGCCGAGAGTGCCGGGGGCGGAGGAGCAGTTCGGCCGCTATCCGGGCATGTTCTACGCCGTGGGCCGCGACGAGCTGCGCCTGTCGGATCCGACCCCGTTATTCACCCCGCCCGACGCAGCAGGACGCCCTGCCCATCCTCGAACGTGACGGCGCCGAAGCCGCCCAGTCGTGCGAGCCTTTCGAAACCGACCAGCAGATGCAGGCCGACGGAGGCGTGGTTGGTGGCATTGACGACGCTGTAGAGGTCCGCGGCGGGCCTGAGGGCGTTCACGGCCTCGGCGACCGCGGTCAGGAGCACTCTCCCGACGCCGCCGCGGCGCGCCACCGGGTCGATGACGAGCCCTGAGACCATCCAGGCGTCCTCGGCACCGGAGCCCGGCTCGGGCAGCGAGGCGCGCATCCGTTCGGGAAGCGGGAAGGCGCCCGACAGCGCGACGGGCGCGAGCAGAGCGTCATCAGTATCACTATCGTCGGCACCGTCAGCACCGCCAGCACCGTCGGCATGACGGTCAGTATGACGGTCATCGTGGCGGTCATTGCTGTCCTCGCCAAGGTCGCCACCGTGGCCGCCATTGCTGGCATGGCTGGCATTGCTGGCATGGCCGCCATCACGGCCTGCAGGCGACTCACCGGCGGTCGCGGTCCGGTGCTCGCCGGCTGCGGACATCAGAGCCAGGAGGAGCACCGGGAGGGTGTCGATCATGCGGGGCGCCTGTTGGAGGGCCTCATCGACCGAGGCGCCTCTGAGCGTCAGGAGCCGCGCCACACGCGGGGCGTCATCCGGCTCGGCCGCGCGGACGAGGATCCTCCCGGCGGACGTGCTGTGCGGCTGGGGTGCGGAGGACTCATTCACCGGTTCAGTCTTGCGCATGTGCGCTGGCACACGCACGCCCTGAGAGGAGCCGGGCCATCAGTATCAGCCGGTGGTGGACAGGATTGACAGGATTGACAGGACTGACAGCCCCGCCCGTCCTGTCATGCCATGGGGCGCCTCATGGCATGACAGGACGGGCGGGGCGGGCGGGGGCGCTCCGATCAGCGGCGCCGCCGCAGGAAGAGCAGCACCAGCCCGGCGATGACGGCGATGAGGGCGACCACGCCGATGGCCAGGGTGGTACCGGTGACCGGCAGCGAGGACTTGCCCGAATTATCGGCGGACGCCGCCGCAGCAGCGGGGTCCCCGCTGGGCGTCGCGTTCTCAGCGGCGGTCGCCGGCTCCTTGGCCGATGTGGCGGCGGCCGGGGCGGACTCAGAGGCCGCGGAAGGCATGGTTGAAGATCCTGCAGCCACCGCAGCCCCCGTAGCACCTGGAGTCTCAGCGCCCGTCTCCTGCGCGGCCCGGGACCCTGAGGCGGAGTCGTCGGTGGCGGTCGGCGCTGCGGAGGCCGGGTCGGGGAGGGCCGGCGCAGATGCCGAGGGCGCCGCCGACGCCGACGACCCCGACGACTCAGCAGCCCCCGAAGACCCCGAAGAGTCGGTACTGGTCGATGCGGACTCGTTCGATCCCGACGAGTCGGCGGTCGGGGTCAAGCCGACGGCGTGCGGGTCGGAGTAGGCGGCGAAGTTCTGGGTGGCGTACCAGGTGTCGGTCGACTGGTCATAGATGATGCCGATGCCCACGGCGTTGGCCTCGGGCGCAACCATGTTGGCGTAGTGGCCCGGGGAGTTGTACCACTGGTCGAACAGCTGCGCACCGACGTCGTCACTGCTGGAGCCGTACCGTATGGCGACGTTCTCCGAGGCCCCCGCCCATCCGCTCGGGTACTGATCGGCGAAAGAGGGGTTGTGGCCCATGGATCGCTGCACGGCCATCTGCTCGGACCACCCCTGGGCGACCGAGTCGAGCTGGGTGTAGCGAGTCACGGATCCCAGGCCCTGCTGGGCCCGCAGCTCATTGACCTTGCGGAGGATGGTGTCCGCGTGACCGGCCCCTTCCGCCGTGATCGCCGCCGGCTCGATCGCGGTGGAGCCCTGCTGCGAGGACGGCCCGGATATCGGAACGGCCGGGGTTGCCTGGGCCGCCGGCACGGCGGCGAAGGCGACGGCGGCGAGCAGCACGGAGGAGAGGATGCGGGTGGTCTTCATGGGCTGTCTCCTGACAGTCAGAGGCGCGGCAACGCGGCCCAGCCCATCACGGCATCCGATATTGCGACTAGGTAACAGCGCCCTTTTTCACTCAAAGCATGCATGTCGCATTCTGACTGGACATCTGGGCGCAAAGGCGTTCTCAGGACTCCCTACCGACGTCGGAGCGACTATTCGGGCGGGCATGCAGCAGGTCTGCCAGCTCGATGAGCAGGCGAACCGACCACCAGGCCCAGTCATGCCCGCCGCTGACGGGCGTGACCCTCACGTCGCGTCCGCTCAAGGCGCGCGCGAGGTCGCGCGCATGCATCAGCATCGGCCCCTCGAAGGTCCCGCTCAGGATCCGCGCCGTCAGCCAGTGCGGGCAGGCCGCCAGGGCCTCCGCCACGTCGAAGCGCCACAGCGAGGGGGACTGCGCGATGGCGTGGCCGATCTCGCCATCGGCGAGGGCGAGCGCCCACAGGGAGGCGATTCCGCCATAGCTCTGCCCCGACACGATCGTGTCGGCGCCGTGCGGGCTCACCGCGAATCGGCTCCGCAGGAGCGGAAGGATCCTGTCGATGACGAGATCGACGTGTCCCCCGGGCACGCCCACATGCTCGGCGCGGTACTCCCCCTGATCGCGCGAGTCGATCATGGCCACATGCACGGGCGGGAGGAGCCCGGAGTCGATGAGCGCGTCGAGGACGGGCACGATGCCCATCTGCTCCAGCCATACCTGACCGTCGAACAGGATCAGCACAGGGCCGGCGGCAGGCGCATGCGCGGGCTCGTAGACCCAGACGCGCTCAGAGTTCTCAGAGCTTTCAGAACCCCCGCCCGAGCCGGCTGCGCCCGGCGCATCCGCTGCGCCCGCCGCGCCCGTTGCGGGCGGTGCTGACGGCGCACCCGTTGCATCCGCCGCCCGCCTCGATCGAGCCGGATCCCCGGAGCGGCTGTCGGCCTCCGTCGAGGACGCCGCCAGGGCTGTCGGTGCCGGCAGGGCGGTCAGGACGGACGGGTCCGACGGCGCAGGCAGCGGGACTGCGAACTCGTGCACCCTGCCGCACCTGCGCGGCCGCGCCAGGCCCTCCCAGGGCGGCGCGGGGGCGGACGGCGCCGAGGCCACGGACCGGGGCACCCCGAAGGAACTGCCGATCGTCCGCGAGGCGCGCGGATCCGGCTCGGCGGCGAGCATCGCCGCCAGACGCGCCGAGCGGCCGCTCATGGCGCGCCATGGCGGAACGCTCTCGTCCTTCCAGATGGCGAAGCCATAACTGGCGCTCCAGTCCTCCGGCACGGACCAGGTGCAGGTCCACACCTCGGTGCCGGGAAGCCTGGTCATCTCGAGGGCATCGGCGCCGCCGAACGCGACGAGCCCGTTGGCCTCCAGGAGGACCGACGTGGCCCTCGGCGCCCGCACGGTCCACGTCATCAGCACCCGTGCGGGGTCGTCGGGGTCGGGAGCGATCTTCGGGCTGGGCCCCGCCAGGGCGTCGTCGAGCACGAGGCGCCGCTCATCCGCGGTGCCGGCCGCCTCCCAGTCCCTCTCGACCGGGCCGCGGAGCCGTGATGCGGGCACGTCGCCCTCCGCGGCGGTGAAGCCGCGCGCTCGCTCCCGGTGCTCACGGCCCCGCCGGTCGGTCCATACCCGCGCCTCTCCCCCGTCTCCGCCGTCACCGCCGGCCCGCCCGAGCTCGGGCGCCGGGCCACCGGCCGTCATGCGCCCTCCTCCTGCGAAGAGCTGTCCAGGGGCACGATCATCGGGGCTCCCGTGGCCGGGCACGGCAGGCACAGGCAGCTGATGCCGTACACCTCCTCGATGAGCTCGGCGGTGACGACGTCGCCGGGAGCGCCCTGGGCCACGATCCTCCCGTCCTTCATCACAATCAGATTGGTCGCGTAGCGGAAGGCGAGGTTGAGGTCGTGCAGGACGACGACGAGCGTGTAGTCGCCCCGAGCGTGCAGATCGCGGCAGAGGTTGAGGACCTCGAGCTGGTAGGTGATGTCCAGGAAGGTGGTGGGCTCGTCGAGGAGAAGCAGCGGGGTCTGCTGAGCCAGGACGAGGGCGAGCCAGGCGCGCTGGCGCTGACCGCCGGAGAGCTCGTTCATCCGGCGATGGGCGAGACCCGTGATCCCGGTGGCGCTCATGGCCGTCTCGATGGCGGCGTCGTCCTCCTCCGACCACTGCCGGAGCATGCCCTGATAGGGGAATCTCCCCCGGCTGACGAGGTCGCGCACGGTGATGCCCTCCGGGCTCACCGAGCTCTGCGGAAGCAGGCCGAGTCGTCGTGCGACCGCCTTTGAGGAGTAGGTCGCGATGTCGCGGCCATCCAGAAGCACTCTGCCGCGCCGTGGGGGCAGAAGTCTGGCCAGCGAGCGCAGCAGAGTGGATTTGCCGCAGGCGTTCGGGCCGATGATGACGGTGAATGAGCCGTCTGGGATCGTGACGTCCAGATGCTCGCTGACGACGCGCTCACCGTAGGCGAGCGTGACGTCATCGGCCTCCATGGGCGGCTGCGGCGCCTCGACGGCGGGCATGTCCGCCCTCTTCTCCTCAGGTGCGCGCCCGGACGGCCCGGCCCCCTCAGTCGTGTCTTTCATACATTCTCCTTGGCGGACAGGACCCACAGCAGGTAGACGCCGCCGATGACCCCGGTCACGAGCCCCACGGGCATGGTCAGGCGGCTGGGCAGAACCATGGACAGCAGGTCCGCGGCGACCAGGAGGAGGGCCCCGATCAGCGCGGAGGTGAGGACCTGGACGCCCGCGACCTCGGTCAGACGCCGCACGATCTGGGGCGCGGCCAGCGCCACGAAGGCGATGGGCCCGGCGGCCGCCACCGCGGATGCGGCCAGGACGACGCCGACCACCATGACGATCAGCCGGGTCCTCTCGGTGCCGACGCCGAGCCCCTCGGCCTGATCGTCGCCCATCTCCATCACGGACAGGCGGCGGGCGAAGGCCACCAGAACCGGCAGGAGCACGAGGACGCCCGCGGCGCTGATGCTCGCATGCTCCCACGTGCGCGCGCTGAGCGACCCGGCCAGCCACACCTGCGCCCGGGAGGCGAGGTCCAGATCGGAGCGCGCCAGCAGAATGCTGGTCATCGCCGAGAGCATCCCGCTGACGCCGATGCCGATGAGCACCAGGCGGTAGCCGCCGGTCCGTCCCCGCTGCCGCGCCAAGAGGTAGACGGCGATGGCCGTGGCGAGTCCGGCCCCCACGGCGGCCAGCGAGGTCGCGAGTCCGCCCTTGCCGATGAGGACGATCTGCGCGGTGGCCCCCGTGGCCGCTCCGGTGGTGAACCCGATGACGTCGGGGGATCCGAGCGCGTTCCTGGACACCGACTGGAATACGCGGCCGGATGCCCCCAGTGCCGCCCCCACGCAGACGGCGGTCAGGAGCCGCGGCAGGCGGATGCCCCACACGACGCGCTCGGCCTTGCCCGGGCCTCCTCCCACCAGGGCGCCGACGACGTCGCCGACGGAGAGCCTGACGGTGCCGATCATGAGGACGGCGCATCCCGTGACGAGCAGCAGCAGCACCGCGACGGCCACGACGATGGCCGTCGATGCGCTCAGAGACAGCCGCATGGGACCCAGCGCGAGCCGCATGGTCCTGCCGGTGGCCCGACCGGCCTCTGGAGCGGTGGCGGCATCGGTGCGCTCACGTTCAGCGGTATCGGAAGCATGCATCGTCATATGCCCACCACTCTGCCCCGCCTCACCAGGTGGATGAAGAAGGGCGAGCCGATGAGTGCCGTCATCACGCCGGCGCCGATCTCACCGGGGAAGACCACGATGCGTCCGATCACGTCGGCGAGCAGGAGGAGGACCGCGGCCAGGAGCGCCGAGACCGGCAGGAGCAGCCGGTGGTTCGGCCCGCTGACGGCGCGGGCGATGTGAGGCGAGGCCAGGCCGATGAAGGCGATGGGGCCGCAGGCGGCCGTGGCACCGCCCGCGAGGACCACGATCGCGGCGTTGGCCAGGGTCCAGGTCAGCCGGATGTTGACGCCCAGCGCCGTCGCCATATCGGTGCCCAGACTCACCGAGTCGAGGGGGCCGGCGAGCGCCAGGGAGACGAGCAGGCCGACGACGAGGCAGGCCCCGACCACGGGCAGGGACTCCCAGCCGCGCCCCTGGAGGGAGCCGGTCGCCCAGCTGCGGAACGATTCGTACACCGTCGCGTCGGCGGACAGGATCAGCGCCCTGGTGAGCGCGCTGAGCACGATGGACAGAGCGGCGCCCGCCAGCACGAGCCGAGCGGGATCGACACCGGACCGGCTCGTGCGCCCCAGCCGGTGGACGAGGACGGAGGTGAGCGCCGCCCCGGCGAAGGCGAACCACACGTACACCATGATGCTCGCTCCGCTCGTGGCGATGAGCCCGATGATCACGCCCACCGCCGCTCCCGCGTTGACGCCGAGGGTGCCCGGCTCCGCGAGCGCATTCCTGGTCAACGACTGGGTGAGCACGCCGGCCAGTCCCAGAGCAGCGCCCGCCAGGACGCCGATGAAGGTGCGCGGCAGCCGGGAGAAGCGGATGACGAGCTGGTCATCGCTGCTCGGATCGAAATTCGTCAGTGCATCCATGACCGTGCCGGTGGGAATGAGGCGCGAGCCGATGGCGAGGCTGGCGACCATGAGGACGACCAGCGCCGCCATCAGCAGCGCGACCACCAGGACGAGACGTCGTGTCCGGGCCATCAGCGGGCCATCAGGACATCCGGACCACTGCGGCGGACTGCAGGGGTCATGCGCGTCAGCTCGCCCCCAGCTGCTCGACGACTGCGTCAGCCACGAGCTTTCCGGAGTAGAAGTCGATGCGGAAGGAGGTGGGCCCGAGGTAGTACACCTGGTTATTGGTTACTGCGGGAAGGTTCGCGAGCGTCTCATCATCGAGGAATTTCTGGATCTGGTCCTGACCCGTGCTGATGAGGAACACACTCTCGCCCGTGATGGCTTTGCTGAGGTTCTCGTAGCTGACGAACATGAAGTCATTGCGCTGCCTGTTCCCGCTGTCGAGCGAGGCATCGGCCTCGACGACCTCGAGGCCGAGCGAGGTGAGCAGGTCGGCGTGAGCCGAGTCCTTCTTCGCGATGGCCTGGTCCTTGTCCTTACCGTTGTAGGAGACGATGCTGGCCCCGCCCTCGGGCGGGGTGATCTTGCCCTTGGCCTCCTTGATGTAGCTGTCGAACTCGGTGCCCGCGGCCGTCGCCTTGTCCTCCAGCCCGAGCGCCTTGCCGAGCTGCGTGGCCAGGTCCTGCCAGCTCTGCTTGCCGTAGTCGACGACGAGCACCGGGAACTGCTGCTTGATGGTCTCGACCTGGTCCGCCACCGAGTCCTTGCCCGAGCTGGCGACGACGACGAGATCGGGATCGAAGCTGATGACCGCTTCAAGATCGAACTCGAGGTTGCTGTAGAGGACCTCGACCCCGCGCTCGTCGGCGACGGAGGCCCACTGCTTGAAGAAACCCTTGTCGTCCGTCAGCGGAGAGGGCGAGGTCGCCGCGGAGGCCACCACGGGGGCGTCGATGGCCAGGAGCGTGCCGGTGACACTCGGCGAGGTGGAGACGATCTTGGTGGGCTGCTTGTCGATGGTGACCTCGCCCTGCTCGTCCGTGACGGTGCGGGGCCAGTCGCCGGAGCCCACTCCGCTCGAGTCAGAGCCGCCCGTTGCGGAGTCCGACGGGTTCTTCTGCGAGGCGCAGGCGCCGAGCGCGGCGAGGCCGGCGACACCGAGGCCGGCGCTTCCGAATCCGAGCAGCGAGCGACGACTCAGGTTGTTCATGGGGTGTCCTTCGTGTGATCGGGTGGGTCAAACACGACGCCCGCACCGGCGCTGGTGCACTTCTCACCATGATGTCGCCAATGTCGATGCGTGTTAGGAAAGGCTAACTACTAGGATCGCGTCGCGCCAGAGACTCGCGGGCACCGCCGAGGAGACAAAATCGTTACTTTTGGAATTCTCGCGGTACGCTCAAGTCGTGACAACCGTGACTTGAGGATAGGCACAAGGCCCCCGGCAGCACCCTGGCGCCGATCGGATCGCCGCTTGCCCGATCTTCACCGCCGCGCCGTCGCAGCACAGATCTTTGGTGCCACTGAGCCCCATGCGAGTCCATACGAGTCCATGCGAGCCCATGTGAGCCCATCGCCCATCGACATCACGCGCTCACCGGTAGCGCTCGCCACGAAGGACACGCACATGAGCACCGCAACAGAATGGCCTCAGGCTGAGGTCCTGCTGAGCGCCGAGGGCCACGCGCACGTCATTTTCGAAGGCGTCGAGGCGGACCTGAGCAAATCGACTCCGAAAGAGGCCCGGGCTGCGGTCGTCACTCACCTGTCGCATCGCGCCCGAGCACTCGGGCACCCGATCTCGACCACCATCACCGAACCCGCGGGAAGCTGGCGCATAGCCGTCTACCCGGACGGCACCATCATCACCGAGGGAGCCCTGACACCGAGCACATCGAGTAAGTCGAGCAGGCTGAGCAGGCCGGGCACGACTCGCGGCACAACTCGCGGCACTGCAACGCCCCGCATGCGGACCAGGCCATCCGTACCGGCTCAGCCAACTCAGCCGGCTGAGCCGACTCAGCCGACGCGCTCCACACCCCTGCCTCAGACCCGCCGTCGGCAGCGAACCGCGCCCGCCCCGAACTCCGATACCCCCCAGACCGCCGGCATCCGACTGCCACCGGGCCTTCTGCCCCGAACCGACGCCGCCGAGGGCCGCACCGCACCGCGGAGGCATCGCGCCGAACCGGCACCGGCGCCGGCGCCATCACCGGCCTCAGCAGCATCGCCCGCAGCCCCGGCTCCGCCGTACGCCTCATCAGCCGCACCGCACTCAGCGCCATCGGCTCCAGCACCAGCACCCGCCGCACCGCAGGTACGGCGTTCCTCACTGATCGCGCCGCGCTCGGCGTCGTCGGCAGCAGCGGCCGAAGCACCATCGGCACCGACATCACCAATATCACAGCCATCACCACCATCGCCGGCGTCACCGGCATCGCCAACATCACCAACAAGGCCGGCGGCACAGGCAGCAGCGCCCGACGCACCCGGGGCATCGCACGCGATGCTGGACACGCCATACTCCCCATCGGATTCCCCGTCACACTCCCCGTCAGACGGGGCGCCTCCTCCGAAGGCCGCGCCGGCCTCACCAGCGGCCGCCCAGCCGGCGACGTCGGCACTCTCACCGGCGACGCTGGCCACGCCATACTCCCCGTCGACCACGAACCCCCCGACGTCGGCCACCCCGGCCTCTCCGGGGAATATGCCGCCGGACCCGCGCGAGCAGGCGCGCTCCACATCGCTGCTCACGGAGATCACCAACGAAGCACCCGCGGCCACCGGCCTGCGCGGGGCCCTGAACCAGTTCGGCCTGCACCTGGGGCCCACCGAGCGGGAGCGCGCCGAACGGGCCGACGCCGCCGCCGTCTCCCAGCACTGGGCGGGGCCGCGCACCATCGCCGTCGTCAATGGCAAGGGCGGCGCCACCAAGACGCCCACGGCGATCCTCCTGTCCGCCATCTTCGCGCGCTACGGGGGCGCGGGCGTCATCGCCTACGACAACAACTCCACGCGCGGCACGCTGGGGTGGCGCACCCAGCAGGGGCCGCACGACGCCACGGTCATCGACCTGCTTCCCCACGTGGGCCACCTCCTGTCCCCGCAGGCCCAGGCCGCCGAGATCTCCGGATTCGTCCACCACCAGCGCGAGGACCGCTACGACGTCCTGCGCAGCCGGCCCGAGGTCCTCGCGGACGCCAAGCCCGGCGACGCGGACAGCTTCGACGCCATCCACTCCGTCCTGACCAAGTACTACCGCCTCGTGGTCATCGACTCGGGCAACGACGAGTCCAGCCCGCAGTGGCGCGCCATGATCGCGCGGGCCGACGCCATCGTCGTGCCCACGACCACCCGACCGGACCACGCCGAGTCGGCGCGCCTCCTCCTGGCCGAGCTCGCCGGCGCCAACGCCCACGCGGCGCGACTGGCGGAGAATGCCCTCGTCGTCGTCTCCCAGGGGTCCAAGGGCGAGCCCGAGCCCTCTCAGCTCGTCTCCACGTTCCAGGGGATCGCGCGCGCAGCCGTCGGCATCCCCTACGACCCCGCCATGGCCGGCAGACCACTGATCCTCGACTCGCTGGCGCCGCCCGCCCGCCGCGCCTGGCTCAGGGCGGGTACCGCACTCGCCATGGGGCTCGCCTAGCAGTCGGCCGGGACCAGCCGGTGGACGGGCCACCGCGCGCACGTCCCCTGAACCGTCCCGAGTGATCGGTCCGAGCGCCGGCGGCACCGGGACGCCGGATATGTGGCGGGAGGCATCCCGCGGGGCTCCACAGCAGCAACTCCGCAGCCATTGTCCACAGGGTTCGACCCTCCGCCTCGCACGCCGAGAGAGCCTGGCCCTAGCGTGCGAGGACACACTCACCTACTCGCTGCGCCCCCTCGATCCGCGCAGCCCCGTCGAGGAGCCACCATGCCCGTATCCGATCACCGTCGCCCGCACTCCCACCCACGCACACCCAATCCGGTCCAGATGCCCCACGCCGGCGTCGCCTTCGGCCTGGCCGATGCCCCCGGCGCCGTGGAGAACACCTTCGAGGAGACCACCCTGATCGAGATCGCCCTGACGATGCGGGCCAAGCTCGCCGCCCATGGGATCACCACCGAGCTGGCAGACGGAAGCAGCGGCCCCGAGCTGCATGGCACCAACACCTACGAGGGCATGATCCTGCCCCTGGATAAGACGGCCTTCGAGCTGGCGGGCCACAGCAGATCGAAGTGGAACACGATACTGGACGTGCGGGTCGCCCAGGCGGTCAGCATGACCGCCTGCCTCGGGAAGCCGCCGAGCACTGCCGAGCAGTGGCGCGCCGCGGTGCGCACGCGGCTGATCGACCCGGATGAGGCCCGCCCCGGGGGAGGACCGGTCTATCGTCCCTTCGCCGGGAACCTCGTCCTGGGCCTGTACCGACGGTTCGACGGCGGGGTCCATCCGGTCGTCCCCGCGCTCCTGGGGGACTGCCCGCTGACCATCGATGAGCTCTTCGAGGCGGGCCAGCGCAACACCGATGAGGCGCCTCTGGTCCACTCCGGCCCGATCGGCGCCGGAGCGTGGGCCCTGCACGGGGAGGGCTTCTTCACAGCTTCCAAGGCCGCCAACCTGGGCCGGATCCTGGGGGAGATCGACGTCGACACGAGCGCGGGCGTGCTCTTCGCAGTCCCGCACAAGCACGCGCTGGGTCTGCACCCGGTGGACCGGCGGGATCCGGAGTGGGCATTGCGCTCGATGGTGCTGTTCATTCAGGACGAGATCGCCCAGCACGTCGATCCGCTGCTGTCCGCATTCGTCTTCTACCGCGCCCCCGACGGCGAGATCGAGGCGGTGGCGCTGCCCGATCCGGGCCAGGGGTCCGTGGGCGGGACGCGGACGATTCTGTCCCTGCCCGCACCTCGTTTCGATGCGATCCTCGAGGCCGCCGGCACCTCGGGCCCGTCCGCCGGATGATCCGTCCCCGGATCGATCGCCGGGACTCAGCCCCCGTCGTCCAACGCGTATCCCGTCACCGGTCCCTCTGTGTTGGGCCGCCAGCCGAGCGCCGGTACGCCGTGCTCGGCGAAGGCCTGCAGGGCATACAGGTTGTCGTCGGCACCGAGCTGGCCGGGGATGGCGAGCATGAGGGTGTCGGGCTCGGCGGCGTAGGTGCGTCTGAACGTCAAGTGCAGACCGTCGATAACGGGTTCTTCGTGTTCGGGGGCGTGATGGGTGGGATGTATGCGGTTGTTCGAGGCTTTTCTCGCCGGGGCCGTCGGGGTCGCTGGTCGACGGTCCCGGGGCGGGCGTCTGCGCCCGCCCCGGGGATGCGTCATCGTGGGCCACCGGCTCCACGTGGTCGTACGCAGTCTCACCCGGTCGTACGTGAAGCCGTGCGGTCGTACGCAACTCCACGCGGTCGTACCTTAAAACCCCTCCAAGGTACGACCGCGCGACGCCAGGTACGACCACACGCCCCCGCGTACGGCCGCGCAGGACTCCAAGACACCGAACCACTGGCACCCGCCCACCCCGACCACACCCTCACACACGAAGAACCCGGTAACGTCGATGTAGTCGTGGGAGTCCTCGCCGCGCAGGCTGAAGAGACTGCGGTCGGTCTCGGAGACGATCGGGAAGATCGAGCGGGACACGCTCATCCGCGGGGTCCAGTCGTGACCGGCTTCCTCACCGGTCCCGCGACAACGACGGATCTGCTCCGCCTGAAGCCGCGAGAGACGCCCCTCCGGGGGCGGCTCCGATCTGGGCGGCATCGCCTGCTCCGGGGAGCCGCGGGAGATACCGATGACGATGCGCGGTCGGTGAGCAGGTCCAGGGCGACGATCTCCTCGGCCAGGTGGAGTGGGCTCTCGTAGCGCATGTAGCGGTTGCAACACCCGTTCACGTAAGCTTGGTTGCATGGTCGAACTGGTATCGCTGAGGAAGACGAACGAGGTTGCGGCGTACGTCCGCGCCTCGATGGACCGCAAGGGCGACCGATGGACCGTCGAGACCCAGCTGAGAAAGATCAGGGCGCTGGCCGAGGCCAAGGACTGGAAGGTCGTCGAGGTCTACGACGACAACGCGGTGTCCGCGACGAAGAAGCGCCGTGCTGGCACTCGGTGGGCCGAGATGCTGGAGGACGCCCGTGCGGGCAAGTTCTCGATGGTGGTCGCCGTGGACATGGACCGGCTCCTGCGTAGCACGAAGGACCTGAACACACTGATCGATCTCGGCCTGCGTGTCGTCACCGTTGACGGCGAGATCGACCTCTCGACGGCGGACGGGGAGTTCCGGGCGACGATGCTCGCCGCTCTCGCCCGGTTCGAGGCACGACGCAAGGCCGAGCGACAAATCAGGTCGAACGAGCGCCAACGCGCCGAGGGCATCCCCACGTCCGCCTGGAAGGCGTTCGGCTGGACGAGGGACGGCGAGTTGATCGAGGAGGAGGCCGCCGCCGTACGGCGGGCCTTCGATGCGTTCCTCGGCGAGCCGTCCCTGTCGATCCGGCGAATCCGCGAGGACCTGAACAGCGCCGGTCACTTCACCGCGCGTGGGTCGGAGTTCTCCGTCGATGCTGTGCGCTACCTGCTCGCGAACCCGCTTTACTGTGGCTACATCAAGCACTACGCGTCGGGCGAGCTGTACCCGGTTCAGGGCGAGGCGTTCCCGCCCATCGTCGGCGAGCAGACGTGGCGGGCCGCGGTGGCGAAGCTGGAGGACAACGTGCGGAGGTCGGCGAGGCAGGGGAACCAGCCGAAGTATCTCCTGTCCACGATCGGGCTGTGCGGGAAGTGCGGCGCGACGCTCGTCTCGGGGACGAACAGCCGCAAGCAGCCGACGTACCGCTGCGGCGAGCAGTTCCATCTCACCCGCCAGCGCGAGCCCGTCGATGCGATGGTCACCGAGGCGGTGCTCACGCGTCTGTCCTCGGTGGACGTGCACGACCTCGTGATGCCACAGGAGGACGATGGGCCGGATCGCGAGGAGCTGCTGACGGAGCGGAACGCCCTGGTCGATCGGGTGAAGGAGCTGAGCCCGCTGCTGCGCGACATCCATCAGCCGGTCCTGGAGATAACGGCAGCGATCAACGACGTGAAGGCCCGCATCGACGAGATCGACGCGGAGCTGCTCGACCGTTCGGTGTCGGCGGCGGCGAAGCTGCTCGCGGACGTCGAGGAGCCGGTCGGCACCGCGGAGCGCCGCGAGGTGGTCGAGGCGAAGTGGAAGGTGTTGGACGTGGACCGCCGCCGGATGCTCGTGGACGAGCTGGTGACGGTGACCATCGAGCCCATCACGCCCGGTCACGTGAAATTCGACCCCGACCTGATTCGGATAGAGCCGCGTCGCGACTGACTCATGAGTCGACTCGTCATTGCAATGGTGAGTCGACTCGTGGGAGAATGGTTGCAGACAAGAAGATCCCACCGGGGCCGCGACTTAGAAGCGCGGGGTTCTGCTCCCGGATGAGTAGCCGGTCAAACAGCCCAATTACCGTGGCGGGGAACCGGAAGATACTCATGTCTGAGGACTTCCGATGTCTGTCGTTATCGGCGTTCCCCGCGCATCCGCGCTCGACCGCCCTGGCCTCGATCAGGGCTCCACTCCTTCTCCGCAGGCAGACGGCCTCGATCCCGTCATCGCCGCCGCTCGTGCTGCTGGTCGTCTGGCCGGTGAACGCCTGGCTCGCACGCCCCTGACCCCGCGACAGCGCGCCGCGGTCGCCGCCGTGATGGGCGGTGGTCACTGATGAGCGCCAACTCCGCCGCCTTCGACCACGTGAACGGCTTCCGCTGGCGACAGGGCGACCCCTCCCTCGCCGAGTCCGAGGCACGTCTCTACGACCTCGGCGTGCTCCGCTCCGTGCTGGAGGAGTCCGTCGAGATCGCCGTCGCCGACGCCCGCGCCGATGGGGTGACCTGGGCGAAGATCGGCGACGCCCTCGGCGTCACGCACCAGGCTGTCATCAAGCGCTACGGCCGGGGCGGTGGTCGCTGATGCGCGCCGACGCACGCAACCTCAGCACCGCTCCCGCCGACCTGACCCCGCCCGGAGGGCCTGGCCTGGCACCCGCCGAAGGCGGGCTGCCCGTCGTCGTGATGACGGTCCGCAGCCGTGCTTCGCACTCTAAGAGTTTCGGGAGCCTCATTCGTTCCTACGGGCGCGGCAAGGGCTTGTCGATTGCCGCGTCCTGCAACAACGTGCCTGGTCAGCGGTCGGTTCCGCCCGCGCTCCGTCGCGTGGCCTCGTGGGATCATTTTGGGTCTCATTTGGGGGTCAATAGGGGGTCATTTAGGCGCCGCACTCTCTCTGAGGCCCTCCGCGCTGTCCGCGGCGGGGGTGGTCGCCGTGGCTAAGCAGGAGAACAACCCGACGAGCATCGGGCTCACGCAGTACCTCGATCCGTCGTACTGGACCTGGGCTGCCGAGGACCCGAACGGGGCCGCGCTGCTCCAGCAGGGAGCCGAGGCGATCCTCGCCTACGTGGTGCAGCGGCTCGAGGCCACCGGCTGCGAGGTCGTCGAGGCCTACGGCATCGTGCATGACAAGGACGAGCGCGAGGTCTGGAGCGACACGGAGAAGGCTCTGGTGATCGAGCCGAAGCCCGATCACCTGCACGCGGTCATCAAGTTCGCCAGCCGTGCGAAGAGCGCACCGCTGGATCGGCTCGCGTTCGGCATCGGCGTCGAGCCCCAGTACGTCGAGAAGCCGGGCCGCGGGCGGTACGCCTACGACAACATGCTGTCGTATCTGACGCACGTGAAGTACGCGGACAAGCACCAATACGCGCCTTCGGAGGTCGCTACGGTGCGTGGGCCTGACTACCTCGGGATCGACGCCCAGCGTCGGGAGACCTGGCTCAAGGGGCGCGCGCACGTGAAGAAGAAGGTCGTCGCCGAGAACTTCGAGGACATGCGCGAGCGCGTGCTCCAGGGCGAGTTCACGCGGGATCAGATCATGCTCACGGACGAGCTGTTCGACATCTACTCGCGGCATCAGCGGGAGATCGACGACGCGCTGTCGGCCTACGGCCAGCGCCGCGCATACCGGGCGGCGGCGAAGCTCCGCGCCGGTGAGTTCTCGACGCACGTGGTGTTCGTCCATGGGGATGCCGGGATCGGCAAGACCCGGTTCGCCACGGACTTCATCACCGAGGCGATCAACGCGGCGAACGCGCACGGCGAGCGGTGGCAGGTCTACCGGGCCGCGACGGGGAACCCGCTTGATGACTGGCGAGGCGAGGAGGTGCTGCTGCTGGACGATCTGCGGGCCTCGGCGATGGATGCGAACGACTGGCTGCTGCTGCTTGATCCGTACAACGCCTCGCCTGCGAAGGCTCGGTACAAGAACAAGGGCGAGGTGGCCCCGCGCCTTATCGTCATCACGGCGACGATCGAGCCTGTCGAGTTCTTCTACTACGCCCGCCAGAAGGGCAACGTGGACGAGGCGTTGGACCAGTTCATCCGCCGCTTGGCCTCGGTCGTGAAGGTCTATCGTGCCGACGACATCAATCGTTACCTCGTGCAGCACATTGGGAAGATCGAGCCCTACGAGTGGCACCAGTGCAGCATCCCGACCGCCGCACACACGCCCGGCATGTACGGCAACGCGTATCACCAGAACGTCGGGTCGCGGGAACTGACCTACGGTCCGGAGACCTCGGCGGAACATGACGCTGAGGGCGCGGTTGCTGAGCTGCTGGGCGGGCTCGCGGTGCGGAGCCCTGACGTGCCGCTGGCGCTGATCGGAGGTGCCGCATGAGCACCGAACGCGATGCGCTCTTCCAGGGGGTCGAGGGGGCCGGAGGCCCCTCGCAAGCAGCCGGGGAGGACATGAGCGCCAGCGAAATGTCCGACACGGCTACTGCTTGCCACTCTGGCGTACAGGTGGAGCAGCAGACCGACTCCCAGGTGAACACCGGTCGGGCTGATGCGGAGGCTGTGCGTCAGAGTCACGGCGGCGCGAAGCGTCGTCGTGGGGGCCGCGCGAAGCTCGATACCGACTTCGGAGAGGAGACGCTCGCGGCGCTTCGCACTCGTGCGAAGCGGCTCGGGCTGGCTCCGAGCACGTGGGTGCGGACCGTCGTCCGGGATGCCCTCCACGCCTCTCGGAGCGAGGAGTTGGACGCCGCCGTGGCCGCGCACCTGCTCGGGGTCGAGGCGCGGGTGCAGGCGTCGGCGGATGCTCGCGAGCTGGCCGCGCAGATTCGCCCGCTGGCGATCAACGTCAACGACCTCGACCGCCGGGCGCGGGCTGGTGAGTCAGTGGCGCTGTCGGCGGAGGTGCCCGAGCTGATCGAGTTGCTGCGCGAGGTCCGCGCCCTGCTCGGGGATCGGGCGGCCTCATGAGCACCACGCACTACAGCCCGAGCGCCAGCGCCGCCGACACGGAGCGCTATATCCGTGGCAAGGAGGACGAGCGGGGCATCGCGATCACGTGCGATGTGCCGGGAGGCCCCGGCGCGTTCTCGGCGCGCGCTCGGTCGCTCACGCAGAACACGACGCGCGAGGTCGAGGCGGTGCATTACCGCCAGTCGTTCAGCGACGAGGAGTTCGACCCGAAGAGTCCGGAGGACGTGCAGCGGGTGAACGATCTCGGTTATCAGCTCGCGAAGAAGATGCACCCGGATTCCGACTGCCTCGTAGTCAGTCATGTGGATGGGCGGGGCAAGAAGCCGCACAACCACATCTTGGTCATCAACCACAACAACCGGACGGGGAAGGCGCTCTCGGACTATCGCACGTTCCACGACCGCAAGGCCGGGAATCAGCGGGGCGTCCAGTCGGCGAACGACCAGCTGATGCGAGAACACGGGCTCTCGGTCGTGAAGCGGCTGGAGCACGCACCGAAGGACTGGGAGCTGCGCCGCGAGGACTTCGCCGAGGGATCGCTCGACCGCGAGATGGGCGACCGGATGAGCGCGGCGCTGGCCGATCCCCGGGCGGTGGACAAGGCCGGTCTGGTCTCGGTGATCGAGGAGCAGAACCAGCGGCTCGGCGATGACGGGGAGCGGGTGCCGCGGATGCGGTTGCACAGCCCCGTCAGCAAGAAGGGCAAGCGCGCCGGGCAAGAGACCTGGACGCTCTACATCGAGGATCGCCGCGGCGAGTCCGGCCGCGCCGAGCGCCGCAAGCGCGCGAGCGCCCTCTCGGCGGACTTCACCCCGGAGGGCGCGCAGGCGTTCTTCGACTACCACCAGCAGCAGAAGGAGAAGGAACATGAGCGCAGCGCTCGACAGGCTGAAGCAGCAGAACGAGCCCGAGCAGTCGCAGCAGCAGCTCGGCAGTCCGGAGACGATGGAGCTGTTGACCTCGATCCTCGCCGCCGTCGAGGCGCAGAACACGAGGATCGCCACGCTGACCGAACAGCAGAAGAAGCTCGCGGGGTTCGTGAAGGTCATGGACGAGGAGACGACGAGGCGGCTGGAGCGGATCACGGCCCCGGCGTCGACCTCCTCGCCCTCCAGCGACGTGTCCGCGAGGATCGCGAGTATCGAGAGCAGGCAGAACGAGATCGCGAGCACGCTCGGCGAGTTCGCGCAGAGTCTCAACGGCGAGAGCTTGAACGCCGCGTCGCGGAGCTTGGTCGCGGAGGCGCAGAAGAATCGCGCGGCTACGGCCTCGGCGATTGAGGGTCTGAAGGCGCAGGTCACAGCGAACCAGAAGCTCGTGAGCCAGGTCGGCGGCGCGGTCCAGCGGATCGAGAAGTGCACCGAGGAACGGGTCGAGAAGGCTGTCGAGCAGGTCGCCGGGGAGGCTTCGGCCACGATGACCGCGAGCCTCGACGCCTCGAACGCGCGGGCGGAGCGGATCATCGCCGCGACGGCGAAGCTGGAGGCGCGACAGCTCTGGTCCGCCGCCGCCGCGATGTGCCTCGTTCTCCTGCCGGTGGCCGTGGTCGTCGCCGGTCTCTGGATGGGCATCGCCGGGCTCATCACGGGTGTTCAGTGGGCGCTGGACGTGGACGGGAGCGTGTGGCTCGGCATCGGCCGGTGGCTCGTGGTCGGCGCTGGCCTCGCCGGGGCCGGCTACGGGCTCTTCGCGTCCGTCCGCTGGGTTGCGGGTCTCGTGGAGACCTGGAAGGGCCGCGGGATGCCGAAGTGGCCCCGCTGGCGCAAGAGGTGATCACGCCTCACGAGGGCAAGCGCGCGCAGCGCGTGCGGCAGCCGCGACAACTGGACATTAGGTCAGCGGCTGCTGTATAGTTCAGTGCATGCTGACCATTGCTTCGCGTCTTGACGTCATGAACCGGCTCGGCCGGGCCATGGCCGACCCGACGCGCTCCCGCATCCTGATGTCCCTGCTCGACAGCCCGAGCCACCCCGCGGTGCTCTCGCGCGAGCTGGGGCTGACCCGCTCGAACGTGTCCAACCACCTGACCTGCCTGCGCGACTGCGGGATCGTGGTCGCCGAGCCCGAGGGCCGCCAGACTCGCTACGAGATCGCCGACCCGCACCTGGCCGCGGCGCTGACGGCACTGGTCGATGTGACCCTCGCCGTGGACGAGAGCGCGCCGTGCATCGACCCGGCCTGCTCGGTGCCGGGCTGCTGCGCCGCGAGCAGTTCGGGGGACGCCTCGTGAGCGCCGCCTGCGGCTGCGACGAGCCGACGACCAGCCCCGCGGACGAGGCAGAGGAGGCAGAGCGCCCGTGGTGGCGTGATCCCGGCCTGGTCGTGCCGATCCTCTCCGGCGTCGCGTTCGGCACCGGCCTGGCGCTGGAGTGGTCGGGGCTGCACATCGCGGCGCTGGTCGCGTTCTGGGCGGGCCTGCTGCTGGGCGCGTACACGTTCGTGCCCGGTGCGATCCGGAATCTCGTTGTGAAGCGCAAGCTCGGGATCGCGCTGCTGATGACGATCAGCGCCGTGGGCGCGGTGATCCTCGGCTACGTCGAGGAGGCGGCCGCGCTGGCGTTCCTCTACTCGATCGCCGAGGCCCTGGAGGACAAGGCGATGGACCGCGCCCGCGGCGGGCTGCGCGCGCTGCTGAAGCTCGTGCCGGAGACCGCGACCGTGCTGCGCGACGGGACCTCCGCCTCGGTCCCGGCCAGGGAGATCGCCGTCGGCGACGTGCTGCTGGTCCGCCCTGGCGAGCGGGTCGCGACCGATGGGCTGGTCCGCTCGGGCCGGTCGAGCCTGGACACTTCGGCGATCACCGGTGAATCGATCCCGGTCGAGGTCGCGCCCGGAGAAGCGGTGTCGGCGGGCGCGATCAACAGCGCCGGCGTGCTGGAGGTCGAGGCGACCGCCGCGGGCACCGACAACTCGCTGACCACGATCGTGGAGCTGGTAGAGCAGGCCCAGGCCGAGAAGGGCGACCGAGCCCGGATCGCTGACCGGATCGCCCGCCCGCTGGTGCCCGGCGTGATGGTCCTCGCCGTCCTCGTCGGCGTGCTCGGGTCCCTGCTCGGCGACCCGGAGACCTGGATCACCCGCGCCCTGGTCGTCCTCGTCGCGGCCAGCCCCTGCGCGCTGGCGATCGCGGTGCCCGTCACCGTGGTCTCCGCGATCGGCGCGGCGACCAAGTTCGGCGTCGTCATCAAGAGCGGGGCCGCCTTCGAGCGCCTCGGCGGCATCCGGCACCTGGCCGTGGACAAGACCGGCACTCTGACCCGCAACCGGCCCGAGGTAACCGCCATCGTCGCCGCCCATGGGTTCGACGATGCGCAGGTGCTTGCTTGGGCTGCCGCCGTGGAGCAGCACTCGACGCACCCACTCGCCGCCGCCATCGCCGCCGCGGGCCGGGGAACCCCCGCCGCGCAGGACGTGGCCGAGGAGGCCGGGCACGGCATCGGTGGCCTGGTCGACGGCCGCAGGGTGGCGGTGGGCAGTCCGCGCTGGATCGACGCCGGTCCGCTCAAGGCCCGGGTCGAGGACCTGGAGGCCGAGGGGCAGACCTGCGTGCTCGTCACCGTCGACGGCTTCCTGGCCGGGGCGATCGGCGTCCGCGACGAGCTGCGCCCCGAGGTCCCCGAGGTCGTGCGGACCCTGCGCGACCAGGGCGTCGAGGTGAGCATGCTCACCGGCGACAACTCCCGCACCGCTGCTGCGCTGGCGAAGCTGGCCGGGATCGGCGACGTGCACGCCGAGCTGCGTCCCGAGGACAAGGCTCGCATCGTCGCCGGGTTCTCGGAGACGTCGCCGACCGCGATGATCGGCGACGGCATCAACGACGCGCCCGCCCTGGCCGGGGCGACCGTGGGCATCGCGATGGGCGCGACCGGCTCCGACGCCGCGATCGAGTCCGCCGACGTCGCCTTCACCGGCCACGACCTCGGCCTCATCCCGCAGGCTCTGCGCCACGCCCGCCGCGGCGGCAGGATCATCAACCAGAACATCGTGCTGTCCTTGGCGATCATCACTGTGCTGCTGCCGCTGGCGATCACCGGCGTGCTCGGCCTGGCAGCGGTCGTCCTCGTGCACGAGGTCGCCGAAGTCGTCGTCATCGCCAACGGACTGCGGGCTGCGCGTGCCCGCAAGCAATAGGTGTTCCGTCCAACGCCATAACTCAGACATGCGCTA
>ERZ773038.216-NODE-216-length-39706-cov-7.742276_pt1 | contig 39706 bp, 29 predicted proteins | sample MGYA00511665_ERZ773038 | MGnify/ENA primary metagenome ERZ773038 (study PRJEB29015, sample SAMEA2737966) | human oral metagenome | biome: human oral; feature: human-associated habitat; material: dental | place: China | collected 2028 ... | reverse complement strand
GAAAAGCACGCGCGTCACCCAGCCGCGCGTGAACCTGACGTTCCGGACGATCCGGAAAAGAGGGTGAGACGCCTTCAGGCTGTCCCGAAACCGTCATCCCCCTCATCGACCCGGCGTGCTGCCGCCGCCTCCCTCACAGCCGGGCTGCACACGCACATGACCGTCCGCTGCAGCTCACCATCCGGAAACGATCGCCTCACTGCCAGCGCAGGCCGCCGATGGTGTAGCCGCCATCCACCAGGATGCTCTGCCCCGTGATGAAGCGTGCACCCTCACTGGCCAGCCACACGGCCACGTCGCCGATATCCTCGGGCTGCCCCATGCGTTTCATGGGCGTGTGTTCGACGAAGGGCTGATAGGCGGCCACATCACCGCTGCTGCGCGCCATGGGCGTATCGATGATGCCGGGACAGATGTTGTTGATGCGGATTCCCTGGCGGCCATACTCCAGTGCCAGGGCGCGGATCATGGCATCCAGTGCCCCCTTGCTGGCGGAATAGATGGAGGAGCCGGCCAGCGCCCCATGCGCCAGCCAGGATGAGGTGTTGATGATCGCACCCCCTTCCCCCTGAGCCAGGAACGCCTCGATCTGGTACTTGGCACACAGCCAGACCCCCTTCAGGTTGATGGCCATGACCTCATCGAAATCCGCTGCGCTCTGTTGCGTGATGGGGGCGAAATGGCCCAGGACACCGGCATTGTTGAAAGCCACGTCGAGGCGCCCGAATTGTTCCCGCGTCCTGGCTACCAGTGCTTGCACCTGCACTTCACAGGACACATCCGTGGGCAGGGCCAGGGCCTGGTTGCCTGGCAGCACCGGGATCTGGCTGGCCTGTCGGTGTATTTCATCCACGACCTGCTGCAGTTCCCCAGCACGTCGGCCCGCCACGACCACGCTGGCGCCCGCTCGTGCATAGGCCAGCGCAGCGGCACGGCCAATGCCGGTTCCGCCCCCCGTGACGATGGCGACCTTGCCTGTCAAGGGAAAGCGAAGCGGCTCGTGCGGTGCATCAGCGGATTGAAGGGTCATGTCTGTCATAGTGCTTTGATGTTCCAAGGAAGTGAAAGGAGGGTGACGGCGAAAGGCACATCGGGCCCCAGCGCTTCCGGCTGAGTCCGGCTGAGTCAGGGTGAGAGAACGACACAGCCGGTGCAGCGTCCGGATGCGTGGGCTGACGGATTGCCGGCAGAAGCCGTCAACATGAGCGTGAATTCATCGTAACAACGGCGTCCGGACGCGATAAGACACCGCTCATCGCATGCACTGTTCGATCCACGGCATCAATGAAGGCCCAGGGGGGGATGGCAGAATGAATCTTCATGTGGCCGTCATATCCGTCGTCGGGCACCGTGATGCGAAACCATTCAGGGACCTTCCCTTGAACCCTTCAACCGGGCTGATATGCTCTGCATGCCCCTGAATTCACGTGCAGGATCCCTTTCCCGATGCGAGCGACCGAACTGGGAGAACTTTCAGCTTTTGTGGCCATTGCCAATGCCGGCAGCTTTCGCCGGGCGGCCGCACGGCTGAACCTGAAGCCCTCCACGCTGTCGCATACGCTGCGCATGCTGGAAGACAGACTGGGCGTGCAGTTGCTGCTTCGCTCCACCCGGCGCCTTTCCCTGACGGAAGCGGGACAGGCGTTGCTGACGGATGTGCGGCCAGCGCTGGAGCGCATCGACGATGCGGTCGAGCGTCTCAACCAGTACCGCGAGGTTCCCGCAGGTTCGATACGACTGAGCGTGCCGCATACGGCAGCCCTGCATGTGCTTCTGCCCAGATTGCGGGAGTTCTCGGAACGCTACCCGGACATCTCGCTGGAGATATCGGCTGACAATGGCTTCGTGGACATCATCCAGGATGGTTTTGATGCCGGCATCCGCCTGAGAAGCGATGTCCCCCGTGACATGGTGGCTGTTCCCATCAGCCCCCCGGTCCAGGTGGCTGTTGTGGCATCGCCCGACTATCTGGAACGGCATGGCACCCCCATGACACCGGCCGACCTGCAGCATCACCGCTGCATCAATCGCCGGCTCATTCAGGGCGACGGTCTGCAGCGCTGGGAGTTCATGCAGGACGGTCGCCTGCTGAGAGTCAGCGTGCCGGGCAGGCTGGTGCTGAACGACGCCGGCCTGATCCTCGCCGCTGCCCTTGATGGACAGGGACTGGCCTATTCGGCCGATCAGCTCGTGGCGGAGCATCTGACGGCAGGTCGCCTGGTACGGGTACTGGCAGATTTCAGCCCACGCATCGAGGGCTTCTGCCTGTACTACCCGAACCGCCGGATATCCGTCACGCTGCGGGCGTTGGTGGAGATGCTGAAGGACGCACGCGAGCCGGCCGGTCATTGAGGGGATCCCCTTGTACGGACCCTATGGCGCTGGCAGCCTGAGTACCGACGGTCGTGTCCTGTATTGGCTGGTACGGCCGGATGCGATGACACATAGGGAACGCATCCGATCCCGAAGCCATCCATGCAAATCACATCTGCCCTCCATCAGGGTAGCCGGCAGAGCACTGGATGGGACAAGATCATCGGCATGCCAAGGAAGCCCCTGCTGCAGGCGTGTCTTCCCGGCCAATCAGCTTGCCGCCCGAACGATTCAGTGCCCAGGTTTTGGTACCCTTGTCGGCTGTCTTCATCTACGCACTGTCCAAGCCGACGGCATGGATGAAGGCATCATCGTCGGTTCCGGCTTCGGCACGGGGCCGGCACCATACGTGTTCAGGGAAGATATTCATGAAGAAGAACCAGACCCCCACCCTCTCCTCGGTGCGCACTCCGGCGCTGGGCCTGCTGGCCGCGCTGGCGCTGGCATTCGGCGCACCTTCGCTGCACGCCGCCGACAAGTCCGAACTGCTGTCGGGCGCCCGCGAGAAAGTGACGGAAGTGAAGGATTCGCTGTCCGGCAAGATGAGCGAAGCTGCCGACACCAAGACATCCGCCCTGAAGGAGAAGAAGGATGCGCTGAAGAAGGACGGCAGCAAGCTTCAGGACAAGGCCGCCAGCCAGAAGGACAAGGCCAAGGAAGCCACCAGCAAGGCCAGCGCCACGAAGGAGGCTGCCAAGGACAACGCCGCGGGGTCGGTCGGCAAGCTGGACCTGAACAGCGCGACCGAAGCGGAACTTGCGCAACTGCCCGGCATCGGCGAGGCACGTGCCAAGGCCATCGTGAAGGGACGTCCCTACACCGGCAAGGATGAACTCAAGCGCAAGAAGATCGTGCCGGCCAGCGTGTACGAGAAGATCAAGGATCGCGTGATCGCACACAAGCGCTGATCACCTCTGCCGTCGGCGCCCATCGAATTCTTCCGGTTGGGCGCCGATGTATCCCAGATGCGTGAAACGGAAGCCATCGACATACCTCAATCCATAGCCGAGGGCACGATTGAGGCCGATGTGGCAGATCCAGACCATGGTGGGGAGCATCAGTCCACGTCCCCAACTGTCCTTGAAGATCATGCCGACGGCGCAGGCCAGCAAGGGCAGCGTCAATGAATGCGCCAGGTTGTAGCAGAACGCCCCCACTCTCCTGCCGAAGAGATAGCCCAGCACCGACAGGTCCGGTACGAAGAACAGCACCAACAACAGCATCAGATCGCCAGTCAGCCAAGCATAGGCCTGCCCTGCGCAGATGCACAGCAGAAGTCCCTCAAGCTGCATGAGCCAGCGAACCCCGCCGGTGACGCTTCCCGCTCTCCTGGAAGCATCCGGGCAAGCTGCCGGCAGGCGCGCATCTCCGGATGCCGGCATTGGACCACACTTGGCCGTGGTCCCACGTGCCGCTACGCTGTCCGACCTCATGCAATCATCATGGGCCGCAGGACCACGCATGCCAGCAACAGGGTCGTGGATGACTGCGCCGCTCTGTTCGGACGAGGGATCCTGCATGATGGCTCTCCTGGATGGTTTGTCCATTCACGGACAGGATACGATACAGACAGACCCCGTCAGGATTTCAAAGCCCCACCCCCAACGTTACCGATACCGAAGAGATGTCGCCATTGAAACTCGTGCCGGCCCGGCGCCGGGCACAGGATGCCCGAGGCCATGAAGGGGAGCGCCCCCGCGCGGGGCGCCCGCAGAACCGGAAGAACGACCCCCAGGCCCAGGCTCAGCCCCGGACGCAGGCCCGGTTGCAGCCCCGTGAGAAGGCTCAAGAGAAGGCCCAGCGACGTGCCCCGGCCGTGTCTTCAGGCGAGATCCCGCCCGAGGGCGAACGGCTGAACAAGCATCTGGCACGCACGGGGGTGTGCTCGCGGCGCGAGGCGGATGACTGGATTGCCCGCGGCTGGGTGCGGATCAACGGTCGGCCGGTGGAGATGGGGCAGAAGGTGATGCCGGGCGACGTGGTGGAGGTGCGGCAGGCAGCGCGTGCCCGGCAGCAGGACAAGGTGACGATCCTGCTGAACAAGCCGGTGGGTTATGTGAGTGGCCAGGCCGAGGACGGCTACCGGCCAGCAGTGACGCTGATCGATGCGCAGAGCCGCTGGGCCGGCGACACGAGCCCGCGCCGTTTCGAGCGCAGCCAGCTGCGCGGGCTGGCGGTGGCGGGCCGGCTGGACATCGATTCGGTGGGGCTTCTGGTGCTGACGCAGGACGGGCGCGTGGCCCGGCAGCTGATCGGCGAGGATTCGACCACCACCAAGGAATATCTGGTGCGGGTGCGCTATGGTGCAGTGGAACGCAACGTGCAGGCGGCCTTCCCGCCGGATCGGCTGAAGCTGCTGCGCCACGGGCTCTCGCTGGACGGGCACAAGCTGAAGCCGGCGCAGGTGGACTGGGAGAACCCCGAGCAGCTGCGCTTCGTGCTGCAGGAGGGGCGCCACCGTCAGATCCGCCGGATGTGCGAGCTGGTGGGCCTAGCGGTGACGGGGCTCAAGCGCATCCGTGTGGGCAATGTCCTGCTGGGGCGCCTTCCGCCCGGCCAGTGGCGTTACCTGGGGTTGGACGAAAGCTTCTGAATGCTCCACGCCGGCGGCGATGCCGGCCAGCTTCTCGAATTCCGGCAGCGGCATGGGCGCGCCCAGCGCCTGGCCCTGGCCGTAGTCCACGCCGATGTTTTCCAGTGCCGGCAGCATCAGGTCGGACTGCACCGACTTGGCCACACTGGCAATGCCCAGTTCGTGCGCCAGCACGGTGAGGGTGCGCAGCACGGCCTGGCCGGCGCCCTGATGGACGAGCGATTCGGTGAAGGCGCCATCGATCTTCAGGTAGGCCACGCCGATCTCGCCAATGGCCGACAGGTTCACGAAGCCAGCCCCCACATTGTCCAGCGCGGCACGCGCGCCCAGCTGGCGCAGGCCGCCAATCAGGCGCTTCATCATGTAGCCGTCCTGCATGGCCACGGTCTCGTTGATCTCGACGACCAGCTTGGGAGCGACCTGCTGGTAGCGGCGCACCTGGCTCAGCAGGTAGGTCTTGAAGGCTTCGTCACTGAGCGCCTCGGCCGACAGGTTGAGCGAGATGAAGTCCAGGGCGCGGAAGGCGCGTTCGTTCCTGTCCAGCCAGCGCAGGGTCTCGTTCAGCACCCAGCGGTCGATGGTGGCCATCTCGCCGCGGTAGATGGCGGCCTCGATCAGGCCGGCGGGTGAACGCAGGGTGCCGTCCGGGGTGCGGTGGCGCAGCAGGATCTCGCCGCCAAGCCGGTTGGATTCGCCCAGGCCCACCACGGGCTGGATGGCCAGCTCGAAATCGCGGAATTCCTTGGTCCGGCGCAGGCGGTCCAGCACATCCATCTCGACCTGGTGACGCTGGCGCTCCCCTTCCTGCTCACCGTCCTGGAAGATGACGACCTGGTTGCGTCCCTTGCGCTTGGCCTCGCGGCAGGCGTTGTCGGCACGGTCGATCAGCTGGCTGCTGGTCTGGCCACGCAGGGCCGGGCTCATGCCCACGCTGGCGGTGACGGCAAAGCGCTTGGGCGCGATGACGAAGGGGCGGCCGGCAATGGCATCCAGGGCACGATAGGCCAGCAGGCGGTGCGGAGGCTCTTTGCCGTTGAGCAGCACGGCGAATTCGTCGCCCCCCATGCGGGCAATCTCCGCATGCTCGCCCAGCCGGCTGCGCAGTCGGCGCACGACATCCACCAGCACCGTGTCACCGGCCTGATGCCCGAACACGTCGTTGAGCACCTTGAAGCGGTCCAGGTCGATGTAGCAGAGGGCCACCCGATCCAGCGTTTCATGCTCGTTCAGCAGTGCGTCGAGGCGCTTCTCCAGGCCATGGCGGTTCAGCGCGCCGGTCAGCCTGTCGTGCTGGGACTCGTGGATGAGGTGGTGTTCGGCTTGCTTGAGCGCCGTGATGTCGGTGAGGCTGACGTCGTGACCGGTATCGGTTTTCTGGGCCTGCACCCGCAGCCAGCGATGGCTGCTCACCTTCTCCAGACGCCAGACGAAGTCGGCTTCCTCGAAGTTCTCCAGTTCCTGATGGATGCGTTCGGCCAGATCCTGCGGGAAAGCGTCATTGAGCGCAGAAAGCGTGTCGACGTGGGCACGATCCAGCGAGGCACTGTCGCCAGCCAAGGGCAAGGCATCCGCTCGCACGCCCGGGACCCGATGAGGGTCGATGCTGCCAGCCGGCACGTCGAACAGCCGCACCGCCACTTCGTTGTAGCGCTCGATGCGGTTGTCACGATCGAAGGACAGCAGGCCGATGGGCACGGCGCGGTAGGTGGCCTGGTAGCGTCCCAGGGCCGTCATGGCGGCTTCCTGGCTGCGCAACTGGCGCGAACGTTCGGCCGCCAGGTAGCCGATGACGGCCGTAGATGCGTTCATCACGGCCAGCAGCGTGGTGGACTGCAGGTCCAGCCAGGGCAGCGGCGACTGGGTGATGCCCAGCAGGAAGAAGAGCGTGTTGGCAGCCGCCATCCCGTCGAGCAGCGGGGTGCACAGGTACCAGACCGACATCACCGAGATGCGGCGGCTGAGGTTGACCACCACCATGCCGACCACGGTGACGACAATGGCACCGCCCACCAGGTACAGCAGCGTCTGGAAGATGTCGGGCGGCAGCAGGCCGGAGACGGCCAGCGCGAAGCCGGTGGCAATGTACATGCCATGCAGCCAGGTGCCGAAGCGGTGGCCCTGCAGCCGGGACTCCATCAGCCCCCACATCAGGGCGGCGCAGGCGCAAGGAAAGGCCATCTGGGCCATCTGCTCCAGGCCCACGCCCACCATGCTGGAGGCCGAGCTGCCCAGCCAGAACTGGATGTAGCCGCCCCGCACCATCAGGAAGACGGCACGTGATCCCAGCCAGAAGGCCAGCAGCCGCACCACACGGATGTGCATCAGCTGCCCGGCCACGAAGGCGGTCAGCCCCAGCAGCGCCAGGATACTGCCCAGCAGCGTGCCCTGGGCCTCGATCTGGCGCTGTGCCTCGATGAAGCGGGTCTCGTCCCACAGGTTGAGCGAGAGCGCCGGGCCGGCGATGGACAGCTCCAGACGCAGTACGGCGGTCAGGTCATGTTCACCGCTGAAGCGGCGGTGGCCGGCCGGCAGGGGCAGTGGCAGCTCGGGCAGCGTGATGGCGTAGCCGGGCAGTGCACGGGCCGCATTGACGGGCTCCTGCTCGTTGTTGAAATGCGCGTAGAGCAGCGCCTGGCCGAATTCGTCGAGGATGACGGCATCGCCCTTCTGCACCGAGCGGTTGGCGATGTGCAGCACGCGCGTGCGCTCGACGGTATCGGCGGGGATGCGGGCCAGCACCCACAGGGTCTTGGCGTTGCCGCTCTTGGCGCCCAGATCCAGCGCCGGTCCCTGCTCGCGCAGTGAACCCAGCACGCTGGTGAGTTCGTTGAAGTTCTTCGATGACGCCAGGATCCTGTAGGGCAGGACCTGATCCGGCTTCGAATAAGCCATCGGGTAGGCGTACATCCACACCACGTACGACACCGCAATCAGCAAAAGCACCCACGACGCCAGTTGGCGTGCGCCTTGGCGTTGTCGTGCTGCTGGATCCTGGGACTGCGTCACATTCGCTCCCGGGCGGGGGGCCCTGGTTGTCGTGCGGTGATCATGTCATCCCGGGGATGGGATGCCGGGCAAAGACACACGAGAAGGAAGCCGATGTCGGCCGGGGTGCGTCCATCCCCAGCAAAAAGAATAATGTCCACCGACAGACGGCAGGTCTCGCCCCCCGAACGGACCGACGAGCGGTCAATTGACGGGGCTTGCAGCCGACGAACGGTCGGTTGGCGAGGATGAGTGATGCGAAGAAGCGACGTCGGACGGCTGGAAGCGCCAGCGCTTCCAGGCCGCAAAGACCGCATCGGGATAGGCCGACTGGCCCCGGCTGCCGTTGTAGCGCCCCAGGGCCATGAAGAGGTTGCCGTTTTCCAGGTCGAGGTAGTGGCGCAGGATGACGCAGCCGTAGCGGATGTTGATGCGCATCCGGAAAAGCGCGTCGGCATCGCCGTTGCCCAGCACGCGCGTCCAGAAGGGCATCACCTGCATGAAGCCACGCGCGCCCACCTTCGAGATGGCGTACTGGCGGAAGCCGCTTTCCACCTGGATGAGGCCCAGCACCATCTCGGGGTCCAGGCCGGCACGCTGCGCCTCGTAGCGCACGGTGAGGAGAAAGGCCTGGCGCGCCTCGAAGCCGGGCATGGCGCGACGCGGCAGCCGGTCGGACATCTGCGTGAGCCACTCGATCTTCTGCGCACGCGACTCCCACAGCGGCTCGGCATCGTGCGGGGCATCGATGGCGCTGGCCAGCGCCACCCGTACCGCGTCGGCCAGCACCTCGTACTGCTGGCCACCCGCCCGGGCGCTGCCGGGCAGGAGAAGGGCAGCCGACAGCGCCGCTGCCCCCAGCGCTGCAGCAACGTGCCTGACAATCAAAGCGTGGGCAGCAGCTTCTGCACCTCGGCCAGCACATCGGCCGGGGCGACCTTGTGGGTGACCATGCCACGCCGCACGGTGAGTTCCAGCAGCCCTTCCTTCAGGCCGCGGTCGCCCACGGTGATGCGCAGCGGCACGCCGATGAGTTCCCAGTCGGCAAACATGACGCCCGGGCGCTCGTTGCGATCATCGACCACGTAGCGGATGCCGGCCGCCTGCAGGTCGGCAGCCAGCCGGTCGACGGCCTCGCGCACGGCCTCGGAGCGCTCCAGGCCCATGGGGCAGACCACCACCTCGAAGGGGGCGATGGACGCCGGCCAGATGATGCCCTTGTCGTCGTGGTTCTGCTCGATGGCGGCGCCCAGCAGGCGGGTGACGCCAATGCCGTAGCAGCCCATTTCCAGCGGCTTCGACTGGCCGTTCTCGTCGATGAAGGTGGCGTTCATGGCCTGGGAATACTTGGTGCCCAGGTAGAACACGTGGCCCACCTCGATGCCGCGCTGGATGGCCAGCGTGCCCTGCCCGTCCGGGGAGGGATCACCGGCCTGGACGTTGCGGATGTCGGCGATCATCACCTCGCCCACCTGCCCTTCGGGCAGCGGCTCGGGCAGATCACGGCCCCAGTTCACGCCGGTGTAGTGGTAGTCCACCTCGTTGGCGCCGCAGACGAAGTCGCTCATGTTGGCGACCGTGCGGTCGACCACCATGCGCACGGGCTTCTTCATGCCCACCGGGCCCAGGTAGCCCGGCTTGGAGCCGAAGTGTTCAAGGATCTCTTCCTCGGTGGCAAAGCGGAAGCCCTTCAGGCCCGGCACCTTGCCCACCTTCACTTCGTTCATTTCATGGTCGCCGCGCAGCAGCAGCAGCCAGACCGTGACCTTGGGCGGCTGACCGTCAGCCCCCGGGGTCTCGGTGCTCAGCACGATGGACTTCAGCGTCTGGTCGAGCGGCAGCTTGAGGTATTCGGCCACCGCCTCGCAGCGGGCCTGGCCGGGCGTGGCCGTGCGGGTGAGCGGCTGGGTGGGGGCCATGCGGGTGGCCAGCAGGGGCACGGCCTCGGCCAGCTCGATGTTGGCGGCGTAGTCGGAACCCGTGCTGTAGACCAGCGCGTCCTCGCCCGTGTCGGCGATGACCTGGAATTCATGGCTGGCCGATCCGCCGATGGAGCCGGTGTCGGCCGCCACGGCACGGTATTGCAGCCCCAGCCGGTCGAAGATGCGATGGTAGGCATCGAACATCTTCCGGTAGCTGACCAGCGCGCTTTCCGGGTCGCGGTCGAAGGAGTAGGCGTCCTTCATGGTGAACTCGCGCCCACGCATGACACCGAAGCGCGGCCGGCGCTCGTCCCGGAACTTGGTCTGGATGTGGTAGAAGTTCTTGGGCAGCTGGCGGTAGCTGCGCAGATCCTGCCGGGCGAGGTCGGTGACCACCTCTTCGGAGGTGGGCTGGATGACGAAGTCGCGCTGATGGCGGTCACGGATGCGCAGCAGCTCGGGCCCGTATTCTTCCCAGCGGCCGGACTCCATCCAGAGCTCGGCGGGCTGGATCACCGGCATCAGCAGCTCGATGGCGCCAGCGGCGTCCATTTCCTCGCGGATGATGGCCTCGATGCGGCGGATGACACGCAGGCCCAGCGGCATGTACGTGTAGATGCCGCCGGCCAGCTTGCGGATCATGCCCGCGCGCGTCATGAGCTTGTGGCTGACGACTTCGGCGTCGGCAGGCGCTTCTTTGAAGGTAGGCAGGTGCAGTGCGGTGGCTTTCATGGGCTCGCTCTATATAATGGGCAACATTCTAGAGCGTGTCATGGTGCTTTTGGCCAGCTGGAGGCCGGGATATCCTTGTGCACGCCACAAAAAAGAACGCGCCCGCACGCCGACCGGACACTAGCCACCATGCTCGACAAACACGGATACCGACCGAATGTCGGCATCATCTTGCTGAATCAGGACAACCAGGTGTTCTGGGGTAAGCGCATCCGTGAGCAGTCCTGGCAGTTTCCGCAGGGCGGCATCAACGCGGCCGAGTCCCCGCAGCAGGCCATGTACCGTGAGCTGCACGAGGAAATCGGTCTGGGCCCGCAGCACGTCACCTTGCTGGGCCGCACGCGCGACTGGCTGCACTACGACGTGCCGGTGCGCTGGGTGCGCCGCGAATGGCGCGGCCACTACCGGGGCCAGAAGCAGATCTGGTTCCTGCTGCGCCTTCTGGCCAGCGACGACACCATCTCGCTGGACGGCCAGGGTCATCCCGAGTTCGACGCCTGGCGCTGGACGGGCTACTGGACGCCGCTGGACGAGGTCATCGAGTTCAAGCGCAAGGTCTACGACAAGGCTCTGAACGAGCTGGCCCCGCTGGTGGAGGGCATCGTGGCTGACACGGGCAACCTGACCACGAACCGGCTGCCGCCCCCTTCGCGCGGCTCATGATGGGCGTCGCCGCCATGGCGACGGGCAATCTGCCGCACCAGTGACAGCCCCAGCCCCACATTGCCGGCCTGCTCGGAATGGCCATCCACCCGATAGAAGGCCTCGAAGATGCGTTCGCGCGCCGCTTCGGGCACCCCGGGCCCGCGATCCAGCACCTCGATGCGCAGCCAGTCGGTGACTTCGCCGGCCTGAGCCCCCTTCCCGGCCCCGGAATGATTGACCCCGGCATCACCGTCCCCGGAACGGCCGGGGTCCGTGTCAGCCTCCGGGCTGCCCACCGCCACCGGCCCAGGCTCCCGCGACAGGCTCAGCAGCACCGGCTCATCGCCCTCCGGCTGATAGCGCCGGGCGTTCTCCAGCAGGTTGCGCAGCAGCCGGCGCAGCAGGCGCGCATCGCCGGCCACGGTCGTGTGGGCGGCGCCTGACTCCGACCTGTCATCCCTGTTCACGTCCGACGGCGTTTCGTCCATCCATACGGCACCCGTCCGCGCCGCCTCCTCGGCGGCCAGCTGCGTCAGGTCCACCGGCTCGCGTCGCAGCTCGTCCATGCTCAGGGTATCCAGCCGGCTGGCCAGCAGGATCTCTTCCACCAGCGCATCCAGCTCGCGGATGTTCTGGCGCACCTCATCGGTGTGATGCGTCAGGTCGGCGGGGTTTTCCAGCATCAGCTCGATGGCCATGCGGATGCGCGCCAGCGGTGAGCGCAGCTCGTGCGAGGCATTGGCCAGCAGCCGGCGCTGGGTGCTCAGGAGCGCCTCCTGCCGGTTCACCAGTGCCTCGATGCGCTCGGCGGCGTGATTGAAGCTGTGCGCCAGTGCTGCCACCTCGTCCTGACCGGACACCTCTGCCCGCACCCGCAGATCGCCCGCAGCCTGTGCATCCACCGAACGCTGCAGCGCCTCCAGCCGGCGGGTGATGCGCCGCGATACCGGCCAGGCGGCCAGTCCCACCGCCACAAAGAGCAAGGCCAGTGCCAGCGGCGCGCTGATGGGCAACTGCGGCGGCGCGGGGCGCCAGGTACGGATCAGCAGCGTGCGATCGTCCGGCAGCGCCACGCGATGGATGACGGCCACCATCGCGCGCCGGGGCCCCTCCGCGTCACGGGCCTGGCCATGGCGGCCCTGAGGGCGACGCGCATGAAGGGCCTCGCCCGGGGGCAGGGGCGCATCCAGTCCGGGCGGGGGCGGCATCTCTTCCAGGCCGGGCTGTTCTTCCTGCCGCGCCCCGGCATCGTCCGCTCGGAAGGGACGGCCGGCGGCGGCCAGCACCCTGCCCTGCGCGTCGATCACCTGCAGGTCGATGCGCAGACGGCGCTGCCAGTGCCACAACGCCTGCTGCAGCCGCTCCACCCCCTCGGTGGCCGCGGGAATCACCTCGGCTGCCAGGGCCTCGGTGAAGCGGTTCTCCTGTGCCTCGGTCCGGTTGTCCAGCCGCCACTGCCAGAAAAAGGCCACCGCAGCGGCCATCAGCAGCAGACTGGCCAGCAGCGACAGGAAGATGGTCAGGGACAGGCGACGCATGGGGGTATCTATATATAGAGAGAGGGAGCGAACGGAGCAGATGGCCCTCCGGGCCAGAACCGGCGGGTGGCCCTTCGATCAGGCAGAGCCGTTGCGCGGCCGCGCGAACACATAGCCCGCGCCGCGCACGGTCAGCAGCCGCACGGGCTGGCGGGGGTCCGTCTCAATGGCCTGACGGATCTTGCCCACATGCACGTCGATGGAACGGTCGAAGGCCTCCAGCGGCGCGCCCTTGACCAGGTCCATCAACCGCTCGCGCGACATCACCCGGCCGGCATGGCGTGCCAGCGCCAGCAGCAGGTCGAACTGGTAGCTGGTCAGCGTGCGTTTCTCGCCCGCCACGCGCACCTCACGGGCCCCCTCGTCGATCTCCAGATCATCAAGCACCAGTACCGGGGGATCGTCGTCCGCCACGGAGGCGCCCCGTGCAGCGGCGCCCCCCTGGGACAGCCCGCTGCCGGCCGCGATGCCTGAGCCACCGGACACCGCCACGCCCCCCGCCTGCGCGGCGGCACCGGAAGCCCCAGCGCCTGTGGCCGCACTGCCCTGTCCTGCATCCCCGGCGGCGGGATCTGCTGCATGCGGCGCCGAGGCGCGGCGCAGCAGCGCCCGCACCCGGGCCAGCAATTCACGCGGTTCGAAGGGCTTGGGCAGGTAATCGTCGGCGCCGATCTCCAGGCCCACGATGCGGTCGGTGGTCTCGCCCCGCGCCGTGAGCATCAGGACAGGCACCGTGGCGGCCGCCCCCGTCATCTGCCGGATCTGGCGGCACACGTCCAGACCGTCACCGTCGGGCAGCATCAGGTCCAGCAGCACCAACCCGGGAACCTGCTGCCCCAGCGCCGCCAGACCTTCCCGCGCCGTTCCCTGATGCTGCACGGCAAAGCCGGCCTGCCCCAGATAGCGGCCCACCATGTCGGCCAGGCGGCGGTCATCGTCGATCAGCAGAATCTCGGGAGACGACATGGACAGACCTCCTGCAGGAAGGGGATGGATAACGGCGAAACGCCGGGCAACCGACATGATATCGATTGCCCGGCACAGGCTCTCAGCGGCTCAAACGTTTATTGAGCGGTCTCGGGTTGCGGCTGCCCAGCCTCGCCCGGCGCGCCTTCAGGTGCTCCCATGGCCGGCCGCGGCATGTCGTGTCCTTGCCCCTTCATGCCCTGGGCATGGCCCTTCATGGACGGGCGCTGACCCTGCCCGTCGTGCATGCCATGGGCCGGACGGTGCGGATGCTGGGTGCGCTCGGCCAGCTGCTTGCGCTGCGCGGGCGTCAGCACCGAGGCCATGTCCAGCCAGGCGTTCATGGAACGCTGCGAGATCTGGTCCATCAGCTTGCTGCGCTCGGTGCGCAGGGCCTCGAAGCCGGCGCGGTCCAGTGTCTCGGCCTGGTAGAGGGCCTCGACCCGCTGGTCCAGGGCACGCATCTGCTCATGCAGCGGGCGCAGGTCCTGGAAGGCGGCGCTGGCCAGCTTGCTGATATTGTCCGCCTGCTCGGGCGTGCCCTTCACGGATTCGATCACCTGATCGATGCGTTGTGCCAGTCGGCGCTCGGCCCAGCGCGCGCGGTTCTGCATCTCGGCCTCATCGCGCTTCACCTGCTTTGCAGCATCCGCTGCCGACAGCTTCCCGCCTTCGGCGTTGGGCGCAGGCGGCGGAGCATCGTGCATTGGGCGCACACCAAAGGGGCCCACGCCGAACAGATCCAGTGCAGCCATCGGCGGGGGCGGCATCATACCCGGCCCATCATGGCGTCCCATGCGCTCGTGACCGTGGGCCTGCTTGCCCGGATGAGCGTGGCGCTGCATGGCCGGCGCACCGTTGCGGACCTCGCCGGCCTGCTCGGCCTTGGCAGTGACGACAACCGGTGCAGCCACCAGGGTGGGCGTGGCCGCCGATGCGGCGGAAATACCGGCCATGGCCAGTGCGGAAGAAACAACCAGAGTCCTGATCTTCATGTGTCATGCTCCTGCTGGGGTTGAAGGAACGGATCCGGAGGCATCTGGCACTGAGGCGCTGCCCGTCGATCCGATGGACAGCATTGTGGGCAGGACGGGTCAAGGCCGATTGAAGCCTGTGTAAAGTTCAAGTAAAGCCCCAGCCAGAAATTGCCTGCATCTGTATCGATTTCCCCGCGCCGGCTCGCCTGTGGCCACGCCAAACGGGCCACCGTCCTAGAATGTCTGGGCCTGCCATGGCAGCGAATCGACCCCGATGGGTCTTGTGCGCGCCCCGGCAAGCATGCTTTGCCACGACCTGAGCCAACCAGACCGATATGGCCCATACCTCCCCCGATACCGCCGGTTCACCGGCCGCGACGCCCGCCGCCCCTTCCGTGCAGCCGGCCTCACCTGCCTCGATCAAGCCGCCGCGCGACCTGCGGCTGGACTTCTTCCGGGGCCTGGCGCTGTGGTTCATCTTCATCGACCACATCCCGTCCAGCAGCATCGGGCAGATCACCTTCCGCAACTTCGGCTTCAGCGACGCCACCGAGATCTTCGTCTTCATCTCGGGCTACACGGCCGCACTGGTCTATGGCAGTTCGCTGGAAAAGCGCGGCTTCGTCTACATGGCCATGCAGGTGCTCAAGCGCTGCTGGCAGCTCTACGCGGCCCACATCCTGCTGTTCATCTTCTTCATCGCGCAGATCTCGTGGGTGGCAGTACGCTATGGAAACGCCTCATTCATTGAAGAACTCAATGTCCAGGCCTTCCTCGACAGCCCGCTGGAATCGGTGCTGGATGCGCTGATCCTGCGCTACCGGCCGGTGAACCTGGACGTGCTGCCGATGTACATCGCGCTGCTCTTTGCCCTGCCGTTGCTGCTGCTGATGGCGCGCCTGTCCCGACCGCTGACCCTGGCGCTGTCGCTGGTGCTGTGGTGGGGCGTGCAGAAGTACAACCTGGCCTGGCCGGTGTATGAAGCCGGCGATGTCTGGTTCTTCAACCCGCTGGCCTGGCAGCTGATGTTCGTCATCGGCATCCTGTGCGCCTCGGTGCGCAAGACGGGCTCGCCCTGGCTGGCCTGGCGCCCCTGGCTGGCCTGGGTGGCCGTGGCCGTCCTGCTCTTTGCCTGCATCGTGGCCGTGGGCTGGCGCGTGCCCGCCATCGATGAAGTGACCAAGCCGATCGTGGGTTCGTGGCTCTACCCCATCGACAAGACCAACCTGGGCCCGGCCCGGGTGCTGCACTTCCTGGCCGTGGCCTATCTGGTCGGCCACTACACCCGCGCCGACGCCCGCTTCCTGAACTGGCGCATCACGCTGCCCGTCATCCGCTGCGGCCAGCACTCGCTCTACATCTTCTGCCTGGGCATCTCGCTGTCGTTCGTGGCGCATTTCCTGCTGGTGGAGTTCGGCCGCAGCTGGACGATGCAGGTGCTGGTGGTGCTGGGCGGTCTGGCCGTGATGACGGCCCTGGCCTACCTGCTGCACTGGTACAAGACCCGCAGCAACCCCAAGGCAGGCGCTCCCGCACCCAAAGCGGCCGAAACCCCGGCCCCATCCCACAACGCATGAGGAGGCCCACGATGCACACCCCGACCCGTTCCGCCTGCCGCCCCCTCTCGTCGCTGGCCCTGATGGCCGCCCTGGGCGCCCTGCCTCTGGCCGCGGCTGCCCAGCAAGGCACACCGGCCGCCAACACGCCGACATCCGTGGCGCCCCAGGCCGCCGGGCAGCCTGCTCCCCAGCCGGCCCCCCAGAACGTCGCCCAAACCGCTGGCCAGCCCGGCAGTCAGACCTCCGGCCAGGGTGTCGCTCAGCCCTCCGCGGCCAGCCCTGCCGCCGCGTCGGCCGTCACATCTCCCGCCGCACCGGCCGTCCCATCGGCTGCGGGCTCGCAGGCAGCTGGGCAGTCCACCCCGGCGGGGCAGCCGGCCTCTGGCGTACAACCTTCCTCTGCCGTGCAACCGGCCGCTTCCGGGCAGCCCGCCACATCCGGACAACCAGCGGCTTCCGGGCAAACCACCACTTCTGGCCAACCTACGGCCGCTGGGCAACCTGCCACCCCCGGTCAGCCCGCCGCTTCCGGGCAACCTGCCGCATCTGGCAAAACCACCGTCTCCGGCCAGGTCCCACCCACTGCTGCAGGCGCGCCAGCCGCCACCCCACCAGCGGCCCCACAGGCCGCCCCTCAGCCGGCGGGCAGTGCACAGCCTGCCCCTTCCCCGGCCGCTAACAACGCGCCGCCGGCCCGACTCCCTTCCACCGGCACACCTCCCACGCAGCCTGCCAACAGCGCCAACCGGCTTCCGGCCGCGCCGGACACGGCCGATACCGCCAAGCAGGCCCGCAACTGCTATGTCCCGGATGACCTGCTGTCGGAACCCGGGCGCCTGCCGGGACTGTCAGCCGCGCTGGTGCGCGGCAAGGGCGACCTGCTGGTGATCATGCTGGGATCGGAAAGCACCAACCCCTCACCGGCCCGCCCGGCCAGTGTCCCCAGCAATACGGCCAATTCAGACGCCGGCGGCAGCATCAGCAGCCGGCTGCGCGCCACGCTGGCTGCTGCCGCCCGCAATCCGCTGGCCGAACGGCTGCAGGAGCGCCTGATCCAGGACCTGGGCCCCCTGCCCGGCCGTACCATCCATGTCGAATCGGTCGGACGGCGCAACAGTACCGTGGCCGAGCAGGCCTCGCTGATCAACAAGCAGGTGCTGCCGCGCAAGCCCGCGCTGGTGATCTGGAACCTGGGGCGCACCGACACCCGCCGGGGCCTGCCGCCTGCCAACATGGCACGTGCCCTGGATCGGGGGCTGGAGCAGCTGCGCCGGCAGCACATCGACACCATCGTGATGGATCCGCCCTATCACCCGCAGTTCGAGGCCTTCTACCGGACCGACGACTACCGGCAGTACATCCGCTGGACGATGAACCTGCACGACCAGCCCTATCTGCAACGCTACGACATGATCGACTACTGGGCGTCGACCGGCCGCATCGACCTGGACTCCGGCGAGCCTGACCGCCAGGCCGCCGCCGTGACCTTCACCGAGACCTGCATCGCCTATCAGCTTTCCCGGATGATCGATCGCGGGCTGTCGCGCAAGTGAGACCCCGGCCGCCCAGGCCAGACCATCACTCCGGCTCCACCGCATCCCCCACGCGGATCAGCGCGCTGCCCGCGCCTTCAGCCACGAAGGCGTGCGTCCCGAACAACACGTTGTCCCCCCGCCGATTCAGCCGGTACTCGCGCAACGTGCGGGTGGGCTCCTCCTGAAAGCGGCCGCTGGCCGCATCCAGATTGGGCATGGGACAACGCGCGCAGGGCGCCACCATCTGCAGCACGTAGCCCGGCCCGATCAGCCGCGCCATGTCGTCTTCTTCATGGGGCTGTAATTCATCATCATGAATGACGATGTTCGGCCGAAAACGTTCCATGCCCACGGGCTGGGCGCCTCGCGCCACCAGACGCCGGTTCAGCGCATCCAGCGAGCCCTGTGACACCACCAGCAACGGATAGGCATCCGGCAGCCAGGTCGTCACCTCCTGGTCTCCCTCCCAGCGCGGCTTGCACTGACGCCGGAAGGTCGGATCGGCCCGCACCAGCCGCATCGGCTGCCCCAGGTACTGGCTCAGCCATTCGTTGACAACTGGCCCTTCCACCAGCGTCTGCACCTCGCTGCGGAACACCGCCGAACGCAGACGGGGCGCAGCATCCGCATCAAAGTCGGACACGGGCACCTCAACGTCTGTCCCCATGCCAGGTGCCCGCAGGCGCAGCACGTCATCGTCCAGTGTCGTCTGGATGAGTGCCATGGCCGGATGTGTACGCTGTGTAACAAAACGTCCATCGGCATCCACCAGCATCCACTGCCGGTCATGTGCCAGACCGGTCTCGAGCAGGTGGGTCTCCGACAGCTTGATGCCGCCACAGGACTTGACGGGATAGATGAACAGACCGGTCACGATGGCCATCGTCTCACCCCTCCCCATTGAGAACGGGCACCGCCACGCCGGCAGCGCCCTTGAAGCCGATACTTTTCATGCAAGCCTCCGGATACATTGACAAAACAGTGTTCATAATCATGAATTCAGATGGAAATCTGTCTATTCTATAAGAGAAAGTTGGCTTCCCGAGTGCGATTGAGCAGCTTGGAAACCCGCACTTAAGAAAGAGAATGATTTTCATCGTCATCAACATCTTCTATCACGCAAAGGCTCTTGATTTTCATCAAGCACGCCCCATAGGCACCCTGCAACAATTCCGATAGACAGCACAGGGCTGCCATACAAGTTCAGGAATTTTTTCATGAAAGAGTACAAACGACTTTGGGTGATCCTAGCGATCATCATGATCGGGGCGTTTACGGTGCTCGGTTACTTCGGTAAAGAGGTGTATAACGAGCGCCCGCCGATTCCGACCGCATTCGTGAGCGAGGACGGCAAGACCGTCTACACCGAGGAAGACATCTACGCAGGCCAGACCGCCTGGCAATCCATCGGCGGCATGTCGATCGGTTCGATCTGGGGGCACGGCGCCTACCAGGCTCCGGACTGGACGGCCGACTGGCTGCACCGCGAAGTGCTGAACTGGCTGGACCAGCAGGCCCAGCGCCAGTTTGGCAAGAACTTCGAGCAGCTGTCCGAGCGCGACAAGGCCACGCTGAGCTACGACTCGAAGGTTGCGTTCCGCACCAACACCTTCGACAAGGCCACCAACAAGGTCACGCTGTCGGAAGACCGCATCCGCTCCATCCAGAGCGTCGCGGCCTACTACGACAAGCTGTTCAGCGACGACCCGGCCTTCCAGAAGCTGCGTTCCGCCTACGCCATGAAGGAGAACACGCTGCCTGATCCCGAGCTGCGCTCGAAGATGGCTGCCTTCTTCTTCTGGTCGGCCTGGGCTGCGTCCACCAACCGTCCGGGGCTGGATGTCACCTACACCAACAACTGGCCGCATGAGCCTCTGATCGGCAACGAACCCACGCCCGAAAACGTGATCTGGTCGATCGCCTCGGTCGTGACGCTGATCTTCGGTATCGGCCTCATCATCTGGGTCTGGGCCTTCTTCACCCACCAGCAGCACATCGAGGTCGAGGCTCCCAAGGCCGACCCGCTGTCGCTGATCAAGCTCACCCCCTCGCAGAAGGCGCTCGGCAAGTATCTGCTGGTCGTGGCCGCCCTCTTCCTGGTGCAGGTGCTGCTGGGTGGCGCCACCGCCCACTACACGGTTGAAGGTCAGAACTTCTACGGCATTCCGCTCTCCGAGTACCTGCCGTACACGCTGACCCGCACCTGGCACATCCAGTCGTCCATCTTCTGGATCGCCACCGGCTTCCTGGCTGCTGGCCTGTTCCTCGTCCCCATCATCAACGGCGGCAAGGATCCCAAGTACCAGAAGCTGGGTGTGGACGTGCTCTTCTGGGCGCTGATCGTCGTGGTGGTCGGTTCCTTCGGTGGCCAGTTCGTGGCGCTGAAGGGCTGGATGGCCACGAACCTGAACTGGTGGTTCGGCCACCAGGGCTATGAGTACGTCGAGCTTGGCCGCGTCTGGCAGCTGGCGCTCTTCGTCGGCCTGGTCTTCTGGCTGGTGCTGATGATGCGCGGCATCTACCTGGCCCTGCGCGCTCCTGGCGACAAGAGCCTGCTGATCCTGTTCACCATGGCTGCTGCTGCCATCGGCATCTTCTATGCCCCGGCGCTGATCTACGGTGAGCACACGCACATCTCCATCATGGAGTACTGGCGCTGGTGGGTGGTGCACCTGTGGGTGGAAGGCTTCTTCGAAGTGTTCGCCACCTGCTCGGTCGGCTTCGTGTTCTACAACCTGGGCGTGGTCAGCAAGCACACGGCCACCACGGCCAGCCTGCTCGCCGCCATGCTGTTCATGATCGGCGGTATCCCGGGCACGTTCCACCACCTGTACTTCGCAGGTACCACCACCCCCATCACGGCCATCGGCGCGATGTTCTCCGCCCTGGAAGTGGTGCCGCTGGTGCTGCTGGGCTATGACGCCTTCGAGAACTGGACGGTGCAGCACAAGGCCATCTGGATGAAACCGATGCGCTGGCCGCTGATGTTCTTCATCGCCGTGTCCTTCTGGAACATGCTCGGTGCTGGCGTCTTCGGCTTCCTCATCAACCCGCCGATCTCGCTGTACTACCTGCAGGGCCTGAACACGGCCGCCAACCATGGTCACGCCTCGCTGTTCGGTGTGTATGGCTTCCTGGCGCTGGGCTTCTCGCTGATGGTGCTGCGCTACATCCGCCCGACCCTGAAGCTGAACAACCGGCTGATGGGCATCTCCTTCGTGGCGCTGAACCTGGGTCTGGCACTGATGCTGTTCACCAGCCTGCTGCCGGTCGGCATCATCCAGGCCAACGCTTCCATCAGCGTGGGTCTGTGGTGGGCACGTAGCGCCGAGTTCGTGGAACAGACCCCCATCATCCACACCCTGCGCTGGGTGCGTACCATCGGTGACGTGATCTTCATCTGTGGTGCAGCCGCCTACGGTCTGCAGATGGTGCTGGGCCTGATGCACAAGGAAACCGGCGCCGACGTGGAAAAAGCCTGATTCACCAGGCTTCACTCAGGCGGATGAACCGGGGCTAGTCCCCGGTTCCCTCCCCGAGGGCCAGGCGAAGGATGCAGAACATCGCATCCACCGCCTGGCCCTTTTTCTTTTCCGGCGCCCGGTCTGCGGTCTCAGGACCAAGCCATGAGACCGGGGGGAGCTGCCACCATCGCGCCGCCAGCCACCATCGCAGCGCCAGCCACGATCGTCCCGCCAGCCCCCTTCGTCCCGCCGGCTACGGCAGGGACCGCAGCGCCCGGCGAACAATGCGCTGCGTGTTGCTGTCTTCGGGCCGCTCGGCCTGCCAGCGCCCGCACACCTCGCGCACCCAGTCGGGCTGGTCCTTGGCTGCATCGTTCAGCCAGTTGGCCACGGAATCCTGCACATAGACGGCCGGATCCGCCCGAAGCGGCTCCAGGATGGGCAGGCCCTTTTCCGGCTGGCGCTTGAGGGCCGCAATGTGCCCCGCCCAGACACCCCGGGGCCGCAATGCCTCGCTGGCAAAGCGCCGGACCCGCTCCGACACATCACCCGTCCACCCAGCCAGCAGCGCGATGCTGGCATCCAGCTCGGCCACCAGATGCGGCCGGACAGCCATCCAGGCCCACTCGCGCACCCCGAAATGCGGGTCGTCGGCCAACGGACGGATCAGCGCCAGACGGGCCGCCACATCCAGATCGTCCCGCGCCCCCACCAGGAAGCACCCCCAGCCGCGCACCGTATCGGAGGGATGATCCTGCAGCCGCGCCAGTCCCTCAGCCCCCCAGGCCTGCCACAGCAGCTGGCCCGCCAGCCCCATCCGTTTCAGGATGCCCTCGCCCTGGGCCTCCTGCATCCGATTCACGGTATCTTCAGGCAACTCCGGGAAAACGGAAGTCATCAGCACGCCAAAATCCACAGCCAGGCACTCTGCCAGCATGGCCGCCTCGATCCGGCCTGCATTCAGCTCGGCCAGCCGGGCCGCGTCGATGGCGGTGCCACGCGGCTTCGGGGCTGCAGGCTTTGGTGAGGCCGCCTTCGGTCGCTTCACCCCGGTGGAACCTGCCTTTTCACTGCTCCCTTTTTGGGCCCCCGTCTTCGTGGCCATCGCATCTCCTGCAAAGCTCGTTCATCATTCACGCGATCTTCGCACGCCTGCACGCCCCTTTCCCATGTCCGCGCCCAGCCCCCTCATCGCCTTCAACAAGCCCTGCGGCGTCATCTGCCAGTTCAGCCCGCACGAGACCCATCCCAGCCTCAAGGACCACATCGACGCCCCGGGTTTCTATCCCGCCGGCCGACTGGACACCGACAGCGAGGGCCTGTTGCTGCTGACCAATGACGGCAGGCTGCAGGCGCGCATTGCCGAACCCCGCCACGGCAAGGAAAAGACCTACTGGGCCCAGGTGGAAGGCGCGCCGGACGATCACAAGCTGGCCCTGCTGCACCGCCCGATGGACCTGGGCGACTTCATCACGCAGCCCGCCCGGACACGCCTGCTGGCCGCCGAAGAGACCGAACAGCTCTGGCCACGCCAGCCCCCGGTACGCGTGCGCAAGACCGTGCCCGACTTCTGGCTGGAGATCCGCATCCAGGAAGGCAAGAACCGCCAGGTGCGCCGCATGACGGCCAAGGCCGGCTACCCCTGCCTGCGGCTCGTGCGCATCGCCGTGGGCGCCCTGAATCTGTGGGACCTCGGCCTGGCCCCCGGTGAATGGCGCTTCGTGTCGCCGTCCGCGCTGAACCGTCGCTGAACCGCGCCCTGTCCACCGCTTGTCCGGCCAGGCGTTACCTCTGGAAGGTGTGGCGTGCCTGCCCGCAACATCCCGGGCCGGCACGCCACACGCCACGACACCGCCCGTTAAGATTCGGATGCCCGTCTTCCATGGAGCCTTCCTGATGCATTTGCGCCCCGCTTCGCCCAAGCAAGCCCCCCTGCCACACGCCCCTGCAGTCAACAAAGCCACTGCCAGCCCTGCAGCCCCGGCCCATGCCGGCCTTCGCAGCCCGCAGGGCGGCCCGGCGTGCCGCCAGCAGCGCCGCCTGCTGCGCGACGTGCGGCTGGCGCTGCTGATGCTGGGTCTGGGCGTTGCCACGGCCTTTGTCGCCCCCCATGTCCAGGCCAAGGAAGCCCCCATCCCCTCCGCCGCCGTGGCCACGGTCGAAGCCACCACGCCCACGAACATCCCCGGCATCGTGCAGGTGGGCCAGCCCATCAACGGCGTCACCCAGTACCAGCTCTCCAACGGCCTGACCGTGCTGCTGGGCCCGGACGAATCCAAGCCCACCATGACCGTCAACCTGGTCTACAAGGTGGGATCGCGCCACGAAGGACCGGGCGAAGCCGGCATGGCACACCTGCTGGAGCACATGCTCTTCAAGGGCACCGAAAAGATCCCTGATCCCAAGAAGGAGCTGACCCGACGCGGCATCGACTGGAACGGCACCACCTGGTATGACCGCACCAACTACTTCGGCCAGTTCAACGCCAGCGACGCCACGCGCGACTGGATGCTGTCCTGGCTGGCCGACACGATGCAGAACATCCGCATCGACGCCGGCAAGCTCAAGAGCGAGCGCCCGGTCGTCATCAACGAGATGGAGTCCAACGAGAACCGGCCCGGCACGGTGCTCTACCACCAGCTCATGGCCACCGCCTACGGCTTCCATCCCTACAGCCGCTCCGTGATCGGCGCGCTCTCCGACCTTGACGCCGTGGCGCCCGACAACCTGCAGAACTTCTACGGGCGCTACTACCGCCCCGACAACGCGGTGCTGATCATCACCGGCCAGTTCGACGTGAACGGCACGCTGGCTGCCGTGCAGAAGGCATTCGGCAGCATCCCGCGCCCCAAGACGCCCATCGTCCAGCCCTACACCCTGGACCCCGCCCAGCAGGGCGAACGCGAAGTGGTGGTCCGCCGCACCGGTGGCGTGCCCCTGCTGCTTGCCGGCTACCACACGCCAGCCGGTGCAGCGCGTGACACCGTGGCCCTGTCCCTGCTGGCCGAGATGCTCACGCGCGAGCCCGACGGCCCGCTCTACCAGCAGCTGGTCAAGCCCGGCTACGCCGTGAACGTGGGCGCCTCCTCGTCCGACCTGTACGACCCGGGCATGCTGCTGTTCAGCGCCACGCTGGCCTCGGAGGACAAGCGCCAGATCGTCTGGGACACCCTGCGCAAGGTGGTCGAAGGCGAACTGCCGCTGTCGCAGGAAGCCCTGGACCGCACCAAGCAGGACGTCAGGAACAGCATGCAGCGCCTGGCCGAAGACCCCGAGGCCCTGGCCATGGCGCTGACCGAAGCCGTGGCCCAGGGAGACTGGCGCCTGCCCTTCGCCCAGGCCGACTGGGCCCAGGCCATGACGCTGGACGAGATCCGTGCCGCCGGCCGCCGCTGGCTGGTGCGCGACAACCGCACGCTGGCCTGGTACCTGCCCACGGCCCAGCCGGTCCGTGCCCCCAACCCGTCGCGCCCCGACATCGCCGCCCTGCTGAAGGACCACCAATGGCAGCAGGCCGAGGCCTTCACGGCCGATGTGGCGCTCACCCCCGCCAGCATCACCGAACGCACCCAGATCGGCCAGCTGTCCAACGGCATCCGCTATGCCATCCTGCCGCGCAAGGTGAAGGGCGACCGCGTGAACCTGTCGCTGAACCTGCAATGGGGCAACCTGCAGAACCTCTCGGGCCGCTGGCGTGAAGCCGACCTGCTGGACACCATGATGCTCTCGGGCACGAAACAGCTGCCGCGCCAGGCCTTCGAGGACCGCCTGCGCGCGCTGGACGCCCGGTTGGGCATCGACGCCAACGCCACCGGCGCCAAGGTGTCGCTGAGCGTCCCGGCCAGGAACCTGTCGGAAGCACTGGCCCTGGCCGTGAGCGCGCTGCGCGAGCCCGTGTTTCCCAAGGACGTGTTCCAGGAGCGGCGCGACCAGGTGCTCACCGGCATCGAAGCCCAGCGCCATCAGCCGGAAGCACTGGCCGCCGAAGCCATGGCCGTTCGCGGCCATGCCTACCCGACTGATGACCCCCGCCACTACCGCACGATGGACGAGGTTGTCACCGACCTGAAGGCCCAGACCCCCGAACGGCTGACGAAATTCTGGCAGGACTTCGCCGGCGCCTCCCACGGCCAGTTCTCGGTCGTGGGCAACGTCGACCCCGAGGCCCTGAAGGCCGAGCTGCAGAAGCTCCTGGGCGACTGGAAGAGCCCGCAGGCCTATGCCCGGATCCGCATGGACTACCACGGCCTGCCCGCCGCCACCGAAATGGTGGAAGTGCCCGACAAGGCCAACGCCGTGCTGCTGCAGGCCCGCAACATCCCCATCTCGGAAGAGCACCCCGACTACACGGCGCTGTCCATGGCCGTGCGCCTGCTGGGCGGCTCGGCCGATGCACGCCTCTTCCACCGCCTGCGCGAGAAGGAAAGCATCAGCTACGGCGCCTACGCCTCCCTGTCGGCCAGCCGTGACGTGGACAACGCCATGATCGACATCCGCGCCATCCTAGCGCCGGCCAACATCGACCGGCTGCAGAAGGCGCTGCAGGAAGAGATCGAGCGCGTGCACACCGACGGCTTCACCCAGGCTGAACTGGACGAGGCCCGCAACGCCCTGATGGACCAGCGTCGCCAGTACCTGGCCAGCGAGGCCAACGTGACCAGCCTGCTGTCCAGCAACCTGTTCTGGAACACCGACATGGGCCGCTGGACCCGCCGCGACGAGCAGATCCGCGCGCTCACGCTGGAACAGGTCAATGCCGCCTTCCGCAAGTGGATCGATCCGAAGAAGGCCCTGACCGTGGGGGCCGGCAGCTTCTCGGCCGCCCGGGCAAAGAGCACGGAAAAAGTCCAGAAGTGACGGAAACGACCGTCGGCCCACAAAACCGGCGGTCTCCCTTACCATAAACGACTTCCGAAACAATTCCGACGCCCGGCGCACGGCCGGGTCAACGGAAGCTCCTCCCGGCTGACCGACCCATGCTGCGCTCGATCTGGTCCATTTCATCCCTGCTGATCGGCATGGGCCTTCTACTGGTCGGCTCGGGCCTGCTGGGGATGGTGATCGGCCTGCGTGGCGTCTACGAAGGCTTCAGCAACCTCATGATCGGCCTGATCATGTCAGGCTACTACGTCGGCTACATCGCCGGCGGCTGGATCTGCCCGACCCTGATCCGCCGCGTGGGACACGTGCGCTGCTTTGCCAGCTTCGCCGCCCTGTCCGCCGCCCTCACGCTGGCCTTCGGCATGGTCGTCGACCCCTGGGTCTGGCTCGTGCTGCGCGTCTTCAACGGCCTGGCGCTGATGGGCATCTACATGGTCATCGAGAGCTGGCTCAACGAACGCAGCCAGGCCACCCCCGGCAGCCAGGCCAGCATCTTCGCCGTCTACATGGTCGTCAACCTGGCCACCGTCGCCATCGGCCAGTACTTCGTCACCTTCTACGGCGCCACGGCCATCGAGTCGTTCATCATCGCGGCCATCCTGTTCTGCATGGGGCTGCTGCCCATCGCCCTCACCCCCGTGCCGCAGCCCCTGCCCATCGCCACGCCCAGCCTCTCGCTGGGCACCCTGGCGCGGCGCACCCCCTCCGGCGTGGCCGGCGCCCTGTGCTCCGGCCTCGTGCTGGGCGCCTTCTGGGCCCTCACCGCCATCTACGGCCGGGCGCTGAACTTCTCCGACATCGACATCGCCAACTTCACCGCCGTCGCCATCCTGGGGGGCGCCCTCACCCAATGGCCCATCGGCTGGATGTCCGACCACTGCCGTGACCGCCGCGAGATGCTCATCGCCGTCGCCGCCGGCGCCACCCTCGCCCTGGTCGCCCTCAGCGTGGTGGACACGGTGCTGGAAGGCAGGGCCGAGCCCAACGACTACGTGGCACTCGCCTTCCTGCTGGGCATCTTCATGTTCTCCATCTACGGCATGGCCGTGGCCCAGACCCATGACCGCTTCCCCGCCAACGAGGCGCTGGAAGCCACCCGAGGCCTGTTGCTGCTGCACGGCGTCGGCGCCGCCATCGGCCCCCTGCTCAGCGGCCTGGCCATGCAGTACCTGGGCACCCGGGGCTTCCCGCAGAGCATGGGCGTCTTCACCGTCCTGCTGGTCATCTTCGTCTGGTGGCGCATCCACCACGACGACCCCGTGCCCATGGAAGAGCGCAGCCCCTTCCACGTCGCCTCCGATCAGGTCTCGCCCGTGGGCGTGGAAATGGACCCCCGCGCCGACAGCCCCCTGAGCGAATCCCCGCCCCCGGATGACGGCAGCAGCACCGAAACCCTCTCGCCCGAGGAAGCTGCCACCGCAGCCGCCGAAGCCGTGGCCGTGGCCCAGAACGTCGCCAGCGAAGCCGCCGAAGCCGAAGTCCGCCAGCAGGAAGAAGCTGCCCAGCAGACCGCCACCCAGCCGGAAGCCCAGTCTCCGAAGAAACCCGAGACCCGCTGGGACAGAATCCGCCACTTCATCCGACGGCACGTCACCCAGGGCAACAACGACTCGATGGATTGACGCCGCTGCGTCAAGGCGTAGCGACGGAGGTTCTGCACCTTCGCTGAAGCGAGGGGCGAGGTTTCCGTGCCTTCGCTGCACGGGGCGCCGCGGGGGCAATCCCTGTGGCTTTACGGGCGCAAACCGGCATGGGCAGTTCATGCCCCCACAGCGCTGGCGCCCGAAGGCGCCCCAGGGACAGCCCCCGCGTCACCCTTCCTTCCACATGGTCGGCCGCTCTGCCCTTCACCACGCCCCAAAAGCACGACGCAGCCCCACGCTTTCCGGTACCTGTGAGCTATCACCCCTGGAGCACCTTCGGGTACCCCCGCTCACCCAGGGACGCAACCTTCCCCCCCATGCAAGGCCGGCGCATGGGTGCCCCCTGAGGCGCCTTCGGGCGCCAGCACCCCACGCAGCAAGACGCAACATCCCCCAGCGCCCGTAAAGCCACAGGGGGTACCCGTGCGACGGCCTCCTACACCGAAGCAGAGCCCCCCAAGGACACGGCGCAGCACCGTCCAGTACCTGTGACTGCTCCCGCCTGCCTCCCCTCGGGTACCACCCCACTTACCCAGGGACGCATCCCACCTCACACCATGAAAGGCCGGCGTGCGGGTGCCCCCTGAGGCGCCTTCGGGCGCCAGCACCCCACGCGGCAAGGCACAACATCACCCCAGCGCCCGTAAAGCCACAGGGGGTACCCGTGCGACGGCCTCCCCACCGAAGTCGAACCCTAAAGCGCCCGTAAGACGCCCTCCCCCATCGAAGCCGAGCCCCAGGCGCCCCTCAGTAAAACGCCCCGACACGCAGACAGGGCGCCCCCCTTCAGGGTTATCCCCCTGCCCCCGCTTGATATATCCTTGACCACCCTCAGCCACACAACCATCTCCCCCATGAAGCACTTCCGCCCCACCGCCCTTCTGGCCGCCCTGGCCCTCTCCGGCCTGATGGCCACCGCCGCCCAGGCCGCCGACACCCTGCGCATTGCGCTGCCCGGCCCCACCACCGGCCCCGTCGCCCAGTACGGCAGCATGGTCCGTGAAGGCGCCTTCACCGCCATCGAGCAGATCAACGCCGCCGGTGGCGTCAACGGCCAGCAGCTGGAAGGGGTCGTCATCGACGACGCCTGCGAACCCAAGCAGGGCCCCATCGCCGCCAACCGCGCCATCAACGAGGACATCCACTTCGTGGTGGGTCACGTCTGCTCGGGTGCCACCATTGCCGCAGCCGCCATCTACGATGAAGAAGGCGTGCTGATGATCACCCCGTCGGCCACCGCGCCCGCACTCACCGACGGCAAGAACTACGAATACATCTTCCGCGTCACCGGCCGTGACGACCAGCAGGGCCCTGCCGCTGCCCAGTACATCCTGGACGTGGCCAAGCCCAAGAAGGTTGCCATCCTGCACGACAAGCAGTCCTACGGTCAGGGCATTGCCAACGCCGTGCGCGTCACGCTGGAAAAGGCCGGCCTCAAGCCCGTGCTCTTCGAGGGCATCAATGCGGGTGATGCCGACTACTCCGCCATCATCACCAAGCTGCGCAGCCAGGGTGTGGACTTCGTCTACTACGGCGGCTACCACCCCGAGATGGGCCTGCTGCTGCGTCAGGCGGCCGAACAGGGCGTGAAGGCCAAGTTCATGGGCCCCGAAGGTGCCGGCAACCCCGACATCAACGCCATTGCCGGCAATGCCGTGGAAGGCATGCTGCTGACGCTGCCCAAGGACTTCTCCACCGATCCGGCCAATGCCGCCATCGTGAAGGCCTTCCAGGCCAAGAAGCGTGACGCCAGCGGCGCCTTCCAGCTCTCGGCCTACGCCGCCGTGCAGGCCATCGTCGACGGCATCAAGGCCACCGGCAGCGATGACCCCGAGCAAGTGGCCAAATGGCTGCACGCCAACACCGTCAAGACCCCGGTGGGCGAGCTGAAATGGACCCAGCAGGGCGACCTGGAAAGCTACCCCTATGTGGTCTACACCTGGCACAAGGACGGCAGCAAGACGCTGGCCAAGTAAACCGGGCCGAACATGACGCCAGCGCCCCGGCCAGCACGGCCGGGGCTTTTTTCATGGCGACATGACATGCGCTGCCGATGCCGAACCTCGGCAGCCCCCCGCGTCAGCGACGACCTGTCGATGCTTCCCTCATTGCTCAGGCCTGCCCCCTTCAGACCCTGAGCACACATCGCCTATCGCTTGCCCCTGCCGGCAGATCCCCCTGTCGCCCTGACTGACAGCATGGGCGCGATGGCGCCCGCCCCCGTCCCGGCTTATCATTACAGGTTCGTTTCGGGCCAGACGCCCGGAACGTGTCCTGCCGCCATGCCCACAAGGCGCCAACGCGGCAGGAGCCCTCCTCCGGTCACCCCCTGCCGGCGGGGTACCGCGTCCGCCATCCCCGGACAAAGGTCCCGACCTTCACGGAAGGATCGGACAGGCCCTCACGGAGCCTGCCCGCGCCTCCCCCTCCAGACCCGAACAGGACGCCCACCTGTCGCGCCCGCTGCCGTTCGCCCTTCGGCCGGCAGGGTTGTGCCGCGCCCGGTGCCGTCGTCGCTTCCATGTCCGAATACTTACCGCAGATCGTCCAGCAGACCTTCAACGGGCTTTCGCTCGGAGCCATCTACGCCCTGATCGCCATCGGCTACACCATGGTGTACGGCATCATCGGCATGATCAACTTTGCCCACGGCGAGATCTACATGATCGGCGCCTACGTGGGCCTGGTCACGCTCACCGCCCTGGGCACCCAGGGCAGCGTGCCGCTGCCGCTCGCCATCGGGCTGATGCTGGCCATGGCCATGATCGTCACCGCCCTGTATGGCTACAGCGTCGAGCGCATCGCCTACCGGCCCGTGCGCGGCGGCCCCCGCCTCGTGGCGCTCATTTCCGCCATCGGCATGTCGATCTTCCTGCAGAACTGGGTGGCGCTGGGCCAGGGTTCGCGCGACATGGCGGTGCCCTCGCTCATTTCCGGCGGCATCGACATCCCGTTCGGCAACTTCGACGTGACCTTCTCCTGGTCGCGGATCCTGATCATCGTCGTGACCGTGGTGCTGATGGTGGGGCTGTCGCTCTACATCCGCCACTCGCGCATGGGCCGCGCCTCGCGCGCCTGCTCGCAGGACATGCAGATGGCGCGGCTGCTGGGCATCGACACGAACCGCGTCATCTCCTTCACCTTCGTGCTGGGCGCGGTGCTGGCTGCGGTGGGCGGCGTGCTCATCGCCATCACCATCGGCAAGCTCAACCCCTTCATCGGCTTCATCGCCGGCATCAAGGCCTTCACCGCCGCGGTGCTGGGCGGCATCGGCAGCATTCCCGGCGCCATGCTGGGCGGCGTGCTGCTGGGTCTGGCCGAAACCTTCGCGGCTGCCTTCATCTCCGCGCAGTACAAGGACATCGTGGCCTTCGGCCTGCTGATCCTCATCCTGCTGTTCCGCCCCAGCGGCCTGCTGGGCAAACCCGAGGTGGAGAAAGTCTGATGGCCAGCACGCTCCGTAACGCCCTCGTGGCCACGCTGGTCACGGCCGGCCTCACCATCCCGGTGCTGGGCCTGCAACTGGTGCGCGAAGGCGCCCGCACCCACATCGAGACCCACTGGAACCTGGTGCTGATCGCCTGCGCTGCCGTCTTCGTCATCCAGCTGCTGCGTCCGGCGCTGGCGCGCGCCTTCGGCGGCCTCTCGTTCCGCATGCCCGGCGCCGAAAGGCTCAACTTCGTCCACCGCACGCCCACCGGCCAGCGGGTGCTCGTTGCCCTGATCATCCTGGCCGCCATCGTCTGGCCCTTCTTCGGCAGCCGCAACCAGGTCGACATCGCCACCGTCGTGCTCATCTACGTGATGCTGGCGCTGGGGCTCAACATCGTGGTGGGCTTTGCCGGCCTGCTCGACCTGGGCTTCGTGGGCTTCTACGCCGTGGGCGCCTACACCTACGCCCTGCTCTACCAGTGGCTGGGCTGGGGCTTCTGGCAGGCCCTGCCCGTCTCCGGCGCCATGGCCGCGCTCTTCGGCTTCCTGCTGGGCTTTCCGGTGCTGCGGCTGCGGGGCGACTACCTGGCCATCGTCACCCTGGGCTTTGGCGAGATCATCCGCCTGCTGCTCATCAACCTCACGGACTGGACCGGCGGCCCCGACGGCATTTCCGGCATTCCCAAGCCCACGGTGTTCGGCTATGAAATGAGCCGCAAGGCCAGCGAGGCCGGCGCCCAGACCTTCCACCAGCTGATGGGCTGGAAGTTCTCCAACCAGGACATGGTCATCTACCTGTACCTGATGGCGCTGGTGCTGGCGCTGATCACGCTCTTCGTGTCCAACCGGCTGGTGCGCATGCCGGTGGGCCGCGCCTGGGAAGCCCTGCGCGAGGACGAGATCGCCTGCCGCTCGCTGGGTCTCAACCCCACCCGCATCAAGCTCTCGGCCTTCACGCTGGGCGCCATGTTCGCCGGCTTTGGCGGTGCGTTCTTTGCCGCCCGCCAGGGTCTGGTCAACCCCGAATCCTTCACCTTCATCGAATCGGCGCTGATCCTGGCCATCGTCGTGCTGGGCGGCATGGGCTCGCAGCTGGGCGTCATCCTGGCCGCCATCATCCTCACCGTGCTGCCTGAAGTGGCCCGCGAGTTCGCCGACTACCGGATGCTGATCTTCGGTCTGGTGATGGTGCTGATGATGATCTGGCGTCCCGAGGGCCTGCTGCCCGTCAAGCGCCCGCACGTGGAGCTGACCCGATGAGCCACGATCCCATGAACGCCCCTGACAGCGCCCGCAAACCCGGCCCCCTGCTGGCCGTGCAGGACCTCACCATGCGCTTTGGCGGCCTGCTGGCCGTCGACGGCGTGTCGCTGACGGTCGCCCCCGACGAGATCTTCGCCATCATCGGCCCCAACGGCGCCGGCAAGACCACCGTCTTCAACTGCATCGGGGGGTTCTACCGGCCCACCGGGGGCAGCATCCGGCTGGATGGCCACGAGATCGCCGGCAAGCCCAGCCATCAGGTGGCCCGTCACGGCCTGGTGCGCACCTTCCAGAACGTGCGCCTTTTCAAGCAGCTCACCGTGCTGGAAAACCTGCTGGTGGCTCAGCACACCCAGGTGCAGAGCGGCCTGCTGGCAGGCCTGCTGCGTCTGCCTTCCTACCGCCGTGCCGAAGCCGAGGCCATCCGCCATGCCGCCCAGTGGCTGGACTTCATGGGCCTGCGCGAATACGCCAACCGCGAGGCCGGCAACCTGGCCTACGGCCATCAGCGCCGGCTGGAGATTGCCCGCTGCATGATCACCCGGCCGCGGCTGCTGATGCTGGACGAGCCCGCCGCCGGCCTCAACCCCCAGGAAAAGGTCGACCTGCAGGACCTCATCCGCCGGCTGCGCACCGAATTCAACGTGGCCGTGCTGCTCATCGAACACGACATGAAACTGGTGATGAACGTCTCCGAACGCATCCTGGTGATGGAGCACGGCAAGCCCATCATGACCGGCACCCCCGAAGCCGTGCGCAACGACGAGCGGGTGATCAAGGCCTACCTGGGAGAGGCGTAAGACCATGGCTTCCAACCACACCACGGCCCAGCCGAACGACGGCGGCGCCCCCATGCTGCAACTGGAAGGCGTCAGCACCTTCTACGGCCCCATCCAGGCGCTGGATGACGTGAGTCTCGTCGTGAATCGCGGCGAGATCGTCACCCTCATCGGCAGCAACGGCGCCGGCAAGACCACCCTGCTGATGACCGTCTGCGGCAACCCGCGCGCTGCCACCGGCCACATCCGCTTTGAAGGTCAGGACATCGCCCGGCTGGACACGCCGCAGATCATGCGCAACGGCATCGCCATCTCGCCCGAGGGCCGGCGCGTCTTTGCCGACATGACCGTCACCGAGAACCTGCAGATGGGCGGTTTCTTCCAGAACCGCGAAGAGATCGAGGCCGGCCTGGAGCACGCCTTCAACCTCTTCCCGCGCCTGCGCGAGCGGGCCCACCAGCGTGCCGGCACCATGTCCGGCGGCGAACAGCAGATGCTGGCCATCGGCCGCGCCCTGATGTCGCGCCCACGCCTGCTGCTGCTCGACGAGCCCACGCTGGGCCTGGCGCCGTTGATCATTGCCCAGATCTTCGAGATCATCCAGAAGATCCGCAGCGAAGGCGTCACCGTCTTCCTGGTGGAACAGAACGCCAACCGCGCCCTGCAGCTGGCCGACCGTGGCTACGTGCTGGAAAACGGCCGCATCGTGCTGGAAGACAGCGGCCAGAACCTGCTGGCCAACGACGACATCCGCAAGGCGTATCTGGGCGTCTGAGCGCGGGGGCAGGAAATCACCCCATCAGCCCCTCAGCCCCAAAGCGCCGCAGCGCCTCGACACCCCGGATGTCGGTCGACTGCAGCGCATAGTCGAACTGCTGCAGCCCGGCCAGGTCACGGCGGACCTGCGAAAGGATCTCCTGCTGGCGCGCGCGTCGCTGCTGCCAGAAGGCGTTGTCGTCGGCCAGGGGAGGAATGATCTGATTCACGATCAGGTGCCGACACGGAAGGTCGAAATGCTGCAGCTGCGCCACGGCGCGGCGCGTCTCGGCCAGCGGCAGCATCTCGGGAATCATCACCAGCACGATGGCGGTGTGCGCTGCATCGGTCAGCAGTCGGCCCGCTTCGGCAAACAGCTTCTGGCGGCGCTCCAGAACATCCAGCGCCTGCCGCCAGCGCTCCTGCTTCAGCTCATCCGAAAACGGATGACGCTGGCCGCTCTTCTGCCAGAACGGCAGCGCGGCCTCGCGCAGCTTCTGCTGCTGCCCCTGCTGGGCCAGCAGCCCCTCGGTCCAGGCGCCCATCATCTTCGGCAGCTCCAGCAGCCGCAGCGTGTGGCCGGTGGGTGCCGTGTCGAAGACCAGATGCTGGAAACCCTGCTGGCGCTGCTCCACCACATGCCGGCAGATGGCTTCCAGCATGGCGGCTTCTTCAGCCCCCGGGGAGGATTTGGCCGCCTCCAGGTGCTCGCGCAGCCGGGGCAGCATTTCGGGACGGGCATAAGCCGCAATGGTCTTTTCCACCGCGGCAAAGTGCTCGTCCACCATCCGCGACGGATCCAGCTCCAGCGCCGACAGGTTGTCGTCGAGGGCCCGAGCCGTGCCCGACAGCTTCTCCTGCAGCACGTCACCCAGACTGTGAGCGGGATCGGTGGAGACCACCAGCACCTTGCGGCCCAGCGCCGCCAGCCGGCAGGCCAGGCTGGCGGCATGGGTGGTCTTGCCCACCCCGCCCTTGCCGCCCACGAACAGCAGCGGCCTGTCTTGCAGTGATTGCAGCAGTCGGTCCATCAGCAGCAGCCGAAACGATCGAGCGGGGAATGCGGCATGCCCATGCGGGTATGCCACTCGTGGAACTCTTCCATCAGCAGCGGCTGCAGCTCCAGCGTGTACCAGGTCATGGGATTGGGCACCCCCAGGCTCTCTGCAAACACCAGCAGCATGAACAGATCGCTTTCGTCCCGGTACGCGCGGCTGAGGGTACGCCGGTAGGGCGCATGGTAGAACTCATGCAGCCCTTCCGAGAACGCCTTGAAGCCCTCACGCCACTTCTTCATCGCCGTCCTTGCGACCGGACCAGTTGCGCTTGAGCACCGAGATGCACTCCAGCGAGGCCAGGATGGAGCAGGCCAGGATCACCAGATCCAGCACCACCAGCAGCCAGTTGCCTTCGTCATAGAAGGACTTCAGCTGCAGCAGCAGCGCGATGACCGACACGAACAGCAGGAAAGCCATAGGGATCAGCGTGAACCAGACCTTGCGACCAGCTTTCAGCAGCATCACCGTCACCACCAGCAGGGTCAGACCGGCCATCAGCTGGTTGGTGGTGCCAAAGAGCGGCCAGATCAGCATGCCACCGTCACCCTTCAGGCCGCCGGCACCAAAGGCCAGCAGCATGCAGCTGCCCACCGCCAGGAACGTGGCCACCCAGCCCTTCTGGAAGGACTTGATGTTGTAGATCTCGCCCCACTCCTGGAAGATGTAGCGCTGCAGGCGCACACCCGTGTCCATCGTCGTGCCGGCAAACAGCGCGGCCATCACCGTCAGCATGGTGGCCGACAGCGTGGGATCCAGCCCGATGCCCGCATTCATCACGGCAGCACCGCCGTCGATGAAGGCACCGATGCCGCCCTTGCCGAAGGCCGAATACACGGCCTGCCAGTCAGCCAGCGTGGCAAAGCCTGCCGTGGCCACCAGAATGGCGGCCAGCGCCAGCATGCCCTCGCCCATGGCACCGAAGTAGCCCACGAAGCGGCTGTCCGGCTCGCGGTCCACCTGCTTGGAGGTGGTGCCGGTGGAGACCAGGCCATGGAAGCCCGAGATGGCGCCGCAGGCAATGGTCACGAACAGCAGCGGCATGATCGGCGGCGTGCCGGCCGGCACGTTCTCGTTGAGGGCCGGGGCCACCACGGTGGGGTTCACCAGGAAGATGGCGGCATACAGCACCAGCAGACCCACGAAGAGCTGCAGGCCGTTGATGTAGTCACGCGGCTGCAGCAGCATCCACACCGGCAGCAGCGAAGCCACGGCCGCGTAGACGAACAGCAGGATGATCCACCATGCATTGGTGGGCAGGCCCATCATGTCCTCGGGCAGACGCAGCGGGAAGACCGGGCCCAGATAGATGAGCAGATAGAGCGCCACCACACCGATCAGCGACACCCAGAACAGGTTCATCTTGAAGCGGTAGATGCACTGGCCGATGATGAAGGCCACCACCAGCGCGCCCCAGACCGGCAGCACGGACGACGGCGTCTTGATCATCATCTGCGCGATGACCACGCCGAACACGGCGTTGACCATCAGCAGCAGCAGGAAGATCACCACCATGAACAGGCTGCGCGTACGGCCATTGACCACCCGCCCGGCAATGGCGCCGATCGACAGGCCCCGGTTGCGCACACTGGCCCACACCGCCGACATGTCATGCACGCCGGCAATGAAGATGGTGCCGCACACCACCCAGATGAAGGCCGGCAGCCAGCCCCAGATGACCGCAATGGCCGGCCCGACGATGGGCGCCGCCCCCGCCACCGAAGTGAAGTGGTGCCCCCAGAGCACGTACTTGTTGGTCGGCACATAGTCGATGCCGTCCTGCATGGCATGCGAGGGCGTCTCGTAGTTCGGGTCGAGCTTGAGGATCTTCTGCGCAATGAAGCGCGAATAGACAAAATAACCGGCTGCCATGAGGGCTAGGCCGGTGACCAACAGGGTGACTGCGCTCATGGCGCCTCCTTTGTCAGCGCCGTCGGAGCGATCGGCACGGGATGTTTGAAAACCGCCTGTGTGGCGCGCCCACAAGGGGCGCTCCACGACATCCTCTAATTTTGTCAAACATTCATACCCGTGTGTACAGGGGCACCCAGGGCCTGCGCCCGTCACACGCTGTGGCAGTCATCCCCGAGGGAAAACCCTATGTAGAACCAACCGCACATCGTCAGCCGATGCCGACGTCTCTCAACGCGGCGTCGGTCAGGGTCATTCAGCTCGAAAGTCCGGTCCGTTCTGTCAGACCTTCCCCTCACCTTCTGCCAGGGCCTGCAGGCACATCAGCAGCCACTGATGGCAGCGCCCCACCGTGTCGATCTGCACCGCCTCGTCCGGCGAATGCGCCCCCGTGATGGTCGGGCCGAAGGAGATCATTTCCCAGTGCGGGTAATGGGTGGAAAGAATGCCGCACTCCAGCCCGGCATGGATGGCCTTCAGCGGCGGCCGATGGCCAAAGACCTGCTCGCCCGTGCGCTGGAAGATCCGCACCAGCGGCGAATCCGGCTTCGGCAGCCAGCCGCCATAATCCGCCTCGTAGTTGGACTGGCCACCCGCCAGCCGCACCACGGCCGCCATCCGGTCAGCCAGGTCCAGCTTCTGCGGCTCGGACGACGAGCGCAGCAGGCAGCTGATGTGCAGCGCACCATCCTTGCAGCGGATAGCCGCCAGGTTGGTGGAGGTTTCCACCAGACCGGGCATGGACGGGCTCATCTGATCCACCCCGTTGGGCAGCACCCGCAGCACATCCAGCAGCCGCTGGGCATCCTCGATGACCTGCGTCACCTCCTCGGCCGGCTCCAGCACCAGCTCCAACCCCTGGGAGTCCTGCGCCAGCCCCTGACGGATCTCCGCCGCCAGCCGGGCCAGCATCTCGCGCACGGCGGTGGCAGCGGCCTCGTCCGGCAGGCCGATCAGCGCCTGCGCCTCCCGCGGGATGGCATTGCGCAGATTGCCCCCGCTCAGGTCGGCAATATGAGTGGCCCCGATGGCCACCAGCACCTGCGCCAGAATGCGGATGGCATTGCCGCGCAGCCGGTGGATGTCCACCCCCGAGTGCCCGCCGCGCAGACCGCGCACCATCAGCCGATAACCCGGCATCCGCACCGCCCGCGTGGCATACGGCAGGGTGTAGCTTCCATCCACACCGCCCGCGCAGCCGATGCACAGCTCGCCCTCGTCCTCGTAATCCAGATTGATGAGATAGTGGCCCTTCAGCCAGCCGCCCTGCAGCCCCTTCGCGCCCACCATCCCCGTCTCTTCCGACGACGTGAAGAGCGCCTCCAGTGACGGATGCACCAGCGTCTTGTCGGCCAGCACGGCCAGAATCAGCGCCACCCCGATGCCATTGTCCGCCCCCAGCGTCGTGCCATCGGCCGACAAACGACCATCCGCATGCACCTGCGTCGTGATCGGATCACGCGTGAAATCATGCACCTTGTCGGCGTTCTTCTGCGGCACCATGTCCAGGTGCCCCTGCAGGATCACGCCCGGCGCCCCCTCATGCCCGGCACTGGCCGGCTTGCGAACCCGGATGTTGCCCACCGCATCGCGCTCGGCCGACAGGCCCAGCCGCGCCGCCTCGTCCAGCACGTATTGCTGAACGGCCTCCTCATGATGCGAAGGCCGCGGAATCTGCGTGAGCTGGTGGAAATAGTGCCAGACCGATGCGGGCTGCAGATCGAGAATCGTGCTCATGCGGTGCTCCTGTAGGCTGCTGCGCCAGGGCCCGGTGGCATGAAAGCCGGAAATGGGGGCTGGCGCGGGGCTAGTTATGTCGGTGGATAAGGCTATTGTAGGCCGCATGGGATCGAGGCGGCGAGACAGACTTGGCTACTCAAATCGCGCCTGCTCTTTCTGGCACGCTGCCTCCGCCCGAGCTTCCCGCTGTTTCTCGTCGTCTATCGCATCCAGTAGATCTTTCTTCCATAGCTCAATCTTGTCAGCATGTGCTGCTCCCAATATCTTTGAAAGTTGATCGACCAGAGGAAGCAGCTCCTCAAGATTTTCTGACATGTTTCCGGCACGGAAAGTGGATCTAATGCGCTTAACTAGGACTTCTGCAACCTTGCAAGGATCCGGGGATTTATTCAACAAGGCAACCGCTTGAGAAGACCACTGCCATCGACATCCGCCCTCCGTTTCTTCCGCAGCTTGCACCACCAAACACACTGAATTCGCGGCACGGAGCCAGCGACCAGGAGATCCTGATTCACACCATTTCAGTAGGACTTCTTCAGGAACACCTGACGCGCGACCATGGACATCACTAAATAACTCGTTCCTAGCAAAGGCACTTCGACGACTGTCCGCCTCAAAACCCTCATCATCGCCAACAAACACGTCCAATGCCGCCCTAGGCTGAACATCAAAAAAAGCCCCTATAATTTTCATGAAATCAGATGAAAGAACTATCGAGCTTTCACCTCCATCAACCAGCCTACGCATGATCTGGCGTGCGCGAACCTCCCCCTCCTCAACATCATCGCCCGCAGCACGCCTCAGAAAACACCTAACAACATTCTCAACGTCGCACTCCACATCACCAGGCCCTCCCAGCTTTATCGCACCACTTGCGATGGCCAACAGGACGGACTCCAACACATCATAAGCCACATTGGAAAGACTTCTATCAACCAGATTCCTCCTTTGAAATAA